>ERZ773070.262-NODE-262-length-40203-cov-25.677917_pt1 | contig 40203 bp, 62 predicted proteins | sample MGYA00580618_ERZ773070 | MGnify/ENA primary metagenome ERZ773070 (study PRJEB29015, sample SAMEA2738023) | human oral metagenome | biome: human oral; feature: human-associated habitat; material: dental | place: China | collected 2019 ...
CTCCGCAAGGGGCCGTGGGTTCGAATCCCACCCTCTCCGCCACCAATACATACAACTATCACAGATTATAACAAACTGTAACGGATTACAACAAACATAGTAAAAATAAGGGTTTAAAATGGTATTGTAAGATTACAATTATAACGAATTATAACGGATTATAACACAATTTTGCCACCATTTTGCCACCAAAAGAATAAAATAATTTGCCCCCATTGCATGCAGTATGTAATGGGGGCATTTTTCTATTTATGACTAATAGCAGATCCAATTTTATTAATAGCGTTATTCAATTCTGATTTCATTTCATCAGTAACATGTGTATAAACTGCTAATGTAGTGCGTGGTTCATTATGGCCAACACGTTCCATTATAGCTTTTAATGGTACATTAGCCTCTGCTAGAAATGAAATATGTGTATGTCTGAATGTGTGTGAACTAATTGGTTTGTGAAAATCAACTTTCTTTAATATTTTATTTACAAAATGCACATCGAATGGATAACCACCATCTGTTACAAAGATGTAATCAGTTTTTGCAAAACGAGGTTTCCATAATTGTTTTGATTTATTCATTGTAATAAAATGATTAATTATTTGTTTGGCTCTAAAATCTAAGGATACTTTTCTAATTGAATAGATATTTTTAGGAGATGATCTAATGGCCTCGCTTTTTAAACTCCCATAAGAAGATAGTGAGGCATTTACATCAATTTCGGATTTTTGTTCATCATAATCTTGAACACGTAACGCTACCATTTCGCCAAATCGTAGTCCTGTTAAGGATTGAAATTCACATAACAGAGCAACAGTCGGATTGATAGCATCTAATTTAGTGAGTAATAATTTTAGTTCTTTTTGTGTTAAGAATTTATCTCGTTGTCGTTGTACTTTCTCTACATTCAGTACAGGCTTTTGAATTTCTAGATTATCAAAAAAAGAAATATCATGAATAAATTCCATACGACGAGCATATTTGAAAGCTTGACGTAGTAGACTAAAGATAGCTTTCGTATAGGAGTAAGAGCGATTTAAAGAAATAGAATCTAAAGCGTTTTGTAATGTATAGGTATTTATATTTCCAATAAGGATATCTGCAGGTATAATTTCTAAAATCTTATTTTTATAGATTCTATAATTGCGTTGAGTAGCGGGCTTCCTAAATGATTGTCTAGACTCAAGATATTTAGCAAGCAATGTATCTAAAGTCATTTCCATAGCGGTATTAGTATTAGTTGCCTTATTAATTAATGTTTGCAATTCATTCTGTGCAGCCTTATGTGCTTGTCTGGTATTTGTGGTATATGTAACAGATACACGCTTTACTTTGCCACTATATGGGCAAGTATATCGCTCAAAAAATCTATAACGAGTTTGGCCATCTTTTGTAGTTCGTGTTTCAACCCACATATAAACATCTCCTAGGCTAAAAATAGTATAAGAAATAAGCCTTAGAGGTATGGTATAATATAAATATGCGGTGTCTCTAAGGCATCAAGCCTCTATCTAGTAGTAGCTAGATAGGGGCATTTTTATTTTGTCTAATATTTTTATGTATATTGGACTATTAAAAAATATAGTCCAATATAATGAGATATATTAGATTAAGTTTTTAAAATAGTGTTTTTAAATACTTATTATAGGTTAAGTTTTAAAAGTGACGTTTTTAAAAACTTAGATAAGAATAAGTTTCTAAAAATGATTATTTTTTTACTTATTCTAAGACATCTACTAATTTGGTGAAAATAAAAATACTTTTCCTTGGTGAACCTATTTTAGATAGATAACCTAAATCAGTTAGTAGATTTAATGTATCATAAACGGCATTTCTATTTAATTCAGTAGAATGAATAATATCTTTAGGGGTAACACGCAATTTATTAAAAATAAAATCTATAATTTGTATGTGTTCTGTTTTTTTTACATGTTCTATCATTTCTTTATAGAGAGAAATAATATTTTGGGCAGACTGAATATGAAGTTTGCTTTCTACTTCGACACCATAAAGAAAGAATGTAATCCATTCTCCCCATGCTTGATAGTAGTTAGATGAGTCAATATCAGATTGAGAGATATTATGAAGACATTCTTTATATTTGTTGTCATTGGCAGCAAAATAACGACTGATATAAAAAACAGGATATGGGATAGAACCTTTAATAAATAGGTATAAAGGGATTAATAGACGTCCAACACGACCATTACCATCTTTAAATGGATGAATCATTTCAAATTGTGCATGTATAATTGCGATTGCTATTAAATTTGTGATTTCGTCAGCAGTATTAATGTAATTAACTAAATTCTCAATATATTCATTAGTTAGGTAAGGTGGCAAAGGTGTGAAATTACCAAGAGTATCATTTGCGATATAATTTTGTTCTGTTTTAAATTGACCAGGAGCTTTAGATGCACCTCGTACATTATCAGATAATAATACTTTATGGAGCGCACAAATCATATTTTTGGTAATAGAAATATCTTTTTCTTTAAATTCTGCAAAAGCATATTGTATGGCAGTAATGTAATTTTCTATTTCTTTTATATCATTTTTAATGATATCAGTAGAAGGGGTGTTATTTAAAACATCTTCGATAGTAGCAATAGTACCTTCAATTTTAGAGGAAAGCACAGCTTCTTGCATGGTTAAAGCGGATATTAGAATCGTAGGGTTTGGTATGTTTTGTAAGTATCCAATAAATCGTGATAGTGATGAATCACCATTAATAGCACTCTGAATAAATGTTTTATTGGATAAAAAATAATTAGTGACATTTGTTATTGGTAATTTGGGGGGGATATGAGGAGTAGGAAAATTTCTAATAGGCATTTTATTAACCTCCAAATATATTTATTAATAGAAGAATATAGTACTACAGTACATGATGATAAAAGTCGATTTCTTCCAATACATCATCTGTAAGTTCTCTACGTCTTACCATATGTTCAATTAAATTAACATGATGATCTATATGAAAATCATCGTTAATGATATGCAGCAATTCATGTCTAATTTCATTACGCATATCTTCAATAGACATATTTTTACGAATATAAATATTGTGAACACCTTCATCTTCCCCAGTTGATGAGATAGCCTTCACATTAGGAATATCACACTCAATAATATTAATAATCAAACTAACAACCCCTAATAGTATTATTTTTTATTTCTAGCCTTGATAAATTCTATGTAATTTACTGCCTCTTGCATTTCTTCTTTAGAAATACCTCTTGATGCGGAAAACAATAAACGCATTTCAGGGCGAGTGCGAAGCATTTCAGCATACTCTGCAGTTTCTTTATCTTGGTAGTATTGCTCATCGTCTTTATCCCAGCCCATTATCACTGCAGGCGATATATTAAAAATCCTTGCTAATCCTTCAATTTTATCAGAGGGAATATTTGTAATAATATTATTCTCATATTTATATAATGTTTGTTTTGAAACACCGATTTTTTCACCGACTTCTTCTAGAGTCATCTTATTGTTGATTCTGAGATTTTTAATTCTATCTCCTTTATTAGTAGTCATAGGTTTACCTCGCTCTTAATAATCTCCTTATGAGTTAATATTACACTGTTTTAACTTTATGGGCAACATTTTTGTAAAAAATATTTACAAAAATAACTTGACAAGTTACTAGTGCTAAATTATTATATAAGTAACTTAATAAGTTACAAATAGAAAAGGAGGCGATATATTGATTGATGTAAATAAGTTAAAAGGAGCAATTGTAAGTGCTGGGAAAACACAAAATGAAGTAGCTAAGGAGCTAGGAATTACACCTAAAACATTCTCTTTAAAATTAAAAAAAGGCGTGTTTGGGTCTGATGAAATTGAAGTTATGATTGACTACCTTTCAATTGGAGATCCTTTGTCTATTTTTTTTGCAAAAAATGTAACTTAATAAGTTACAAAAGGAAACAGGAAAAGTAAAATGCCCAGAATGTAATACAGAAGTGATAGATGGAAATTTCTGTGAACATTGTGAGGCAAGATAAATGTAAATTAAATTGTTAATTGTTTAAGACTGGAAACGAGGTTTAAAAGATGGAAGGGTATACATATGTGTTATTAACACTGGGATTTTTATTTTCAACGTTTATTAATGTTACTGTAGCAGGGTTTTTAACATTAAAAATGTTTGAATTTATAGAAAAGAAACTTTTTGAATTAGAAACAAATTTTCTTAAAGCTAGAAGCTAGCTCAGTTAAATAACCGTTGTAGGTAACTATTTCATAATCTGAATAATCAGATAATGGATCATTACAATCAGAATCTATAACTGAATAGAGATTAGTCGCTTTAAATCTAGCAATAGCATCTGAATTTTCTGAATTGACCAAAATACCACCTAAGTTTCTAGTTGGAATTGAAATTAAGCCTAATCGGTCTAGATTTGCTATAGAAATACAGTGTGATTGGTCAAATTCTTTAAAGTTTTCTGACAAATATATATCTGTTATAGATAATGATACATCTGGGGTAGATTTTCTTCTTATAAGACAGCGTAAAAGTGTTGTAGGATTATCAAATTCTGCAAGTATTTTAGCATCAGTAGGATTCATTTGCTTTAATATTTCAATAAATGAATGATGTACTAAATTTCTTTTTCGATCATCCATATCTGCTGTTATTAATTTGGAAAACATTTCTCTAATAGATTCTTCCTCTATGTAGTACTTAGAAGCTTCTATAGCAGGTCCGACAATACTTAATCGTGGTTCGACTCGATGATTTTCAGGAATATTAGCAAAATTTTCTTCAATACTACGTTTGTATTCTAAAAGTGAATGTTCGTGTTTAATAACTTGTTTTTTAGACCAAGTATTTATATAGGTAAAGCAACCATTCCAAATATTTGCTAAGGTTTCACCGGCAGCACTTGCGACAGGGTTTAACACTTTATTTACTGGTTCAGGCAAATTGAGAGTAAGGTTTAAATCCATAAAAATACTTCCCTTCTAGAATGTTTATAGCATTCCTAATAATCAAGCAGTTAAAAGCAAAGTGATATTTATTTGAGTAATTAAATAATCATCCATAATAACAATCTATTTTCTAAGGTGATTATAACAATAACTTATTAATAAAAATGAAACAAACGTGAAAAGAATGTTAAAGGATGGTGCCTAAAAAATAATGTTTATGAAAAAAACAAGCTATACAAATAGGGAAATTGGAGGAGTTTATACAAAAGAAAAATACGAACGATTAGTCTCGCAGAATGAATTAGTAAAAGATAACACAATAGGTTTTGATTTTTGGGATTATTTACCATTAATTTCTGTAGTAGTTTCTGTAGTTTCGTTTGTATTGTCGGTAGTAGTTTGGTTATATAAAGTTTTGTGAAAATCAGTTAAGTCGTAATGGACCTTATAGTATTTAAATTTTTTTCTATTAGATGTTGACATTGGTGATCGTTGCCATGAAAACCATGCATATTGTGGAACTTTAAATTCAATAGAAACACCTTCTTCAATAGAAATATTTTCATTAAGAATAACTAATATGGGTAACTCTAAACAAGATCCAGAAGACATTGATCCATAGCGTGCGTTAGGCAAATCAATTACAAAGTTTTCTAAGGCGCTGGGACCAAATGGACTAATTAATAATCTTGGATTGTTTTTTAGTAATGGAAGACTGGTTAGAGTGCAGATAAAATGATTTTCATTTGTTTTAGGATTATAAGCTCGTAAGTCAAAATAGGAGCTATTGATAACGCTTGCGTTTACGATAATCGCAGTGGTAAAGATTGCATATTGATGAGGTATATCTTTAAAAATATTATCAGCAACGATTATGTTTTTCTTAATGTCTAATGCAAAACAGTTAGGAGAAAAATCAACAGTTATTAATCGTCGCTCCCGTAGGTATGACAATAAAGAAATTAATAAAGCTGCTAATGAAATAAATATAGTAAAAAATTCCATATATAAAGATCCTTTGTTTTTAAGTTATTAAGAACATGTTGAATAAGATTTGTACCTTTGGACAGTTCAAGTACATGGGAGCCCCAAGCTTTTACTTATTGCTAAGTAGTTCAGCATAGCTCATTATCCTCTCACTGCTTGAATTATAACAACAACTTATTAATAAAAATGAAATAAACGTGAAAAAGAATATTAAAGGAGAATATCAAACGAAAATGGGTCGAAAGAAAAAGATTAAACAACAACCAATATATTACAAACGATACTTACATAATGATGGTGGATATATGGCAATTAAAGTAGAACCAATTCATCATAAAAAACATTTGATAGAACATAACATATTAACAATAAGGGGATAACTATGGATACTATTAAACCTAAATATGTACCAATCAGTACATTGGCCAAGATATGGGGTCGTAGCAAAATGTACATTTACAGAAGAATTGACATGATCCGTAAGGAAGGTAAGTTCAATGAAATCTGTATGCAACTTGGGCCACAACAAACATTGGTCCATGTAGATAAATTTGAAATGTGGATGCGTTCGCAACACATGAAATGGTTAAAGGCTTAGGAGAAGTAAAAATGGATAAGTTAATTACAGCGATACAGTGGTTATTTGGAGTCATTGTATTTGGATTATATGGTGGCATTGAATTTGCACAGTCATGGGGCGATATTCTTTTTAATGTAGTTAATATAGCAGCATATTCTGTTGGGATTTATTTATTACAAAAAGCCAAACGATTATGGCTATATAACAAGAAAATTAAGGAAATAAAAAGGAAGCACCATGCAGCAATTAGACAGTTGGGAGTTACTACCATATCTAAATAAACGAAGGGATGATTTAAATAAGGCCCTTACGATTGCCAAAGAGCGAGGCATAGAGCTAGCAGCAGCAGAAAGAAAATATAGAGTTGAAAAACGTAAAGCTATATTACAGGCAAAACATAATGGAGAAAAAGTATCCCTAATTATGGAATTGGTAAATGGTGATGAAGTTATTAGTCAATTGCGATATGAAAGAGACGTGGCTAAAACACTCTATGCCAGTGCTACGGAAGCAATCAATATTTATAAGTTGGATTGTAGATTAGTTGAGGCTCAAATATCTAGGGACTGGGATAAAAATGCTTAAAAGGACACCGTTAAGAGCAAAAAAAAGAATGGTTTCAAAGAAACCATTAAGCAAGAAAAGTAGAAATAAAAAAAAGAATGATATGGAGTTGGAGAAAATCCGTCCTAAGGTTATAGAGCGAGACCATAGAAAATGTATTTTATGCGGAGCGCCTTATGAAGAGATCCATCATATTAAATATAGGTCTGCTGGCGGGAAAAACAATATAGAAAATCTATGTTGCTTATGCTGGCATTGCCATAGAATTAAAATTCACGCTGGATCACATCCAAGAGAATACAGAAAAGTTTTACAAACAATACTAAAAGAAAGGCATGGATATGAGTACTAAATGGTATGAGAAAGCACTAAATAATACATGCCCGGAATGTAAAAAAGCAATCAAGCATGCTGTAGTATGTCATAGACATAAACAGTTGATATGCATGGATTGCTGCAGTAATTGCCAATACCTAACAAAGTCTCAAGGTGATTGGCATTGTAATTTTGACAAAGAAAAATGACCGTGTCGGGAAACACGGCCATTAAAGTTATGTGATAACTATCTTTACACGTTTAGTATATCACATATAGTGGGGAAAGTCTAGTAAAATAGCGGTTTTATAGCTATTTTGTGAGACTAGATAGATACATTAACAACTCAACATAAGGTGATAACTAAATGAGAAGAAGAACAACTATAACATCTAAAAATATGATTGAAGTATCAGATCATATTACAGGGAATTCATACTATGGGAAACCAGGAAGAAAAATACGGAGTGAAAGAAAGCAAGTAACACCAGAAGTCATAAGAAAGAATAATTTAAGGATGGCCGAAAAACAATTAAGGCTGCTAATAGATATGAATTTTAAGGCTGATGATTATTATCTGACTCTTACATTTAAGAATGAGGAAGATGAATTAGATGCAAAAGAGATGATACGAAAATTCTTTAGAAAGGTAAGAGACTTATTTAATAAAAAGAAGACAATCTGTAAATACATCTATGTGATGGAAAAGCAGGGGCGGATACATTTCCATGCATTACTTTCAAGAGGTATTGAATTAACTACTCAATTATTAAAAAAGCTATGGACACATGGCTATACAAAAATTGAGTACTACAGAGGTGAAGCCGAAGATGCTATAGGGTTGGCTAAGTACTTTATGAAAGAGCGAAAATCTGACATTGATCATAATGATGTACAGGTAAGGAAAAAATGGGTATCTAGTACTAATCTTGAAAAGCCAAAAGTAAAGAAAAAGATACTAAAGGCTACAGAGTGGCGTAAGGATATTAAAGTACCTAATGGATATTACTTAGATAAAGATAGTGTCTATGAAGGGGTAAATAATTATGGATTCCCATTCAGAACATACAGGCTAATTCGATTACCTGATTGGAGGGGAAAATATGAACAGAGAAAATCGACTAAGGCCCTGTCCGTTTTGCGGGAATAAACATATGAGGATTATGACAGGGATAAAAGTAGGGCTAAAACATCATATGGTGGCATGTGATAAATGTGGAGCTGTTACTCATTTTGAAGAGTGGCCATTGTACTTAGATTGTGAAAAGGCATGGAATAAAAGGGCGGATAATTAATGGAAAACAAATATAGCGGGATTGTATTTATTCCTAGAACAACTGGAGAAGCAATTATAAACGCATATGCAATGAATGCATGGAATGATACAGGAAAGTATATCTATTTTACAGAAGCCGGGATATCTGTAGGGATACATACCACAGATGATGGAATATATACAAATTCATTTATGGATGTAGCTATATGTGCTGCATGGCTAAATGGGGAAATATCAGTTACTGAATTAGAAGAAGTAGATGGCATCTATACAAATAGCATAAAGGAGAAAAGATGAACACTGTTAATTTAATGGGCAATTTAGCGAGAGACCCAGAAGTAAGATATACAAAGACTGGCAGAGCAGTAGCAACATTTACAGTAGCTGCAAGTAATACTTATATTGATGCTAATACAAAGGAAGCAAAGGAACAGACGCCATTTGTAAATTGTGTAGCATGGGGAACTTTAGCAGAAGAGATAGGGACTTTGCGAAAAGGAAATAAATGTTTGGTACAAGGCAGAATTCAAACACGATCATATGAAACTCAAAATGGAGAAAAGCGATATGTAACAGAAGTGGTCGCAAGTTTTGTAGGGGCCGCATTAAATGGTGGACATAATGAACCATCGAACTTTGATAATTTCAATAATGATGAACAAATACCCTTTTGATAAGGGCAATGCAGAGACATTGCCAATGGAAAAGAAACGAAATAAAGCCCTAGAAAGGGCAGAAAGGTTGATGCGGTAATGGCAAGACCAAAGGATATGTTTTTAAAATCTAAAACCTGTAAGCATGCAGTAAAGTTTACAGGTAATCAAGGCTTGTTTGTAAGGACTACATGTAAATGTCCTAATAAATTAATGCTACCGGTGCCGGATAAAAGAGGAATAAGAATAAAAGTACCATATATCATGGCTAAGAAATGCATAAATTGTAAGGGCTATATTGATGCTAGAAAAGTAAAGGAGAAAAGAAAATGAGGTATACAATAACAAAATTTAAAATGGAAGGCGGAAAATTTGACATTACGTATACGAAAAAAATAGCAGATATGGATGAGCAGCATTCTTTGAAATCGTATGAAAAGCCAAGACCAGAATTCAAGGAAGCACATGTCACAATGAAAGCATTGTTACTATCCAAGTTTGGAGCATTTAAATTCGCTCAAAACATGGTATCTGTATCCGGAATTGAATTTAGATATGGTAGTAAAGATTTCTTACCAGATGAAGTATCTGGAATTAAAGTAAAGGGATATTTACGCAACAAAGAAAGCGAAGTATGTGTATTTAGCACTAAATGGCTAGATGTTGATAAGGATTTAACAGAAGACATTAATCTAGTTCTAGGTGAAATTGAAGCATACATTGAAGGGAAACGTGCGCAAGCCAACCTATTTGATGAAGAACAACAAGCCCATGGTAATACTGACACCAGTGATGTGGAGATCATTGGTGAAGATGATGATTTAGATATGGATGATGCGGATGACATCACACCATATGAAGATAGTACATTTAATAGAGCTGCGAGGGGATTAAATTAATGAGCAAGAAACTTATCTATGTAGCCCATCCTTATGGGGGCAAGGAAAGCAATCGTAAAAAGATTGATGTGATAATGAATGAATTAATATTTGCAGATACAGAAAATGATTATGTATCGCCTATCCATAACTATGGATTTGTTTATTTGACAGGCGATGAATATCAAAAAGGTTTAAATATTTGCCTAGGACTCTTAGGGCATTGCGACATCCTAGTATTATGTGATGGCTGGGAACAGAGTCGAGGATGTAAAGGTGAATATGAATATGCTCAAAAGTATGGTAAGGCTGTATTCAAACTTGATGAATGGAAGGCATTGAACAGAATATGAAGGTAGAGTTATTTAATGATAATTTTCAGAACTATAAAAGATATGGCATACCGAAAGCACAACTTGTAATAGCTGACATTCCCTATAATTTAGGGGGGGCAGCATATGCAAGTAATCCTATGTGGTATATAGGTGGAGATAATAAAAACGGAGAAAGTAAGAAAGCAGGAAAGGCATTTTTTAATACAGATCATAACTTCAATATTGCAGAATACTTTCATTTCTGTAACCGTTTATTAAAGAAAGAACCAAAAGAGAGGGGCAAGGCTCCATGTATGATTGTGTTCTGTAGCTATGAACAGCAAGCGATGGTAATTGAATATGCCAAGAAACATGGGTTCAAGAATTATATACCAATCTCTTTTATCAAGAATTATTCAGCACAAGCTTTAAAAGCTAATATGCGTGTAGTTGGTGCTACAGAATATGCATTGATTTTATATAGAGAGAAACTACCGAAATTTAATAATAATCATAAGATGATATTTAACTGGTTTGAATGGCGTAGGGATAACAAAAATATCATTCCTAAAATCCATCCAACACAAAAGCCTGTATCAGTATTAAAGCGATTAATAGAAATCTTTACGGATGAAGGTGATGTAGTAATAGATCCTGTGGCAGGTAGTGGCGCAACATTAAGAGCCGCTATGGAGTTAGGACGTAGTGCATATGGGTTTGAAATATCAAAAGACTTCTATAGTAAGGCGAAATCTGAAATGTTAAGCGATGTAAAAACACAAACAAGTTTAATGGAATTTTGCAAATAAAGGGAACATGCGATGTCATATTACAGATGGAAAGTATCAATTGATGAAGCAAGTCAAAATATTAAAGAATGGCGAAGATACTGCAAGTTAAGTCAAAGTGAATGTGCAAGTTATATGGGTATTGCATTAAATACATATCGGTATAAGGAGAAAAGACCAAATCTATTTACATTTGAAGAGCAATTGAAGCTAGTTAATTGTATCAGTAATAGATGTAGAGAAATGGGTGTAGTAAATCAAGTCACCTGGCATAGAGTATTCAATAATGGGTGTGCATTATGTAGGTGAAGTGATGTTTAGATTAAATCCAATTACAGGGGACTATGAGGAGGATAAAAGTTATGCAAATGAAATGCCATAGGTGTGATAGATTATTTACACCAGTAGGTTCAGAAAAGCATTGTCCTGATTGTATAGCAGGTAAGCCAATACCAAAGAAGAGAACAGTAGCAGAGGTAAGGGCAGAAATAAAAGCGAAGCGTGATGCGGAAGAAGCAAAGAAATATAAGTACGAACGGTACTGTATATGTTGTGGTAAGAAATTTTATACAAATAAAACAAACCGGGTAATATGCAGTGATTATGATTGTGAAGAGAAAATGCGTATAGAACGGTTGCAAACTAATAGAGCAAAATACAGAGCCAATGCAAAACAGAAGAAGGGGAAATAATCCATGCTAAAGAAAGATAAAAGTAAATGGTGCTAGGTCGATGATTATGGGAATGCAGGCGAGCCACAAGATACAATACAGGATGCAATTGATGATCTTATAAGTTGGAATCCTGATCTAGAAGAGATATTGCTCGTAGATGAGACTGAACGAGTTGTGCGAATAGGACACCCTAATTATTACACTCCAGAAGTTGATGCAGAACGAGTAATCGAGGATATTTGCGATTATGATGTTGATGATGAAATTGTTGAATGGTCAGAGCCTTATATGCTGGAATTAAGAAAAGCAAAAATAGACCATGTTAGAGAGTTGAGGGATGAATTGACTGCTGTCTATCGTAAGTGGGAAAAGAAACACGGATATGAAAATACAGGTTATGTAGTTTTAGAAACAAAATCGTATCCTGTTGATAGCAAAGGTAGGCTTATTGTAGTGTGAATACTGATTATATTAATTATTTCTTATGAAGCTAGTACAAACAAATTCGGACTAAAAAACAAAATAAATGATAAAGGGGGAAACATATTTGAATGAATATGATATTGAGAAAATCACTAAGTTGGCCACAGAGGTGGCAACAAAAACTTACTATGAATTAGCCAAACAAGAAAATGCACAGCTTGGTCGTAAACTTCGACACAACACGATCAAGCTATTAAAGCATTACAGTCAGCTGCAGTCGTATGTGGATAATGCCATCTCTGATTCGACACAAGCAGAGGACATATGGCTAAATGAGTTATTGGCAGATATGTTCGACGATAATAGCATTGTAAGGGTAAATGCCATTGTTAAGAGCAAAGAGAAAACGGCGCTTATGATGAGACACGTTAATAACATGCTAGATATCTATGCGGAAAAGTGCAGCGAGAAACAGTTTAAATACTGTGAATGTGTGCGACGTTATTATATCGATGGCGAAACATTAGAAGAAATTGCTGAATCATTCCCTGAAAAACCAGATGTGCGTACTATTCATAGGTACGTTGCAAGGGGAATAGAAGAACTATCTGTACTTCTCTGGGGAGTGATAGGGCTCAATACAAAATTGTCATAAAACTGTCATGGACATGTCATTCTTGACAATTTATAATGATAGTGTGAGTTAATGGGACAACAAATACTCTCTCTCAACGACACAGTGAATGCCTAGAACACTAAAGCAAAAGACCGCTTAATCTATACGATTGGGCGGTCTTTTGTACTCAATGAAACAATTAATATGATGTAGCGAATTGAGAAATATGATATATTATAATGAATAAAGAGGTGAGATGATGGAACATTACATTGAGATTATTATTATCTTAGCACCAGGATTTATTGCAAAAGAGACTGCTACATTATTAGGAAATGTAAAAACAGATAGATCGAGTATTAATCAAGTAATGAATTACTTTGTATATTCTTTATTTGCGATAATACCATTGGTCGCTTTATATTGGTGTTTAGGTGTGCCTCATGATGGAATATATTTAATTTACATCCTTCTAGCTGTAGTTAGTGGCGTTGTAGTGGGCGCTTTGTGGCAACTCTTTTTAAAACAAAGAATTAGAAAGATGTGTGAGAAAATTACAGTAAGAATAGATGGATATGTATATTTTCAAGAGGATACTTTATTAAATTTTAATTTATTTGATGGGAAGGATCATTTAGTAATAATAAAAAAAGACGGAGAAATTATTGCAACTGGTCCAGTCCTAGCTTTAACATATGGAGAAGATAAATTTTATGAAATTAAAATAGACAACCACCCTACATATAAAGAATGGTTGTCTGCGAAGGATGCTTCAGAAAAATTTCCCTACAAATGTACTTATATTGATGTTACAAATGATTTGGTAATAGATGAGTATGAATTTCCTGAAGGCTTCTTTTCCGATGACTACAATCGTTAGTTTGTTACTTTTTGGGTGGGGTAGGCTTTGGAGTCTGGTTAGGACTACATGGACGTGGTGGACGACTTTTTTGCACACCATCTCTGCGTTCCCAACCTTCTTTAATGGATTGTGGCTTAACATTATTCATAGTTTCACCTCCTTTATAATAAAATATAATTTAATATTAACATAAGTTATACTTAAGGACATCTAATAAATAGATGTCCTATTTTGTTTGTTTTCATTAGCATAATAGAGTGTGGTATGAATATATGACAGAAATTACTTGCCATGTAAAAGATTGTTTAAATAACAAACATAATAAGTGTACTACCAATGGTATTGTCCTCGGCGGTAAAGGCGATTGTAAATCCAAGAGTTTTGCAAGAAATGTAATGAAACATTCACGCAAACAACACTGGAGTGGAGGTATGTATGGAGGTTAGACACTCACTTATACCCGGGGCCCTTAAGGTACTCCAAATGAAAATTATTTTGCGTGGGTCATCCGAACCCCGCGAAATCGCTAGTTAGTCATTTTTCCGAACTGCTGTTCGGCTTCAAAATCGGTCAATTTTTGAGAGGAGGCGAGACTGTGACAAACGTATCAATAGTTGACGAATTGGTATCATCTAAAATTGTAGCAAAAGTACTCGGAATCAGCTCTCGGCGAGTCCAGCAGTTGACGGAGGATGGTATCTTCAAAAAAGAAAAGCGCGGACAGTATGATATCGCGAAGACAGTACAAGCATTTGTTTCGTATAAAACCGGAGAAAGTAAACTCGAAAAGAAAGCCCGTGAAGGTGGATATGATGCAGAACGAACTCTGTTAACTCGGACTAAACGGATGATCGAAGAAAACAAACTGAAGATTATGAATGGCGAATTACATCGTTCTGACACAGTAAAATCCGTAATGAATAGAATGCTGAATAACTTTAAAAGTAAGCTCCAGGCTTTGCCGTTAAAAGCTGCACCTAAAGTATTAGGAGAAACAAACCTGTTAGCTATTCAAGATACACTTCTTGATGAGGTGAACGAGTGCTTAACGGAATTGTCTGAATACGATCCAAACATGTTCCACGATGAGTCCGATGATATTGTTGTGGATGAAGACGAGGTAGGTGAAAGTGAGTGAAACACACGTGCAACTTATTTAAAGGGATAGCAAGTGTACTAAAACCACCACCAAAGTTTACTGCCTCTGAATGGGCGAATGCTAACGTGGTGCTTTCCACAGAGGATAGCGCCGAACCAGGGAAGTATTCCACCGATAGAGCCCCCTATCAAAAAGAAATGCTTGATGCGGTAAGTGACCCTGACGTTGAAAAAGTAGTGTATATGACAGGCTCGCAAATTGGTAAAACTCAGCTCATTAAAAATGTGTTGGGATATTTCATTGATTACTTCCCATCGCCAATTATGTTTATGCAGCCGACGAAAGATATAGCAAAGGAATTTTCGAAAACTCGTATTGCTCCCTTTATTCGTGACACGAAAGTACTGAACGATAAAATGGCTGATGTAAAATCTCGGGACAGTGGTAATACAGTATTGAATAAGACATTTCCAGGGGGCTATCTCACATTGGTCGGTGCGAATGCCCCAGCCGATTTGGCATCTAGGCCAATTCGTGTATTATTGGCAGACGAAATTGACCGTTACCCTGCATCAGCCGGGACGGAAGGCGACCCTTTGAGCCTGGCAGAAAAGCGTACTAATACGTTCTATAATCGAAAGCATGTGTACGCATCTACTCCATTAGCCAAGGGTACTAGTCGAGTGGAAAAATTATATCTTGGAGGCACGCAAGAGGTCTGGCATATTAAGTGCCCAGCATGTGGTGAGTATGTATATCCTTCTTGGGATAAATTCCACGCCGATGAAGATACAGGCAAGTACTACTTGGCTTGTGACCATTGTGGAACACTATCAGAAGAGTTTGAGTGGAAGAAGCTTTATCGTGAGGGCAAATGGATCGCTGAAGCTCCGGAGAATTTGAAAAAGTATAATTGTCGTAGCTTTCACATGAATGCCTTTGGTTCACCTTGGGCCTCTTGGGGGAAACTCCAGGAGAAATACGAGGCTGCAACGAAACTTGGTACAGCAGGTGTTAAGACGTTCTTTAATACTGAAATGGGTATTCCTTATGAAGAGGATACAGAAACACTACAGTCTGAAGAACTCTATGAACGTAGAGAGGACTACGGAGCAGAGTTGCCAGACGGCGTACTACTCTTAACTTGTGGAGTCGATACACAGGACGACCGCTTAGAGTGTGAAATTGTAGGTTGGGGAAAAGATTATGAGAGTTGGGGTATACAGTACTTCAGACTTTATGGCGACCCTGCTTACGATGCAGTATGGAAAGAATTAGACGACATTATATTAAATCGTACATGGTCTTATGCTGATGGCAGAAAGCGCGGTGTATCCGTTACATGTATTGACTCCGGCGGTAGTAAGACTCAGTCAGTATATAAGTACTGCTCAACCAGATGGCATAAGCGCGTTTACCCTATTAAGGGTGTAGGTGGCGCCGGCAAAGATTTGATTGACGGCTTGCCTACTAGGTTGAAAAAGTACAAGACTAAGCTCTTTAAGCTTGGTGTAGATACTGGCAAGGAACAAATTTATAGTGATTTGAACCAAGAAAAGGGCCAGCCGAGATATTGTCATTTTCCAAAAGACCACGAAAAAGGATATGGGAAAAAATACTTTGAGGGTCTGCTAGCAGAGATGAAAGTATCTAAATTAGTTAATGGCCATTTTAAAGAGCAATGGGTACTACGCCCAGGACGCAAAAGAAATGAGCCGTTCGATATTAGAAACTACAATCAAGCTGCTATTGCTATTATGAATCCAAACTTCGATGCATTAGAGGCAAGGAGTAGTAAGAAAGAATATACGCCTTATCAGAGTACAACTCGCGTAGTAAAAGCGGGAGATGCATCAAAGACACGAACAAGGAGACGTGTTAGCGGTGGAGGAATTAAAATATAGAAGCTGTGCCACTTGGTGGAATCCATGAATGGCACAAGTCCAAGCGCTCAATTTGGGCGCTTTTTTAATGCGTGAAAGGAGGTGAAAGGATGGCAGAATGGACAATATATGAGGCGAAGGAGCATTTACAGGCTTGGCTGGATGCTGATTTAGCACTAGCGACCGGTAAGGAATACACCATAGGTAATCGTCGGTTAACTCGTGCTAATGTGCAAGAAGTAAAAGATCGCATCAACTTTTGGCGTAATGAAGTGGCAAGACTTGAAAATAGACCTCGACGTCGTGCATACCGTGTCATTCCACGGGATATATGAGTAAACGTACTAAGCAGATTATGAAAACTGCAGCAGGCAGATATAAATCCACACAATATTCTGGAAGTAAAACAAACTCTGGCTATTCTAATCATGGTGCAAACAGTTTTAAATCTAGCGCCAAAGGGTACATAGTTAACTCTCAAGATGCAAGGCATGATATCGATGCTAATTTTAGAATGCTACGGGCAAGGTCGGTAGACCTTCAGCAAGGCACACCTATTGCTGCAGGCGCGTTAAAAACGAATAAGACTAATGTCATTGGTCCGGGTCTACGTTTTAAAGCTAATATTCGTTTCGAAGAATTAGGTCTAACGTTTGACGAAAAGAACTCTTGGGAGCGCAAGACTGAACGTGAATTCGCTATGTGGGCCAAGAATTGTGACGCAAGAGAGCAAACTGATTTCTATGGTATTCAGGCGTTAGCATACTATGAAAAGCTCTTATACGGCGATGCGTTTGTAAATTTACCACTACTAATCAATCGAATGGATAAAAACCCATACCCTTTGCGGTTGCAGATTGTTGAATCGATTCTTGTTGCTTCTCCACCCAAGTATATGGGACAAGAAGAAGACGAGAACAATGACGTAATTCACGGTGTTAAATTCAATAAATATGGTGCTGCAGTCGGCTTTTATGTACTAAATAAACTGTACAACGGCTTTAACGATGATCATGATTATACGTATATCCCAAAATATGGTGCACAAACCGGAAGGCGGAATATTATCCAGGTTATGACGATTGAGCGAAGTGGACAGCTGCGTGGTATTCCTATACTATCTCCGGTAATTGAGGACTTGAAAGTTCTTAGCCGATACAATGATGCGGAAGTTATGAAGGTATTAGTGAATGCCTTGATGGCAATCTTCATTGAATCAGAGGCGCCGGACGATATGTCACTGGGAACTGCTATTGACGAAGACGACCAAGTGGATTCTGAAAATGATGAAACAATCGAATTAGGCAATGGCACAGTTAACGTATTAGCGCCAGGCGAGAAGGTAAATGTGGCGGAAAAAACGCCAATACCATCGAGCTTTGCAGGCTTTACGTCTTCGCTCATTAGCCACGTAGGCGCTGCGCTAGAAATTCCATATGAAATTTTAGTTAAGCACTTTGGCCAAAGCTACTCCGCATCAAGAGCGGCGTTACTTGAGTACTGGAAATCTGTTGAAATGCAACGTTCCGAATTTATTACTCAATTTTGCAATCCTATTTACGAAGAATGGCTAACAATGGCTATTCTGTTAGGTCGCATTGAAGCGCCAGGCTTTTTCGATGACCCAATTATTCGAGAGGCGTGGTTAGGCGCTGAGTGGTATGGACCTTCACAAGGTCAATTAGATCCACAGAAGGAAGCTACTGCAGCAGAAATTCGTGTTAAGAATGCATTTAGTACTCGTGCTAAGGAAGCCGCAGAGCTTACCGGTATGGATTATGAAAATGAAATCTTACCACAACGTATTCGTGAACACCAATCTATGGATGAAGGAGGATTATTGCATGAACAAGGACAACAAATTTCAGTTCAAAATTCGAACTCCGCTGAATCAGATTCAGGAAGCGGAGACGATTGACGTCGATATTTACGGCGTAGTCATGAACGGAACGGACTATTGGGGAGAAGATACTGGCGTTTCTAACGTACTGTCACAGCTCCAAGGATTAGACCCGTCTCAAAATATCGTTCTGCATGTTAACTCTGTAGGTGGCGAAGTATCTGCAGGCGTTACAATTTACAACAGATTGCGCGCCTTGCAAAATAAGAAATCTGTTATCATCGAAGGCTTGGCTGCATCCATCGCTTCTATTATCTCGATGGCCGGCGATGAAATCCATATGGCGCTAGGCAGTGAAATGATGATTCACAACCCTAGTTCTTTTGCATATGGTGAAGCAGATGATTTTGAAAAAGCCGCTGAATCTTTACGTAAAACAAAAGAAAACCTTATTGATATTTACGAAGCCCGCACAGGGTTATCTCGTGAAGAAATTGCAACCATGATGGACGATGAAACTTGGTTAACAGCAAGGGAAGCATTAGAAAAGGGCTTCTGTACAAGTGTTGACGAGTCTTTACAAATGGTTGCTTGCCGTAAAGGCACTGACTTAATTGTCAATGGTTTGCCAATGAGTATGGACGTACTCAAAGGACTGCCTGTTGATAAATATGAAGAGAAAGGAGAGGAGACAATGGAAGTAACTGCTGAATTGTTGCGTACGGAATATGCGGAAGTGTATGACGAAGTGTTTAATGCCGGCGTTGCTGCAGAACGTGCTCGCTTACAAGCCCTTGATGGGATTAATAATGATGCACGATCCGAAGTGATTAATCGCGCTAAATATGAAACATACGCTACGGTTCAAGATGTAGCTGTTGAATTACTCAATATACCACAGACTGAACCAACTGAACAAACAAATCAATTTCAACAAATGATTCAAGATGCAATTAACGCATCTAATAAAGTTATCACCGTCCCTGGTCAAGTATTGGATGAAGATATCGACGAAGCCGATAAAACAATAAAAATCGTGGACCGTGTTATGAAAGCACGCGTTAAAAAATAAGGAGGGCAGAACATATGCCATACGTGGAAGAACAAAAGTTAGAGTACAAATCTCTAATCGCTGGCACACAAATGCCAGTCGTTACTAAAAAGGTAACAATTGGTCAAGATACTGCTGTAATTAAAGCAGGTACAGTATTAGAAATTGAAGCTGCATCGAAAAAAGCTAAACGTGCCGATACAGATGTGTACGGCGTGGTGTTGGCTGATGTTGACGCTACAAAAGGTGATGTAGTGGCAGAAATCGCAGTAACTGGTGAATTCGCCACAGCTAATTTAGTATTCAAATCTGGTAAAAAAGCGGAAGACTTTACAGCTAAAGCTGAAGCCCGCAACATTTATTTCCGTTAATAAGGAGGACACATGGATAATATTTACACACCTCAAACACTAGCTGCGGTGGTTCGTCGTACTCCCGATGTGCCATCCTTTTTGAAAGACTTATTTTTCAAAGATACAAAAACATTCTTAACAGAAACCGTTTCTTTTGACATTGTAAAAGGTCGCCGTACTATTACGCCTTGGGTTGCGCCAAATTCTACTGCGCCTTTATCCCAACGTACAGGCGTGACTACAACTACTTACAGACCTGCTCAAAAGAAAGAAAAACGCGCTATCACTGAAAACGATATCAAGGTTCGTTTAGCAGGTGAACAACCTTTTGCAGGCACTGTGTCTCCTGAAGAACGTGCTATTCAACTTTTAGCGCAAGATACGCAAGAATTAAAAGACAACTTGGTACGATCTCAAGAAGTTATGGCGGCTGATGTATTATTCAATGGCCAAGCTCATATTAAAGGTGAAGGTATTGACGATGTAGTAGACTTTAACTTCACAAATAAAGAAACTTTGGCAGGTAACGCACGCTGGGGCCAATCTGCAGCAGAAATCGTGGCCAATATTATTAAATGGAAAAAGAAATGCTTGAAAGCATCCGGCTTTAATCCTAATACGTTGGTTATGAACTCTGAAACATTAGAAGTAATGCTTTCTGATAAAAAAATCTTGGCCTTGTTCGATAATCGTCGTACAGAAATGGGTCTTTTGCAATTTGAACAAATGGCGGAAGGCGCTGTTTATGTTGGCTTTATGGGTGGTCAAATCCAATGTAACGTATTTACATATGATAACTACTATGTAGACCCTACCGATGGCCAAGAAAAGGAAATGGTGGCTACGGGCAAATTGTTGGTAGCTTCCGATATGGCCAAATTCACTAAATTATATGGTGCAAATACAATCATTCCTGGCGAAGGTATGGACTTTGTAACATATGAAGGCGAGTACGTAATGCGTCGATTGGTTACACGCGACCCTGATGCGGCATTCTTAGAATTGCAATCTCGTCCAATTTACGTTCCATTTGATGTGGATTCCTACTTTGTAGCGGATGTATTGTAATTGAAAGGAGGTAAGACTGATGCCCGTACAAGCTAAGCACACCATTAATACCGGTGATTATGTGTATAATCCTGGTGAAATTATCTCCAGTTTAACTGCAGAAGAAGAGCAGCGCCTAATTCGATTAGGCGCTGCTACTGTAGTCAGCGGAGATAATAAAAATAATGCAGAAGACTCTTTTGCTGAGGCCCTAGGCGTTATGACGAATGCGGATATCGCCAAATACGGCAAAGCCCTTGGTCTTGATTTTGCAAGTAAAGCTACCAAAGCGAACATGATTGCCGATATCCTTGCTTCTGATGCAGATGTTAACTTGGAACTGTTATCTGATGAAGCGCTCCGCGTAATGGCAATCGCTGAACATTTAGAAGTTCCAGAAGACGCTACTCGTGAAGAACTCATCGACATCTTGGGTGAATAATCATGGGATTTAAGGACTTTGTGCAAAATGATATTGAAAAGGTGTTTATCAATTCAAATGAATTTGCCGAAGTACACAACCTAAACGGTACGCGGTGCTATGCGGTGGCAGAAGGTCTTACCGATAAGCAGCATGTCGAAATCATGGGCCAGGATATTGACGGGTTGATTTACGATACGATTATAGTACACGTGGCCAAGCGGGATTTACCTGAAGTGCCGGAGTACAATCAAATCTTTCGATTCAACGGCCGCATTATGTTGGTTCAATCATGTGAAGATGACATGGGTATACTAAGCATTGTCCTTAGGGGGAATAATTCGTGAGTGTAACTATTGACATAAAAGGGTTGAAAAATGGGCTAGCTAAGATAGATGCGATGGTCGTCGGTACGCCAAAGACCACAGCAAAAGCTATCAATAAAGCGTTACCTAAAATCAAAAAGGCCGCAGTTGATCGTGTTAACGAGGAATATTTAGTTACTAAATCAAATATCAATAAAACCATAAAGGTGGATAAGGCGGGAATGACTTTATCTGCCTTTATTCGTTCAAAAGGTAGGCCAATAGCCCTTACTAAATTTAGAGTTACACCAAAGCGCCCACCTAAGCGGAAAGGTCGTACCGTTATAGCACAAGTAATGCGTAGCGGCGGTGGAGGGGCAATCCCTAATGCTTTTATTGCACGTATGAGAAGCGGACACATTGGGGCGATGTACCGTAAGGGTGCTGACAGGTATCCGATAGGTCAATTTCATGGCCCATCGGTACCGAGCATGCTCGGTAGCGCTAAGATATCTGCTTTTGTTGGGGATAAGGCAGAGCGGGAATTGCAAAAGCAAATGGAACTCGCGCTCGACGCATTGATAGGAGGGTAATTGATGACACCTACGCAATTGGCAACTGATTTAGGCACTTTTCTCCGGCAGGTGCATGCAAACTATTATAGTGATGATGCACAAGTAAAGGGGAATCCTCTATTAGTTGTACCTGGATTTTTAAAAATGAAAGAATCATCCAAGGAGGACCAATATCCGCATCTTGTTATTCGCATTAATAAGATTGAGGATACCTTGCAAGGGTCGACCGTCCAATTATTTCTAATCCACGGAGTATATTCGGAGGATGTGGAAAAGGGGTGGATGGAGATTACCAACTTTTTGGAAACAACACGGCAAGCGTTATTAGCCCATCCGGTTATTGCCAAGCGATACCGTTTAGTGTTGGATGATAAACACGGCATTGATACTGATATCCCTCCAGATCAAGCCTATCCGTATTGGGAGGGATTTATGACAGTTAAATATGATATCGAACAAATACGAGAGGAGATGATTATTTAATGGCAAAAACTGATGTATCAACGGAAGTTGTAAATGAAACAACTGAAGTTATGGAAAAAACAGTTAAATCTAAAGATGCTAAACAAGTAATCTACTTGGGGCCTAATAGTGCTGAACTAGGTCTTACAACAGGCACCGTTTATATCGAAGGTGTTCCTGCAACGGTAGGTGAAGATAAAGCAATGTTAAGACTATTGTTTGTGCCGATCAATAAGATTGCTGAAGCACAACAAGAATTAGCAACAGAAGGTACTGCAATGAATGCAGCTTACCTTGAATTTAAAAAAGGAGGTCGTAGATAGTGGGAAACTATAGACACGGAATTTATACAAGAGAGGTCCCTACTTCTCTTATTTCTATGACAGAAGCTACGGCAGCCTTACCGGTATATATTGGTACAGCACCTGTTCACTTAGCAACGGACCCAGCGGAAGCCAATAAAGCTGTATTGTGCTACGATTATGCATCTGCAACTACTCAATTTGGCTATTCCAAAGAATGGGATAAATACACATTGTGTGAAGCAATGTATTCTCAATTCTCTTTATTCGGCATGGCACCGGTAGTTTTTATTAATGTTCTTGATCCAAAGAAACATAAAAAGACGTTTGCGTCTACACAAAAACAAATCCAAGATAAAGTCGTAACAATTGAAGACCCAGTATTGCTCAACACGTTAAAGGTATCTGCTACAAATGGAGGCCCAGCTTCCACTATCAATGTTGATTACACAGCGGTATTTAACGACGAAGGCAAATTGCTTATCGGTATCGTGGCTACTGGCGTGCTTAAAAGCGCAACATCTGTTTGGGTGACTTACGATTATGTAGACCCATCTATGGTAACCGCAGATGACATCGTAGGCGGCGTGGATACAGAAGGTAAGCGTAAAGGTTTGGAACTTATCAATGAAGTATTCCCTCGCTTTGGCTTAATTCCAGGTAACTTATTGGCTCCGGGCTGGTCCCATAATACACTTGTAGCGGCTGTAATGAAAGCAAAAGAAACTACTATCAACGGTATGTTCCAGGCTATGTCCTTGTGTGATGCCCCTACAGATGAAATCAAAAAAGCAACTGCAGTTAGTGAGTGGAAAAATAAAAAGAACTACGTCGATGAACGTCAAATCTTATGTTGGCCAAAAGTAGCATTAGCTAATCGTCAATTCCATTTATCCACACAACTCGCAGGTCTTATGGCTAAGACAGACGCTAAGTATGATGATATTCCGTACAAATCTCCGTCCAATGAGTCTTTGCAAGCGGATAGCGCTGTATTGAAAGATGGCACTGAAATCTACTTAGGCCCAGATGAAGCAGCTTACTTGAACGGCCAAGGCGTCGTTACTGCACTTAATTTCATTGGGGGCTGGAGAGCTTGGGGCAATCGTACAACGGCTTATCCGTCTAATACAGATGTTAAGGATTCATTTATCCCTGTACGTCGTATGTTTAACTGGGTATCCAACACGTTGATTACGTCTTTCTGGTCTAAAATTGATGATCCTGCGAACAAGCGTTTGATTAATAACATCGTAAATAGTGCTAATGCGTGGCTAAATGGTCACGTAGCATCTGGCGCACTTCTTGGCGCTCGTGTTGAATTTTTGGAATCCGAAAACCCTACAACAGATTTGTTGAACGGTATCCTTCGATTCCATGTATATTTAGGCGTTCCAACGCCAGCTCGTGAAATCGACTTCATCCAAGAATACGATCCATCTTACATGAGCACGTTATTTAATTAAAAGGGAGGTAACTCATGGCTAAACATAGAGATAAGTTGATTGACTTTGCCATTTTTAGCTCTGGCAGAGAATTATATGGTTACGCCGATGTAACCTTACCTGATATTGAATTTATCAGCGACACAATCAAAGGCGCAGGCATTGCCGGTGAAGTTGATTTGGGTGTACTCGGGCAAACTAAGGCAATGAATATGTCCATTAAATGGAATACTATTGACAAAGATGTGACCGACCTTGCTAGTCAAAAGGTACATGATATCGAAATTCGTGGCGCGCAACAGCTATATGATTCCGCAAAAGGTGAATTAGTACCGGAAGCGGTCAGCGTATATGCAAAAGTTATGCCTAAGAAAATCGGTCTTGGCAAATTTGAACAGGCAAGTAAAACAGATACATCTACAGAGTTTGAAATTGTATATTTCAAAATGACTGTTGGCGGTAAAACACGTACTGAAATTGATAAATTTAACTATGTTTGTGTAATCAATGGTGTTGATTACTTGGCATCCGTAAGGGAGGCATTGGGTAAATAATGGCTACATATGATCGCGAAAAGCTAATTGAAGGCTTAAATAATTTAACTGGGTTTGACTTCACAAAGGCGGAACTTCGTGTCCGCCGTGATGGCGATATGACTCCAGATGTTACATTTTCTAAACGCTTTCAGGCAGAAGTTGCCGCCATAGCATTAAAAGAAAGCTCAAAAGTATTAATGACAATGCCAATTTCTGAATTCACAGAAATGTGTGCAGAGGTAGGCGTTTTTTTACTACGTGGTTCGGCAGAGAAGAAGGGGCTTCGCCTGGACAACAATGCCGAAGAATTGCCATCCGTCTTAGAGAGTGCGGAGGCATAAACTTTTGGATGTCTACCCCAATCACTGAAATAGCAGATTGGATAGATGATTTAGAATTTGTACTTGAAGACGAAAAGCGCTTGAGGGACGAAGAGGACTAATCCATCAAGCGCTTTTTGCGTACGCAAATTTAAAAGAAAGGAGGAACTATGGCAGGTAAAATATTTGAGATTGCTTTTGCTATAAACGGAGCTCTAGCACAGGGGTTTAAAACGTCAATGCAACAGGCCAAAGGTACGTTGACACAGTATGGCTCTACGATGAACGAGTTGAAAGCGCAGCAACGGGCTTTGGATTCAGCGTTAAAGCAAGGTGTTATATCAATGGACTCCTACCGTAATGCAACGGAGAGGGTCGGCAAGGCACTTGACCAGACGGCAGATAAAGACGCTAAGCTCAGAAAAGCTATGCAAAATAAAATAGCTGCCGATGCTAACGCCAAAAGTGCTCGTAGTGATTTAGGTAGTACTATGGCCACTACCGCAGTAATGGCGGCGCCACTCGTCGGGATGATATCTAAAGCAGCTGACTTTGAAGCGGTGATGTCTAAGGTAAAAGCAATCACCGTATCCGATGACCAAGCTATGCAACAGCTAACATCCACCGCTCGCGAACTCGGGCAGAAAACTATGTTCTCAGCCACACAAGCAGGCGAAGCTATGACCTACCTCGGTATGGCAGGTTGGAACTCCCAACAAATCATGGCAGGTATGCCCGGGCTTTTGAACTTAGCCGCAGCAAGTAATACGGATTTAGCACGTACTGCGGACATTGTATCCGATGATCTTACCGCTTTCGGGTTAAGCGCAGAACATGCTGGCCATATGGCGGACGTATTTGCTAAAACTACTACTAGCACGAATACAACCGTTGAAATGTTGGGTGAAACAATGAAGTACGCCGCACCAGTAGCACACGCCTTTGGTGCAAGCTTGGAAGAAACGGCTGCACTTACTGGGCTTATGGCCAATAGTGGCATCAAGGCATCCGCTGCGGGCACAGCCTTACGTTCAGGGTTCTTGCGTTTAGCGGGTACTTCCTCTAAATCGACTAAAGCGATTGAGGAAATGGGGCTTTCATTAAGTGAAGCCACGGCACAACAAGAAGAAGCAAGAGCCGCATTAGATAGCCTGGGTATTGCTATGAATGATACCAATGGGCCACGCAAGATGAGCGCAATTGTTCGCGATTTGGCTGATAAGACCAAAGATATGAGTAAGGAGCAAAAACTTGCTACGCTTGCGACTATCTTCGGCACCAATGCTGCATCAGCTTGGGTAGCTGTTATTGACCAAGGCCCGGACGCGTTAGATAAGTTAACGAAGGAACTTGAAAATAGTGACGGTGCAGCTAAGGAAATGGCCGACGAGATGCAGAATAATGCACGCGGAGCACTAATTAAACTTTCATCTGCAACTGAATCAGTAGCAATAGCAATCGGTAGCACAATGTTACCTACTCTAGCAAAACTAGGTGAATCTCTTGCAAATGAAGCTGCTTACGTTGCTGAGGTTGCGGGACAACATCCGGAGCTTACAGAAGCTATAATCAAAACAAGCGTAGCTGTAGCCGGCATGGTAATTGCTTATAAAGCAGCACGAGCTGTATATTACAGCGTTGTAGCGGCACAAGCTGCTTATAAACTTATGATGGAATCGGAACGAGTGGCAACAATGAGAAGCGTAATTGCTTCTGGCGTACACAAAGCTACAATGCTAGCTGGAACTTTCGCAACTTATGCGGCTGCAGCAGCGCAATGGGTGTTAAATACGGCGATGAATGCCAATCCGATTGGACTGGTAATATTAGCGGTTGCTGCATTAGTCGGAGCATTGGCGTGGCTAGTTACTCATTTTGAAATAGTATCTGATTTCTGTACGTCGATGTGGGAATCTCCTACTGCGGCAATTATCGCATTCATGGCGGGGCCTATAGGTTGGCTTATTTATGCGGGCATGGGCTTAATTGCTAATTGGGACCAAGTGAAAGCGTGGTTCACGTTATTGTGGGAAGATCCGAAGGCCGCACTTAGCCAATTCTACGATTGGGTCATGAGTAAACTCGGAGGACTGTTCGATTGGATTAGCGAAAAATGGGAATGGGTTAGGTCTATTTTCAGTAAGCCAATTCAAGCTAAAGTAGAGGGCTCTGCAACGGCTAATGGGCAATCTATCCAGCATAATGCAAAAGGCGGCATTTACGGTAAAGGGGCATTCCTTACTACGTTTGCCGAAGAATCTGATGAAGCTGCAATTCCAATCAATGGTACTCCAAGGGCCGAGGCATTATGGCGCCAAACTGGCGCTATGATGGGGCTTTTACCTGGTGAAGGCAACTCCGCTGTATCTGTATCAGCACCAATCAACATCACCATTAATGGTAATGCGGATGCAAGTGCTGTACAACAAATTAAAAGTGCTGTAGGTGGCGCGATGGATGACTTAGAGGCACGCCTTGCTGAAATCCAAAATCGGAAAGGGCGTGTAAGCTATGCCTAGTAATTTACGCTACGTTACTGTCAAATTGCAGTACGACCAAAAGGACATCACACAAGACCTGGTTCCTTATTTAAAGGATTTCAGCTTTAACGATGTTATGTCTGGAGAAGCCGATGATATATCAATTACGTTACATGATATAGAAGAACTTTGGATGTCCGATTGGTTCCCTGAGAAAGGGGCTAAGTTAACTGCATCAATCGTATTTCATAATTGGAATGAACTCGGAGACGAGATAGAAATGAAATGTGGTCAGTTTGAAATTGATGAAATTACGTGTAAGAATCCACCGCATGAAGTCACTATCGGGGCTGTTAGTGTTCCAGATGAATCCAAGTTGAGAGGGGAATTGAAGAGTAAGTCCTGGGAGAAGACTACACTCAAAGCTGTTGCGGACGAGCTCGCAAAAGCTGCGGGACTCGAATTGTTTTACGATACGCCCGAAACAATAAATTTAGACCGAGTTGAACAATCGGACCAGTCTGATTTAGAGTTCTTGATGAAAGTATGTAAGGATAATGGATTGGCATTAAAGGTTTCTGATAAGCAGGTGATTATTTTTGACGAGACAAAGTATGAATTGGAAAAAGTAGTTGCAACGCTAATCAAAGGGCCCATGCCTACTGACCTTACGGAAGAACAAATTAAGGGGCTAGGGGAAATCATCCCTTATCAAGGCAGTTACTCACTAAAGTCCTCGTTGAAGGATATCTATTGGGGCTGTCACGTGAAGCATAAGAGCACTAAGCAGAAAAGTAATATTGAATATACATTCAAGGACCCGCACAAAACACAAGGCAAGATATTGCAAGTTAATCAGAGCTGTGAGACTCAGGCGGAAGCTGAACGCTTGGCCAAGAAAAAGTTACGCGAGAAAAACAAGAATGAGATTACAGGTTCGGTCGCTATGATTGGCCATATCGTGTTGGCTGCATCTGCCACAATTAATTTAAAAGGATTCGGCAAGTTCGATGGTAAGTATATCATTAGCAAATGCTCCCATAAAGTAGGGGGCGGATATACGCAAAGCCTAGATATAAGGAGGTGCTTAGATGGATATTAGCGTAGTGCTAAAAAATTTAATTCGTGACGGCATCGTATCTAGTACAGACCCGGCTTCTATGACTGCAAGAGTAACCTTTCCGGACCGAGATGATTTAGTATCGTATCCGCTCGAAGTACTTTCTCACGGATCCCAAGATAATAAACATTACTGGATGCCAGGGGTTGGCGAACAGGTATTATGTTTATTTTTACCACAAGATAATAATTTGTCTCAGGGCTATATCTTAGGCACTACTTACAATGCCAAGGATAAGCCTTCTTTTAGTGGCCAAAATATCCACGGCATTAAATTTGTGGACGGTTCGACAGTCTCATATGATGCGGACGGAGGGGGCCTTGTTATTAATTGCACCGGTAATTTAACTATAAATGCCCCTTCTGGGGATGTAGTGGTTAACGGAGTTAGTTTAGTATCACATACTCACGGCGGTGTCGTTCCTGGTGGCGGAAGTACAGGAACGCCGAATCGATAGGAGGTGAGCAACATATCATTATTTAGTAAATTAGGCAGCACTGCTGCTACTTATAAGAAAAACCTTAATTCGCAAGGATTAAAGAATTTACAAAATACACAATTAGGAGATGTGGCTTATTCTCGCCTATCTAATTTAGTGGATAAGTTTGGTCTGGGCGGATACTTACCGCAGCGCCAATTAGGAAGCTTTGGAAAGATAGTGTTTGTGGCTTCCTCCCACACGGTACGTACGTTTGATGCATTGGCACGAAATATCAACGCACGAACAGCCTCTCATGAAATCATAGGGCAAAAGCCAATACTTGAATTCTTGGGGCCTGATGCGGATGATATCACTTTTACGATGAACTTTAATAAGCTATTGGGCGTTGACCCTTTAAAAGAGATCGAAGAAGTGGCCAAGATGTGCCGAGAAGGGTACGCCGAACAGTTGATTATTAACGGGAAGCCGTTTAGTGAGCATAAATTACTGATTACCAGTATAAGTGCAGCGATGAACACGATCGATAATCGAGGTAATGTATTGTCCGCATCCATTAATGTGACGCTGAAGGAGGCCCCTGATATTCCTAAAGTTGTAATCACACCTAAACAAGGAGGCGATGCAAATGCAAATTGACGTAAGCGCTTACCTTGATGGCGTTGATTTTGCGCCAAAGGACATCCTTACAGAAATCATTCAAAATGTGCGAACCATTATTTCTACAACGCAATTTTCCGTACCACTTGATAGAAGATTTGGTATCGATGGTACTGTAATTGATTTGCCTTTACCCGTAGCTATGGCCAGAATATCTGCAGAGGTGATTCGGGCAATTACGGAATATGAGCCACGCTGCAGAGTTGTGTCCGTAGACTTCGAGAGCACTGCCACAACCGACGCAGAAGAAGGGCATTTACTGCCCAAGGTATCAATCGCAATCAAAGATGAATGGCTAGAAAGCGCAGGTGGCTATGAAGCAGTATAGAACCATCCAAGGCGATATGTGGGACGGTATCGCATTTAAAGTGTATGGCAGCGAAGCCTACATGAACGTACTATTAGAAGCCAATCAAGAGTACGCTCAATATGTGATATTGCCTGCTAATCTTATCTTGAAATGCCCTGATGTAGATATAAGGGCAACTATTAATTTACCACCGTGGAGGCGATAATAATGAATTTACCTGAAATCAACTTTGTCAAGACAGATAAAGAATCCGTTGAAAAAGAAATATTCGCGCTCTACACCTCTATTACAGGGCGCAAGTTAGCACCAGCGGACCCTATTCGATTATTTTTATTAACAATTACTAATGTTGTAATTCTGCTGCTAAACCGCATCAACGATACCGGAAAGCAAAACCTACTGGCCTATGCCAGGGGGGATAACTTGGACCATATCGGCATTGCATTAGGCGTGGAACGATTACAAGCCACAGGGGCAGCCACTACTATGAAGTTAACCGCGTCGATGGCAAGACCAGAAGGAATAGCCGTTCCTAAAGGCACACGCTTTACTTCGGGGGACAATGTGTTTTTTGCCACTGTAGAACCATACTATTTATCAGCTACTGAAACAACGATAAATGTAAAAGCCGTATGCACGGAGGCATCTGCTAAAGGAAATGGATATCCTGCAGGGGCAATTACCACTCTTGTGGACCCGATTCCGTATATTGCAAGTGTAACAAATACCACTATCTCAGAGGGAGGCGCGGATACGGAGACAGATGACGCATTCCGTGAAAGAATACGAGAGGCGCCTGAAAGCTTCTCATGTGCTGGCGCGGAAGGAGCGTATGAATTTTTTACAAAAAAGGCATCTGCTCTTATCAGTTCCGTGAGAGTAGTATCTCCTAAACCAGGAGATGTGGTTGTATACCCAGGTCTTGTATCTGGCGAAATAGCCGGGGAAGAAATTCTTAAATTAGTGGAAGCCACTCTTACTGATAAGAAAGTGCGGCCACTTACCGATAATGTGTCGGCAAAGGCACCTACCGCTAAGAATTACAGTATCGATATTCAATATTACATAGATTCGGATAATTCGTATTACGCTGACACGATTAAGAGTAGAGTCGATGCGGCGGTTACGGATTATATACAATGGCAATCCGGAAAAGTGGGCCGAGACATTATTCCATCTGAATTGATTCGTCGTGTAATGGAGGCAGGGGCTAAACGTGTTAGTGTGACATCTCCTGTATTTACAGTTGTAAAAGACGGTAAGAAGGAAGATGGCTATCAAGTGGAATTGGCTCAATGCACAGGTAAGACTATCACATATGGGGGTGTAGAGCATGAATGATCTCTACAAATTCAAATTAAAGGATACGCTACCGAGCTCGATTGCTAATGATGCTAATGTTCAAGCCTTAGCTGAAGTGGTTACGTTGCGACTTATGGCGTTGATGCCGTTCGTGGATAGACTAACTATCTTGTCGCATCTTAATGAGTTAAGCACGCCAATACTAGATGAGTTAGCCCGGCATTTACACGTTGACTTCTACGATGAAGCTGTAGCTAGAGAACAAAAGATTAAATTAATTTTGAGTTCTATCGCTTGGCATCGAAGAAAGGGCACAGTTGGATTAGTTGAGGAAGCTATCGGCGAACTGTATTCAGACTGCGAAGTTGTGGAGAACTGGGGCTACGAGGACGGGAAGCCTTACCATTTCAAACTCCAGATGTCCGGTTATATGATGACACCGAATATACGAGAGCGCGTGCTCCGTATATTAGAATTTGTCAAGAATAAGCGGTCCTGGCTAGATGGTATTGAGTATGTGCACGCTATTAATTCAGGCGGTGTGTATGTCGGGGGTATTGTAACAGCTGCAGGCAGCGCCGTAGCTGAACCAAGTTTAAAAATCGCGACAGGCCCACAAACGCAACAGCTTTATGTCGGTGGCGTAATTACCGTTCACCAATTTATTCATATATAGGAGGTATACATGGCGAAATATCCTGCCGTCATTACTACAATGGCGGGGACAAATACTATTGCGGAAGCTAATGCGAGTAAGCAGGCTTTGATTTTTACAAAAATCGTTATCGGTGCAGGCGATATGCCCGCATCCATTCCACGCGCTACGGCGTTGACTGATAAGCGCCTGGAATTGGCGATTACTAAAAGTGTTAAAACAGGTGATGGACAATTCGTGGTGCAAGGGCTACTCTCGAATAAAAACCTTGAAGCCGGTTTTTATGCACGAGAAATAGGGCTCATGGCCAAAGCTGGTGAGAATGGGCAAGAGGTGCTTTTCTCCTACACAAATGGGGGCAACTACGTTGACTACATCCCTGATAAGAATACGCCAATGGATAGCTACACATTTACGATTACTACTGTGGTTGGCAATGCGGAAAAGGTGCAAGCAATCGTCTCCGATAATGGGGTAGCCTCTGTGCATGATTTGGAAGCGCATAATATAGATCCAGGAGCACATGGAGGCCTACTTCAGAATTTAAAGACTCAATTAGCCACTCATAATACAGATCTTTCATCTCATCCAGCGATTACGGCTATGATTGCCAAAATCCTTGGCGCATCTGATTGGCAAGAAAATCCTGTGGCCACGCTGAAGGATATAAAAAATAAGCTAGGCGAAGGTGGAATAGTGGCGCAACGCTTTGGAGAAAGCGGTTTCATAAAGTTCTCTAATGGATTTACTATCCAATGGGGAAAACGCGAGAATATAGTTATGCATCCAGGTACACTCATTCAATTCCCTATAGCGTTTAATACAATATTTGGAGTCTTCGCAATGCCTATATACAAAAGTAGCAATCCGTATAAAAATGCCTTAGTGTTAAACTATGTAAATACTACAAATTTTAAAATTATGACTGATGATATAACAAACAGTTGTTTTTGGGTCGCAGTAGGGATTATATAAACTTAAATATAGATCCGTATTTATGGAAAGGACTGGTCATGATATGAATAAATATGTTTTTATTTTAAATGATAAAGGAGAGCGTGAAACATCGTTATTAATTGGTGTTCATGCTGCAGATGAACAAGCCACTTTAGCACTAGCACAAAAAGACTATCCAAGTTTTATCTATATACTAGGGGATGAGGATATGCAACAGTTATTTTATCAGAATAAACGATACCTCAATGGCGAGTGGTTAGACCCCGTCGTAGTTGAAGTATCTGCAGAAGAAATACAAGCCAAAGAAGCTGCACAAGTGGCATCAGAATATGAAACGAAATTCAAGGCCATTGATGATGAAATCATTCGTGCTGAAATTATTGATAAAGATACTGAGTATGCCAATGAGTTACGTCAACAACGTGAAGCGTTACAAGTTGAATTTATGGAAAAACGAGGTGAATTATAATGACAAAACGATGCTTTTTATGTGGGCGTCCTATGGAACGTGTGGAAGGTAGGTTGTATGATACATGCACTAATCCCAAATGCATTAGACATCAACCTTTACGAGATGTAAGTAGTGATGACAATAAAAAGCGCCTACCGAAGACAGTAATCCGTGATTAGCTAGCATGCACCCAATAAGGGTGTTTTTTTATTGTCAAAATGAGGTTGTAAATGGATTTAATTAATGAAGTCATAACAAAAATACTACTCGGTGTATCTCATGCACATCTAGTTGATATGGGGGTTGTAGTCATATTGACTACAACATTGATAACGACCGTAAAAATACGGTCGTAAATTGCATAACTACATTGTTATGGTACGGTTGGGGTCGCGGTGCGTATACGAATGAACATGGTGAAAGTAAACGGTATTTAATGAGTGAACGCCTACGGGGGGATTTACTCGTCAAATTGTGCATCAAGTATCCTGCGTGGATGTTATTATCTGTGATATTTGTATCGTTACCTGATATCCCTATTCCGACAACTGAGCTATTTGCGGACCAGGTATTTGCTTTTGTATTTATGGCCATTCCGTTCTTGTCCGAATGTTGGTCGATTTTAGAGAATCTACGAGAAATTGTAGAAGATGACCTCATTGACTTTGGGAAATGGTACAGCCGTATGATTGAGCTTGTGAAGGTGTGGAGGGGTAATGGATAAGGCAAAATAATTAACACCATGAAAGGGGCATTTCAATCGGTGCGTATAGCACGTATCAAGCCTACTGGTGTACTAGCTACACGAGCTCTTACTATGGTCATATTCATACCAATACTACTGGTCATCGTTAAATATGCGATGGCCTTTTATATTGGTGTGGTTAGTGATGAAGATGCAAAATTAATCAATACCGGTATAAATATCATTGACCATATATTTATACCAAGCATATTGACTGCTTTGATTGGGTTTCTTGCGTTGTGGATTGATAAAGACCACAACGGAATACCTGATAAATTAGAAGATGATAAAAAATAAGGAGAAACTAAAATGGAATTAAAAGAAGGTTTATTAGGGTTTGATACAGCGATTCAATTATTAAAAGATGGCTGTAAGGTTACGAGAGAAAGATGGGTTGGTAGTTGTGATTTGTATTTCCGTACTAATCGCTCTAGGAAAGTTAATATTGGTATTAAATGAAAACGTCAAGCTATCGTCGAGTCGAGATATTTAGACATGTCAACATCTAGTAGCGACGGAAGTAATCCTGGATTCAAAGACGTTGAATGTTATTCCTACGGCGAGCTATATGTATTAGTTATTGCACGACAATAAGGAGGTTCTATGGTCGAGCAGGATTTAACGCTACACACAGGGAGCGATTTTAGTTTTAGTTATGTCGTTCCGCAGGATAGTGATTTGAATTTAGGTAGTTATAAAGCGGCGTGCAAAATTCGCAAACGCCCCTATGGAGAGGTGATATTAGAACTACAACCAGTAATTGAAAGCAAGCAAGTAACATTTCTTATATCAGGCCAAGAGTCAGCAAATAAGCATATATCTGGTGGCGACTATTTATACGACGCATTTATTTACAACGATGAAAAGTGGCTAAAGCTTGGTCAGGGTACGATGACAATCATACCAGATATTTCTATGCATAATTAAGGAGGATTACAATTATGGCAGACAACACTTTAATAATTAAATTCGACAAAGAAACAACTTTACCTTTATTAGAAGGGTTAGGCAAAAGCGCCTACGCTATCGCAGTAGCGCACGGATTTCAAGGCACAGAGCAAGAATGGTTAAAATCACTACAAGGTAAAAATGGCGCTAGTGCGTATGAAATTGCAAAACGGAATGGATTTACGGGCGCAGAGCAAGATTGGTTGAAATCCCTTGTTGGACCAGCTGGAAAAATCAATGGAGATTATCAATTGCTTGAATCAGCTCAATTATTGCGACAAAAAAATATCTATTTGCCGAATTCGAACATTGACACCGTAATTGCCAAGGTTATCGAAGTGCTCGGCGATAAAATTAAATACACGCCTAAACAACTTGAATACGAACAACCTAACGCAGGCCAAACATTCATTGATCTCAGGGGGGAACCACATTTTAAAGTATCCATTAATAATGGAGAAAAGAAAGAATTTGAATCCGATAATATTCGGGTTAATATTGAACCGTTTGGGGCGATTGATATTAACCTCACATATTATGATTTAAATGACCAAGAATACAGCCATTTAATTATTCGTAAAACCGCGCCATCCACGGATGATGTGTATACTGCACCTAACGGCGTAGTGTACACAAGATACGGCAATGAGTTGGAAATCAATGTATCCGAATATGACGGCACAACTCCGTTTAAATTCGTTCCAAAATGGGGCAATGCTGGGCTTACTAAAGTATCGATTAAATCCGACAATAAAGTGATGTTGCTATTGAATAGGGATAGTATCGTTGACGATACGGGCAATGAACGAATCATTTCGACAGGCGTCATTGTAGTTGATTACCAAAATGTGTCCTTTAAATTAACAGAACAAATATATGCGTTCTTGTTAATTACTGGAGAAGGATTTAGTCAAACAAGCTGTGCTCTTAATAATATTGATAGAACTTATATTATTTGGAATGACGCCACTAAACAATATACAAGTAGCCATACGGAAAGCGTGTAAGGGGTTAATAAAGGGAATAAATGCAAGAATTAACAAATTTCATGAGCGAGGCATGGCGAACTTTTACAGAGTCCTTTGTACTAAAAGCTATATTGGCATTCGTTGCTGAAATAGCTATATATATGATTGGATTGAAACACGTTCAAGTGCTAGGGATATTCATTTTGTTAGTATTCCTAGACCTAGTAACTAAGTGGGCTGCTATTGGCTATCAAATGTTGCTAGATTTGGGGGCTAGCCCAGAGAATATTAGCGGCTCGGATAAGTATATCGCTATTCCTGCCGCTTGGGGTAATGGGTTAATATCCTCTAAGCATATGCGAAAGCCATTTGTTACAAAGGTACTCACGTACTGCCTAGCAACTGCTGCAGCATGGTGCTTTGACTTCATGGCTGGACAATATGCTTTCGCTGTTAATCTAGTATGGCTGTATCTAGGCTCTGTTGAGTTTTTGAGTATTCTCGAGAACATGAGAGACGGCGGAAACAGCACAGTAACAGGGTTATTAGATATAGTCCATTCAAAAATTGATATGATTTTAAAAAAATAATTAGGTATTGGCTGCATTCGTAAAGGGTGCAGCCTTTTATATTGGGGGTAAAAATTATGAAAATTGGCGAATATTTTGACGATTATGAATTCGCTTGCAGTTGCCATCGTCATGAAGTCGATGAAAATGGACATAATAAATTGGACCACATTATCGATAAACGTTTGGTTGACTTATTGGACGCAATTCGTGAACGTTTAGGGGTGCCATTATATATCAATAGTGGTTACCGTTGCCCAGAACATAATGAGGAAGTAGGGGGCGTTCCTAATTCTCAACATGTAGAGGGTACGGCGGCAGACATTACATACGATGGCATTGATGTTGACTATTTGGCACAAATTGCCGAAGAATGCGGTGCAGATGGTATCGGCAAATACTATCACCAAGACTTCGTACATGTTGATGTACGAGGTTACGAGGCACGTTGGTCTGATCTTGATTAAAAGGGGGCTATGTATGTATGAGAAAATCACGAACTACCTCAAAGCAGTTAAATCTCAAATTACTGTTAAGCGGCTTATTCTTATTTGTGGTTGTGTGTTGCTCCTCATTGGTGCATGCCAACTCATTGACGGCTACTTCACCGCAAGAGGCAACTATCAACGTGCCGTTGACAAGTTGGAACGAACTCAAAGAGAACTTGATACAAGCAGACGCCTTAATCAAGAGCTCAAACTTGTCATTGAACGAGGCTCAGACCTTAACCGCCAAGCAGGCGATAGAATTGAACGAATTAAAGATTATCAACGAAGAACGGAGCAAGGAATTGGCCGAGCTCAAAACTATCAACGAGAAACAGGGGCAAGAGTTAGCGAAAGCATCGGAACTAATAACCGAGCAAGCGAACTCATTGGAAACAGCCTCCGTATCATTGAACGAGTTGAAAGCGGAAATAAAGAATAATAAACGAACAGAACAAAGGTTACGCCGACAACGTGATACATGGGCTATTAGCAACGTTGCATTATTTCTTGCCGGTGTATTGCGTAGATAGACGGGGGTGATCCATATATCTCCATAGCGTGTAATGGTGGATACACGCAACTATAAATAAAAGAGCCTACTAACTTAGAAAATATCTAGGTTGGTAGGCTCATTTTTGTTTGTAAAAGTATAAAAAATGCTTGCATATAACACGAAAACGTGTTATAATGTAGACATAGGGAAGGAGGTGAAGCCGTTGAAGAAGTTAAGGAAGATAATAAAAAAGTGGCTACCGATAATAACAGCGTTTATCCAACTTGCAATAGCGATAATACAGTTATTAAATCAGTAACCACAGGGGCTCGAAAGAGCCCCAATCTTCCTAACTATTATAACAATGGCGAGCATATGATTTCAAGATTAACTTTAATAATTAGCATTATTGCCTTTGTATTATCTGTATATAATCTATTAGTAATATTAGGAGTACTATAATGAAACTAGATGATGTAATGACTACACAAGAGGCTGGCGAAAGATGGAATGTACCAGCTGATTCTATTAAGCAATGCTGCTTAAAGCGATATGCAAATAAACAATTTACCGATGATGAGGCTAGAAAATCGGGTAAGAACTGGCTTGTAACCCGTCAAGGCATGGAAAGGCTATATGGTAAAGAAGTATAAATAAAAGTTTGCCTTTTCATCATTTCTTCATGTATGATTAATGAAAGGATTATAAACTAATCTTAACAAAGGTTGTGATGTTGAGGAGGCAAATATAATGAAAGGGAAAGGACAACAAAGTACTATCTATGATGTTGCAAAATACATAATTGATAACTTTGGACCAATGTCAGCAATGAAGCTACAGAAGTTAGCTTTTTATTCGCAAGCAATGGCATTAGTGTGGGATGATGTTCCTATCTTTGAAGATGACTTTGAAGCATGGCCTAAAGGTCCTGTTTGCAGAAAGCTATTTCAAACACATAAAGGCATGTTCATGATTGAGGGTTCAGAGTTTTTAGAAAATTATGAACCAGATGTAAACAGAATATGTGATGATCATAAAGCTACTATAAATGCAGTTTGCAATAGTCTTAAAGATGTATCTGGATATGATTTAAGCCAAATGACACATTCGGAAGCACCTTGGGTAGATGCCAGAGGTGGATTACCAGCTGGTGCACATTGCGATAATATTATTACCAAAGAATCCATGGAAGAGTATTATCAAGGGCATTGGTAATATGGCAAATAAAAAAGGCAGAGCGATAATAAAGAGTTCTGAAAAACCAATCTCTAAAATACGTAACTTTGATACAGAGTTATTTAAATGGTCTTTTAAATCGTATTATAGTGAACATGAATGCTGGTGTGGATTAGATGGAAATGATGTTATTAATAATATCATTCATAAGCTAGAGGACTATTCTACACAAACATGGTCTATAGTAAAAACTGCATGTGGTGGAAAAGGTAAAAATGGTGGGAGTAATAACCATTTTATTTCAGCCAATAACTTGCCAAAAGAATATAAAGAGCAATATATAGAATCTAAATATATGCGAGATTATGAACAGGTCTTTTCATTACGATTAACTGCAAAAAAGAGATTAATCGGATATGTATCAATGGGGACTTTCTACCCTCTATGGTATGACAATGATCATTCAGTATTTCCAGTTAAGCATAAGAGATAATAAAAGTAAAAGCCACTGCACAGATGATGCGGTGGCATATTTTTATTTAGATGATAGTATTTTCACCATATTGGCAAGAAGAGTAAAAACGTGCCTAGTCACACGTCAATGAATGGAGCGCCTATATGGAGAGGCGGAACTGATACATATAATAGCTTACCACCATTTTGCCACCTTATATGATGGTATAAATAAAATCCGTTGTATTAACTGATGTTTATTATATTTACCCCACCCTCTCCGCCACAATTTAGAAAGCCCTTTAGGTTATGCCTAGAGGGCTTTTTATCGTTATAGACAAGATCGAGATTGACTTAGGAGGATTTAATATCAGTTTTATATAGCTAATCTTTGTCCTCTATGGTATGCTATCGATATATTTATTAGGTTTTCTGTAGAAAGGAGCTCGTATGAATCGACTTAGTTTCTCGCGAACTCAGATTTT
>ERZ773070.263-NODE-263-length-40137-cov-5.304102_pt1 | contig 40137 bp, 31 predicted proteins | sample MGYA00580618_ERZ773070 | MGnify/ENA primary metagenome ERZ773070 (study PRJEB29015, sample SAMEA2738023) | human oral metagenome | biome: human oral; feature: human-associated habitat; material: dental | place: China | collected 2019 ...
CCGACATGTACGGACAAGACGGCAAGCCTGTATCTGCCCAAACGGCCGTACAACGCTTTAACGAGCTGGCTTATCGCTATCCCACAAAGATGATTGCACTTACCGAATGTGGAACCGTTGCCGAAATTTCGGCCCAATGGAGCGCCGATGCCAAATGGAGTTTCTTCATGCCGTGGTATCCAGGAGGTGGCGCTGTGCATGCTACCGATGCTTGGTGGAAGTCGGCCATCAGTGCTCCCGAAGTCATTACCCGATGAAAAAGACCGCAATTTTCCATCGTTTGCACGTGCTGTGGGCACTCTTGCTGCCCCTCATCGCCCTACCCTTGCAGGCACGCATCAGGATTCCCCACATCCTTTCGGATGGTATGGTGATACAACAATTAGCTGACTTTACCTTTTGGGGATGGGCCAAACCCAACACACAAATTACTGTTGTGCCCTCGTGGAACCCCAATAAGCTAGTTGTAAACAGTGATTCTAAGGGTCGTTGGCGCATCATTGTGCGTGCGCCAGGCGGTAGTTTTAAGCCACATAGCATCACTTTCAGCGACGGGCAACCAATAACCATCAACAACATTCTTGCTGGCGAGGTGTGGGTTTGCGCTGGACAGAGTAACATGGAGATGCCTGTGCGCGGCTTTAACGAATGTCCCGTAGAGGGATATCAGGAAGCTGTATGGGCGTCGGCCAACATGCGCGGTGTGCGTTACGTAAAAATCCCAGCCCGAATGAGTAGCGTTCCGCTCGAAGATACACCTTGCCAATGGGTGGATATAAACCCAAAGACCGTAAGCGACTGCTCGGCCGTGGGCTTTTTCTTCGCCCAACGACTCGCGCAAGTGTTACAAATGCCAGTGGGTTTGGTGCTAGCTAACAAGGGAGGAACAATGGTTGAGAGCTGGTTAAATGTCGATAACCTGCGCAAACATACCGACGAGCCCACCGATTCGACACTAATCGCACGCAAATATCCCACCGAATGGCTGCGCCCTCTGCTTTGGGGAAACGGCACCTTCCATCCCATCGTCAACTATGGTGTGCGTGGCGTGCTCTATTATCAAGGTTGCGCCAACGTAGACCATAACCCCACCACCTACGGCGAGCGGTTAAAGCTACTGGCGCAACAATGGCGCAAGCAGTTCTCAGCCAACATGCCGATGCTCTTAGTGGAAATTGCTCCCCACCGTTATGAGGGCGAAATGGGTACCAGCGCAGCCTTCATACGCGAACAGCAATACAAGGCCAGCCTCGAAATTCCAAATTGTGCCATGGTAAGTACCAATGATTTGGTGTATCCCTACGAAGTTAGGCAGATACATCCATGCCAAAAACGCCCCATCGGCGAACGTCTTGCACTCACTGCTTTGGCACGTTATTATGGCTACGAGGGCGTGATGTACAAACATCCTACGTTCGAAAGGATGGAGATAAAGAGTGATACCTGTGTGATACATCTTAAAGACACCTACACAGGCATAGTGCCTCAGGCCAACTACAAGGGGTTTGAGATGGCAGGTGCAGACCGCATTTTCTATCCCGCCGATGCCACATACGTTCGCCATAACAAGTTTAGGCTCACCTCAAAGGCCGTGCCCAAGCCCGTAGCCGTACGCTATTGTTACCGCAATTTCTTACTGGGCAACGTCAAAAACCAAGCCGCGCTGCCTCTTATCCCATTCAGAACGGATACGTGGTAAAAATTAAAGCTTAAGCGAGAGTGTAGGAAGACGTTTCTGCGGTTGGTCTCACCTTCATAGATAGCCCATGACTTAAAGACGAGAAGCTTGTTGGGCAGACTCTAAACAACACGAGACCGGGGAAGCTTAGACGAAAGAACGAATCGTCGAATGATTAAAACAAATGAGGTCGGCACTATAAAGTAGACAATCGAACACAGCATTGGCTGTTCGTAGATACATAACCGGGACTTGCTATGGATTTTATCCTAACATGCGAGTTCCGTTTTTATTTAGCGTTATATCGTAAGAGGATTGCCCTCGTATTGTCTCAAAACGGGCTGCTTATTGTGTATGTTACCATCACCCTCATTAAGCTACGGGAGCACAACAAACAAGCATTTACAATCCGATAGACAAGCTCTAAAAAACCATTATTTAAGAAAGCTATGCGTTACATCTATGTGGTACTGCTGTTACATGTCGCATGTAACCCTGTTCCAGTTGAATTGGAACCCTGTTCCAACTAATCTGGAGCAGGGTTACATCTTAGCTGTAACAATGCAGGAGCTTAAAAAACTCACTACAAGAGCATATCGGGTGGGGAATGAAAGGTAGCGTTTGGAGGTAGGAAAGGCGAGTTGTTGGTGGTGATTGGCTATGGAAAGAACCGCCTAGACAGTGACAAGCAAGTATCAGACGTTACGAGAATTCGGGATAAGAGACACTCCTTGTGCTAACTACCACATAACACTACGATGGCGAGATAGCCCATCGCTTCTTATCTAATCTCGCCCAAAAAGCATCTTCTCTTATCCCTAACTCTCGTATTCGTTGGTAAGAAGTGAGGAAAATAGGTAGCCCCAAAGAAACAATGACACGGCATGCAGCAGCGTATAGCAAGTGTTAGTAGCCACATCTCCTATTTTTCGGTTACCACAACACCTAGCAAGACATGAGGAAGACTTTTAAAATGATCGGTATGTGCAGAGCTCGATCTATCTTGTCCTACATACCATAAACGGCAGAACAAAACGAAAGGGGATGCACCAATAAGGCACATCCCCTTTTGTATTGTTTCTTGTTGCCGACATTAGTCAGCAAACAAACTCTCTACTCTGGATTATTCAGCAATCTGAACAGTAGCACGACGGTTGAACGAGATGGGCGACAGGTCGTCTACACCACCCTTACCAACGGTCGAAATTCTGTCGCGACTTACACCCATCTTAACCAATTCGTTGGCAACAGTCTCAGCACGCTTGTCAGAAAGTACTTGGTTAACATTTGCCGAACCAGTAGCGCTGTCTGCATAACCCACAACGTTGATGTTGGAGTTGTTTTCCTTAGCGTACTTAGCAACGGCTTGAACGTTAACAAGGTCTTTTTGCGAAGCAATGTTGGTCTTGTTGATGTTGAAGAATACAGAAACCGGCGTGGTAACAAATTCCCTAACGGTCTTCGTTTCAGCAGGCTGTTGGTTAGCCAACATATTCTTCAGACGAGCGTTTTCAGAAGCAGCGTCGTTCAGCTGTGCGTTAAGAGCATCCATTTGGGCTTGCGAAAGAGCCTTCAAAGCATCTACGTCGGGAGTCTTGTTCCAAGTAGACTTACCCAAGTTGAAGGTAAGACCAAGCTCGGCATACAACAAGTTATCCTTGTCTTCCCAACCACGGTTCACGTGAGGACTTGCAACTGTATTGCCTTGATAGCCGTCCATGTCTTCTTCGAAGCGGTTCCAACCAAGCTCGAGGTGAATAGCCATCTTATCGCAAACGCGGAAAGTGTTAAGCACACCTACACTGAGGTTCATCGCATAGAGGTCGTGGGTCATCGTGCGGCCCAAACCACCACCAAAGAAAGGAATGAGATTCCATACTCGGTTGGGGTTATAACCCAACACCATGTTGCTTACATTCAACAGAACATGTTCATTCAAGTTCCAATATTTGTTAGAACGGCTGTTCTCGTCGATAACAGATTTGCCCCAAATACCTTGCAGTTTGGTACGCAAACCTATACCAGGCGTAAACCATTTACCTACGGCAATGGCAGCGCTAGGGCTAGAACGAAATTTCTTGAAAGGGCTAACGGGGAGATCCTTACCATGTTCTTGGTCTGAATACCATGCGTTCCATTCGCCACCAACTTGAATGAACCAGTTACTCCAGAAAGAGTTCGTTGCCACACTATACTTTAGTACGGGGTCCGAATCCTGCGCCATCGATGTTGTCGAAACACCAACAAGCGCTAATACAATCAATAATTTTTTCATAACTAATTTTATTAATAAGCAAAAATATCTTCTCTCTATAATTCTGTACCTACCTAAATACAATGCAAAGTTAGTGATTATTTTCTTTATTTTTTCATGACAAGCACCGAAAACGCGCATTTTAACTAACTTTATATTGTAATCTTGATTTATCTCAAATCTGCAAAAATGTTTTCTAGAATATTAAAAAAACGCCTTTGACAAGCCTGCAGATAACCACATAAACTTGTCAAAGGCGTGATAATTAGGATAATATTACTTCTTAAGCATGTTCTAGAAATTCCACGCTTGAGTTCTTTCCCGTTTAATTGACTCCCACTTCACGGCCTTAACCGAAAAGCTGCTCCAAGTCGGTCTGTGCCATAATGGCCAATATTTTCTGACCATTGGGGGTGTAGTTAACGTTTTGGCAGGCAAAGAGGGCATTCACAAGACTCTCCATCTCATCGTTGCCCAGCACTTGTCCATAAGGTATGGCGGCATTACGAGCAAGACTTAGGGCAAGAGCTTGATTGACGTCGTCGTGCAATCCCGCTCCTTTTTCCATAGCCGTAGCAACCATGTCGCGTATCATCTCAATGGGATTGATGCCCTCGAGCCCTGCGGGGATAGCGTTTACAGCATAATTTCGGGCGCCAAGATCGGTAAGTTCAAAACCCAAGCCTTGCAAATCGGGCATGATTTTCTGCGCCACTAGGTCTTCGTTGGCCGTGAATTGCACCACTTCGGGAAATAAAACCTTCTGTGAAGTGCCCGAACGCTGCGCCACCTGACGAAGATATTGCTCGAAAAGAATGCGTACATGGGCACGATGTTGGTCGATAACGAGTAACCCCGACTTAACGGCGGTCATCACATAGCGACCCTTATACTGGTAATGGGCGGGCGATTTGTCTTCAATCATTAGACTAGCCGCTCCTTCTTGCTCCTTATCCGCATCGGGGAAAAGACCCAAATCGGGTTCTTCACTGCTCTGCAAGCCCGCATAGAGGTCCTCCCATCGGCTGTTATTCTTGCTTTGCAAGGTTGACTGTGGCGTGTCGTCGAAGGGATTATAATGCGGATTGTAGTTCACCTTAGGTGCAGGAGCGTTTTCGTTGGGATTGTATACGGGGATGTCGGGTCGTCCTTCGGTATCGAAATCGATAGTGGGGACATCGTTAAACAGCCCCACTGCCTCGCGTACAGATGCCGAAAGAATTTGCCACACGGCCTGTTCGTTCTCGAATTTTATTTCGGTCTTCGTGGGATGGATGTTCACATCGATGTCTTCGGGATTCACTTCAAAGTAGATGAAGTAAGGAACTTGCTCGCCTTGTGGAATCAAACGTTCGAAAGGTAGCATCACGGCCTTGCTGAAATAGGGGTGCTTCATGTAGCGACCGTTGACAAAGAAATACTGATGCGCCCCTTTCTTGCGTGCCGATTCGGGTTTACCTACGAATCCATGTATCTTGCAAATGGACGTTTCTACATTAAACGAGAGTAGGTCTTGACTGATACGTTTGCCGAAAACATCAACAATACGCTGTTTAAGAACGACCGAAGGCAGGTTGAACACTTCGGTCCCATTGCTGCGGAGCGTGAAGGCAATGTCGGGATATACCAAAGCTATACGTTCGAAAGCTGTGATGATGTTGTTCAGTTCGGTGGCGTTAGACTTAAGGAACTTACGTCTCGCTGGGATGTTATAAAAGAGATTTTCGATAACAAAGTTACTTCCCACAGGACAGGCGCAAGGTTCTTGACCCGTGAACTGTGAGCCTGCGATAGACAATGACGTACCAATCTCTTCGCTGGCAAGGCGCGTTTTGAGTTCCACCTGTGCCACAGCGGCAATAGAAGCTAAGGCCTCGCCCCGGAAACCCATAGTGCTAAGGGCGAAAAGGTCGGATGCCTGACGTATCTTAGACGTTGCGTGGCGTTCGAAAGCCAGGCGTGCATCGGTTTCAGACATACCACGACCGTTGTCGATAACCTGTACCGAGGTTTTACCAGCATCGATAACGTTCACGTCGATGCGTGTCGCACCGGCGTCGACAGCATTTTCCACCAGCTCTTTAATGATAGAAGCTGGCCTTTGTATCACTTCGCCGGCTGCTATTTGGTTAGCCACCGAATCGGGTAAAAGTTGTATTACGTCGCTCATTGATTGTTTCTCCTTATATATATGGTGTGTTTACATGGGCCAAACTGCAAAATATGAACAGGGAAATAGCCAAAGAGGAAAGGCGTCTAGCCCAAAAGCAGCCTGAACAGGATATAGCCCATGAATAGGAATATGGCCACGAACAAGAACACCCGACTACCAAAACCCACACCATACGACTGTCCACGACGATGCAAATGGCTGTTGGGCGGGGTGAATGCGCCCCTAAATCGGTCGGCATCTCGTGGCAAAATGTCTTGATTCTCGGCCTTTTCGGTCTGCCCCAACTCTGCTTTTGCCCGTTGCTCTATGGCTTCCAGCCGTTTTTTCCGGTCGTCTGCGTAGATGTATTCGTGATGAAACCTGCGCGGTTTACGCATTGAAAACATTCCCATAGGTGCATTATTTGTTCGTGATAAACCTATAATGGCAGGCCAAATTGCCTGAAAGCGCTGAAAGTAAGCAGTAAAACGGACACATGTCGTTTAACGAATATTCTAGGGAAGATCACCCCACACATAGTGGTTGTGACTTACTTAGTCTTTCGTTTGGTTGCCACGCCACCACTCTTGACACTTGTTCTCTTTGTCGTTGAAGAGCTACTACCGCTTTTTGTGGTAACCTTTCCACTCACGCCACTCGTCACCTTGGTCTTGGTTACTGTGGAATCAGTGACATGTTCTCCGTTCGCGGCTGTTTGCTCAGTGGTTTCCCCTGTCGCTTGTTCAGTATCAGAGTGGGCTTCCACCTTATTATTCTCATCGTCGTCAAGCCGCTGTTTGGGCAACACACGCGGTTGAACCTTCTTCAATTCGGTTCCAGCAGCCTTCGGCCGCCATTCGTATAGGTCGTCTTTACTAAGCGGTCGCACATAATCGAACCACCCAAACGACTCTAACTTTTCTTTCCCAGGAGGTATTTGGGTCATCGGATAGAGTGTGGCCTCGAAGCGGCAAGTCCATATTTTTTGCAGTTTTCGCTGTGCCGATATGTACATCCGCATGGTGTCGGTTTCGAGATAGTTAAGCCCGATAAGGGTGCTGTCCTTGTCGTCTACCGAATAATAGATAGAGCGCACATTGCTCACAGCGTCGTTGCGACGAACATTGCCATCAACAAAATAGGCAAACATATCCCTAGACGACAGCTGATTGAAGTGCACAGAGTCGGGCATTTGCTCAATAGAGAGCGCTTGCCCCAAAACGTGTGCTTCGCGTACGGTGCTGTCTTGCATATATATCTTAATCACCTCGCCCAACAATTGCCGGTTGGCATTCCACACGATGGGGTCGCGATACATGGTGAGACACGAGTCTTTAGAGTTTGCCACCATCGAATCGCACACGGCCTGAACATCTGTTCGATAAGCGCGCACATGTCTAAAACAATGTGCGAGGCGATAAACCGAATCGGTATTGATATTGTAAGTGAAGAGTTTCACAGAGTCGGCATGCACATAAAGCGTGTCTTTCTGCGAGTAATCCTTGGCCAAAAGCTTACCTGTGGCCCAGCCCAAACCCGTTTTCTCATTATAATTAAAGCGTTGGCAAAGCAGGCTGTTCTTATTTTTCTTGTCAACATACACCACGTCGCCATAGCCTTCACTTTGTCCTGTCTTGTCATCGTAATAAAGACTGTCGCCCGTAATGGTCTTGTCTTTGTCGTTGACAGTTGAGCGCCCGAAGAGTTTCGACTTACTGGATTTGGTGTCGAAGTAGCCGTCGCGCGTTTCAATCTCACCGTTTTTAGAGGTTATCTTCGATGGACCAAGCACGTGCGCCATCGAATTTTGCGTATTGTAGTGCAAGGTATCGGTGGTAATAACGCGATCGCCCTCAATCATTTTCACATTATAATAGAACACGGCTTCGCGTGTTTGGGTGTTATATTGCCCCCAATCGGCCACCAACTTTTGGTTCTTGTCGGTGAGCGTACCACCCTCAAAGAAGTAGGCATTGTTGTAAAGGCGGTCGTAATTAAGGCTATCGGTGTTGAGCGTTTGCCCCCGATGTTTGAGCCAAACATTCTGACGAGCCTCCATCATCTGTGCCTGACCATCGTAAAAAGCTCGTTCGCAGGTGAGCGAGAGCGTGTCGCCCTGCACCATTCGCACGTGACCAAAGGCACGAAACGAGTTTGTTTGCTGGTAAAAGTATGCACTATCGCACCACATTCGCGCTCCTTTGTGCATGAATTGCACCTTCCCTTTCACAATTTGAGCATCGGGAACAGGGCCGAATTGGTCGTAGCGCAACTCGTCTGAGTGCACCAGATACACGCGGTCATCGGTCTTTGCTGCGGTTTTCACCTTTTTCTGGGCAATCGCAGGCAGCAGACAGAGTACAAAAAGGCATAGTAACGCCCACAAGACGCCACTATGCCTACCGCCATTAGATGTCGATATTGGTTTTAATCTCATTTAATCCATCCCTGATATTCAAAGTCGCAGTCCTTATAACGGTCGCCCATACGAACATAGGTTTGCTTTATCTTATTCACAACCCATTCGTGTAGCTTCTTCTCCCGCTCCTTGGCCAGCACCACGTTCTTCATCACTTGGAAGTCTTCGGTTATTGTTGCACGGTGCCCCTCTACCCTATTCTTTAGCTTGATGATGGCAACCACAGTCTTTCCGCGTGCGTTCGTCATTTGGAAAGGTTTGGAAATGTCGCCCACTTTCATGCCTTCCACTTCACGAGCCACTTCTGTTGGCAGGTCGCCCATACGGAATTTAGAAGACAGAGCACGCGTTTCGCGATCGGTATAGGCCATCAATCCGTGGTTATTTTTAGTGTCTTTATCGTCTGAAATAAATGTTGCGCCCTCTTCAAACGAGAATTTACCGCCCTTAATATCGCTGGCGATCGAGTCTAGCCTTGCTTTCGAGCGGTCGATGTCGTCTTGTGAGATGTTCGGTTTCAGCAAGATATGGCGCACATTAACTTTGTCACCACGCTTGTCGATAAGCTGAATGATGTGGTAACCGAACTCCGTTTCTACGATTTTTGAAATCTTATTGGGGTCGGTAAGGTTAAAGGCCACGGCTGCGAAGGCAGGATCGAACGCCGCCCTACCCGTAAAACCAAGCTCTCCTCCTTGTCTTGCCGAACCTGGATCTTCCGAATAGAGACGAGCAAGCGTAGCAAAGGTGGTCTCACCCTTGGTTACACGATCGGTATATTCACGCAACTGGTCTTTCACTCGGTTCACTTCCTCGGTCTTAACCTTGGGATTTTGGGTTATAATCTCCACTTCTACCATCGTGGGCACCATGGGAATGCTATCGGCGGGCAAGTCTTTGAAGAACTTACGCACATCGGCGGGCGACACTTTCACATCGCTCACAAGCTTCTCTTTCATCATGGCGATGAGGCGATTATTCTTATAATCGTCGTGCATGGACTGCCGCATCTCCGTAATGGTTTGTTTGCGATACTCTTCTAGCTTCTCTTTCGAGCCCACCATTTGTATCCAATAGTTTATTTGCTCTTCAATACCTTGCGATATTTCCGACTCACTTACCTCCAAACTGTCAATGGCAGCTTGATGAAGGAATAGTTTTTGCACCGCCAACTGTTCGGGAATGGAGCAGTCGGGGTTACCTTTAAACTTGTGTCCTTCATTTTCGGCCTGCAAACGAGCGGCCTCTACGTCAGATTTTAGTATGGGTTCGTCACCCACCACCCATATAACTTCGTCTACTACACTTGCTTCAGGCACGACAGGTTCGGTTTTCACGGGCTTGGCAGCTGCGGTACTGTCGTTCGCAGCAACCTTTTTAGCCAACCCTTGCTTAGCGTTGGCAGAAATGGCGGCGGTCAGAATCATTGCTGACAAGCCGCAGAATATCTTCATTTTGGTTCTCATCGTTGTTTATATATGTCGTTATGGGGGCGTTTAGTGTTTGTTCACGGTTTTGAGCACCGCCTCGTTCACTTCCACCTTATATTGTTTTCGCAAGTCTTTCACCCATTCTTTTTCCAATGTCTCTTGGAAATCGGCCACCACAAGGGCACGAACATCGTCCATTTCTTTGGGTGCTTTCAGTTTCTTTCCTATCACGCCGGCAATGGGGAATTCAGGATTCATCTCTATGGAGACGGTTCTTTTAAAGGCATCTCGGTCCACCAAAGAGTTGTCACCAGGCTTAAACATCCCGCGTTCAACCTTTATTCGGATCGTAGAATCGTTGTTGAAGGCCTTCCTTAGGGCTTCATTCCATTCGCTAAAAGGCAATTTCTTCACCAATTTCTTCACCGCCTTAAAGTCGGCCTTTGTCTTCGCGTAGCAGGCTATACCCTTAAATCGTGGTTCGTCCCATGCATAGCGCTTCTTATTTTTACTGAAATAGTAGCGCAAACCTTCTTCGTCTTTCGCCGCTTTTTCCCAAACGGCGCGGTTACTTACTTCATAAAGCAATAGCCCATCGTGATATTCTTGGATAAGATATTTCAGTGCAGGGTCTTTTGCTTCCAATTGCGCTTTACGTTCTTGCAACACATCGGCCGTCGTTCGGGTTGTACCCGAAGCCTTGGCCAGCTCATTCAACTTGTTGTCGATAATTTGCTCGCGCATGCCCGATTGTTCGATATAGGCTAGGATATCAGCTTTTACTGAATCGTAAGGCAAAAACATGCGACGTTCTATCAACTTTATGACATGATAACCCGCAGGCGAAAGCACGGGTTTGCTTATCTCTCCCGGCTTAAGAGCAAAGGCGGCGTCTTCAAACTCTTTCAGCGTCTGCCCCTTTTGCAACCAGGGCAGTTCGCCACCTTGTTGTGCCGAGCCCTTATCGTCAGACATTTTTTTGGCCAAAGCGGCAAAGTCTGCCCCACGTTTAAGGGCATTATAGATCGAGTCGATGCGCTGTTCGGCGCGATTTTGCGCCTCTTTTGGTGCCTTTTGTGGCAACATCAGCATGATGTGAGCCACCCTTATCAGCCCGCCTTGTCCGTCAACGCGTTGGCGAGTATCGTCATACAACTGCCGAGCAGCTTTTTCCATATCGTCGCTGGTAACGAACGAGGGTCTCACCTGCTGGTCGCGATAGTCGGCGAACTCGCTACGAAAGGCCTGTGTGGTATCCAATCGGGCAGCCAAAGCAGCCTCGACCTTGAGCTTATAGTTCACGAAGAGGTCTACATACTGTGCCACCGTCTTCTTATCAACCACATTGTCGGTGTTGTTCTTATTGTACGAATACTCGAATTCCGAACGACTTATTGGCCGTCCGTTAATGGTCATAATGGTGGGATCGTCTTGGGCGTGTGCCACGAAAGCACAAAACAGCAATGCCACAGACAAGGCTCTACGTCTCATTAGTTACAGGTTAAGTGGCGAAAACTTCTCGCCGAGGGGGCGTTGTTGGTACAAACGCCGCACACGGCGAGAAGTTACACCATATTATATATATGTGATGGAGCTATTCGGGACGGCTATAATTAGGTGCCTCGCTCGTGATGGTGATGTCGTGCGGATGACTCTCCAACACGCCCGCATTGGTGATGCGGGTGAACTTGGCATTGTGAAGGGAAACAATATCATTGGCACCGCAGTAGCCCATACCCGAACGCAAACCGCCAATGAGCTGATAAATCACCTCTTGCACCGTGCCTTTGTAAGGCACTCGGCCTGCGATACCCTCGGGAACAAGCTTCTTTGCCTCCAAAGTATCTCCTTGGAAATAGCGGTCTTTCGAACCATTTTTCTGCTCCATGGCCTCCATCGAGCCCATACCACGATAGGTCTTGAACTTTCGTCCGTTAAAGATGATGGTTTCGCCAGGGCTTTCTTCCGTACCAGCAACCAGCGATCCAATCATCACCGAGCTACCACCGGCAGCCAAGGCCTTAACCACATCGCCCGAATAGCGCAGTCCGCCATCGGCGATAAGTGGCACGCCCGTACCTTTAAGCGCATCGAATACGCTGTAAATGGCACTCAATTGGGGAACACCCACACCTGCCACCACACGTGTTGTGCAGATAGAACCAGGCCCAATGCCCACCTTTACGGCATCAGCACCATGCTCCACCAGCAACTTAGCAGCTTCACCCGTGGCCACATTACCCACAACGATGTCTACATTGGGGAATGCACGTTTAGCCTCGACAAGCTTTTCCACTACGTATTTTGAGTGTCCGTGCGCCGTATCGATAACGATGGCGTCGGCACCAGCCTCTACAAGGGCCTTCATACGGTCCAAAGTGTCGGCCGTAACACCCACTCCCGCAGCCACGCGCAATCGTCCTTTCTCGTCTTTGCAGGCCATGGGCTTATCCTTTGCCTTGGTAATGTCCTTATATGTAATCAATCCCACGATGCGATTGTTGGCATCCACCACGGGCAATTTCTCAATTTTGTTTTCTTGCAATATCTGTGCAGCGGCGGCCAAGTCGGTTTGTTGGTGCGTCACCACAAGGTTTTCGCTAGTCATCACCTCATCAATCTTCTTGTCTAGACGATGTTCGAAACGCAAGTCTCTATTGGTAACGATACCCACGAGACGGTTATCGTCGTCAACAACAGGAATGCCGCCGATGTGATAGTCGTGCATCATGGCGAGCGCATCTTTCACGGTACGTCCCTTACGAATGGTAACGGGATCGTAAATCATTCCGTTTTCGGCTCGTTTTACCACGGCCACTTCGTGCGCTTGCTCTTCTATAGACATGTTTTTATGAATAACGCCGATACCACCTTCGCGTGCTATGGCGATGGCCATTGCCGCTTCGGTTACCGTATCCATAGCTGCCGTAACGAAAGGGATGTTCAGTTCGATGTTACGAGAGAACTTTGTTTTCAGCGTTACTGTCTTAGGCAGCACGTCGGAGTAAGCGGGTATGAGCAGGACGTCGTCGTATGTAAGACCGTCCATCACGATTTTATCTGCAACAAATGATGACATAGTGGAGAATTTAGAAATTTATTGCATGCAAATTTAGCAATAATTTTCCACAAAGCTGATGGTTTACGCGTTTTTCTTATTTATTAAGGCCTGTTCGATAAAATAGCGTTGATTCATCATCTAAAATGCTTGTGATTTTGGAACATTTTCGTTAAGCCAAATGCGCAATATCAAGCTTGCTTGCGTATGGCCATGGCGAGGAAACGCACTTTTCGAGGAACGAGAAAAGAACGTTTTCGTTAAGCCAAATGAGCAACACCAAGCTTGCTCGCGTATGGTCATGGCGAAGAAACGCACTTACAATGAACAGTCGCTGACATGATGCTCCTACGAAATTTAATAGAAATAAGTATGCCTGACGTTCTACCATTGACGATTTTTCACTATATTTGCAATCACTAAATATCTAAAAACATAAGCAATATGAAAAGAATAAGATTTACACACACATTGTTGGCCCTAGCCATGTCGGTTGGTGCTTGGGCGCAAGGCCCTAATGGTTCGGGAACGTACTACCAAAATGCTAACGGACAAAAGGGACAGGCCTTAAAGACTGCCCTAAGCAAGATTATATCCACAGGCACAAAGGATCTGGGCTATAATGAACTATGGACTGCATACGAAACAACCGACCTTCGACCCGACGGAACAATCTGGGACATCTACTCGAACATAACAAAATACGACCCTAAAAAAGACAGGGCAGGCAACTATTCGAAAGAGGGCGACGTATATAACCGCGAACACACCACGCCCCAAAGCTGGTTTGGCAAGGCTAGCCCCATGAAGAGCGACCTATTCCAAGTGTTTCCCTCAGATGGATACGTTAACAACAGGCGCGGTAACGTTCCTCTCGGAGAAACCAAAGGCGAACAATACCAGTCGGCCAACGGGTTTAGCAAGTTGGGAAAGAGTACCACGCCAGGCTTCAACGGCACTGTTTTCGAACCTGCCGACGAATATAAGGGCGACTTGGCACGGGCTTACTTCTATATGGCCACACGCTACGAAGACAGGGTTGGCAGTTGGAGTGGCGGCGTATACGGGAAGAATAGTTACCCAGGACTGGCTAAATGGGCTTTGGACATGTTTATTCGTTGGGCTGACAAAGACCCCGTGAGCAAAAAAGAGGTGGACAGAAACAACGCCGTATATAAGTTGCAATTGAACAGGAACCCGTATGTGGACTACCCTGGACTGGAACAATACGTATGGGGAACCCAAACTAACACGGCATTTGATTATGCCAACTATGTTGTTCCTGGAAAGAATGGAAAGCCAAACAATCCTAACGACCCCAATAAACCCGATGAACCCAACAAACCTAACGACCCCAAAAACCCTGATAACCCTGGCAACAACACCACGCCACCAACAGGCGCTATGGTATTCCATAAGGTTACATCGACAAGCGATTTGCAAGCGGGCAAGTACTATCTCTTCGTTAACGAAGCTGCTAAGATGGCTTTGAGCGAAACGAACAAAGCTTTTAGAACGGCTGTTAAGGTAGAGATTGCAGGAAATACCATTACAACGGAAGTGAATACCAGTGGAAAGCCATACACGTTGACACTTGGCGAATTGGCTGGAAGCTACACTTGGTTTGACGCCACTGAGAAAATGTACATGGCTTATACAGGTCCAAAGAACGCGCTGAACAATGCAAAAGATGCAACGGCAGCCAGTGCTCAATGGCAAATAAGCATAGACAATGGGGGCAATGTTGTTATTAGCAACAAGAAAGCAGCTGAGCGCATGATTAATTACAACGACAAACAACCACGTTTTGGATGCTATACGCAGACGAACAAGCAACAACCCATACAGCTATACGTTTCTTCTGCTACGACAGACATTCGTAATCTGCCACAAGTAGACACGAAATGGGTAAACGTCTATTCTATCGACGGTCGTTTGTTGCGTGCCAACGTGCAGCAAGACGAAGCCTTAACAGATCTGCCCAAAGGCATTTATATTGTGGGTAAGAAAAAAGTTGTGGTGAAATAAAGATTGACATAGCTTTTCAAGCAGTTCGCGATAAACCGTTCTACAAATATAGTTCGGCATATTGCAAATCGCAAGCAGCACTTTAGTTGCAAATCAAAAGATAACAAACAAGGGTATAGAACGCGTTTCTATACCCTTGTTTTTTGTCTTCAAAATCCCTGTTTTGTTACACATGAGATACACAAGTTCGGGATAAGACACAATTGTTATGCCTTCTGCTGCTTAGCACTTAGTTGGCAAGATAGCTATTTCTTTACGCGAGTTCGGGATAAGTGAAGCTCGCCATATCAACTACCGCGTAGCGGTTGGTCTGTTGATAGGGCAGGGTTGGGAGCAATGGCGACCTACCCTGCCTAAGTTGTACGTGAGCAAATCTAGGCCGAAGGCCTTGGTCTTTTTACGTTTGAGCTATCAGTTTGGGGTAAACCGATGGCTAAAAACAATGTCATTTGCCAATAGCATTTGCCCTCATATCCGTCTATCGACTGGACAACAGCTGCGGTAAATGTAAAAAGATCAAGGCCTTCGGCCTAGTTTTATTATTCCATCGGCAAGGCAGGGTAGCTCACTTCGTTCGCAACCCTGCCCTATCAACAGACCAACCGCTACGCGGTAGTTTGTGGTATAGCCATTCGCTTTTATCTAATCCTGCTTAAGAAAGCATCGTATCTTATCCCGAACTCACGTACTCTTTACCTGTCCAATCTTGTTCAGAGGGCATGGCTTCTTATCCCAAACCTGCCAATTAACCATTCCGCGGTTCGCATTTTCATCGTTCCAGAAATGCGTCTTCTAAACTCTGATGACGCATTTTTACATTAACCGCCGTGTTAAATATGTTTTGGACGGCTGTTCCAGTTGAATTGGAATGCTGTTCCAGTTGAATTGGAACGCTGTTCCAACTTAGCTGGAACAGGAGTCCAACTTAACTGGAACAAAGCGGGAGCTGAAGAAGCTCACTACAAGAGCTTATCGGGTGGGGTGTGAGAGATGGCGTTTGGAAGTAGGAAAGGTGAGTTGGTGGCGGTGATAGGCTGTGGAACGAACCGCCTTGATAGTGCCAAACTAACACCAAACGTTACGTGAATTCGGGATAAGATACAACGCATTCTTGAGCAAGATTAAATAAAAAACGAATCGTTATCTCATCAATTAGCGCTACGCGATAGTTAACATGGCGAACATCTCTTATCCCAAATTCGCATCTTTTTATGTGTTTAGCACGCACGTTAGATGTGGAAGCCTGCAAAATAAGTTTGTGTTAGCTGCGAGGATACAACTCATTGAAGTCTATTTGCAATAGTGTTGTTGTGGCGTAGACTAAGAAACGCGAATTTAAGACGATGTTTCACGTGAATTTATTTTACAATAATAAGTACGTAAGTTTATGTTGTATAGCAACATATATGAGAGTTTTAACCTACGTTTTTTAACTATACGCGTTTAGTCGTTTGTAAAACGTGGTCGTATGGACAGTGTTTTGTACATCACCATGACAAGAAATGCGTTTGGGGATGTTTCGAAATGGGGTAGACGAAACCGAAGGGTGGGGTGGCAGCAAGTGCAAAGTAGGCCCAATGCCTGCTGTTACGGCTTCAAAAAACGCTGGGTAATTCCTCCATATTCGTCTATACGGCGGTCGCGAAAGAATGGCCACCAACGGCGCACTTGTTCGCTATGAGCTAGGTCTATGTCGATGATGGCGCATTGCTCTTCGGTGTCGTTGGCACGGAAAAGCAGTTCGCCTTGCGGACCAGCTACAAACGAGCTTCCCCAGAAGTTGATGCCGGGCGTTTGTTGGGATGGGTCGGGTTCGAAACCAACACGGTTAACTGCCACCACGGGCAATCCATTGGCAACAGCATGGGCACGTTGTATGGTGGTCCAAGCTTCGCGTTGGCGTTGTTGTTCGGCCTCGTCGTCGTTCGCAGCATAACCAATGGCGGTGGGATAGATAAGCATGTCGGCTCCACGCATAGCCATCAGGCGGGCTGCTTCGGGGTACCATTGGTCCCAACATACCAGCACGCCCAGTCGGCCAACACTGGTATCGATGGGTTGGAAACCCAAGTCGCCCGGTGTGAAATAAAACTTTTCATAGTAGGCAGGATCATCGGGGATGTGCATTTTGCGATATATGCCAGCCACGCTGCCATCTTTTTCCATCACCACGGCTGTGTTATGGTAAAGTCCGGGAGCTCTTTTCTCGAACAGCGAAGTAACAATCACCACGCCATGTTCCTTAGCCAATTGGCCAAAAAACTGCGTAGACGGACCAGGAATAGGTTCGGCAAGGTCGAATATGTCTACTTGCTCTTCTTGACAGAAGTACAATGAGTTGTGCAACTCTTGCAAAACGATGAGTTGCGCGCCTTCCTTGGTCAGTTGGGCAATGCCGTTGGCCAAGCGGTTCATATTGTCTTGTATGTCGGCCGTATTGTGTTGCTGTATGATTCCTGTTCTAATCATTTCTTTCTTTGTCGTCGATTTATGGGTTATTGGCTATCACGCCTTGTGGAAACTGCATGGTGAGACAGTGCAGCGAACCGTGTTGCCTGATAACGGTTCGTGCGTCTATGCCGATAATTTCGCGATAAGGATAGGCTTGGGTAATAGTTTGCTGGGCCCGTCTGTCCTTCTCGGGCTGTGCGTAAGTGGGGCAGATAACGGCCCCGTTGATGATAAGGAAGTTGGCGTAGGTGGCAGGAAGGCGTTCGCCTTCGTCGTAAATGGCGTCGGGCATGGGCAAACGCAGTAGCCTATAAGGCATACCTGATGCCGTGCGGAGGCCCTTTAGCTGGTTCTCTAAGGCCAAGAAGTCGTCAAATTGTTCGTCGTGGCTGTCGTCGCAACCCACATATAGCAGGGTGTTTTCGGGTGCGGTGCGCACAATGGTGTCGATATGGCCATCCGTATCGTCGCCAATCAGATTGCCATGGTCTAGCCACACCACACGTTCAGCTCTCAACGTAGCTTTCAGGCATTGTTCGATATCGTCTTTAGTCATAGGTTGGTTACGATGCGGAGCCAGCAAACATTGCGAGGTTGTAAACACCGTACCCTTGCCGTCGCTCTCGATGGCGCCCCCTTCAAGCACAAAATCGTCGTGACTTTCAAATGTTCCGTTGAGCATTCCCTCGTGATACAGGCTTTGTGTTATGGCGTTGTCTTTGTCGGCAGCAAATTTATCGCCCCATCCATTGAAACGAAAGTCGAGTAAGGTGTTCTGCACCGTAAAGCCATTATTGGTGTTGTTGCCCGTAAGCGTTATGGCTGCGTGGTCTCTGGCCCATGTGTCGTTGGTGTCACATTGGTGAAACAGCACGTTACGTAACCGTTCCATGCCCAAGTTTCGCATAAGCGTGGCTTTCACCTCATCGGTGTCGGGGGCAACGATAAGCACCTTCTCGTATTTGGCGATGGCTCGAGTAAGTTCCACAAACACCTTCGTGATGTCGGGCAAAATGGGTGCCCAGTCGGTTTTTGCATGCGGCCAAGTAAGCTGCACACCGCTTTGCTCGTGCCATTCGGCAGGTAGGTATAGCGTCATGTCGATGTTGTTGGATGTTGCCATAATGATAAATCTCCTTCGTTCCTATTGCAAAGTTAGTGTAAAAAGACAAAAAACGACACGTTTGTGAACTTTTCTTTGTATTTTTGTAGCCAATTCATTATTTTGAACAAGCCTGTAACATCTGGCGCGAACCGTACCTTGGCCATACCTGCATTTGTCTCTATGCACATGCGCGCCTTGCCTAACCTTCGCACCAAAACACATTATATATAATATATGACGGTAGAAATGAAAGACGCCAGCCTTGCGTTAGAGGGTAAGAACCTGTTCCACAACCTTTCGTTCGTGGTTAGCGGGGGCGAGATGCTTTGCGTAATGGGCGAGTCGGGATGCGGAAAAACAACGCTTTTACGATGTATTTTGGGTTTTCAACCGCTCGACGAGGGGGCTGTAAGCATTGGCGGAACAGAGCTTACACCACTTTCTGCCGAGTATATGCGCAGCATGATGGCCTACATACCACAAGAAATGAACCTGCCTTGCAACACGGTGGCCGAGCTTGTAGCCTTACCTTACCAGCTGCGAGTGAACCGCGACAAGCGCTTTTCTAAGGAAGCACTGATGGACCAATGGCAGCGGCTGCGACTAGATGAGACCTTATACGGCAAACAACTGGCCGAAGTGAGCGGAGGCGAACGACAACGCATAATGCTTTCGATGGTTGGAATGCTCGACAAGAAGGTGGTGCTTGTAGACGAACCCACGTCGGCCTTAGACGTAGATAGCTCGTTGCTCGTTGCCGGATACCTGCAAGGCTTGGCCAAACGCGGAACGGCCATCATCGCCGTGAGCCACGATAGGGCTTTCGCAGGTCAGTGCGACAAAACCTTGATGCTTAATCTCCACGACCAATAACCCCTAAAACCCTGCTCCCATAATGAATATATCCATCATCGGAATGCTCCTTACGTTGCTCTTGGTGCTTGTTCCGCTTTACTTTTTTCACTATTTCAAGGTCCCTCTCATCCGTTCTACCATTATTTCTACGGTACGTATGGTGGTGCAGATGTCGCTCATTGGCCTTTATTTAGAATTTCTTTTCAGCTACAACGATTGGCTGGTCAATGTGCTTTGGTTTGTATTGATGGTGCTGGTGGCTTCGATAACGGCTGTTAACCGCACCCGTCTGCGCATGCGAAAGATGCTTATGCCCATAGCCGTTGGGCTTGGCGTGGGGGCTTTCGTGGTATGTATGTATGCCCTTTTTGTGGTGTTGCGCCTGTCTAATCCCTTCGATGCGCGCTACTTTATACCTGTTGTGGGCATCCTTTTGGGCAACATGCTTGGGGTGAACGTGCTGTCGTTGAGCACCTATTACCATGGTTTGCAACGCGAAAGACAATTGTATTTCTATCTCTTGGGCAATGGCGCAACGCGTTTAGAAGCCCTAACGCCCTTTATAAGGCAAGCCATAGAAAAATCTTTTATGCCTTGTATTGCCAATATGGCAGTGATGGGACTGGTTAGTTTCCCGGGAACGATGATCGGACAGATATTAGGTGGGGCGACACCCGATACCGCTGTGCGCTATCAGATACTTATTTCGTGCATCACTTTCTGTGCTCCCATGGTCTCGCTCATCGTTACACTTTACCTTGCTCACCGCTTCTCGTTCGATAAGCATGGGCGTCTTCTCAATGTCTTGAAGGCTGACTAATTGGCTGTTAATTAGTGGTTGACGTAGGTCAATCGGCTTGACGTGTGTCAAAAATATGGCTGTAAAATGCCATTTTACGATAAAATTGTTTGCGCACACAGTTTAAGGTCTTAACTTTGCATTGTGTTTAGCGAATATCGCTTTAAGTCTTTAAAAAGACAATTTCAGGATAACACGATGTGAAGATGCATCGCACAGAACATTAGGAAGATTAAAATAAGAAAGGAAAAAAGTTATGAGAAAGATGGTTAAGAAAATTGTAACGAGCGATAAGTTTAACAAATACTGTGTAAACGTGCTCAAAATGTACAATTACGGCCGTGTAAACGTGCCCGTTTAAAGAGAGAAATCAACGAATTTAAATATCACTGAAAGTGGTCGTTGTCGTGTCGAAAGGCAGACAACGACCACTTTTTTGTTCCTGGTAGTGGGGTTAAGAGGCCTGGTTCCTATTTTCTCCAGGCATCTTAATCGGGCATTATATGCTTTGATAGCAACGAATTTCGTTCTCATCATGGAAGATGATGAGCGTGCCTGCCTGCGAACAATGGGTCAAGATGAGGGACTGTTGTTGGCTTAAATTTAGTATTGAGGCCGAAATTCATTATAAACAGCCGTTGTCTTCTATATCACCAGCGTACGCTTACTAACCAATGTGACCCTTTATTCAGATTTGAAACGGCGTAGAAGTAGGGTGTTGGCGTTGGGTGAATAGAACGTCCATGCTGGGGTTACAAGGCGTGTACCATTGGAAGAGGGGCTGAACCACAAGGGGAAGATCTCTATTTCTTGTGCAGGCATGAAACTTTGGGCCAACAAAACAATGCGTTCGCCCTTGTCATTCTCAGCTACATCTACCACCATCTCTGCGTGTCCAGGGAATCCACCCTTTATAATCACGTCGCCTGCTTGAATATCTGTTGCCCAACAGCGACCAATGGGCTTGAGTTCTTGGCTTAACGAGGCAGTGCCTGCATACTGAAACACGAGGTTGAGGTATTTTCTAAACGATTGGTAGCCATAGTCGGCCTTCTGTGTTTTAACCCAAGCATTGTTGTTGCGTATGCGATATCCCTGCGCCCACTTGGCATATTCGGCTTTAAAACCATTGGTAAAACAGAAGCTTATTTTGGCATATTGCCGTGTTTTCCATAAATATGAGGCTCGAAGAAAGATGATGGCGTCGGCACATTGTTCGTTAGAATTCTTGCCAAAATCCATATCCACAACGGCACCAGCATATTTTCGCTCTTTCACCTGACCGGTATGGTAGTGCAAATCGCTACCAGCTGGCTTCAAAGGCAGGTTGCGCAGAAAGTGTGCAAAGCTCCCTTCGGTCACGTCTACTCGCTTATATCCTTGCGGGGCAGGAATGCGCGCAGCCAAATTGTTGGCCATAGGCCGTTTTTCTTGTTCGGTTTTAGCCCGTTCGGGCTTGCTGTTGGTTTGTGCGTTGCAGGCCGTCAGCGCGGTTATGGCACAAAGTATCAGCAGTGTTATGGTTCTAGTTCTTTGCATGTTGGTGCTTTTTGTTTGATGGTGAGCAAGGTAGATTGAATGCTCATTTCTGTTTCTAATAACGTATACGGAATATTTTTATTATAGTTTATTTTCTTTGGTAACGAAGTTACGAACGAAGGCAGCGCGATTACACCTTTCGCTTTACTTATATGATGGTGTTAACGCCACATTAAAGGCCGATGTTACCCAGTAACTTTTGCAAGAGGGTTCCGTTTGTTTGTACGACATGGAAATCTACGGCTTGGTTTTCGATAGCTTCAATCTCTTTCTTGTTGAATCTACAGAGAGCCTTTTGGCGTTCCAATGTATCACGTGTGGCTGATAGGCTTAATATTATGCCATCTAATGGACCGTTGGGCGACTGCAAGTTAATGGGTAGCCCCAGAGCCTGATGTAACCGTTTGTCTTCGAATTTTAGCATAAGTGTTATGCCTGTACTATCACTTGGGCCTTGCGTTTGGGCGTTTTGAATGATGGCTACGCCTGAGTATACTTGCCTGTAAGGCAGGAAATAGGCCACGGTAAATAGACTAAACAGCACCACGGCAATGGCGGTGATACCATGGCGTACCAGCGACGAGGGTATTTGACCTACGATGCTACGTACCTTTTCACTGCGCAATTCGAAGCTGCGTTCTTGTTTCTTCTCGTCTTCCATTTCAGTTTCCCAGTTCTAATTGGTTCTTAACAAGGGCAAAATATTTGCCACGTTTGGCTGTAAGTTCCTCGTGTGTGCCCACTTCCACTATTTTTCCTGCATCCAACACCACGATTTGGTCGGCATTTCGCACTGTAGAGAGACGGTGAGCCACCACAATCACGGTTTTGCCCTTATAAAACTCGGACAGATTTTCGGTGATGGTTCGCTCGTTATTGGCATCCAGTGCGTTGGTGGCTTCATCAAGGAAAACGAACAACGGGTTCTTGTATACAACCCTGGCGATGAGTATACGTTGGCGTTGTCCTTGGCTAATGCCCTGTCCGTCTTGTCCTATCATGGTATTGTAGCCTAGGGGAAGCGCCTCGATGTAATCGGCGATGTTGGCCACATGAGCTGCTTGGCGTATACGTTCGATGTCGGGTTCGTCGTCGCTGATGGCGATATTCCTTGCGATGGTGTCTGAGAACAGATAGCCCTCTTGCATCACTGCTCCACATTGACTGCGCCACCAACCTAGGTTGAACTCGCTTAGCGTTGCGTCGCCAACGAGGATACTACCGCTTAATGGCTCGTAAAAGCCCAAGAGCAACTTAACAAGTGTGGTCTTGCCACTACCACTAGCTCCCACAATGGCTGTCACTTTGCCGTTGGGGATTGAGAGATTGATGTCAGCTAAAATGTCACGCGGACTGTATATGTCGTATTTAAAAGAGAGATTGCTTATTGTCAGCGTATGCCCTGCAGGTGTATCTAGAGCGTAGGAGCTATGCGTGCGCGTGGCATTCTCTTCATTTGTCTCGGTATGAATTTCATTCATACGGTCGAGACTGATGCTTACGTCTTGCCACGAGTAGATGAACTGGATGAGCTGTTCTACAGGACTGTTAAGCTGTCCGATGATGTATTGTACGGCGAGCATCATACCCAGTGTCATGTGCCCCTGTATAACGGCCGTAGCTGCGAGCACGGTGATGAGTATGTTCTTTACCTCGTTGATGGTGATGCTGCCTGCCTGTTGTATTTGTTGCAGGTTAAGCGATTGGAGGTTAACCTTGAAAAGGTCGGCTTGCACGTCTTCCCATTCCCATCGCTTGCGTTGTTCGCAACCTTGCAACTTAATTTCTTGCATACCGCCAATTAGCTGATAGGTTACGTTGCGATTACGCCCGGCTTGTTCAAAAAACTTATAATCTAGCTGCCTACGCTTTTTAAGGAAGAGAATAATCCATACGGCGTAGAGCAATGTACCTAAGAGGAAGACAAGAAAAATGCCCCAATTGTAGATGGCTAGCACTACACCGAAAACAAGGAAGGTAAAAAACGAGAAGATGAGATTGAGACTACTTGAAGTAAGGAACTGTTCTACGCGCTGATGGTCTTCTATGCGTTGCAGCAGATCGCCCATCAACTTGGTATCAAAAAACTTCATCGGTAGCTTCATCAGCTTAATGAAGAAGTCTGAGATAAGTGAGATATTGATACGCGTGGATATGTGTAGGAGTATCTTCGAACGAATAAAGTCAATGGCTGTGCGACTGAATAGTAACATCGTCTCAGCTAACAGCACGAGCCAAACAAAACCGATGTCTTTCCCACCGATACCCGTATCTACGATGGCTTGAGTGAGAAAGGGAAACACTAGCTGTAAAAGCGATCCCAGCAACAGGCCTAGTATGAGTTGGGTAAAGAACCGTTTGTATTTCTTCAGGTAACTCCAAAGAAACTTGATTCGGTTCTTGGTAGGTACATTTTCTTTTTCTTTTTGAGAATAAAATAGCTCTGTGGGCTCGAAAAGCAGTGCAATGCCTTTCTCTTCGCCGTTGGTCTTGGTGCTGGCCCAGTGTTCACAAAACTCTTCTTTCGAATAAGTGAGCAGCCCTTTGGCAGGGTCGGCCACGTGTACGGTGAACTTTCCCCTGTTGTGCTTCCTTATCTTATATACCACCACAAAGTGGTTTTGGTTCCAATGGGCAATGCAAGGCAACGGTACTTCGTTCAATAAAGTGTCGAAACCAAGGCGTCCGCCCACAGTTTTAAAACCAATCGTCTCGGCAGCCTTGCTGATACCGAGTAGCGAAACACCATCTTTGCCTAGCGAACAAAGGTGGCGTAACATGTCGCGGTCTATTTTTCGCCCGTAATGGGCAGAGATCATCGCTAAGCAGGATGGACCGCAATCCATGGCGTCGCGCTGTTTTATATGAGAGAATCTAATCATTAATCTATACCTGTCTTTTGGTCTGAACTCTTTAGCCGTTTATCTCGTTTGAGCTCTTTAGGTTTTCCGCTTTTAAAGGTGTATGTAATGTCTATGCCGAAGGCTCTAGCTGTTAGGTAATTGGTTTGCGAACGCGAGAAATAAGGGAGATCTTGCTCAACTAACAGCTCGTTGTACTTCTGGAAAGGCGAGTTCATTACTACCCTTGCATTGAGGGTGCCCTTAAAAAACGACTTGCTGATAGCTAGTGATGAGATGGAGAAGGCGTGCGATTTGGCCCATATCTCGGCTGGGTTTTTGTAGTTGCCGTACTGCAAGGCGATTGTCCAGTTCTTCTTCAAAAATACGTCGCACATCAGCGTTAGGTTGTGTGCGATGTTGCTTTTGTCCCAAAGTTGTTCGCTTTCTTGATTCTTATACCAATCGATATTTCCAGAGAAAGTGAGTGAAAGCAGCGGTATGGGACGGTAATTAAAGTAAAGATTCGACCCAAAATCGCGTGAGAAGACTATATTCTGATATTGGGTGATAAGTTGTTTTTTGTCGACATTGTATCGAGGAAAGGCCATAATGGGGTGGTTTATCCACTTGTAATGCAGACTGTAAGAAAGGAACAGTTTGTTCGAGTAAAGCGAATATGATGTTTCCAGCGTATGGGTGTAGGCGTCTTTCAGCTGTGGGTTGCCCTCGGCTGCTAGATATTGCGATAAAATTGCTTTGAAAGGGTTGAGCATGAGAATGCTTGGGCGCATTACACCAGTATTGTAATTAAGCGACAATGAAGAGCTTTTGCCCTGATAGTATATACCTGCGTATGGTAGGGCATAATGTCTTCTACTAGCGAAGTTGTACGCCGTTTGTTGTGGATATTGCATCTTTAAGTCGCCATATTCCCACCTTAGCGAGGCGTCTAGGGTGAAGTTGCCTACACCAAGCGAGATAGATGCGTAGGCAGACGATACGTTTTGTGAGTATTTCAGCTGCTGTTGTTGTAGGCTTTCAGCCGTATCGTCTACCCATTCTCCGTCTTTCAACATTCTGTGCGAAGATTGGATATCTCCGTTTCGCAGGGTTTGTTTACCGCCAATGAGTAGAATTGTGTTGTCGTTGTTAAGCAAACTGAGGTCTATCGACAGGCTATGCTCGTGCAGCCCACCGTTTGTTTTGCGCCTGGTTCTGCGCTCGTTGCCAAGCAAATTGCTGTTGGTTTGGTAATAATGTCTTACGTCTGGGTTGTAGGTATATCGGTAGCCGATAACCCAATGCTCGTCTCCTGTATTGCGAAAGAGGTTTCGATAGATGACGTTCGCTTCGGCTGTTCCTGCCGTATTCTTGTTTTCGGTGTCGAAAGTGCTTTGTAATGGTGCTTGTCCTTGCTCGTTAAAGGTTTGTTGCCACAGCGTGTTTAGGTTGGTTCGTTCTATCAAGGTGTGTCCGTCTATGTACAGTGTGTTAAGCGTGTCGGGCCTCCATTGCAGCATAGCTCTTACGATATGTTTCTTCCAATCGCCGTCTCCAATGCTTTCACCGTTGTATTCTTGCCATTGAGAACCTTGTACATACCTGCTCTTTGACGCGATGGGCTGCTTTCGTTGACCATCAAGAGCGTAGTTATAACCCAGTGAATAGTCTATGTTTTTGTACGTTCCCATGAGATTGAGGCCTGCATTAGCTCTTGGTTGGGTGTTTGCCTCGCCGTTAAGGGTTAGGGCATAGTTGTCGAAAAGCTGCTGATTGGTAACGATATTGATTATCGCGTCGCCCACATCCCCACCATAACGGGCGTTTATGCGGTCGATAACTTCAATCTTTTTCACTGTGGTAACGGGGATGGATTGCAGTACGGACTTGGGCGAAGACTGCGCAATGCGGTAGGGATGCCCATTAAGAAAGATGGAGAAAGAGGCGCTGCCCTTCACCGTAATGTTGTCGTTGGCATCAACATTCACCAACGGAACGCGGTTAAGGGCGGCAAGTAGGTTGGTGGATTGGATGGAGAGGTCTTTCGATAGGTCGTATTCCAATCCGTTGTGTGTTATCTTGATAAGACGTTTTCGCCCCACAACAGATACTTCGCCCAATACTTTGGCATTGGCCGAGAGTTTTATATGCAGTATTTTGTCAGTATCGAGTGCTATGTTTTCTTTGTGATTGATGTAGCCCACATTGCTAAATAGCAACTCGTAATTTCCTGCTTGGAGTGGAATTACGCACTTGCCGATAGAGTCGGAGTAACATATCAAACTGTCTTTCGCACTCTTAACCTTGATATTGACGAAAGTTAGGGATTCTCCACTAAGGCTGTCGCTCACGAGAAGGGTTAGCATTTGCTGTGCCTCTGCTTTCTCTACATAAACCGAAAGACAAAGGAGCATGAACAATAGACATGTGTTTAATGTTTTCATCTGTCGTTGGGATAAGGGATGGAACGAAGGGTGTTGATAGCTTTTTCTTTATAATATTCACATAATGTACGAGGAAAGGCTGTTGGGTCTTGTTCTAAATTTGCAGTTGCTGCTCTACATCCTGCACCACAAATATATCTGACATTACAATCTTTACATACTGATATGTTATCAACACTGTAGTTTAAAAATATATTGTGATAAACTTTAGAGTTTATAATATCGTCGATAGTTGTATTATTTAGATTCCCCATTTTATACTTCTTGTAATGGAGGCTTTGGCATGGATATACATTGCCTAATGGGTCAATACTTATTAGTCCTAGCCCAGCTCCACAATATAGTCGTAGTGGAGGCATTTCTTTAGCCGTTTGGCTAAAAGTTGCCTTATACTTCTCTACTGTTGGTAGAAGAGAAAGTTCTGATTTGTTATTAGGAACAATTAAAACATTGCGAAAGTTAACAGTTTGTTCCTTACAATAGTTTTTAATTAGGCAGATTTCATGCTCATTGCATTTAGAATAAACAGAACTAATAGTTATTGAGAGTTTTTTGTATTTTTTGTGGAGATACATTACATTTTGTTTGAATAAGTGTGGCTTAAAATTAATGCGTGTCTGCCCTACATCCGTAAGATTATCACAACTAAAAACAACGCTATCGATATTGTTAAATACAAAGTCACTGTAAGGATACCTTTCAAAATCAGTCATACAATTCGAAATCATCTCAATATGAACATTGGGCTTTTTGTGCTTTATACGCCTAATAATGTGGGGTAACAAGGGAGTTAGTGTTGGTTCTCCGCCTGTTATAACAATGTGTTCGGCATATGGAATTATTTTATCGATAATATTGTCCCATTTAGGCGTAGGCATTTCAATGAAATTTGTACGAAATCTTTTGTTGTAGCAGTAAGTACATGCTAAATTGCATTTGTATGTTAAATGTACGTAATATGATTTTGGGGGGATCTTATTTGATGTTCTGTCTGTTTCTATTGGTTCTTCTGACATAACACTATTATGGAGAACCGCATCATAAACAGATTTCACGTAGTTGTGGTATTTATTGTCAATCTTACTTATAATCTTATTGATATCTTTATGTATATATATCAAGTTAAAAATCGTCAAATCAAGTTCACTAATTCTGCAAACATAGTGGCGAATGGAATTATAAAAGATGAAATGGCCATCATCCTTTAATATGAGGAAATTATTATTTTCGAACAGTTTCATATGGCCTAAGTCTTAGGTGATACATCTGGTTTAATAGAAAGTAGTGTGTGAGAAACACATTTCTCACACACTACAATAAGATTATTGATAATTAAGAGCCTGCACCACTACCATTACCTGCACCACTTGAGCAGCCACAGCCACAGCCACACATGTGGTCCTTTTTATGGACGTTTCTTGCTTGTTGTTCAGCGTATGCACCATTGAAAGCGAAAAACTTCCCTTGAGAAAAAGATTTTCCTCCTCCAAGGACTTTGTCAAGCATCTCATTAGTTAATTTAAACTCATCAAAAGTTTTCATATAATTTGTAATTTTCTTTGTTTTATGCTATAACGTGGCATAAGTTCACGCTCTTATTTCATACAGTTTTCCGGTTAAAGCGGTAGAGAATTGCTGCACTGTAACAAAATGTCACAGACTGAATTGGATTTTTTTGCGTTTTGTTCTTTAATTGTTTATGTACTGTCCTATTTTTTCTAAAACTTTTGTAGCTTCCCTGCAAAGGATTCTGCGAAAGTTCATTCGAAACATTTTTTGACTATAAATATTAGGTCTTCCTACAGGAGCATTTCTTGCTTGGAGGAATTTTGTTTTATTTGTGTTGTATATCAGTTAATTTAGTGACTGATTCGTACTTTTTTGCAAATATATAATTTAAATCGATACAAAGAATTGTTTTTAAGTTAAATATTGTTTACAAAATGCCTTAATAAATATAATGCCGGCATTTAAAGGCTAGTAGAATATGATTGGTGGAGGTATGTTTATCCTAATTTCTTCTCTGTGTGCGTATGTGTTGCCAGATTAATAAGAAAAGAATGGGCGTAAGTTGGCAGGCACAAAATGTTCTGAAGGTATGTCATCACTTCACTACTCCTGCATCATTGTCAGCATTGTCCATTTGCTTTTGCAGGTTGCGCACCTTTCCTTTCCTGAAGCTATAGCTGAGGGAGAGCTGCACAAGGTTGTCGTTGTATTTTTGAAAAATATGTGATGTGCTGCTAATAAGTTTGCTATTAAGTGTCGAGACCGTTGTGGCGGTCGCCATGAAGGGGTTGTTTACGCTGAGGGTGAAACGCAAACGGCGGATGTTATAATAGGCACTTAGTTGCAGGTTGGGTGCTGTGCGCGTCTTTGTTTCGTTGAACATGGTGGTGATTGCCGAACGGAAGTTGCCTTGTATGCCCCATTTGGGACGGTCGTAGGTGAGGGATAGACCGCCAATTATGTCCGTGTAGGTGGTGAAAAAACTTAAACCGTTGTTGATGTAGCGGTTAAAGGTGAGCCACCCCGATACTTTAAATGCTTGCGAAAAGAGGCTCTGACTGGCGTAAAGACGCACTTGCAAATGGGTGAAACTGTGTTGGTTGGACTGTGCATAGACGAACATGTTGGTCGCAGCATCGTAGATGGGTGGGTTGTTGGTAAAAGGATTGGCGCTGTATTGTATGTAGGTGGCGAGGCCGAGCATGGTTTCTCGCTTGTGAAAGCTAAGCGAAAGCTGGTTGATGTAGGCCTGATAGGGCTTGAGGTGTGGATTACCTTGTCTCAATTCGTATTCGGATTGCGTTTGGACGAAACTTGATAGCATGGCCAGTTGGGGCTCAATGGGATTGATGCCAAGGTGATATTGTAGCCTAAATGCTTTAGAAATCGAGTAGGATAGGGTGAGGAATGGACGGAAGAAATGGTATTTTGCGATAAGACTATCGCTCTTCATGCGGTAAAATGAGTAGCCACCACCAACCGAATAGCTTAGCTTGCCCAACGTTCCGCTTAGTTCTATATAGTCGTAATTGTTGAAATTGAATAGGGATGTGGGGCTTGTTCCGTTGGTTGCCGCATAAGTGTTGTGAGTGTTGGATAGGCGATTGTACGTACCGATGGTAAGGTTGAGCCACTTAGAGAAGGGTTGTTTGAAGACAATCTCGCCAATAATAGACTTGTGTTGGCCGTCAACATCGTAGGCGTTGGTAAATGCGGGTTGTGCAGCGGCATGGTAAACCTTGCTGTACGCTCTGTGATAGTCGCTGCCGATGTATGTCGCTGTAAGGTTAGCCAGCAGGTTAGCCTCACTCGCGAATTGCTTATCGAGATAGAGGTCTAACGAAACGTTGTGGGTTTTGTCCTTGGTGAGCAACTCCTCGTAGAAAAATGGCGCATCATTGTGTTGTACACGACTTGACGAAACGTTCTCTGGACGATAAGACGTGGTGTAATTAGCCATGACGTTGAAGAAAGAATTGCGCTCGTCTAGCAGTCGGTTATATTCCAATTCTATGCTGCCGCCACACAATCTGTATGTTCTGTCGTCGCCTTGGGCGTTAAGTGCCATATCGCTAGTGGGGTAACGAAAGGTTTTATAGCTGTTGGTGAACACGCCACCCACATTTTTATAATGGCTGTTTGCCTTGATGCTTAGTTGGTTTTTCAGCCCAATAAGCTTAAAATAGGCGTAGGCATTGCCCTGTTTGGCGGTTAGGGCGTTGGCGATTTGCACTCCGCCTTGCATTCCTTCGTATCCTCGTTTGGTGTGAACCAATAACACTGCGGCCACGCCATCGCCGTAAACGACGCCAGGGTTGTCGATGTATTCCACCCTGACGATGTCTTGTGGTTGCAGAGCAGCAAGATCTGACTGGTTAGAAGGTACGCCATTGATGCGTATTTGCAGTGCACCGTTTTTCTGTGAAGATAGCGTTCGGTTCATTAAGTCGAATTGCAAGTCGGGTAACGCCATGCGTTGCAGCACGTCGTAGGCATCGGTGCTTTGTCGCTTTATTACGTCTGAGGGGTAGAAAATCCACCTGTCGGCTTCCTTTTGTAGGTTGGCCGACACCGTAACTTCACCTAGCTGCACGGTGTCGGGTTTTAAAAGAAGTTCGCCAAGATCTGTGTCTTTGTTCAATTCTGCGATAGTCAGCGTCATAGGTTTATAGCCTACGCTGGTTATGCGTAGATGATAGGAGTCTGAGGGAAGGCTGGTTAAGGCGAATTTGCCGTCTTCGTTACTCGCGATAGATGCCTTTGCGCTTACCCCATCGGCTGCAAATAAGGTTATTTGCGCAGCCTTTATGGGTTTTCGCGTTGTGTAGTCGCTTATCTTACCGCTAAGGGAAAAACTTTGGGCGCAAACTATCTGTATGGCACACAGCAACACGAGGCATAGCTTTTTGCGGAGTGAGAGGAAAGCTTGTGCCTGCGAACGTATAGCGTTCTTCTGTGTGTGATAGTCTGTCTTTTTAGGGTAAGCCATAGTTGTATTTAACGTTAATTGGAACATTGCCTATAACGACAGTATTAGTTTGACGCTCAAATATACAATAAAAATTGTTAGCGAACAATTATTTACTCTTTTTATTTATTTCTATCAGTGTTATTTTAACCTTACGAAAGGGGCGAGTCCGAGTTTACAGATCTACTTGAAAAGTTGAAAAGGCAAAGTGCGGGCAAGGTATGTCCTGGTAATTTGCTCGCCAGTGAAGCTGAGTTGGTGGTGCATTAGTTTTCCTTTGATAATCAAGTTTTAATGATATTGGCGCGTTACAGTTGATTGGGACTCCTGTTCCATGTCGTATGGAACAGCGTTCCAGTTGATATGGAACAATGTTCCGGATGACATGGAACAACGTTCCAGCTTAGTTTTAACTCGACGAGATTTGAAATAACGCTTTGCAGGAGATAATTTGTGGATTTTCAAACGCTTAGTTGATGCTTTTCAAATGGGCTTTTATGAAGGGGACGTGATAGCGATGTGAGGGGGCGAAAACAGATGTGGTTTGTCGCTATTTCGAAAATTAATTGTATATTTGCACCACTTATGAAAGCAAGAAAAGTATATTATCTAGCGTTATTTATCTTTGTTAGTTTGTCGGCGTGTGGCTTAAAGCCTTCAAAACACGGCAAGCTGATAGGGGGTATACATGCTTATCAGGAGCAGAAGGGTGGGCTGGCTGAGCAGAATGGAGATGAAAGCAGTCCCGAAAACAATGGCGATGGTAAGCGGGGAGAAGCGAAACATAAGGTTTCGAGTGGGCTGGAAGTACCTGGGAAACTGAACGACCGACCTGAACAAATTCTGAAGCGCGTGGCCTACACGTCATCGTATAACAGCGACTTGCGAATACCCAATTGGGTGGCATGGCAGCTTACAGGGGCTCATACCGAAGGTAAGAATAAGCGTGCAGGCGTTAAGTTTCAAGAAGATACGGATGTGCCGCTGCCTAGGGCGGTGGATTTTGACTACGTAAGGAGTGGTTACGACCGCGGACACCTTTGTCCCTCGGCCGACAATCGTTGGGACGCCACGGCACAAGAGCAATCGTTTTTGTTAACCAACGTATGTCCGCAAGACCATAATCTGAATGTTGGCGACTGGCACGAACTGGAAAATCTCTGTCGGAAATGGGCTAAAACGTATGGTAGCATCTATATTGTGGCGGGTCCGGTGTTGTTAAAGGGTAAACATAAGACCATTGGAAAGAACAAGGTAACGGTGCCCGAGGCTTTCTTTAAGGTGGTTTTGTGTATGGAAGGTAAGCCCAAAGCCATCGGCTTTATTTATCGCAATGAGTCGGGAAATCGACCTAAAAGCTACTATGTGAACACCATCGACGATGTGGAACGCATTACAGGCATCGACTTTTTCCCAGCTTTGCCAGATAATGTGGAAAAAGCGGTGGAGGCGACTTGCAATTTGGAGGAGTGGTGAAAGAGTAGTAAAGGAGTAAGGGAGTAAGTGGTAAAGGACTAAGTAGTAAGAAGTTAAAGTAGTAAGGAGTAGGAAGTAAGTTTTTAGGGAGTAAGAAGTAAGTTTTTAGGGAGTAAGTAGTAAGGTTTTAGGGAGTAGGTAGTAAGGAGTAAGGGAGTAAGTGGTAAGGTTTTAGGGGGTAGGTAGTAAGGAGTAAGGGAGTAAGTAGTAAGGGTTTAGGGAGTAAGTGGTAAGGTCTTAGGGGGTAGGTAGTAAGGAGTAAGGGATTAAGTAGTAAGGGTTTAGGGAGTAAGTGGTAAAGTTTTAGGGAATAAGTAGTAAGGGATGCTGGGGTAGGAGTTTTAGGTGTAAGAAGTGAGTGGAGAAGAGATTGGGGCTGAAGTGAAGGTATTTCTTTAAATGTTACGATGCGTCCTCATCTTTCCCATTTGCTTGTCGTCCTTCCTTCTTGTTAGCTAGTTAACTTGTCTACTTGTTAACTAATCCCCAATATTTTGCCATCTCAAGAAAAATGATTAACTTTGCATTTTGATAACATAAAGCTAGGTTAGCGTGAAAATAAAGGAAGTGCTACGTGCCCTTGAGCAATTCGCGCCTCTGCCTCTGCAAGAAGGATTTGATAATGCCGGCTTGCAGGTTGGATTGACGGAGGCGGAAGTTTCAGGGGCTTTATTGTGTCTTGACGTGACGGAAAAGATCGTTGATGAGGCTGTGGCTAAGGGCTGCAACCTCGTTGTGGCGCACCATCCGCTTATCTTTCGTAAGCTGGCGCAGGTGTCGGATGCTAATGCAGTGCAGCGTACGGTGATGAAAGCCATAAAGAACGATGTTACCATTGCTGCCTTGCACACCAACATAGACAACGCTCGTGGAGGTGTGAACTTTAAGATTGCAGAGAAAATGGGGCTTGTTGACGCTGACTTTTTCGGTGTGAGGAAGACTATTGAGACACTTAATGACAAGGGCGAAAGCGTTAGTGTGGAGGGGGCTTCGGGCGTTATGGGAACGTTCGAGCAGCCGTTGGCCGCCGACGATTTCGTGATTTTACTTAAAAAAACGTTCGACGTGGAGTGTGTGATGTGTAACCAACTATTGCGCCGACCCATCAGAAAGGTGGCCATCTGTGGTGGCTCGGGAGCGTTTTTGCTGACAGACGCCATCGCAGCTGGTGCAGACGCCTTTGTTACGGGCGAAATGCACTATCACGATTACTTTGATCATGAACAGGAAATACAAATTGCCGTGATTGGGCATTACCAAAGCGAGCAGTTTACGAACGAAATATTTAAAACAATAATTGAGGAAAGGTGCAAGGGCGTGAAGTGCTTCTTGACGCAGACAAACACCAATCCCATCATCTATTTATAAGTTATGGCAAAAAAAGAGATTACCGAACTGTCGGTGGAAGAGAAGCTCAAAGCGCTCTACCAATTGCAAACAACGCTCTCGGCAATTGATGAGAAGCGTGCGCTGAGGGGAGAACTACCCTTGGAAGTGCAGGATTTGGAAGACGAGATTGAGGGATTGAACATTCGCGTTGATAAAATTCGCAGGGAGATAGACGACTTCTCCAGGGCCGTTTCGCAGAAAAAAGCAGAAATAGCTGAGGCTGAGTCTAGCGTGGAACGCTATAATCGCCAGCTGAATGAGGTGAAGAACAATCGCGAATACGACACCTTGAGCAAGGAAATTGAGTTTCAGACGCTTGAAATAGAACTGTGCAACAAGAAGATAAAGGAAGCTTTGATAAGGATTGACGAGTGCGAACGAGACCTTGAAATGGCTGAAAGACTTATTGAAGACCGAGAGCACGACTTGCAACAGAAGCGAGGTGAACTTGACGAAATTATGCTCGAAACGAAGGAAGAAGAAGAAAGGCTGCGCGACAGGGCACATGACTTGGAAACGAAAATTGAGCCACGACTGCTGAGTAGCTTCAAACGAATTCGTAAGAATGCACGCAACGGACTAGGTATCGTGTATGTTCAGCGTGACGCTTGCGGAGGATGCTTCAACAAAATTCCACCTCAGCGACAGCTAGACGTGAAAATGCACAAGAAGGTTATTGTGTGCGAATATTGCGGACGCATTATCGTAGATCCCGAATTGGCTGGCGTTAAGAGCGATAAGGGCACAGCAACCGAGAAACCTAAGCGTAAACGCGCCATTCGCAAAACGAAGGAAGAGGCGGAATAGGCTTATGGATATGTAGGCTAGCGTGTTGGGATTTTGACATAAAGGGTTAGAGCATAAATGTTAGGATGTATGAGCTTAGCCCGCTGATGCATTAAAACCTGTTGTTTTACGCTAATTCTGCAATATTGGGGAAGGGGCGATAGTTGCCTTAACCTCACTAAACAAACAAGCTCCATACACAACCGCGAGGGGTGTATGGAGCTTGTTTTATGTAGGCTAAGCCTGATGATCGCTTTTGGGCGTTAGGCTTATTTGCCTTGTTTACCTTAAACTATATGTAAGGGATTTACTTCTTTTCCTGAGCTTCTTTCTTGCAGCACTTCTTTTCGCCAGCCTTCTTGCAGTCTTGCTTAGCTGCCTTGTCGCATTTCTTTTTGCTGCATTCTTTGCTTTCTTTGCAAGCTACATCCTTTTTGCAGCAACCTTCTTTGGCAGCAGCCTCTTTCTTGCAGCAGCCTTTCTTGCCTTCTTTGGCGCATTTTTTCTCGCATTGTTCGGTCTTAGCCTTGTCGCATTTCTTGGCTGTTCCTTCACTTTGTGCGTTAGCAAAACCTATTGCAGCAACGAAAAGAGCTGCGCTGAAAATTATTTTCTTCATAATCATTACTTTTTGTTTTGTTTTGAAATAGTGATTTAATCGGGACAAAAGTACGTGTTTAAAATGAATTATCCGCATTTTGTTAGCAAATTTTAGCAACTAAATGCAATTTGTTTGTGTGGGCTGTATTTGTACTTTCAATGTGTTTGTGGGCTATATTGCTGACTTTAGGCAGGTTGTATATTTAGTGCATTACTAATTGAGGCTGCCAGTTAGGCACATTTTCATCTACGTATTTCAGCCATAATGCGAGCGATTGCTTATCGCATCGCAGTCTACATACCACGTTCCTTATATATCCTTTCTTTGGCTTCGTTTATCTCCTTAAATTTCTTTTCGGCAGCCAAGCGTATGTCTTCGCCCAGAGTTGCTACGCGGTCGGGATGGTGTTGCAGGGCCATCTTGCGGTAAGCAGCCTTCACCTCGTCGTTGGTAGCGCTGGGCGAGATGCCCAAAACCTTGTAAGCCGACTGCGTATCGTGCTTTTCGAGGTTGAACATCGAATCGAGAATGCGAGCGTCGAAGCCCAGCCACAGGGCCAGTTTGCGAAGTGCATCCACCTCGCTAGGGTCTACACGTCCGTCGGCTTTCGACAGTTCGGCTAGGAAACTAAGTAGTTGCAGACGTTGTCCGCTATTCATGTGAGCGGTGATTTGAAAGCAGCTGTCGCGTATAATTTCCTCGAAAGCCATCGCACCCATTTGTTTTTGTTGGTCGAAAATATTGCGGATAATGCTGTCGCCCTGTTCTACGGCCATCTCGCCAAAGTTTCGTCTCAAGAAGGCACGTAAGGTTTCCATCTCAGAGTGCATCACCTTTCCATCGGCGCGAATGATGTATGCCGAGAGGACCAGCAGCGAAAAGAGGAACGAATTGCGTTCGCCTTGCTGCCGTTGTTGCTGGGTGGTGGTGGCGTTGCGCTGGTAGAAGTTGGCCGAAGATCCGCTTGAGTAGCGCGATTGCCCAGTGCGGTCGGGTTCGTTAACCTGATCTATCCCTACATCGAAGAGTGCACCAAGTGCCAAACCTGCTAATCCGCCAAGTGGTCCACCGGTGATAAAGCCAAGAAATCCGCCTATCCATTTTCCTATTGCCATAAGTTTATGTCTTTAAAAGTTATCATTTTGAATGTGTTACGCACCGTTTGGCGTAGCGTCTACCATTTCAATGTGCCGTATTTTTGCTTGTACCATAGCTGCCAAGCGTTGATGAGGTTTTGCCAAACCACGTAAGCGCACGGTGCAATGGATGCTACGGGATTGAGAAAGGTGATGGTGAGCCAAATGCCCACAACGGTATTTTTCTGTCCCAAAGCCTGTCCGGCGCTGATGCTGTCGCCATAATGGTAGCCCACGGCTTTGCCAATGGAAAACAGCAAAAGGCTGATGACGAGTGGTAACAAGAGAAGTAGAGCCAAAATCGTGCCATAAACTTGGGTGGCGAGGATGTTGCGGATGGTTAATCCCATGATGATGGAGAGGTTGAACCCCCAGAGATAGAAGGCTAAGTTCTTGGTTTCCTTGATGTGTGTGGCTACTTTCGGCAGGAATTTTCGCGTGAGGAGTGCCAGGCAAAGGGGTACGATGAGCACGAATGTGATGCGCCTGAGTATCATGATAAAGGCCGTGAGGAAGGTGATGTCTGCACTTTTCTCGACCATGGGAAAGAACAATGGGATGATGATCGATGTAACAACGTTGGCCAAAATGGTATAGATGGTGAGCGAGGCGATGCTTCCGCCAAGTCGTTCGGTGATAACGGGGGCAGCGGCTGCCGTGGGACAGATTACGCAAACGAAGGCTCCTTCGAGCACAAGTTTGGTCATAGGGTTGGTGGTATGCAAAATAGCTAACACTAACAAGCCCGAGAGTATGATGCGAATGGCTTGAAGAATGAAATGCCAAGCACGTGGACGAAGGTCGCCCATTTGTATTTTACAGAAGGTGATATAGAGCATTACGAAGATAACCACGGGGAGAAGTTTCACTAAGAAGGGACCTGCCACGTTGCCAATGGGTTGAAGGGGGGCGATGCGCGAAAACAAAAGATAGACTACCGCACCGATAATAAGTCCGCTGGGCAGGGTCCATTTCTTCAAAAATGCAATGATGTTCATGTGTTTGTTGTGTGTTTGTGTTATTTAGTTATTGAGTTTTTCAGTTTCTGAGTTTTATCATAAATTGTTCTGACATATTGGTTTACTATCCGATTTGCCTAAAAAGAAATCGAAGGAAAAAATTACTTTTAGGCTCATAAACTCGCAAACTTAGAAGCTAAGATATAATAATGTACGCGCGCGCGTTATATCTCGGTATAGTTAGGGAGGTTGGGTAAGAACGTGTAGCTGTTGTCGGCATAGTTCATTTTGCAGCAGATGTGTTGCAATCCGTTGCTCACCACGAGATAGTCTACGTGCAAAAGCATGTTGTAGACGGTTATTTGGTCGAACACCTTTTGGGTCAGTGCGATGGTGGGTGCCTTATATTCGAGTATCATTCGGGGTTTCAGGTCGCGATCGTACAGCACACTGTCGGCCCGAAGGCTCTTGTCGCCAATGCTCAATGCCACCTCGTTGGCCATCAGCAGTTGCGGATAACCCTTGTGGTGGATAAGGAAATTGACGAAATGTTGCCTTACCCATTCCTCGGGAGTAAGGGCTACGTACTTGCCACGAAGTGGGTCGAACACGGTGGGACGCGCTTTCGTGCCTCCCACTTTTATTGCATACGAGGGTAGGTTTAGTGGATACATTTTGTTATCTTTGCAGTGTAAAGCGCAATAGGGCGCATCGACAAGATCGCGACAAGAATGGTTTGTCGCGGTTGGCGGTGTGCCATACGGTGCAAAGTTACTAAAAATATGCGGGCAACAAGGCGGTTTTTGCAACTTGTTGTCCCTGCAATCATCATTAACAAGAACCTTTCATGGCAGAAAAACGAACCGCGCTTGGCCCCGAAGCCATCATTAAAGACATTAAGGCGCGAAGCTTTTCGCCCGTATATGTGCTAATGGGCGAAGAGTCGTATTATATCGACAAAATAGCAAACTTGCTCGAAGATACTGTGTTGCAGCCGCAAGAACGCGACTTTAACCAGGACATTCTCTTTGGGGTAGATACCAACGGGGTGCAGGTGGCAGACCTTTGTAAGGCTTATCCCATGATGGCCGAACGACGGTTGGTGATGGTGAAGGAGGCGCAAAACCTGAAACAAACCGACGCTTTGGCTAAATACTTGGAGCATCCTGTAGAAACTACCGTGTTGGTGCTTTGCCATAAGAATGGTACTATTGACAGAAGGAAGAAGCTCTTGGCACGAGCCGAGGCCATTGGGGTTGTTTTCGAAAGCAAGAAAAAACGCGATTACGAATTGCCTGCCTTTATTAAAGGATACCTTAGCACCAAGAAAGCGACAGTGGAAGATAAGGCTGCCATCATGATTGCAGAACATATTGGCTCTGACTTGAACCGACTGACATCGGAACTGGATAAGGTTCTGATCTCGTTACCTGAAAACGACTTGCGCATTACACCCGACATCGTGGAACGACAAATTGGGGTTAGTAAGGAGTTTAATGGTTTCGAACTGCGAAACGCCATTGTTAACCGAGACGTGTTTAAGGCAAACCAAATTATTCAGTATTTCGACAAGAACCCCAAGGCTGGATCTATCTTCGCCTTCTTGCCATTACTTTTCAGTTTCTTCCAAAACTTGTTGATTGCTTATTACGCACCAAACAAAAACAACGAAGCTGAAGTGGCGAAGTTCCTCGACCTGAAGTCGGTGTGGGGAGTGAAAGACTTTATGGTTGGTATGAGAAACTACTCGGCCATGAAGACGATGCACATCATCCATAAAATAAGAGAGATTGACGCTAAATCTAAGGGTTTGGATAACCCAAATACCCCTGTTGGCGACCTGATGAAGGAGCTAATCTTCTTTATTTTGCACTAAAAAAGACCTTTTTCAGCCTATTTTCGTTCTAGAATAAGTGTCTCTTTGAGGCACTTTTTTTAGGCTAACTTCTTGAATCTGTAGGAAGTTAGCTCATTTTTACCCCTAGAATACTCGCGTATTTGAAGGCAACTCGACCCTCGTTGCAGAATAATCGATTCTCGTTCGTTTTTGTCTTTCACACCAGTCGAATATTTACAATTAACAAATATTTATCTACAAGCGTCGTAGTTTAAAAATGTAAACCATGCAATTGGTTTACAAAACAAAACCCACTTTTATGTTGTGTTGTAAATTTCTTCATACCTTTACAATACGCCTATTTAGATTTTAAAGCTATTGCAGAAGCTACTACATTACCGATTATGGTATATAATGTACC
>ERZ773070.266-NODE-266-length-39954-cov-4.818442_pt1 | contig 39954 bp, 36 predicted proteins | sample MGYA00580618_ERZ773070 | MGnify/ENA primary metagenome ERZ773070 (study PRJEB29015, sample SAMEA2738023) | human oral metagenome | biome: human oral; feature: human-associated habitat; material: dental | place: China | collected 2019 ...
CCTATCATCATTAGAATATAAAGTAGAACTTAACAAACGGATAAATGATAATTTAAATTAATATTAATTATGCAGTGGACAAGAGAATATATTGCAAAAGAACCAAGTCTTAGGACTTTTGAAACGCATATTTCAACAATAGAAAACAATGTTGAGACTAATCCTTCTTTGTGCGTTGAAGTAAGCAAAAGTCTGACTGAAGCACTTTGCAAAACAATTCTCACTAATCAAAATACAACGTACAAAGATGATATTTCATTTAATGGTTTAGTAAAACAGACCTTAGAACATCTTATAAAACAGACTGGAAAGGAAATAGTTGGTCTATCTGAACTATGCCGTAGAATTTCTGCTGTCGCTCAATCGATTGCAGAGATACGAAATAATGCAGGATTTGCTTCACATGGTTTGGATGTTTTACATCCTCAGATAGACAAATCACTATCCCTACTGATATACAAAACAACAGATGTACTCTGTGGGTTCATTTTACATTTTTATTTCAGTTATGCCCACCACGCTAGCCAAAGATTAATTTATCAAGATTGTGAGTGCTTTAATGATTGGTTTGATGAAGAAAATCCATTAGAAGTAGGAGGCGTACACTTATCAGCATCAGAGGCTCTTTACAACTTAGATTATCAAGCTTATAAAGCTAACTATATAGATTATTTAGAATTTCTTTTAGAAATGAATGAACAATAAAATACAATACAATGCCCTTCACAGAAGATAATTACGAAAAAGCACTGATATCCCTCTTTGAGGGAATGGGTTATCAATATTTGTACGGTCCAAATATTGAAAGAGACTACTATGTGCCATATTATGAAGCACAATTAGAAGAAAGTCTGCAAACTGTTAATCCAAAGAAGCCACATGCAGCTATTCACGAAGCGATTATCAAATTACGCAATATTGATATGGGTAGTTTGACGCAGCGTAATGAAACTTTTACAGACTATTTGCAGCATGGCATAGAAGTTTCTTATTTCAATGGCAAGGAAATGCGCAATGAAATGGTTTATTTGATAGACTTTGAGCATACGTACAAAAACACTTTTCAAGTTATCAATCAATGGACATTCATTGAAAATGCAGAGAAACGTGCCGATATCATTGTATTTGTGAATGGTTTACCATTGGTGGTTGTAGAATTAAAATCACCTTCCCGTGAAGAGACGGACGCTTCAGAAGCATATCTTCAACTCCGCAATTATATGAAGGATATACCATCGTTGTTCGCTTTCAACATGTTCTGTGTAATGAGCGATATGGCTCTTTCCAAAGCTGGAACAATTACCAGCAAGGAAGACCGTTATATGGACTGGAAGACAAAGGATGGCAATTATGAAACAAACGAAGAACTGCACTACGATACCTTTTTTGAAGGAATATTTCAAAGAGAACGGCTTTTGGATATCATCAAGAATTTTATTTGTTTTTCCAAAGAAGAAAAAGGGAGTGCCAAGATATTAGCAGGCTATCATCAGTATTTTGCAGTGAAGAAGGCCATCGAACGTACCAAACATGCTACAGTAAGTAATGGTAAAATCGGTGTGTTCTGGCATACGCAAGGTAGCGGAAAATCATTGTCAATGGTTTTCTACGCCCACTTGCTTCAACAAGAGTTATCACAACCCACTATTGTTGTGATTACCGACCGTAACGATTTAGACGATCAACTCTATACCCAATTTTCTAAATGTAAGGAGTTCTTGCGCCAAACTCCAATACAAGTCAATAGTCGTCAGAATCTAAAAGAGCTATTAAGTGGACGAGAAGCTAATGGCATTATCTTCACAACCATGCAGAAGTTTGAGGAGTCTGACGAACCTTTGTCAGAGCGAAGAAATATTATCGTGATGACTGATGAGGCGCATAGAGGACAATATGGTTTTGAGGAAAAAATCGACGCCACTACAGGTAAGGTCTCTATCGGCACGGCAAGAATCATTCACAATTCACTACCCAATGCTTCATATATTGGCTTTACTGGTACACCTATTTCTACCAAAGACCGAGATACCGTAGAGGTTTTTGGCGATTACATTGATATTTATGACATGACGCAGGCGGTTAATGACGGTGCTACTTGTCCTGTATATTATGAATCCAGAGTTATCAATCTAAATCTTGACGATGCTACCTTGCAAGCCCTTGATAACGAATACGAGCTGTTGGCTGAAGAAGGTGCAACGACAGAACAGATAGAGAAAAGCAAAAAGGAGATGTCACACTTGGAAGAGATACTCGGTGCACCAGCTACCATCGATTCTCTTTGCCAAGACATTCTCAAACACTATGAGGAAAATCGTCAATATGAATTGACAGGTAAGGCAATGATAGTGGCATATTCGCGTCCCATAGCGATGAGCATTTATCATCGACTACTGGAGCTTCGCCCAAAATGGACTGATAAAGTAAAAGTTGTCATGACGGGCAGCAACCAAGACCCAGAAGAATGGCACGACATTATCGGAAACAAGCAGTATAAGAAAGAACTTGCCAAACGATTTAAGGATGACAACGACCCGATGAAGATTGCTATTGTAGTCGACATGTGGCTCACAGGCTTCGACGTTCCCTCATTGGCAACTATGTATGTTTACAAACCAATGAGCGGACATAACCTAATGCAAGCCATTGCGCGAGTGAACCGTGTATTCAATGGCAAAGTGGGTGGATTGGTTGTTGACTATATCGGTATTGCCAAAGCTTTGAAAGAAGCTATGCGTGATTATACGGGACGCGACAGAAAGAACTTTGGAAACCCAGACATCAAAGGCATGGCTTTTACAAAGTTCAAAGAGAAATTGGAAGTGTGCCAAGACTTATTTCATGGTTATAATTATAGTAAGTTCCACACAGGGACAGATGCTGACCGTGCTAAATTAATCAAAGGTGGTGTAAACTTCATGTTGGCAACCGACAAACAAGAACAGTTACCGCTCTATATGAAAGAAGCTGCCTTGCTGCACAATTCCATCACTCTTTGCCGAAGCCTGTTGAATGAAGAGCAACGCTTCTTAGCTGCATTCTTTGAAACTGTGCGCACTTTGCTCTCCCGAATGACAGGTAAAGGAAAAGTTACGAAGAAAGAAATTAATGCTCGTATCAGTGAATTGCTGAAACAAAGTGTAAAAAGTGAAGGTGTAATCAATCTTTTCTCTGATGTTAAAGCCGAATTTTCCCTCTTTGATACAGCCTTCTTAGATGAAATTTCTAAGATGAAAGAAAAGAATATAGCTGTAGAACTGCTCAAAAAACTATTGGCGGAGAAAGTGGCACTCTATCAAAAGACCAATATTGTGCAGTCAGAGAAATTCTCTGACCTGCTCAATCGCTCTTTATCCAACTATTTGAAAGGATTACTCACCAATGAAGAAGTTATCCAAGAACTTTTGCAGTTGGCAAAAGATATTGCCTCGGCTGATTCAGCAGCTAATGAACTTGGTCTCACTTCCGAAGAAAAGTCATTCTATGATGCCTTGACCAAACCGCAAGCAGTTCACGACTTCTATAGTAATGAAGAATTGGTAGCTATGACAAAAGAACTCACCGACGCTCTACGTAAGAACCGCACTATTGATTGGCAAAAGAAAGAATCAGCCCGTGCAGGTATGCGCAGAATGATTAAACATCTTCTGAAAAAATATCATTACCCACCAGAGGAAGCTGCCAATGCACTGGAAACTGTCATTAAGCAATGTGAGCAGTGGACGGATAATGATCAAGAGAATTATTCAAATCATACAGCCAAGACGTATGAAATACACGAAGATGAAATACAGATGGCTGCTGAGCCTTAAAAATATTTAAAACATCTTTATTTTTTACTTATGAACATAGAAAAGTTAGATAATTTATTTCATATCTATGGATATGAACTTAAAGAGGAGAAGTCTACTTATCGAGTATATTTATTGCATCATGGTATGTATTATGGTGCAGAAATTATAATGTTAGATGATTTTGACTGCCATGATATTAGTGAACGATATTCTAAACTTGGTTATTCTGTAAAAGTCCAGCATTTTAAGACAATTGAGGAGGTAGAGAATTATTTGTTTAAAGGCTTTTTTAAAACCGAGTATACAGCTTTAGCAATAAAGCATAGATATGATGAATTTGCTCAAAAGCAAATGAAGCAATATGCTAGTTCTAAAATAAAATACGAATATATAAATGTTCCTTATACTGTTAATTCCGATAAGAATACAGGTGTATTAGAGCATAAAAGCATTATAGATTCTATTAATGAATATGTCAACAAGGAAGGTGCTAATTTGATAATAGTAGAAGCTGCTGCAGGTTTTGGCAAGACATGTACTGCCTTTGAACTTTATCACTCTTTTAGTCGATTTAGTGAAAATGCAAAACCTTTGTTCACTGAATTATCAAGGAATAGGGAAGCAAAACTTTTTAAATATGTTTTGTGGTCAGAGATTGAAAATGAATATCAATCATCTATTAGCAATACCCTTGTTACATATAATATAAAAAGTGGAAGAATACCTTTAATTATAGATGGTTTTGATGAGTTGCTAACAAAGAACCTTGATTCTGGAGGATTAGATTTTTCTGACGATTTTGAGCAAGTAGAAACTATGCTTTCAACAATAGGTGATTTGTTACAAGGAAATGCAAAGGTTATACTTACTTCAAGGAAAACAGCTATTTTCGCTGGTTCTGAATTCTACGAATGGACAGAAAAATATAATCATAAATTTGAAGTTGTACGATTTTTATTGGAGAGGCCGAATGTTAAGCAGTGGCTTAGGACAGATCGTTACAATATTATCAAATCGAATAATATTCCACTTGATTATATTGCAAATCCTGTATTATTAACTTATCTTAGAAATGTTGGTGAGGAAGAATTTTCAGCTCTTATAGAAATTCCAGAGAAAATCACGCAAAAGTATTTTGAATATTTATTAAATAGAGAGCGTGAAAGACAGAATCTGTTTATCCCATACAAAGAACAAATGCTTATTTTTGAAAATCTATCAAGGATATTCCTGGAATTTAATATAAAAGTAGAAGAGCGTGAATTTGTTAAGGAAATGATAATGGAATATAATCGTCAAGAACTAATTCGTTATAAGGAATTGAGTCCAGTGCCTCAATCGGTGGAAGAGTTGGCTGATACATTAACCAATCATGCTTTGCTAGATCGAATAGGTAATAATGATAATATTGGATTTATAAATGAATTTGTTTTTGGATACATTTTAGGTAATGCTATCATAAATGGTAAAGACTTGCAGTTTAAAGACCATGAAATATTACCAGTAGATCTAATAGAATTTTCAGTTTTAGCTTTTCAATATTCTTCCAATGAAGAAAAAAAGAAATTATGGAGTCGACTTTCTCCGATAAAATCAATGATGGATGTAACTCATTCCTTGCAAATCGATTCTATTTTATTAAAGAATATATGTGGGAATTACAAACAAACAGGTATTACATCTTTTTCTTTTGCAGGTACTTCTTTCTCAGAAGAAAATTGTCAATTTTGTGATTTTTCATTTATAGATATTTCTTTTGATAGCTGTTCTTTTGATATAAAAGCTTTTAAGAATGTTGTATTTACAGGATGCTCATTTAAAAACTGTTCTGTTGTTTCAGAAAGGAATGAATCTGATGAAGTAGTAATCTTTTGTTACGGGTGTGACGACTTTTCTGAAGGGTTCTTAAATAGTTTTATAGGATGCAAAATAGACGCTTACGCTGTAGAAGACCACGAGCCACTTGAGATGCAACTTTTGTCGAAGTTTTTTAAGGTTGATGGAAAATCGACTAAGATGAGGTACATATCTCATTTACTTGAAGAATTTGATGAATCTAAGAAGGAGGCTTTTAAAGTTTTCGATAAATTAAGAAGAGACGGATATATTAATACAAGGGGAAATAATTCTTTTATTACCCAAACAGGAATTAGTTATTATCATAAACAGAGTTTGTCATGAGTATACCAGAAAGTATATTACGAGAGATAGAGAATAATATTGGAGATAAGTTGAATCAGTGTGGTTTAATGTTTCACATATTCTCACGCGTAAAAAAAGATAAGTCTATTAAAATAAAACTCGATAAAAAACAAGACGAGTATCGAAGTAAAAACAAAAAGATGCAAGATTATTTAGCACTTAGAATAACTTTATATTTTGGTGATGATGTAGACCTTGTATACAAATATTTAGAAAAAAGAGCAATAGACAAATCTGTTGATGAAGTCGAGGAGGATCGATTTTGCCCTAAAAGGTTAAACCTTATAATGGAACTTCCTAAAAATAAATTAATAGATTTCAATTTTGCGATTATGAATAAAGAGAGCTATTTAGAATTTATCGACTCCACATATGAAATTCAAATACGAACCATTTTGTCAGAAGGATGGCATGAAGTAGAACATGATCTGAGGTATAAGTGTAAGGAAGATTGGGAAGGGTTGCTTGAAGATTCGAGACACCTTAATGGCATATATGCAACTTTGGAAAATGCTGAATGGTCAATGCTAACTTTGTTTGAAAGATTAGCGCACTCTCATTATAAGAAGCAAAATTGGAATTCTATGCTCAGAAATAAGATGAGAATTAGGTTTACAAATAGTTCCTTGTCAGATGACCTGATTTCATATTTGAATAATAATCCCCTAATTGCGAAGCAATTGTTTCGCGTGAACAGAGGAAAAGCCATCTCTCTGATGTTAGAGAAGGGGTTTGCATTTCCTTTAACATACGATTCGATACTCCATTTTTTAAACTATATAGAAGTTAAAGATAAAGGATTATCAAATTTAGCCGATAAAATGTTAATTGAAGATTTTGGCAAAGTATACGATGTAAAGTGACAACATCCAAGATGTTTACTAATCAATACTGCTCAAATTGAGGAAACATTTTTGTACCATAAGAATGTAATTCTTTGATTATCAGTATAGGATAAGTTTGAGGAAGTGAAGTAAAGAAATAAACCTTTATAGTAATCGCAGCCATCCTTACGGATAGCTGCGATTATTTTATAAAACATTCAACTGCACTAATCTAATAGTATGAACAACAAAAAAAACAAGTTAAAAGATCACCAAGGAATAACAGAAAATAATTTGCCTTCCCTTTACCAAGATCGCCTACGACGGTACAGCCATCGATTTCAACCGCGACAAAGAACAATACTCCAAACTGACGCGGTTGGAAAGAAACAAATAGGTAACTGCGCCTTCATACTTTACTTTCCCTGATAACTCCTTAAATTAGGAGTTCACAGAAAAACACATAACAAATGTATCAGATATTATAACTTCGGAAGAAACTATTTAGCAATATGAATAGACAGAAGATAGCAAACATAATTGACAGAAAATCGCATTCCAACTGGATATGCACCACTTATGATTGGTTTATGGTTTCGGCCATTCTCGTAAGCCTGCTTCCACTTATGTTTATGAAGTCACACAAAGTGTTTTGGTATACAGAACTGAGCTCTACACTTGTTTTTATTATCGATTATTTGCTAAGATGGGGTACAGCCGATATAAGAAACAACAATCGCAAGACGGCATTCTTGACTTATCCGTTTTCTTTTATGGCAATCATAGACCTGCTGTCTATCTTACCTGCCATCACTCTGCTTAACCCTGCATTCAAGCTATTTCGATTTGTGCGCCTATTAAGGCTGACAAGGGTGCTGAAGATATTTGGCATATCAAGTAAGGTAAGACTTTTCCTCTCCATACTCTACAAAGAACGTCAGGTGCTATCCTCTGTTTTAGTGTTGGCTCTGCTGTACATCTTTGTTACGGCACTTATATTGTTCAATGTCGAACCACACATAAATCCATATACTGGTCAGCAAACATTTCATTCCTTTTTCGATGCTTTGTACTGGGCTACTGTAACGCTTACCACAGTTGGATATGGTGATATGTGCCCCGCTACCGATGTGGGTAGATTTGTCAGTATGCTCTCGTCCCTGTTTGGCATAGCCGTAATCGCACTGCCTTCCGGCGTAATAACGGCCAGCTATCTTGATGAACTAAGAAGGAAACGAGATAGGTAGACCGCTAAGATAGATCAGGTAGTTTCAAATCCATCTTCATGATGATGAAAAAGGAGGCACTATACTAGGCCACCTAATAATAGAAGAGGAACAGCCTTAACGCAAAAAATACCCTCCTTCATGTCTGCCCATACAATATAATTTACTATATTTGCAAACAATTAGACAACATTCACAAAACATTTAATAACTAAAACAAAAAAGAGGCATTAACCGAGAATGAGATTAGGTAGACTTAAGTCGCCCAAAAACTTGGCATGAGTTACACCAATGCGAATTCTTACGTTTGCAATCGACACCTGCCAAACCTTGAACAGCTAATGCAGATAGCAGAGATAATAGATAAAAAACATCGAAATGAAAATTCGTGTAAACGAGTATCATGTGAACTTGTTCACAAATGGTCGAGTGCTACCGAATTTATGCAACATTATTCATCCTTTCATGGAGAGTAATGGTCGCAACACTCGCATTTGGCTTGATCTTATGCTGAAGCGTTCTCTCAAATGCTGTGTGGATTGGAGCCAAATAGATAAGAACGAATATCTATCGGCAATGCGTGAGAGTGTTTCTGATAGTACGCACAAAAGCTTTAGTACATCCTGCCAGGTTTTCTTTAACAGAAAAAAATATTTAAAAATGGTTATTTTAAAAATTGAAATCAATAATATAAAAGGAATTGGGAATTTGGCAATAAATGAAAATATATACCCCAATCGTCCTAATATTCTTGTTGCTCCTAATGGTTTTGGTAAAAGTTCTTTAGCTGTAGCCTTTAAAACTCTAGTGGCAAATAAAATAGAATTAAAACCAGAAGAAGAGCCAACTCCTAAGAATGGTGACCCCTCAGTAGTTTTGTCTTTAAGTACAGGGCAAACTATTTCTGCAGACAAGAATAGCAATACAATCCGAGAGTCTTTTTCAATTCACGTTGTTACTAATCCATTGTTACCTACTGCTAAAGCTCAGAGATTCGGCAAAATTGTAACAGCTAAGGCTTCTATGAACATTGAGCCGACTGTAGTAATAAAGACTATACCTATGGTTGTGGGCTTTAAATATAATTTGGCTAATATGAAAAGAGCATTTGGCGCTAGTAATAAGATTCTTATGGACATATCAAGGCTATATTCTAATTATACTTTTTTGGACAAAATAGAGAAAAAGGTTAATACACATATATTTGAGCTAAAACCATATAGAGATTCTATATTGAGTATATTAGCAGCTATTAATCATTTACATACAAATACTGCGAGAGAAATTAAGGATCATATTGTAGCAGATTCCATGTTTGCTGGGTTATGTCCGGAATTCCATACAATATCTGCGTTTATCAAGGAGGAATTGGATCTTAACGATGTCAATGCTTACCTTTGTGCATGGCAGTTTATTACTGTTAAATTAGAGATGCGTGGTAATTATAAACGAGCTTTACAATATGCCGAGTATGTTGCTAAAAAGACAAACTTGGATGACACGCTAAAAGAGATTAACCCTTTCCCAGATAGATTTGATATTGTCTCTAAAGAAAAGAATCGTTCTCTGATAATTGAATGGCCAAAAGCTCATTTGATTTCTAGTGGTCAAAGGGATATAATAGTGTTTATTGCTAAGCTAATGGAATGCGAATATCAGACAGAGCGTAATTGCATCTTAGTCATTGATGAATTCTTTGATTATCTTGATGATGCTAATGTGGTAGCTTTTCAATATTACATATCAACATTAATTGATTCTTTCAGAAAATCTAAAAGAATAATTTTCCCTATATTACTGACTCATTTGGACCCAAATTATTTGAAACATTTTTGCTTTAATGATTCACGACTAAATATTGTCTACCTAAAACAAATCAATGCTCAAATTAGTGATAAAATGGCAAAATTGGTGGCGAATCGAGAAAATACACTTATTAAAGATGTCCTAGATAGCCATTACTTTCATTTTTCAGACAATGGCAATGATGTGAATGTTTCGGACGAGTTTGAAAGTTTAGGTCTCAATAAAGACTGGGGATGTCCTGCAGCCTTTGTGAAAAAGATTAATAGAGAACTTAGAACGTATTTGTTGCAACCTGGAGACAAGTATGACCCCTTAGCTGTTTGCTTTGCTGTTCGAAGAAGAGTAGAAGAGCTTGTATATCTCAAATTGCAAGAAGGACATAGAAGATTATTTTTATCTACACATGGTACGAACGAAAAACTGCATGAAGCTCAGAGTCATGGTGTATCTATACCGGAAACTTATTTTTTATTAGGAATTGTTTACAATCATCCTCTACATATTGCTGGCGATGAAGATTTATCTAAGCCGCTAAGTATGAAATTAGATAATCCTTCTATAAAGAATATGATCAGAAAACTTTGGTAATTGTAACCACGCACCTCTCTTTAATCCATGAGGCTACATTTGTTTTATAAAAACTAGTGGAAGTGAGAAGATCCTAGTACCTTTGCAACCACGGATAGAATTACAGAATAAACGATAGATACAATCAAGCACCAAAGGAGAAAGGATAGCTCTCGATGATTATTGATTCTTGCTATTCTAGATATTTATGACGCTCTATATTTGTACCATAATATTTATAACTATCTGATTTTCAGAGGAGCCTAAATTAGAGGAAAACAAACATATAAAATGCCTCAATTGCTTTTATTGGCCTATTGTGGCATCATATGGTTGCCTGTCTTTTACACACCTCACCTACTACTGAAAACACAAACATTCCGCAATAGCGACAGCACCCAATTTTCTCCCCTCATCCTCAAAAAACATCCCATCTATGCACCATACTAGCACAAACTTTCCTATATTTGCATATTGGTACGCACAGTCATCATATACTAACGAATGATAGACGGGTGCGACACAACCATCAAACAATCTGCCTATGGGCGCGGCAATCATCCTTTTGCAACTCGTAAGCGTGCTCACGTTCATCTTCGCTGGCATCCGAATGAAAGCCAAAGCCCCATAAGCGCATAAATCAACGAACCCCACAAGTTCACCAACTAATAAACCCAAACACTCATAAACTTTAAATACTCACTAACAAACATCATGAAAGTAAACAATCTACTTGCCGCCATGTCCCTGTTCCTATGCCTGCCCCTAACGGCTCGGGCGCAGGGAAACAACACGGGTATGGGTGGCGAAGACGACGACACGCCCTCGATTGCCGAACGGGTGTTGAAGCTAGAAAAGAAAACAGACGCCTTTAACCTCTATCTCAACTTCGCCGCAGCAGCACGCGCCACCGAACATAACGGCACTTGGAGGGGGGCGTTTGTTAACCGACAGTTGCGATTGGAGATTAAAGGACACGTCACGGACAAGCTTTTCTATCGCCTGCGACAGCATCTTAACAGTGGCTACGAACCGCAAGGCGAAGACAATTTCGCTAAGGCCACCGACATGATGATGGTGGGTTACACCTTCAACCCTAAGTGGGAAGTGCAAGCAGGAAAGATCGGCCAGATATGGGGAGGCTACGAATACGACGAGAACCCACTCTTTATATACCAATATTGCGACTTCGTGGCGCACATGGAATGTTTCGTTGCGGGTGCGCAAGTAACGTTCAAGCCCATACCAACCCAAGAGTTTGGCCTACAAATAACCGACTCGCACAATGGAACCTTCGAGCAAGAGTATGCCAAGGATGCCAAAATGGCAGGCCCGAACCTTGCTACCGACCGCGAACAACTCACGTCCAGCAACATCCCCCTCACCTATATCGCCAACTGGAACGGCAACTTCTTCAACGACCGACTACAAACCCGATGGGCATGGGGACTACAAACGCAGGCTAAGGGCAAATATTCGCGCATGCTTAGTCTTGGCCAAAGGCTCAACTTACCTAAGCTGCAATGGTACATAGACTATTATGGGGCCGTTGACGAACTAGACCGTTTGCGCATCGCATCGGGCGAATTAAATAGCCTTGTAAACAACGAGGAAAACGTGTTCTTCGGCAACGTGCACTACAACACCCTCGTCAGCGAAGCCAATTGGCAGTTTGCACCACGATGCAACCTCAAACTTCGGGGCAGTTACGAAACCACGAGCATTCCCCAATACGAGGCGTTAAAAAACTATCGCAAGTATTACAGCTACGTGGCCAGCCTAGAATATTTCCCCGTAAAAGGGCAAAACCTACGTCTGTTCTTGGCTTACATGGGTCAGAAAGTAGACTACAACCAAGCCTGTGGACTATCCGATTACCACATCAACAAGCTCGAACTGGGCCTGATGTATCGCATAAAATGCTATTGAGGCAGGAGATCATTTAGGAGTTAATTTGAGGAGTTAAGGAGTTAAGAAGTTAAGCCAAATGCTTTGCGATTAACGGCAGGCTTTCCTGCTCATTATCAACTTACACATTAAATATGTTAACTTGTCAACCGAGTTTAGCCAAACATCAGTTAACGAGTTGCCAAGCACACGAGTGTACAAGGAGAACTGCAACTCTGCAACAAGGCATTTGGTTTAACTCCTTAACTCCATAACTCCTTAACTCCTAAAAAGAACTCCTTAACTCCTTAACTTCTCAAACTAAAAATAATCACCCCGCCCTGCCTTTTTTACGCAAGTTCTTGTTAACTTTGCAACAATGGAGAAACAAGCCGTAAATAACAATTGGAGTGAAAACGTCATTGTAGTTGATGCCGACTACGTGGACAACGTGGCATTCAACCTCATCGTTAACTTCGAACGCATCATCGGCCGACGCATTCCGCAGGCCGACTTGGCACGCTGGCTCGACTGCATTGCCCTCGATGGAGGCGTGCGCAACGGCGAAAACAGCCTGCAAGTGGTGATGGTTCATGGCAAAACAAAGACCCAAATGGAGAACTTTACGCCTGCCAACTTCGCCAACGAGCTAAACGGCAAGGCCTTCAAAGACAACTTGGGCGAGTTCGCCATTGGCACATACGCCGTGGAAGACTTAGTAAACGCCACCGACTTTTTTCTCGATGTGGTGCAAACAGTCTGTGCCCAGCCCGAAGTTAAGCGCGTGATGGTTGTGCCAAACGCCGAAAACGCCGAGCTATACGAGGCCCTTCGCCGACAGATGCACCGCCTAGACGACGATACCAAGCGCGTAACCGTCTTCGCCATGCAGCCTCTTCCCGGTGGAAATTTCCGCCAAGAGATACTGGGCTACTCGCTCATGAACGCCCTTGGCATAAGGAGCGACGAGATAAACGCCCAATAAACACACCGGCGTTCGCCCCGAACAGCATCTCCGCAACATCTTGCGGCAACACAAACATAGCAAACAGAAACAACAAAACGATATGGGAAAAGTTCTTATGATTGGCGCAGGTGGCGTTGCTACCGTGGCCGCATTTAAAATCGCACAAAACAAAACGCACTTCGGCGAGTTTATGATTGCCAGTCGCCGAAAGGAAAAGTGCGACGAAATAGTAGATGCCATACATGCCAAAGGCTATGATATGGATATCAAAACGGCACAAGTAGACGCCGACGACGTTGAACAACTGAAAGCCCTGTTCAACGACTTTAAGCCCGAATTGGTTATCAACCTGGCCCTACCCTACCAAGATCTCACCATCATGGAGGCTTGTTTGGCCTGCGGTTGCAACTATCTAGACACCGCCAACTACGAACCCAAAGACGAAGCGCACTTCGAATACTCGTGGCAATGGGCCTACAAGCAGCGCTTTGAAGAGGCTGGGCTCACCGCTATCTTAGGCTGTGGATTCGACCCAGGCGTAAGTGGCATCTACACGGCATACGCTGCCAAGCACCATTTCGACGAAATTCACTATCTCGACATCGTTGACTGCAACGCCGGAAACCACCACAAAGCCTTTGCAACCAACTTCAATCCCGAAATCAACATACGCGAGATAACCCAAAAGGGCTTGTACTACAAAGACGGAGAGTGGCTCGAAACCGAACCGCTAGCCGTTCATCAGCCCATCACTTACCCCAATATTGGTCCGCGCGAAAGCTACCTGATGCACCACGAAGAGCTGGAAAGCTTGGTGAGAAACTACCCCACCATTCGTCAAGCACGCTTCTGGATGACTTTCGGACAACAATATCTCACCTATCTCGACGTGATACAAAACCTCGGCATGTCGCGTATCGACGAGATAGAATACGAGGCACCGCTAGCCGATGGTTCGGGTAAGCGCGTCAAAGTGAATATCGTTCCCCTGCAATTCCTTAAAGCCGTGCTGCCCAACCCACAAGAATTGGGTGCCAACTACGATGGCGAAACATCCATTGGATGCCGCATTCGTGGCGTAAAAGACGGTAAGGAACTTACTTACTACGTTTACAACAACTGCAAACACCAAGAAGCCTACAAAGAAACAGGCATGCAGGGCGTTAGCTATACCACGGGTGTGCCGGCCATGATTGGTGCAATGATGTTCTTCAAGGGCCTCTGGCGCAAGCCGGGTGTATGGAACGTAGAAGAGTTCGACCCTGATCCATTCATGGAGCAGCTTAACATACAAGGCCTGCCTTGGCACGAAGAGTTCGGTGGCGACCTTGAATTGTAATCCTTAAAACACTCCCATCATACCTAAAACAACAACAAATGGCAAAAGAAGAAAACAAACAACTTTCGCCCGATGAGGCCAAGCTCAAGGCCCTTCAAGCGGCGATGAGCAAGATAGAGAAAGATTTTGGCAAGGGCTCGATAATGAAAATGGGCGACGAGCAGATAGAGAATGTAGAGGTAATACCCACGGGCAGCATTGGCCTAGACGTTGCCTTGGGCGTTGGTGGCTATCCACGCGGCCGCATCATCGAGATATACGGCCCCGAATCGTCGGGTAAAACCACACTCGCCATCCACGCCATTGCCGAAGCGCAAAAGGCTGGTGGCATTGCGGCTTTTATCGACGCCGAGCATGCCTTCGACCGTTTCTATGCCGAAAAGCTTGGCGTAGACGTGGCCAACCTTTGGATTTCGCAACCCGACAACGGCGAACAGGCTCTCGAAATAGCCGACCAACTGATTCGTTCGTCGGCCATCGACATCCTTGTAATCGACTCCGTAGCTGCCCTTACCCCCAAAAAAGAGATTGAAGGCGACATGGGCGACAACAACGTGGGTCTGCAAGCGCGACTAATGAGCCAAGCCCTACGCAAGCTAACGTCCACCATTAGCAAAACCAACACCACGTGTATCTTCATCAACCAGTTGCGCGAGAAAATCGGCGTGATGTTCGGCAACCCCGAAACAACCACTGGCGGTAACGCATTGAAGTTCTATGCCAGTGTTCGTTTGGATATTCGCAAGGTTACGGGCATTAAAGATGGCGATACCATTGTGGGCAACCAAGTGCGTGTAAAAGTGGTGAAAAACAAGGTTGCACCGCCTTTCCGCAAAACCGAATTCGAAATAACCTTCGGTGAAGGCATATCGAAAGTGGGCGAAATTCTCGACCTTGGCGTTGAATACGACATCATTAAGAAAAGTGGTTCGTGGTTCTCGTACAACGACGCAAAGCTGGGTCAAGGGCGCGACGCCACAAAAGCCCTGCTCAAAGACAACCCCGAGTTGTGCGAAGAGCTAGAAGCCAAAATCATGCAGACCATTAAGGATAAGCAAGATTAAGGATTAACCCCTTACCCCTTGCACGCCCCAATGGGCCAGAAAGCATCAAAGCGGAACGGACATCAGCCCGTTCCGCTTTTTATTTTTCCCTTTGCCCACACCCTAGATGGATGCTGTCGCCACCAAACGCAAACATGCTTTTATCCCAAATTGGCCGTTGCCTTTACCTTAAATTGGCCGCTAGAACCTGTGCAGGCTTTGTGTCTTGCAGGGCATCTTGTCTGTCTCCTTCAAGGTATGGCGAACTACGTCAAGATAATAAAACAAGCAAGATGCCGACAACCAGGCGAAAGATGTACAGGAAACGAAGGAAACAACCTAAAATAATTGGTAAGCGGTATAACCACCAATTGGGGTTTAAACGTGTGGCAGGCCGCAGAACGGCTTTGCCCATACGGCACACAACACCCTTTCTCCTTAAAAACAGCAGGCCAACACGGCCACCAAGACATTCCCCACTTGCAACGAATGCTGCCATAGCCCATCTGCGTGCCCTTATCGCTTATCCCATGCAAGGTCCGAACAGGGCGCACATCTTCAATAAACAGCTAAAAGGCGGACCCCACGCCATCGTGCGGTCCGCCTTTTGTCAATCTAGGCGGTGGTCCAACAACAGTCGTCTCACCTAACTTTATTAAAGTATAGTGTCATCAGCCCATTTTTGGTATTCTCTCTGTAAATCAACGTTTGGTTGTTGTTTTCGAAATTCATGTCGAACGTAACGTGTTCTCCACTATCGCTAACGCCAGAATATCTCCCCCCTTCATTCTTCCAGGTAAAGTTCGTTGTTGTCTTAACGCACCTGCCGTTCTCTGGGTAATCCAAATATATGGTAAGCCCCAGCACACTGGCCACAACAGAGCCAGACAAACATTCACCAGGCTTCACCTGCACCACCGTTTTGCCCACGCTTGCCTTAGTTAACTGCCAATAACCAACAAGGGGATCTAGATAACTATAGTCAACTCCCTTTTTATGCAGCACTTGTATCTCGTCTCCGTATAAGCCGTTCTTCCAGCTAAATATTAGTTCCTTGCCTATCATGCGATAGTTAATGGAGGTTCTCTTGCCCCTATCGGTAGGCGAGTCTGCAGCAACAACCATATCAAACACGCCATTATTGGCGGTGTATTCGTAATATATGGACTTAAGCTTGCAAGTACCATCCCTGCCATCATACCAATCGAAATGTATTCTGTTTCCGGATATGCGCCATACCGATTTCTGGGAACATTGGTTGGAGGGAAACCACCTATATCCCTTGTTACTGCTATTGTTATTTCCCACGTAAATATACCAGTCGCCATCTAACGAGGTGCTACCCTCATTATCGTCTTTACTGCAAGACGAAACAAGCAACGCCAAAACAGCAAATGCCAAATAAATAAACTTTTTCATAAGATTTCCATTTTTTGAAACATAATTAATCCTTTCAAAGATAGCTATTTGTTTGTTTCCCTCCAAAGTTGCGCCGCGATTTTCTCTTATTTTAACTACTGTGGTTCAGTCGTAACCCCATCTAGCCAGAAGTCACCAGAACCCAAGATACCACACATGCTGTACCCCAATACGGCAAAGTCCATACCACAGTAAGAGACACTGCCGCCCTACACTTCTCCCATTGTGTCAACACAAAACAAAACGTCTTCTAGCACAAAGCCAACGCTTAAGAAATCTAAACCACAGAGAAAACAGGCAAGTTTACGACATTGAAAGCCACCCACACGGCGACAAGCACCCACTATTCAGGTTCGTTCTCGCCCGTCTATAACCGCTAATCCCATTCCAAATACATCCTTAACACCAACCCCCAGCCCACCTTCTGCAACGCCACATCTATACCTTTTAAATGCGTTTTTAAACCATACGGTGCGTTATCGCTATCATGTACTGCTGTTCCAGCTTATATGGAATCGTGTTCCGGCTTATATGGAACAGGGTTCCAACTTATATGGAATAGTGTTCCAGCTTATATGGAACAGCACGCTTCATTAAAAACCACTGTGCAAAGGAATGATTATGGCGTTCGTAACGTTTAAAAGATGCTGCGTCATCGCATATATTGGAGGTGGCGCTCCAGCAGAAGATGCGAGGTAGGAAATTAACAGAGGCTCGCCTCTTCACGCGCGCATGCGCGCGCGTTCATATTAATCTAAGTCTGCTCGGAGAAAAAAGAATGCTACCAACACAGCCGCTCATTAAAGATAAAGGTGTGCCAATAGTCGTGCGGCGATTGGTCTGTCAAGAAGGTTTAGCGAGATTTACCACCCCCCCACGCCCTTCCACCATTTCGAAAACCCTACTTAATGAAAATCAACGCATCTTTACCGTTCCCTCTCGGTTTCATCTAAAATCACCCATTCAAAATTCCCTCTTTAACCCGACCCCAAGTTATGGTTTCTCAATACCTACTCATCCTCTTTTAGAACTTTATCTAGACTCACCTGCATTTTTCATATATTAACACTATCTTTTTGCCATTCCAGTCAAATTTTTGTAATTTTGCACACGCAAAAAAGGTACATAATATTTGTTAAAACAAAGTCTTTCGGTGCACTTTTCTGTCTTACAATGCCTTCAAACAGCCAAAACACGACATTTTGCTGTACAAGTGCATCATCCATTACAACAAGGATTAAGACCGGCCTAAATTCTCAAAGAACTGCCAGCCGTCACGGCGTACAAGTGCATCATCCATTACAACAAGGATTAAGACGAACTTTTTCTCGAGGATTACACCTGTTACTACACGTACAAGTGCATCATCCATTACAACAAGGATTAAGACCGTAACTTTACCACCCATGACTTACGCGTTTTTCAAGTACAAGTGCATCATCCATTACAACAAGGATTAAGACTAATAATGTTCTCACCATCCCATGCTACTGCACGATGTACAAGTGCATCATCCATTACAACAAGGATTAAGACGCAAATACCTCACGCCCACAATCGTATATTGCCCGGCGTACAAGTGCATCATCCATTACAACAAGGATTAAGACATGCTGTAGACATGGCTATTGAAGAGGTTATTGTACAAGTGCATCATCCATTACAACAAGGATTAAGACGTCCGAAATCCTCATCAAAATCGGTGTCGTAAGAGGTACAAGTGCATCATCCATTACAACAAGGATTAAGACCTACCAACATCTTAACTGATCCAGCAAGACGGTATGCAGTACAAGTGCATCATCCATTACAACAAGGATTAAGACGCTGCCAATGATATTACAATCAGATAGCAGACTCGTACAAGTGCATCATCCATTACAACAAGGATTAAGACCATAATTTTTCCTTCTTTAAAATAAATAAAAATCTCGTACAAGTGCATCATCCATTACAACAAGGATTAAGACGAGCGGATTTCTCCCACTCATCAACCTCTAATACTAGTACAAGTGCATCATCCATTACAACAAGGATTAAGACTTCCAAGAATGGTCCGGCTAAGTCCTTGCGTAGACAGGTACAAGTGCATCATCCATTACAACAAGGATTAAGACGATTTGCACAACTTTACCGACGTTCACAAGAGCTGCTGTACAAGTGCATCATCCATTACAACAAGGATTAAGACTCTCCTTTCCTTCTCCATCACGACCAGTAAGCCTGTTGAGTACAAGTGCATCATCCATTACAACAAGGATTAAGACGAGAAATCTCCTCGGTTAAACTTAATCTACAAGTGTTGTACAAGTGCATCATCCATTACAACAAGGATTAAGACTGTCCATAAAATAATCGTTTAAAAGTGATAAGTGGGTACAAGTGCATCATCCATTACAACAAGGATTAAGACACAATTGTTTGGTCTATATCGACGAGAGGAAGATAGAGTACAAGTGCATCATCCATTACAACAAGGATTAAGACACTGAGTGGTTAGCATCTTTTACAAACTTAGGTAAGTTGTACAAGTGCATCATCCATTACAACAAGGATTAAGACTGTATACCATCTAAGTGAGACAGATATACATGACCGTACAAGTGCATCATCCATTACAACAAGGATTAAGACTATATCTGGAATCTTTTTTCTAGCGTAATTCCTAGAGTACAAGTGCATCATCCATTACAACAAGGATTAAGACCCCCATTTTGTGATTTTTCCTCAACGGGTGTTAATGTACAAGTGCATCATCCATTACAACAAGGATTAAGACTTTCATTGCTTTTTATTTTTTATTAGTTGCACGGAAGTACAAGTGCATCATCCATTACAACAAGGATTAAGACATGTTGTGTAAGTTTTGTTAGTGTATGTTAATGTAATTACGTACAAGTGCATCATCCATTACAACAAGGATTAAGACTTTACTTCTATGTTTATCATCTATATTACATATAAGTACAAGTGCATCATCCATTACAACAAGGATTAAGACGTTTTCGATTTTTTCGCCTGCTTCGTTGTCGCTTTCGGGTACAAGTGCATCATCCATTACAACAAGGATTAAGACTAAGTTACGCCATCCTTAACGGCGAACTCTTCCCCAGTACAAGTGCATCATCCATTACAACAAGGATTAAGACATGCTCAAATACAGTTTCAGCACCACTTTCACTAAACGGGTACAAGTGCATCATCCATTACAACAAGGATTAAGACATATCACCTGTTTCTTTAAATCTGTAATAGGTAGTACAAGTGCATCATCCATTACAACAAGGATTAAGACAAAACTAAACTAATTAAACATCATCGTCATCTGTCCAGTACAAGTGCATCATCCATTACAACAAGGATTAAGACAGGCAATCTTTTGCCCGATGCGCTCTCTTTCTGAGTACAAGTGCATCATCCATTACAACAAGGATTAAGACTGTCTTCTGGATGCTTGAATGCAGTTTTCAGTAGTTGTACAAGTGCATCATCCACTACAACAAGGATTAAAACAAACAGCAGTATCTCCGTTCTTTATCCAGGTTTCAGCAAACCTTTAAACCCTTTATTAAAGTATGTGAAGCTTAGTTTTGCTATCTCGAACGATACTAATTTTAAGGCAACACGTAAGGTTGCAAGAGGGGAAGTCTCAACCATAACCTACTAGAAGAAAGCTGCTATGTGCGCTTTCGAAATGGAGGCACACCCAAAAAACATCCAAAGAAAACTGTTGTATATCTAAAAATAGCATTGAAGCGTATATCTTTAAGCAGGATGAAGAACAAGCCTGACTTGAGCCGAAAGCCCCTACAAAGACAAATAGCAAACACGTTGAGGGGGCTCACGCGTGCGCGCGCATGCGCGTTCATATATAATATACCGCGTTATAATATACAGCATCTCTTCTTTTAGTAATTATTGAAAAAGTTGCGATAAAATTTCTTAATCATAAGAAAAATGTGTAAGTTTGCATCGTTGCAAGCAGTACATACGATGGCATACTCACTAAGCCACAAACCAAATGACAGCTGAACGCGACACATTCACCATGCACACGCCCACATACGGACACGCAGAAGGACACGAACTACACTAAATCAATCGTTCCTATGAACAAACTAAAAACCCTAACCATCCAATTCGAGACACAACTTCTACAAACCGACATACAGCGATTTAGGGGAGCGATTATCAAATTGCTGCCCCAGAAAGACGTGTTGTTTCATAACCACACCAAGGAAGGCTACCGCTATGCCTACCCCCTGATACAATACAAGCGACTGAACAACAAGGCCGCATTGTTTTGCATCGGTGAAGGCGTTGAGAACATTGGCGTGTTTTTCGCCTCGAACAATTTCAATGTACGCATCGGAAACAAACGGCATTGCCTGCAAATAGAAGAGGTGAACGCCAAACAAGTGGATATAGCTTGCGAAGAAGGGCAAGCGTATGCTTACCAACTTACCGACTGGCTACCGTTGAACGAAGAAAACCATACGGCCTTTGCACAAGCCGACTGCGACGAACAACGCCTGCAAATGCTGCAACGCATACTTACTGGTAACATCCTTTCGATGCTTAAAGGCGTGGGCGTAAGGGTTGAACAGCGTATAGAGGTGTGCATCACCAGCGTTAAGGAGCGCCCCTACGTGCCCTTCAAGGGCGTAAAGCTATATTGCGCCAACGTTGGCTTCGTGTCTAACGTGCGTCTACCCCAACATGTGGGCTTAGGCAAACACGCCAGTGTGGGCTTTGGCACACTCACCGCTACAAACAACGACTAATATAAACACAACAAATAAGGCTATGGAAAAGTACTTATATGGGGCTTCGGTGCAAGGCATACAGAGCTTCATCTTCCAAACCAATCAGCTAGACGACATATCGGGAGCAAGCGAACTGGTGGAAAGCATTTGCACCAAGTTATTTGAAGAGACTGTTGGCGAAGGTTTCAACGAAAAGAGTAACGCGGTTATCATGGCCGCGGGCAACGTGAAGTATATGTTCGACACGCTGGAACAGTGCGAACACGTGGTGCGCTACTTTCCCCGCAAGGTGCAAGAACATGCTCCTGGCATAACATTTAGTCAGGCTGTGGTAAAATTCGACGACGACAAAGACTTTGGCAAGGCCATCGAAGCGTTGGAAAAGAAACTCAAAACGCAGCGCAACCTACACCAAACACCGCTCGAACAGGGCGTACTGGGATGTCAACGGGCAGCAAAAACGGGTATGCCCGTTGTGAAAATATGGAACGGAGAAGAGCTGGACGCCGCCACATACGCCAAACGAGTGGCAAGGAAAGACTGCGGAAACAGGCTATACATCAAAAGTATGGTGGGCGAAACCGACAAGGACGAAAAGGACTTCAAGTTTAAAGAAGAACTGGACATAAAAGACCTGACGGGAAAAAACGACTGGATTGCCATTGTACACATAGACGGGAACGGACTGGGAACAGTGGTGCAGAAACTAGGAAAAGACCGCAAGAAGTTCAGAGAGTTTTCGTACCTGCTAGACCAAGCCACCACTAAGGCGGCCAACAAAGCCTTCAAGGACATTATTGGGAATGATAAATTCAACCTCGACAAGCTGCCTTTCTGCCCCGTTGTGCTTGGCGGCGACGACCTAACGGTCATTATTCGCGGCGACTTGGCCATGCCTTACGCCCAAAAATTCATTGAACATTTTGAAGAAGAAACGAGTAAAGGAAAGCTAGGCGGACTGCTGAAAGAGGCCAACCTTTGTGGGCTAACGGCCTGTGGAGGCATTGCTTACATCAAGGCATCGTTCCCTTTCTACTACGGATACAAGCTGGCCGAGGACCTTTGCCATGCCGCAAAGACCGATGCTAAGGCAAAAAACAAGGAACACGTGCCATCGTGCCTGATGTTCCATAAGGTGCAAGACAGCTTTGTGCAATCGTACAAAGACATCAAGGCGCGCGAACTGGAACTTAAACCCAAAGACGACGGTAAGGACAAGGCAGCCAACAACGGGCAGAACGCACCTGCTACGCCCAAGAAAACGCTGTGCTTCGGCCCGTATTACCTGGATGAACAAGTGGGCTACCAAACCATAAGCGAGTTAGAACGCATGGTAAAAGAACTAGGGAAGGCAGAAAACGAAGGACTGAAAACAGGCGTAAGGCAATGGCTAAGCCTAATGCACGAGAACGAAGAGGCCGCCGCCCAACGCTTGCAACGCCTAGAAAGCTTAACCAGCAACAAGAAACTATTGCTTAACCTTACCACCCCTGCCACCCGAACGCACGTAAACAATGCGGGCAAAGAGGAACAGGAGGAGCACTACGCCGCCTACGACGTACTGGCTTATTACACCATAAACAATCAACAAACCAACGAATAGGGTATGAAAAATCTTAAATACAGCATCCAATTTTACACCAATTGGCATTGTGGCTCGGGGCAGGCAGCCGGTGCCGACGTAGACGCACTGGTGATTAAAGATGCGCAAGGACTGCCTTTTGTTCCAGGCAAAACCATAAAGGGACTGGTGCGCGAGGCACTTGCCTACACCCTTTCGCAAGAAAACAAATCGAAAGGTATGCTAACCAGCATCTGCGGACAGTTTAAAGACAAAGACAACTGCACCAAGGGGCGCGCCTTTTTCACCGATGCCACACTGCACGAGGACGAAAGAAACGTGATTGTAAGAGACAGCTTGGCACGTTTTCTTTACCAATCGGTGTCGGCCACAGCCATCGACAACGATGGAATTGCCAAAGACAAGTCGTTGCGCAAGACCGAAACAACCGTGCCTTGCACACTATACGGACAAATAATGAACCTTGAAGACCAAGAGGCACACGAGGTGGAACGGGCACTGATGATGATTAAACGACTGGGCGCAGGCCGCACCCGCGGTTATGGACGATGTGAAATAAGCATGGAGGAAAAGCGATGAAAACGATACAACTACAATGTACGCTGCTATCCGACGTGATAATCAGCGAGACTTCGGCCACAACGGGCAACCGCCATTCGCTGGACTTCATTCCCGGCAACAACTTCCTTGGCATTGCCGCAAGTAAGCTTTACGATGAAGAAAACGAGAAAACGCACTTGCTTTTCCACAGCGGAAAAGTGCGCTTCGGCGACGCCCACCCGTCATTATCTGGCATTAGGGGCGTTCGCATACCAGCCGTTGTCTTTACGCCTAAGCTTAAAGATGGAGCAGACGAACGCTACTTTCACCACCTTTTGCCCGCAGACCTACCCAAAGAAATTCGTGAAAAGCAGCTGAAACAATGCCGCGAGGGTTTCTATGTATTTGATGGAGAACAAGCCACAGAGGTAAATGTAAGTAAGACGTTCGCCTTAAAGTCGGCCTACGACAGCGAAAACCGCTGTTCGCAAGACCACCAACTGTTTGGGTACGAGGCCTTGAACAAGGGGCTTATCCTATACTTTGAAGTGGAACTTGACGACGAAGCAACACAATATGCCGAGGAACTAACTGACGCCCTCTGCGGAACGCGCCATTTGGGGCGTTCGCGTACGGCGCAATATGGCTTGGTGGAGATAAAGCAGGCTTCGTTCCAACAACTTAAAAGCGATGCCGCGGTGGCCAACGAAGAGGTGTTGGTGTATGCCGACGGCCGCCTGATATTCTCCGACGAGCATGGACTGCCCACCTTCCAACCCACACTTCGGCAGCTTGGTTTCGAGGGCGAAGGCGAAATTTTGTGGGATAAATGCCAAGTGCGCACATTTAGTTACGCGCCTTGGAACTTTAAACGGCAAGCCTTCGACAGCCAACGATGCGGCATAGAGAAAGGTAGCGTATTTGTTGTAAAGGCCAACAACACGCCTAAACCCGCCAGCTACATTGGGCATTACAAACAAGAGGGCTTTGGCCGAGTGGTTTACAACCCAGAAATTCTCAGCCTAAACAAGGCAGACCAAGAGGGGAAAGCCAAGTTTAAGTTTGGGAAACAAAAGGAAGCACCAAGCAATGAGCCACGTAAAGAGGTGAAGGAAACGCCCTTGTTGGCCTATCTGAAACGGGCGCAAGAGAAAGAAAAACGCGTGTTTGACGTTCAAAGGGTGGTGAACCAATTTGTGACGGACAACAAAGGGAAATTTAATGGCGAACGCTTTGCCTCGCAATGGGGTTCGATAAGAAGTATTGCCATGGTAATCTCGCATAAAGACGACTTGGTTAAGGCTGTAAGAAATTTCCTCGACCACGGCGTTGCCGAGGAGCAATGGAAAGAGAACGGCCGCAGGAAATGTTTGGAAGAGGTTATGAACACACCAAACATCAGCCTGCAAGAACTACTGATTAACCTCGCCTCGGAGATGGCCAAAAGATGTAAGAACTAACAATGAACGCTATGCAAACAACCACATACAACACGCGCCTCATCGCCCGCGTAACGATAGAGGCCGCAACGCCGTTGGCCATTGGCTCTGGCAAGAAGTCGATATTGACCGATGCCACCATCAATCGCGATGCCAACGACCTGCCATTCATACCAGGCACAACGCTGGCAGGACTGATAAGACATGCCATCGACGAAAAGCTGGCCGACCGCCTTATGGGCTTCATCAAAAAGAAAAACGACAAGAAGGACGAGTACGAGGTGGAGGGCTCGCGCCTCATCTTAACCGAAGCCAAGCTGTTGAACCGCAAAGGAAAGGCCATAGACGGCCTGCTTAACCTTGAAACAGCATACGACGATGAGGACAGGGCGTTTTTAGACGGCTTTAAACACGCACCCATTAGGCAGCATGCCAAGATTAACCACCGCGGCGTTACCGAAGACAAAGGGAAATTCGACGAGGAAGTGGTACCTAAGGGCGCACGTTTCTGCTTTGAAATGGAGCTGATGGCCAACCCCAAGAACGAAGAAGAACTTGCTGAATATAAACAAAATTTTAAGGAATTGCTGAGAAAGCTGATAGCCGATGGGTTCAGGGTTGGCGGAAAAAGTCGCAATGGCTTTGGCAAGATAGCGGTAGTTGGCGAGGCTTGTCTTTATCGCGAGCTAGACCTTAGCCAGCCATCCGACTTAGATTTGTACCTTAAAAAGAGAGCAAGTCTGGCCGAAGCGTGGGACGGATTTGAGCCTGTTGAACTAGAAAAAACCCAAGAGAGCCGCTATACGCGGTACGAACTGCAAATAACCCCCAAAGACTTTATGTTCTTTGGATCGGGCTTTGGCAACGAGGATGTAGACCACAGCTATATTAAAGAGCGGTTTATCGAATGGAACAAGGAAGGCAACATCGGCCGATGGCACAGCCATGACCATTCGCTCGTTGTGCCGGCATCGTCGGTTAAAGGGGCTTTGGCACATCGCACGGCCTTTCATTTCAACAAACTAGCCGAACGTTTTGCAAACGAGATGCCCGCCGAAGAATTAGCAAACCATTCGGGAAAGCACAACGAGGCCGTATGTGCACTGTTTGGAAGTGAGGGAAACGAAGACGACAACCAATCCAACAAGAAGGAAAACTCTACGGAGAAATGTGATGGGAAGCGACGCGGACATGTGTTGTTTGCTGACATCATCAAGCTTAAAAACAAGAAGACAGACAAAAAAATACACAACCACGTAAAGATAGACCGCTTTACGGGCGGAGCCATCGAGGGTGCACTGTTCGATGAGGAGGCACTAATCACCCATCCCAATGAGCCAGAGAAGCTTGAGTTAGAACTGCTCGTAGACGTAGACGAGCGGATAAACGAAGACCAACGTATCATCCTAGCCTTTGAAGAAACTCTTAAAGACGTGTGCAAAGGCCTGCTGCCCTTGGGGGGAAACGTAAACAAAGGCTACGGCCAATTTGAAGGAAAACTATTAAAAGACGGAAACTGCATCTATGAGTAAGATTGAAATTAAAGATATAGACTTTGGGCTTTGCTATGAGGGTTACCTCTGGATGAGCAACGAAAACAAGCCACGCGTGTTTTCTCCTGCGACAGTGATAAGCCGCACACTACTAGAAACACAAAACCCCTTCGTGGTGGAAGGTTACCTATATAATAAGGAGCAGGGTGTCTCGATCAGCATCAAGTCGCTCGATGGGGAGCTGTGCATCCATCGTTTCGACGTGCAAGAAAGCGATTTCAATAGCTGCGAGGTGACGCAGGTGGCGTATCATTCACACCGCATGGACGGTAAGCGCTTGTATTTTCTGCGCTATTGGGCAGCCAAACCCAACGAGGCATGTCTCGGCATGGAGGTGCTGACCGTAGAGAAAATGGTTTTTGTGGGATTTAAAAAGTAAAGCAATCATGGACAAGAATAGCATTATCAAGTCGCCATACAACTTTGTTCCGCTTAGCGAAGAGGTTTACACGCCCACTTGGGCCGACAAAATATCACAAGATGTGCCCTTCAAGGATGGCGTTAGCGGAAAGATACAGCTTCGAATAACGGCCGAAACGCCCATCTTCGTAAGAGATGGACATAAAAAAGATAACGACAAAGGTACACAAACATTCAGCAAAACACCCGATGGCCGTTTCTATATACCCGCCACCAGCATTAAGGGCGAAGTGAGAAATGTGCTTGAAATAATGAGTTTCGGGCGCATGATGGTGGATGAGAGGGCGAAGTTTGCCCATAGGGAGTGGAATCAACCAGAGTTATATCCACTACAAAAGGTTACCAACCAACAGGAAATTCACTGCGGCTGGCTTCGCAGAAAGTCCAATCAAGAGGGCTATGAAATTGAAGATTGTGGCAAGCCACGCCGCATTCACCATACGGACATGGACGCTTATTTTGGTAAGAAAGTGATGGAAGAGAACTTCTCTACCAAGGGAAACCCATTGTTCAATAAGAGTAAGTCTACAAAAGAAGAGGACAACTCGCAGAAAACAATGGCCTACAAATATGGTGTGATAAGAAAAGCGGGGCTGGAAGACATGCTTGAGAACTTTCATTATGCGGAGAGAGAGGCAACAGATACTAAGGGTTTCGCCAACTGCGTTGCCCATTGCAAGGACTCAGGGAAGGTTGGCACTATCGTCATGACAGGCCAATCGGCATCGTGGGACAACAACTTAGATAACAACAGTGCCAAGATACACGAGTTTGTTTTTCCCAATGTTAAGAATGGGCTCCTAGATTTCTCTAAGGAGGATCTCGAACATTTCAAGTTTATCTACTCACGCGATGAGAAAGAGTGGAAATTCATTCGCAAACGTCTTGACTCAAAAAGAGGTTGCCCCATCTTCTTCCGCGTTAATGGTACAAAAGTGCGAGATTGGGGACTTGCCTTTATGTATAAATTACCTTACGACAGAAGTGTTTACGAAAGTCTTCCATCAAAACACCAAAAAGAAGAGATAGAACCCGATCTTGCGGAGTGTATCTTCGGATACATTAACCAGAAATCGCCAAGCGATAAAGACAAGAACACGCACAAGAATAAACTTTCGCTTAAAGGGCGCGTACAATTCGGGCATGCTTTCTGTTTAACTGCCGAAGAAGACGAAGAGAAAACCATTACATTAAGTTCGCCCAAGGCCTCGTATTATCCTATGTACATTCGGCAAAACGAGAAGGATATAAACGCGAATGGTCATAAAACGTACGATGATGGACGGCCATCAGGCTGGAAACGCTACGTTCTAAAAAACAACGCAGCTCCACAAAGCACAGGAACGGAAAAGACAGACACCACTATACGCCCACTCAAAGCTGGAGCAACCTTCCAGTGTGACATAACATTCCACAACCTACGCCCCATTGAGCTGGGTGCCCTACTATCCGCGTTAACGTTCCACAACACCCAAGGATGTCGGCATCAATTGGGGCAAGGAAAGCCCTATGGGTTTGGAAAGGTGCGCTACGAACTTCTAACAGACAGCATCGGAGACAATAGTATTGCCTCCTATCTCGAAAAATATGAAATGGAGATGGAAGCTAATTTCAGCCCAAAGGTAAACTGGCTCGCATCTCCACAAATAATAGAGCTATTTACAATTGCTCAAAATCACGACATAGACGCATACGAAGCAAAGTTCAACTACATGACGTTAGACCACAAATCGGGTATAAACGAGTTCTTCGATGCGCGCAATAAGAAGGAATGGCTCAAACCCATGTCTGCAATAATGCCCCCGAAGGATATGCCGAAGACGCAAATCACCAAAGACTTCCGTAACGAGTACACCACTACCCTCGTGCAAGGATTTGAAGATAAGATAGCTAAGCTCGGCAATTTACCTTTCGAACAAAAGGAAGGATGGGCAACAATGACAAAGAATGAAATGGAAGAAGTACGGCGAAGAACTAAGGACGAACAAGTTTCATTGTTTATCGAAGAGGCTATTATACGTGTGAACAGCATTTTAGAGAAGGCCAGACTGCAATTCGAATACGAGCAGGCACAACTTAAAGCAAAGCGGGAACAAGAGGAAAAAGAGGCCAAGGAGAATGACAATCAAGATGCACTAGCTAAGGGGCTTGACACATTCGTTAAAAAGTGCAACACTTATGGGGAGCTGGCATCTAAGCTGGAAAAATGGGTTAAGATTGCCAAACAGGCTAATAATAGCTACTGTTTATGCGAAAACGAGTTGGCAACAATCGAAAAAGCCCTTTCGAACATTTACCATGCTACGGAAGACAAAAAGACACTTGCCAAGTGGAAGATAGGACAGGGCGAATATTTTAAGCGCATAAACAAGATAATTAACAACAAACAAACGACAGAAGCAATGTTTAAACAAATAATGCAATAGACATTATGGCAAAGACTCTTATAACGTTTCTGGGCACAGGACCTCAAGATTTAAGAGCTAAACGCGAATACAGAAAGGCAACATACAAGTTCGGCAACAACGACACGTACGAAACACCCTTTATTGCAGCAGCTCTTTCCGAGTATCATAAGGTGGACCGGATTATTATGATTGGAACAACGGGGTCGATATGGGAAGTTGTATACGAGTATTTTTCGAATACCCACAACATTAATCTAGACGAAACAAAGTATGCAGAAATAGGAGATTACTGCGAAAAAGCCAACCACAAAACCGCTCTTGATATACCACATAAAAAGGATATTGAGGCGGTAATGGGAGCAGGTTCGCACATCGTGCTGGTGAAGTATGGTGTAAACGAAAGCGAAGTGAAAGAAAACACAAATATCATCACGCACATCGACTCATATATAGAACAAGGCGATGAGCTTATTGTAGACATCACGCACTCGTTTCGTTCCCTTCCTCTGTTCATCATGAACCTGCTTATCTATCTAAAAAATGTAAGCAAGCGAGATATCAACATCTCGCACATATACTATGGCATGCTTGACATAAGTAAAGAGATGAAATATACACCTGTGGTAGACCTTAAAAGTATATTAGAGGTTAACGATTGGATAACCGGGGCCTATGCCTTTGAACAATTTGGCAACGCCTACAAGATAAGCGAGCTAATGGAAGAGGAGGACAATGGTGTTGCTACAAATCTCAAACGCTTCTCCGACTTGCTTAACCTTAACCATCTGGCTGGCATTGAGAGTGAAGTGCACAACCTTGAAGCAATGGCAAAGAAGGAGTATTCGCCACTCCCCAACATGATTATCCGGCCGATTGCTGATAAGTTTGCGGAAAAGTTCTCGAAAGCCAAGCGACATTCCCTATTCCAATTAAGGCTGGCCAGATGGCAATATGAACATTACAATTTTTCTTCGGCTTACATCACTCTGCAAGAAGCCCTCATTACTTATGTGTGTGAACAAAATAAGCGAGACCCTTTAGAGAAACTAATGCGCGAAGAAGTTAAGAAATCACTCATCGGGAGAGGGAAAGATAAGTTTGTTTCTGAAATAGCTACCGCATACAAAAGCATAAACGAAATAAGAAATAGCCTAGCGCATTCTATAAAAACAGAGAAGCGATATACAGAAATGATAAACACCTTGAAAGAACAACTAGCTATTGTAGAAAATATAATAAAGTAACCACATGCCACGCAAAGTATTCATATCCATATTAGGGACAGGCTTCTACGAAGAATGTGCCTATACAAAAGAGAAAGAGGAAGAGGAAGGGAAAGAGCAAAAGCCGTTCACATCTACCCCAACACGCTTTATTCAGCAGGCCTCGTTAGAGCTTGTTGGCGCAAATGGCTGGACGGAGGAAGACCGGGTGATTATCTTCCTCACTAAGAAAGCCAGAGAATTGAATTGGAACAAGACTATCACAGAACGAAAGCGCTATGGGAAAGACACACCCGAACCCTATAAAGGACTTGAGGCCGTGTTGCAAGAGATGAACTTAAAGGCCCAAGTAGAAGACAAAGACATAAAAGATGGGATGAACAAAGAGGAGATTTGGGAGGTGTTCCAAACCATTTACGACATGCTACAAGAGGGCGACGAACTGCATCTCGACCTCACTCACAGCTTTCGTTTCCTCCCCATGCTGCTCCTCGTATTGGGCAATTATGCCAAGTTTCTTAAAGGCATCACCATCAAAAACATCGTTTACGGCAACTTCGAGGTGCGCAACGCCCAAAATGAAGCCCCCATCATCAGTCTGCTACCCCTTGCTAGCCTGCAAGATTGGACTTTCGCCGCCGCAAACTATCTGCAAAACGGAAGGGCAACGCAACTAGAAGAACTGGTAAACGAGGAACTCAGACCTATGTTGCGAAACACAAAAGATATCAATCAGGATGCCAGGACACTGAATAAATACATTAAGGCACTAAGCAATTTCACGAAAGACCTGCTTAATTGTAGGGGACAAGCCATTAGGTCGGGCGAAGCTATCAATACCATACGCACCGAAGCGAAACGTATAGTGAAAGTTATCATCCCTGCCATGGCACCTGTTCTCGACAAGATAAATCATTCGTTAGAGATATTTCTCCCTTACGAACATATCTTTAACGGTTTCTATGCCGCACAATGGAACTTTAACAATCAGCTTTATCAACAGGCTATTACCACCCTGCAAGAGAATATCGTGTCGTATATCTGCTTGCAAAAGAAGCTAGACGTTTCAAACATTTCTCAAAGAGAGATGGTGAATAAGGCATTCAACATCTACCTTAACAACACCAAAGAAGAGCAATGGAAACTGTCTGGCAAGGATGAAGAACAGCGGTTAAGAGAAAAGCAAACGATAAAGGAACTGCTAGATTATCCTGTTGTAAAAGATTTAAGTTCTACATTCCTTGTGACAACGAATACGCGCAACGATTATAATCATGCTGGCGAAAACCCTAATCCCACCAAAGCCCAAAAGCTTATCGATCAAATTGACGAAAGATTGAAAAAAGTATTTGAGTACTTCGATCTACCACAAGTGCCCTCTGAAACGCTGCACTCTCACCCCCACCCCCAGCCCGCGCTGTTCATCAACCTCTCCAACCATCCTTCTTCCACGTGGCAACCCGCACAATTGGAGGCCGCAAGGCAATTTGGAGAGATAATAGACATCGACTTCCCTGCTGTTGATGCCCTTTGTGAGCCAGAAATGGTTGACCACCTGGCCAACCAACATACGCAAGACATCATCAATAGGGGTGCGCCAACGTGCATAACCGCCCACGTAATGGGCGAAATGACCCTTACTTTCCGCATCGTAGAGTTGCTCAAAGCCCAAGGAATACGCTGTGTGGCATCTACCACAGAGCGCATCGTAAACCAACTGGGCGATAACCGAAAGGAAACGCAGTTCACCTTTGTGCAGTTCAGGGAGTATTGATTTGAGCTTTTAAGCGAACAAGAAACCCAGCAAGCACCTTAGCGAGCGATTCTTTAGAACAACCCTATGCAGGTAAAAAAAGAATAGCATTTTTATAAGCAACAGCCTTTAAACAACAAGCAGCAGCACACGCAAGTGGCCGTACAAGCATGTTGTAGCCACATTACAAGCCCCTTTGTACAGATGCAAAGCTTGCTGGCAGGTGCATTTCTGAAACCAAGTCTTTTAAACAAGAAGTATTTTTGAAAGAGATGAACAACAACACTAACGCGCCCCAAATAACGCTAACCCCAACACAACAACGGGTGTTAGACCACATGTTGCGCTTCATCGACAGCCCTCAACAGGTGTTTATCCTCACGGGATATGCCGGCACGGGCAAAACAACAATGATGAACGCCTTTGTTGCCGAGCTTGCAAAAAGAGACGTTCAGCACATCCTCATGGCCTCAACGGGCCGTGCCGCCAAGATACTAAGCAACCGCGCCAACTGCAAGGCCACCACCATCCACAGCAACATCTATACCTTTAACGACTTTAATCGCGACATCGGCAAGATGGCCGAGCAGCTTGAAAAGCAACAACTGATGGAGAGCGACGGCCAACTGCTACTTCAATTCGCTCCCATGAGCATCGAGCCCAGTGCGCAAAAGCACATCTATATCGTAGACGAGGCCTCGATGATTTCCGACGAAGAAGACCCCAACCCCACGCAAGCTCTCTTCGGTTCGGGGCGCGTACTACACGATTTGCTTAGGATACGATCCCTCAGGCAAGTTCCTTTTCGTGGGCGACGAGTGCCAACTTCCCCCTATCGGGCAACCTTTCTCGCCAGCACTCTCGCCCCAATACTTCCGCGAGAAGTTCAACATCGAAGCCGTCCACTACCAGCTAACGCAAATCATGCGCCAGCAATCAGACAACGACATCATTGTGGCAGCCAACAAGATAAGGCAGCTTTACCAAAACCCACCACAGGTTAAGTGGGGCAAATTCCCCCTGCGCAACCGCCGCAACATACGCCTTTACCCCACTCAACCGCAACTGCTCAACGCCTACATCAGCAACATCAAGGCCAACGGCTTTAATGCCGCCACCCTCATTTGCGACTCCAACCGCCTTTGTCTCTCGCTAACCAACCTCATTCGCCCCGCCCTAGGCTTTAACTGTCCCACCCTAATGGTGGGCGAACTGCTGCTCGTAACGCAAAACAACTGCCTTTCGGGCCTTATGAATGGCGACTTGGTTAAGGTTGTCCAAATAGGTAACCGCGTGCGCCGTGCAGGTTTAACCTTCCTCGAGGTGGAAGTAGAGGAGCTTTTTACGCATCGTGTGGTTAAACAATTGCTCATCGAAGACATCCTCTACTCGGCGCTACCCAACCTCAAACAGTACGACCAGCAGGCACTCTTCATCGATTACTACCACCGCATGAAAGACAAAAAGATAGGCCACAAGTCGCAAGAGTTTAAAGACCGCATGCTCATCGACCCCTACCTCAACGCCATCCGCGCCGTTTACGGCTACGCCCTAACCTGCCATAAAACGCAAGGCGGAGAGTGGAAAGACGTGTACCTAGACATTCCCCGCAAGTTAAGTTTTGAAACAAACAGGCCACAATACCAATGGTTATACACCGCCGTGACCCGCGCCACCGACCAACTGCACATCGTAGACGACTTCTTTATCTCCTAACAACCCACACCCCAAAAACACAACCGCAATGGAACTAATACTCAACACCTATGGCGTTTCGCTCAACCGCGACAACCAAGGCTTCGTCATCACCACCGCCGATGGCCGACAACGCATCCCTGCCGCAGGCATCAAGAGCATACAGATAAGCAGGGGCGCACAGATAACGAGCGATGCCGTGATGCTGGCCGTTGAACAAGAGATTGAAGTGCTGTTCATGGACAAGGCTGGAAACCCCATCGGCAGAATATGGAGTCCGCGCTACGGCTCCATCTCCACCATCAGGAAAGGACAGCTCAACTTTACCTTCTCGTCCGAATCCGTTGAATGGATAAAGGGCGTTATCGCCCAGAAAATTGAGAACCAACAGGCGCTGATGCTGCTGTTCAACACAGCCGACACGCCACATGCCAACGTAGACAAGAGCATACGCCGACTGGAAGACTATCGCAATAAGATTGCGGCAGAGCAAGCCGACATCGTTAACGACATCGCACCCACACTGCGCGGATGGGAAGGACTTGCCTCGAAGATTTACTTTGCCACCATCAATTCCTTTATTCCGCCGCAATATCGTTTCGAAAACCGAAGTCAGCACCCTGCCACCGACGTGGCCAACGCCCTGCTTAACTATGGTTACGGACTGCTCTATGGCAAGATTGAGGGCGAAATGATTAAGGCCGGTATCGACCCTTATGTTGGCATCATGCACCGCGACGACTACAACCGCCCCGTCTTGGTGTACGATGTAATTGAGCTTTACCGCATTTGGGTAGACTATGTGGTGTATAGCCTGCTGGCACAAAACGTGGTTACCGACGAATACTACTCCGTTAGGCCCGACGGTTCCTATTGGCTTGAGCCGCTTGGCCGGCGCGTACTCATCCAATCGCTTAACGATTACATGGACGAAACCGTTACCATAAAAGGCGTAACGCGCTCGCGCCATACCTCCATGAAACTCTACGTGCAATCGCTAGCACAGAAATTCAAAACCTTCGACCTATGATTTCGTGCGGAAAAAACATACAGTCGGCTGCCGACCCGCTGCTCAAAATCAAAGAAGAGCAACTCTATCACAGCCTCATCAACCCGCGTCCCGACATCGAAGCGCGCATACGCCAGTTGCGTATCGTATATGCAATGGACTCTAAGCAATACGCCACGCTTAAACGAACGCTGCCCTACGTGGTGTGCGGACACTTCACTCCCAACTTCCGAAAGAAAGAGAACTTTGCCTACGCCGAGACTTTCATCCTCGACATCGACCACGTTTCGGAGAAAAACCTCGACCTTGCGGCCGTTCGCCAACAGATACAAGCCGATACGCGCGTGCTGCTTTGTTTCACATCGCCTGGCGAAGACGGCCTCAAAGTGATGTTCCGACTGTCCGAACGCTGTTACGACCCGGGCATCTACACCCTTTTTTATAAGACCTTCGCGCACGATTTCTCACTGCGCTACCACTTGGAGCAGGCCATCGACAACAAAACATCTGATGTGGCACGTGCCTGTTTCATCAGCATAGACCGAAACGCCTACTACAATCCCGAATGCGAAGCCGTCGACATCAAGGCTTTCGTCAATCTCGACAACCCCATAGACGTTGCCGACACACGCCATGAGATTGAACAGCACCAGAAAATGCAGAAAGAAACCTTTGCCGCCACACCCGAACCACGCCTGAAAGACCCAGATGCAGAGGTGCTGCAAAGAATTAAGCAACAGCTTAACAAAGACAAGGCCGCAACCAAACCCATATCCGAGGCCTTTGTTCCCGAACGGCTAAACGAGCTGGTTGAACCGCTTAAACAGCACATTCAGCAAACGGGGCTAGTGGTAACAGAGATTGCCAACATTCAATATGCCAAGAAAATAAAGGTGCGCATGGGCCAAAAAGACGCCGAAGTGAACCTCTTTTATGGCAAGCGCGGTTTCAGTGTGGTTATCTCGCCACGCCGAGGAACAAACGAAGAGCTGAACGAAGTGGTGGCAAAGCTTATCGAACAGTTCGTTAACCAATAGTTGCCTGCACATGAGAAAAAAGGCAAAGCCCCTGCCCTACATCGAAGTGCTACGCAAGCTGGCTCGCGCTGGCGTTGCCCATTCGCCCGAAATTAACCGCCAAGTGGGTAATATCGAAGGCTTGCGCACACTGCAACAGCGGGTAAGCCACATCCTAGGCATCGTAAACCAACCTCAACGAAAACCAACTAACATGCTCTTCTTCGTGATGTACGACATCGAAAGCGATAAGGTAAGGCGACACGTGGCCAAGTATCTCGAACGAAAGGGATGCACACGCGTGCAACGTTCCATCTTCTTGGCCGACCTAGACACGGCCGACTATCAGGAGATTAAGACCGACCTTGCCGAGGTTCAGTCGCTCTACGACAACCACGACAGCATCATTGTCTGCCCCATCTCTACCGACCAACTGCGCGCCATGCGCATCATTGGTCAGCAAATAGATGTCGACATCATCACCCACAACCGCAACACCTTGTTCTTTTAAAACCCATATCATCCTTCATACCGCACATGTCCCTATGTGCTTTTGACAGAAATACACGTTTCTGACAGAAGCACATAAGGACATGTTTTTTATTTGTGCCTTTATCAGCATCATGATAGCTCATGTTGGCAACAATCAGAAAGCCATAGTCAGGCCTCCCCCTCTTTTCTGTTAGCCTATAAAGACCTTAGCTTAATATTTCAACAAGCGGTATCGTGACAAAATAAAAGACAAAAGTAGCAGCCAACACCAGCATTAATATCAACACCGCACTAAGAACTAGTTTCAGCCTTTTACTCTTGCTAAAAGCGTTGATTATAGCAATAGCAGAAGCTAATAGAGTATATAATGGGTTTAGAATGATAAAGAGTACCACGTTTATAGTACCATAACTAATGCCAGTATAAGCACTCCACCATTTCATGATGCCTATACACACTCCGCATATTTCATCATAATTAATCAAACTCATACTGCCAACATAATACTTTCTAAACTCATTAGCTTTACTTTTAAAACTCTCAACTCTTACGTTGATCGTTACCACACTAGCCCTAGATAGATATTTTCTTCATCTTTGTCGTAATGGATGATGCACTCGTACCTAGCGTGTCCCTCGGAACAGCCAAAGAGAGTAGTGTCTTAATCCTTGTTGTAATGGATGATGCACTTGTACACACCTGTTATTCGAAACTCTAAACGATTTCGTTGATAAGTCTTAATCCTTGTTGTAATGGATGATGCACTCGTACTCAACGGTATTGCAAAGGGCCGTTTGACGCCCATTGAAGTCTTAATCCTTGTTGTAATGGATGATGCACTCGTACCGACAACGTTAAAAATTAAAACCGCAAGAAATTTCACGTCTTAATCCTTGTTGTAATGGATGATGCACTTGTACCCTGGTAGCTTGTATACCATCGTAGGGGTTGAAATTGTCTTAATCCTTGTTGTAATGGATGATGCACTTGTACGTTTGCCTTTCTTGATGCTATAGGCAATTATAGTCAGTCTTAATCCTTGTTGTAATGGATGATGCACTTGTACGTGTTAAAGCACAAGTTAAAGAGCAAATGAACCAGTCTTAATCCTTGTTGTAATGGATGATGCACTTGTACCGCAGGGTAAAGGAACTATATTGCGTTGACGCGCTCTCGTCTTAATCCTTGTTGTAATGGATGATGCACTTGTACACTTTAAAAGCGGTCGTAAGGGCTTTTATCCAGATGTCTTAATCCTTGTTGTAATGGATGATGCACTTGTACAGGTATTAAACTACCTTATCATGAACTTACTCCTGGTCTTAATCCTTGTTGTAATGGATGATGCACTTGTACGTAATGGGCAACCGCGAACAAGCCATACAACTTGCTAAAGTCTTAATCCTTGTTGTAATGGATGATGCACTTGTACAGTATTTAATATGAAGAATAATAAAGAAGTAAAAAACGTGTCTTAATCCTTGTTGTAATGGATGATGCACTTGTACACTGGATCTATATGACTTTGGTGTGATGGCTGATAGTCTTAATCCTTGTTGTAATGGATGATGCACTTGTACTGGCCAATTTGCCCGCAAGTACGCCAGCGACATGTCTTAATCCTTGTTGTAATGGATGATGCACTTGTACGGGGGAAAACATCATTGGTAAGACCATCTTAGAGCCGTGTCTTAATCCTTGTTGTAATGGATGATGCACTTGTACGAGTGACAAAAAGACTGGTCAGGCTAGAAAGCTTCAGTCTTAATCCTTGTTGTAATGGATGATGCACTTGTACTATTAGAGAAATACTATGTTAACCTAAAGGGACTAGTCTTAATCCTTGTTGTAATGGATGATGCACTTGTACTTGTTTCGCTTGATAGTAAAAATATCACGCAAAACGTAGTCTTAATCCTTGTTGTAATGGATGATGCACTTGTACCTAGTGATGCGCCCCCGCTAAGGAAGCCGAAAGGCTGTCTTAATCCTTGTTGTAATGGATGATGCACTTGTACATTCTTAGGCATTCTATATACGGTATGATTATAGAAGTCTTAATCCTTGTTGTAATGGATGATGCACTTGTACGCCTGCGTTAACCTGCAGACTTCAATGGAGAATACTCTAGTCTTAATCCTTGTTGTAATGGATGATGCACTTGTACGTTTGTGTGATGTAAACGGTCATTATTATGCAGAAAAGTCTTAATCCTTGTTGTAATGGATGATGCACTTGTACCAAGTGTGAATATTGTGGACATAAATTTTATAAATGTCTTAATCCTTGTTGTAATGGATGATGCACTTGTACAGCTTTTGAAAACTACATCCGTTTGGGTCTTACACTTGTCTTAATCCTTGTTGTAATGGATGATGCACTTGTACGAAAAGGATGGCCAATAACTTGGTTACTAAGTGGAGTCTTAATCCTTGTTGTAATGGATGATGCACTTGTACTCGTACAGCAAAATGTTGGATGAGTTGGAACGCATAGTCTTAATCCTTGTTGTAATGGATGATGCACTTGTACAGAAGATATAACAATAGATAGTTTTGTAGGCCGTGTCTTAATCCTTGTTGTAATGGATGATGCACTTGTACTCTATTAGCCAATCCGCAAGCAACTCAAGTATTATTGAGTCTTAATCCTTGTTGTAATGGATGATGCACTTGTACAAGCCGTTGCGCTCACAGCCTCACAAACTTAGAGCTGTCTTAATCCTTGTTGTAATGGATGATGCACTTGTACTACAATCGTAAAAATCAACTACGGTGACGGTTCAGTAAGTCTTAATCCTTGTTGTAATGGATGATGCACTTGTACCATAGTTAAACGTGTTGACTGATTGTTGAAAAGTGTCTTAATCCTTGTTGTAATGGATGATGCACTTGTACCCAGCACAATTTGGATATTAACCCAAAAGATAATGTATTAGTCTTAATCCTTGTTGTAATGGATGATGCACTTGTACTCACAAATTT
>ERZ773070.267-NODE-267-length-39922-cov-4.747686_pt1 | contig 39922 bp, 40 predicted proteins | sample MGYA00580618_ERZ773070 | MGnify/ENA primary metagenome ERZ773070 (study PRJEB29015, sample SAMEA2738023) | human oral metagenome | biome: human oral; feature: human-associated habitat; material: dental | place: China | collected 2019 ...
CAGAGCGCATCCATGGTAAGGATGAGGTCGCCGGTTCGATCCCGGCAATTAGCATGAAAAATAGGAAAAAGCCCAATTTTAATGGGCTTTTTTGCATTGGTGACGATATTAAGACATCAAATTCACCAGCTATTATAGGTGATGGTATTCTCTTAGGTCAAAGCGTTGGTACAGACCTAGTCGGTTTGGACTTCTATCAAATAATGCTGGTATCTGACACGATTACAGGCGCCTTCGGCTAACTTCATCATGGTCAATACTTAAGGAAAACGTTTTGTAGATGAGTACGGTAGTCGAGATAAATTGGACCAAGCAGCGATTGACAATGGCGGTCTTTTCTATCTGATTGCAGACGAAAATATCAAAGAAACGGCTTATAATACCAGTCAAGAAAAGATTGATGCGCAGGTAGCGAATGGAACACTCTACCGAGCAGACAGTTTGGAAGAATTGGCAGAGCAAATTGGTGTGGAGCCAGCAGTCTTTGTTCAAACTATTAAGGATTACAATTCTTATGTTGATGCAGGCTATGATCCTGAATTTGAAAAGGGAGCTTTCGACCTCAAGGTTGAAAAAGCACCGTTTTATGCCACTCCTCGAAAACCAGCCGTTCACCACACTATGGGTGGGCTTAAGATTGATACGGAAACACATGTTATCAATAAACAAGGACAAGTTATCCAAGGTCTCTATGCAGCTGGAGAAGTAGCTGACGGACTGCATGCCGGAAACCGTTTAGGTGGCAATTCCCTTACTGATATTTTCACTTTTGGGCGTATTGCAGCCGAAACAGCTATTGCAGAGAATTGTTAAACTTGATTTTAAGGCAGAAAATTCATTCAGTTTTGGGAGGATTTTTTGTAAATATTCTTGACAAGCATTTCTTTTAATGTTAAAGTATTAACTAATTAAAAGTAGAAAGGAGAATGTATCATGAATAATGTAAAACAAAATAGTACTCAGGTATATCATATGACAGAACTCCTTTCTAGCATAGCACTGTAATTTATTTTTGATGAAAAAATAAATAAAAACAAGTAAGCTCAGGACAGGTCTATTCTGTCTTGGGCTTTTTTGTGTGTTTAGGGAAGGGTTAGGATGATTAAAAGTTTATTTGGATATATAAAAGAGCATAAATGGTTATATTTATCCATTGCTCTGGTTTTATTATTGTATGATTTTACCATGCTGATTCCAACACAGGTGATTCAGCGTTTAGTAGATCATCTGTCGCATCATACTTTGACACAGCAGCATTTAATTAAAGATGTTGGTTTGTTAGTTCTGGTGACAATTTGTAACTATCTTTCGGCTTACTATTGGCATTTAAAAATATTTCAGTCGTCTATTGACTATAAGTTTCTCATGCAAAGAAGAGCTTTTGAGAAATTGGTAGCTATGAGAACGCCTTTCTACGAAAAATTTCGTTCTGGCGATATTCTAACGCGTTTTTCAACAGATGTTGAGGGAATGATGGAGATGGCTGGCTATGGGATTGTCATTCTCTTATACGCAGGAGGCATGATTGCCTTTGTCGTTCCGACCATGTTTTTTATCTCATGGGAAATTAGCTTACTGGCTATGCTTCCGCTTATGATATTGATGATATGGATTTATGTTCTTGGGAAAAAACAAGATAAATTAGTTGAAAATAATCGTGAAGCAGTGGCATCTTTGAATGATGAGGTATTGGAAACGATAGAGGGAGTCCGAGTTGCGCGTGCTTATAGCAAGAAAGCAACTCAGAAAGAACAGTTCCAATTGCGCACGAAAGCTTTATCTAAGGTCGGCGATCAAATTGCTGGTATTCAATATCTTTACGCACCGCTCTCCTCGGTCTTTATCACTTTATCAACGATTATTGTGCTTCTTATTGGTGCTGCTTTTATAAAAACGGGACAGTTGACAATTGGGCAAGTGATTGCTCTTCAATTGTATATGATTAGCCTGATTGAACCTTTTTGGATGCTGTCGGATTTTATCTTGGTCTATCAAACGGGGAAGACGTCTTTTAAAAAGGTAACAGAACTGATTGAAACGACAGATGATATGGAAATGAGTGGAAAAGAGGAGTTGCAACATCTTATCTCTATTCGTTTTCAGGATTATCATTTCACTTATCCACAAACAAAAAGACCTAGCTTGCGTAACATAGCTTGGCAAATTGAAGCAGGAAAGACGTATGGTATTGTTGGAAAAACTGGCTCTGGTAAAACAACCTTAGTTCGTCAGCTTCTTCAGCAATATCCTATTGGACAAGGTGAATTTCAGATAAATGGAAAATCTGTCGGTCACTATTCACGTCAGTCGATTGAAGCGATGATTGGCTATGTCCCACAGGAACATATTTTATTTTCAAAATCCGTCAAAGACAATATTGCCTTTGGCAAGAGGAATGCGACATTAAGTGATATTGAGCGGGCTATTGAAACAGCGGCATTTTCAGAAGATTTAAAACGAATGCCAGACGGACTGGAAACTCTTATTGGTGAGAGGGGAGTGTCAATATCTGGCGGTCAAAAACAAAGAATTTCTTTGGCACGCGCTTTTATTAGACAGCCAGAAGTCCTTATTTTGGATGATTCTTTGTCTGCAGTTGACGCTCAGACAGAACGCCGAATTATCCAAAATATCCAGAAGGTACGAGCGAATCAGACAACAATCATTGTGACGCACCGTTTGTCAGCTATCCAGCAGGCAGACTGGGTTCTTGTCTTAGAAGATGGACAAATTGTTGAAGAAGGGACTCCGAACCAGTTGCTTAATAAAGGAGGTTGGTACGCCGAACAATATCAGCGGCAGCAACATCAGAAAGGAGGGAGCGAATGAGTATCATTAGTCGTTTATTAAAAGAACTAAAAGTTGTTCGAATTGCATTTTTTCTTGCGGTTGGAATTGCTGTCTTAGCAACGGTGACTAGTCAACTGTCCCCTCTCTTTTTGAGAAATATGATAGACGGACCGCTTACACAGATTGGAAACGGAAAAGATAGTCAGGTTCAGCTTTTGCAATTAGCTGGATTATACCTAATTGCTGTAGTTTTGGGGAGCGCCTTGACTTACTTAGGCGATCGACTTTTAGCGCATTGTGGCAACAAAGTAGCCGAACATCTGAGAAATGAAGCTTATCAAGTCATGCAAAATTTGCCGATTTCTTACTTTGATGATAAGCCGGCAGGGAAGATTGCGACCAGAATTGTAAATGACACGGAAACCTTACGAAGACAATTTTATGCCAGTTTGGTTAGTGTTTTGATTCAAGTTCTTCGGATTGTTTTTACTTATGCTCTCTTGTTTTACCTTAGTCCGCTTGCTGCCTCGGTACTTTTGCTGTTGCTTCCTGCTTTTTATGGAATTCAGGTATTTTATAAAAAACTAACGGACAAGCCGATGAAAGATTTCTACGATGCACGTAGTGATATCAATAATCAAGTGAATGAATTGATGCATGGAGCTAGTCTGATACAGCTATATAATCAGGAAAAAATAGTTCTTTCAGAATTTGATGCAACTGCCCGAAAAATGAGCCAAGCTGATAAACAAATTGTATGGGTAAGTGCTCTTTCGTCTTGGCCGCTAACGGAATTTTTGAAAAATGCAGTGCTTGCTGTTATTTTGACAATAGTTGGTCAGCAATTTTTAGGCGGTCATAGCGTTATTACCGCAGGTGTACTGTTTGTCTATCTCAATTATATTATTGATTTATTTGAGATGATGGGTTTTCTGGTTCGACTTTTCCCGAATGTACAACGATCATTGGAAACAGGAAAACGAGTTTTAGAATTGCTAGATCAACCTCAGGAAGCGGATGAGAAAGCCCAGTTAGTAGTCAATAAAGGTGAGGTTGTGTTTGAACATGTGAGCTTTGCGTATGAGAAAGAAAAAACTATCCTGCACGATATTAGCTTTAAGGCAAAGCAAGGAGAGACGATTGCTTTGGTAGGGCATACCGGCTCTGGAAAATCTTCTATCATGAACCTACTTTATCGTTTCTACGATCCCCAAAAAGGGAAAATATATATTGATCAACAAGATATTCAACAATATTCTCGTGAAAGTCTTCGTAGTCACATGGGGATTGTTTTGCAAGATCCTTATCTATTCACAGGAACACTAGCAAGCAATGTAGCGATGAGCCGTTCAGGCATCAATCGTGAAAAAGTTTTGGAATCTTTAGAAAAAGTCGGTGCAGGGGACTTGCTGGCTCGTTGTAAAGAAGGAATTGATGAACATGTAAAGGATAAAGGGGCAGCATTTTCGAGCGGTGAACGGCAATTGATTTCATTTGCTCGAACTCTCTATGCTAATCCTCAAATTTTAATATTGGATGAAGCAACTTCTCATATTGATACAGAAACCGAAGAAATGATTCAAAAAGCAATGGCTGTGGTCAAGGAGGGGAGAACGACTTTTATCATTGCTCACCGTTTATCCACCATTCAAGATGCAGACCAAATTTTGGTTATTTCTGAAGGAAAGATTGTGGAGAGAGGGCAACATGATACATTGGTAAAACAAAATGGCATCTATGCGCAAATGAGCCGCCTCCAGCAACAAGTATAAGTTTTGAAAGAAAAAATATGAAATAAAGAGCAGAACTAAATAGTAAATGATTTATAAATCAGCCATCCCTATCTGAAATATGGTATAATGAAGTGATACTAATAAAGTGGGTGTAATATGTATATAGAAATGGTCGACGAGACAGGGCAAGTTTCAGAAGAAATCATCAAGCAAACGCATGATATACTGGAATTTGCTGCTAAAAAGATTGGCAAAGAAGAAAAAGAAATGGCAGTGACATTTGTTACCAACGAGCGCAGCCATGAGCTGAATTTGGAATATCGAAATACAGATCGTCCGACAGATGTTATCAGCTTGGAGTGCAAGCCTGAGCTGGACATTGCCATTGACGAGGAGGATTTACTAGAAAATCCTGAGCTGGCGGAAATGTTAGAGGATTTTAATGCCTATATCGGAGAACTCTTTATTTCCATAGATAAGGCGCGTGAACAAGCAGAAGAATATGGTCACAGCTTTGAGCGGGAAATGGGTTTTCTTGCAGTACATGGTTTTCTGCATATCAATGGATACGATCACTATACGCCAGAAGAAGAGGCGGAAATGTTTGGTTTACAGGAAGAAATTTTGACTGCTTATGGACTTACAAGACAATAAAAAAAACAAGCGCAAATGGAAGAATCGGGATGTGATTTCGAGTTTAGAATTTGCTCTGACAGGGATTTTTACAGCAATCAAAGAAGAGCGCAATATGCGCAATCATGCTGTTTCAGCAGTTGCGGTCGTGCTTGCAGGATTGCTTTTTCGGGTATCTGCGATAGAGTGGCTCTTTCTCTTTTTGAGTATTTTTCTAGTCATTTCTTTTGAGATTATGAACTCTGCTATTGAAAATGTGGTGGATTTAGCTAGTGATTATCACTTTTCCATGCGAGCTAAAAATGCCAAGGATATGGCAGCAGGAGCTGTTTTGGTTGTTTCGGGTTTTGCGGTTATAACAGGAGTGATTATTTTCGTTCCGAAAATTTGGAATTTACTTTTTTAACATGAAAATCGGAGAATCCTTTCCGATTTTCTTATATTAGACTAATAAGGGAATAAACGAGGTGAAAAATGACCTTTAAATCAGGATTTGTTGCTATTTTAGGACGTCCAAATGTTGGAAAGTCTACTTTTTTAAATCATGTTATGGGGCAAAAGATTGCTATCATGAGTGATAAGGCTCAGACGACTCGTAACAAGATTATGGGAATTTACACGACAGATCAGGAGCAGATTGTCTTTATTGATACGCCAGGGATTCATAAGCCAAAGACTGCCTTGGGCGACTTTATGGTGGAATCCGCTTACAGCACGTTGCGTGAAGTGGATACAGTTCTTTTTATGGTTTCTGCCGATGAAAAACGCGGTAAGGGTGATGATATGATTATGGAGCGTTTAAAAGTGGCTAAAGTTCCTGTTATTCTGGTCATCAATAAAATTGATAAAGTACACCCGAATCAGCTGCTGAGTCAGATTGATGATTACCGCAAGCAGATGGACTTTAAGGACGTTGTGCCAATTTCTGCTCTTCAAGGCAATAATGTTTCGCATCTAGTTGATATTTTAAGTGAAAACTTAGAGGAAGGTTTCCAATATTTTCCAGCTGACCAGATTACCGACCACCCTGAGCGTTTTTTGGTTTCTGAGATGATTCGGGAAAAGGTTTTATTGCTGACACGTGAAGAAATTCCGCATTCGGTGGCGGTAGTCATTGACAGTATGAAGCGGGATGAGGAGACTGACAAAGTGCATATCCGCGCTACCATTATGGTTGAAAGAGACAGTCAAAAGGGCATTATCATTGGCAAAGGCGGCTCTATGCTTAAGAAAATCGGCTCTTTGGCACGCCGCGACATTGAACTCATGCTAGGTGATAAAGTCTTTCTTGAAACTTGGGTTAAAGTCAAGAAAAACTGGCGGGACAAAAAGCTAGACTTGGCAGATTTTGGATATAACAAAAAGGAGTATTAGAGGCTGAAGAAGATGAGGTCGTTATTTGTCGCAGAAAAAGGACAGCAAAATGATAAGAGTATTGTCTTTTTGCATGCTTCTGGTTCTAGCAGTCAGATGTGGGCACATCATATCGCTGAGTTAAAAAATGATTTTCACTGTATAGCTGTTGATTTGCCTGGACATGCTTCTAGCCGCGACATTGAGTGGACAAATTTTAATGATGTTACAGAAATGATTGTTGATATCATCAAAAACGGGGTTCACGGCAAGCCGCACCTTGTTGGACTATCGTTGGGAGGCGGTCTCGTTCTTAAATTGTTGGAAAAACATGCTGATTTATTTGATAGAGCGATTGTTGACGTTGCTAGTCATGAACCGATTAATGGGCATGGTAAAGTCATTGCCGTTGTCTACATCATGTCGTTATTTAAAAACACTAAGCTAATTGGTCAACTTTATGACAAAAATAATGCAGGATGATGGAGTCGCTGAAGAGGATTGCCGAGGCTTTATTGATGATTTGCAAAGAGCATTCAGAAAATCATTTCGCCGAGCGATGTCACAGGCAAATTTGCTGAGGATTACTGCAAATTTCGACAACCCTGTTTTCTTTGTTTCGGGTGGTAAAGAATTGGAGACTATTCATGAATCTCATAAAGAATTGGCAAGAAAAAACAGACTGAGTAATTGTGCCTATTATCCAAATAAAGGGTATGCGTGGCTGTTTAGTGATACTGACACGCATATACAATTACTCCGCTACTTTTTTAAGACGGAGCATTTCCAGATAAATTGAAAGGTTTCTAAATATGGACTACATTTCCTACATTCGCTCAAAAGTTGGGCATGATAAGGTTATCCTGACCTTTGCTGGTGGTATTTTAGCAGATGACAAGGGACGCGTACTGTTGCAACTACGCGGGGATAAGAAAACATGGGCTATTCCAGGCGGTGCAATGGAGCTTGGCGAATCCACTCTTGATACTGCTAAGCGTGAATTTTTTGAAGAAACTGGCATTGAAGTAGAAGCTACTCGTTTTCTCAATGTTTACAGTAATTTCGAGGAAGTTTATCCGAATGGTGATGCGGTGCAGACGGTTGTCTTCATCTATGAGCTGGCGGCGGTTTCATCAGTGAATATTGCAGATTTTCACAATGAAGAAACTCTACGCCTGCGTTTCTTTTCTAAGGAAGAAATTGAGAATTTAGAATCTGTGAGTAGTAAGCATCGCCTGATGTTAGCTGAGTATTTTGATGACAACTTTGCGATGGGACATTGAGTTGAGATTGACATATAATCCGTGATTAATTTATTTTTTAAGGAGGTAGGGCAATGGAATTTGTAAATCTTTTAGTGGAAAATGTGGAACGAGCCGAGGAGCGTTTTTTGTCGGTGCTGACTAATTTATCTGTGGAAGAAGCGAATGCTTTTCCGGTTGCGGATACAGTTCCGTCCATTAAGTCTGTGACTTGGTTGACTTGGCATACGGCGCGGGAGCTGGATTTTCAGATTGCTGATTTAGCTAAGACCGAGCCAGTCTGGTTCTCTAAAGGTTGGAAGAAAAAGTTTGCCTTGGATTTGCCAGATGATACGGAAGATTGGCACCATACTCCTCAAGAAGCGCATAGAGTTGTGGTGACAGATATTGAGTTGCTCAAAGACTATCTGTCTGATGCGGTTGCGGCAACAATTGCTTATTTATCAGAGGTGAATGAAGCCAGTCTGGACGATGTTATTGATGAGAATTGGACTCCAGCTGTTAAGCGTGGGAATCGCTTAGTATCGATCATTGACGATGCTGCTATGCATTCAGGTCAGGCAATCTATGCTCGCCGCCTGCTAGGAAGAGAAGATTGAAAAAGGTAATGGTAGGGGAAATTCGAGCGGTCGAAAAATCTCATCTAGCTGACTGGGCTTACTTTGCTCATTTAGCTTGGAAGACAGAGAAAAAGAAATTACTAGCAGCATTTTCTGAAGGCAAATTTCCTAATGAATTTTTGTACTACATAGAAGGAGAAGCCGTTGCTTGGATCAGCTTATCTATGCGTTCGGAGTATGTGGAAGGAGCAGAGCAACTTCCTATCGCATATATTGAAGGCATAGCGGTAGCACCTGCTTTTCAAAGAAATGGCATCGCTCATCAACTTCTAGAGTTTGCACAGTCGTGGGCGAAAGAAAAAGGAGTGTACCAGCTAGCTTCAGATTGTGATATGGACAATGCAGTCAGTCAAGCTTTTCACAAGAGTGCGAGATTTGAAGAAATAAGTCGAACTGTTCATTACATATTACATTTGGATAAGAAAGGATAAAGATTACATGCCCGAACTACCAGAAGTAGAAACGGTACGCCGTGGTTTAGAGCGGCTGGTTAAAGGAAAAAAGATTGAAAAGGTAGATGTCCGTTATGCCAAGATGATTGGAACGGGGGCAGATTCTTTTGTCTTAGAATTACCGGGGCAAAGCATTGATGCTGTTGGGCGTCGGGGCAAGTATCTGATTTTTTATTTGACGAATTGGGTGCTGATTTCGCATTTGCGTATGGAAGGAAAGTATCTTTTCTATCCTGAAGAGGTCCAGTTGACGAAGCATTCTCATGTAATTTTTCATTTTACAGATGGCAGCAGCCTCGTTTATCAGGATGTTCGGAAATTTGGCACGATGGAGTTGTTGAGAAAAGAACAAATAACATCCTATTTTACTGAGCGAAGACTAGGACCAGAACCGACTGAATCAGATTTTCATTTACCACCATTTAAAGCTGCTCTGAAAAAATCTAAGAAATTGATTAAACCTTACCTGTTGGATCAAACTTTAGTAGCTGGTCTTGGCAATATCTATGTAGATGAAGTATTATGGCGGGCGCAGATTCATCCGGCAAGAGCAGCTCAAAGTTTGACTGCTGGAGAAGCAGAGAAATTACGCAAGCAGATTATTGCAGTCTTGCAGCTAGGTATTGAAAAAGGCGGTTCAACCATTCGCACCTACCGCAATGCTTTGGGAGAAGACGGAACCATGCAGGATTTCCTACAAGTCTATGGAAAAACAGGCCAACCTTGTACTAGATGCGGTCACGAAATTGAAAAAATCAAACTAGCTGGTCGTGGAACTCACCTTTGTCCACATTGTCAAAAAATGAGGTAGGACATGGCAAAAATAATCGGAATTACAGGCGGTATTGCTTCTGGCAAATCGACAGTCACAAATTATCTCAGGCAAAAGGGCTATCAGGTCATTGATGCGGATCAGGTGGTTCAAGAATTGCAGGCGAAAGGCGGTAAACTCTATCAAGCATTGGTCAGCTGGCTAGGGTCTGCTATCTTGAACGAAGCAGGTGAGCTTGATCGTCCTAAACTATCTCAGCTCATTTTTTCTAGCCAAGAAAATTTAGCGAAATCTTCCCGGCTACAAAATGATATAATTCGGCAAGGGTTAGCCAATCGATGCGACCAACTGGCTAAGATTGAGGAGACTTTCTTTATGGATATTCCGCTCTTATTTGAGCAGGATTATGCAGACTGGTTTGATGAGGTTTGGCTAGTAGATGTGAGCAAAGGCACTCAGCTAGAACGTTTGATGGCTCGAAACAATCTTAGTCAAGAAGAGGCTCAACAACGCATAGCAGCTCAGCTTTCTTTGGCAGATAAAAGACAAAGAGCTGAGATTGTGATTGATAATAACGGTGCGCTTTCGGATACTTTAAAGCAGGTGCAGGCGCTTTTAGACAAAGAAAGAAGATGATTTTATTAAGAATCAAGTGAATTGGAAACGGAATTTATGGATTGCTTGGCTGGGGAACTTTTTTATAGGTGCTAGCCTGTCACTAGTTGTTCCCTTTATGTCTTTGTACGTGGAAGAATTAGGCGCCAGAGGCTCTATGGTTGAATTTTATTCAGGCTTGGCGGTTTCGAGTACAGCTTTGACAGCCGCACTTTTGTCGCCTGTCTGGGGGAGTTTAGCTGATAAATATGGTCGCAAGCCCATGATGATTCGGGCAGCTTTTGCAATGACCTTTACAATGGGAGGCTTGGCGTTTGTGCCAAATGTATTTTGGCTCATTGTATTGAGACTGTTAAATGGGGTGTTTTCTGGTTATGTACCGAATAGCACGGCTTTGATTGCTAGCCAAGCACCCAAAAAACATTCTGGATATGCCTTGGGAACATTGTCAACAGGTGTCGTAGCGGGGACTCTGATGGGACCGCTCTTAGGAGGAATGATAGCTCAAAGTTTGGGAATGAGAAATGTTTTCCTTTTGGTTGGATTTTTCTTGTTTGTTGTTACTTTGTGGACTATTTTTGGGATAAAAGAAGATTTTCATCCTGTCTCTAAAGGAAAAGAAGTTTCGACCAAGCAACTATTTCAACAAATTCCTCAAAAATCAATCCTTTTTGGCTTGTTTATTACTAGCATGGTGATTCAGATGATTGGACAGTCCATTTCCCCTATTTTGACACTTTATATCCGCTCTTTAGGACAAAAAGAAAATTTGTTATTAGTATCTGGTGCAATCGTTTCAGCTATGGGAGTTTCAAGCATATTTTCATCTAGTTGGCTGGGAAAATTAGGAGATAAAATGGGAAATCACCGTTTGCTTCTGCTGGCTCTTTTGTATAGTTTTGTAATTTATATTTTCTGTGCGAGGGCTGGTACGCCACTTGAATTGGGAATTTATCGCTTTCTATTTGGATTGGGCACTGGAGCTCTTCTGCCCGGAGTTAGTTCTTTGCTGAATAAAATCACACCTAAAGAAGGTATTTCACGGATTTTCAGTTACAATCAAACTTTCTTTTATATCGGTGGTGTTATTGGGCCGTTAATGGGGTCAGCTATTTCTGTTCATTTTGGCTATCATTGGGTTTTCTATAGCACAGCAGGTTTAGCGTTATTGAACTTCTTCTTTTTATTGTTTAGTTTTAGAAAATATTTAGGAGTAAAGGAAATCAGTGCGAGTAAAAATTAATTTAAAGTGTTCTTCTTGCGGCAGTCAGAATTATTTAACGAGTAAAAATATGAAAACACATCCAGAAAAGGTTGAGGTATTAAAATACTGTCCCAAAGAAAGAAAAGTGACCCTACATCTTGAATCAAAATAAATTTTATGGTAGAATAGATGAGATTTTAAGGAGTTTGATATGTATAATTTATTATTAACCATTTTATTGATTTTATCAGTATTTATTTTAATTGCAATTTTTATGCAACCAACCAAAAATCAATCAAGTAATGTATTTGACGCAAGTGCAGGTGATTTGTTTGAACGACCAAAAGCCAGAGGATTTGAAGCAGTTATGCAGCGTTTGACGGGAGTGATGGTTTTCTTTTGGTTGTTGATTGCATTAATGCTGACAATCTTATCTAGTAAATAAAATGGGCTTTGACTTTGTCTTTGCCTATTTTTTCTGTAGTAGATGAGTAAAGGCGACTTAAAGTTTAGAAAACATAAGAAAAAAGGAAAGAATGAAAGAAGAAATTTTAAGCTATTTAAGAGAAAAAAAAGAAGCTAGTATGGATGAACTGGCGCAGGGATTAGGGAAAGAAAAGGCGAAAGACTTTAGAAACCTAGTCAAAACGATTTCTGAAATGGAGCGAAAACGTCAGCTGGCCTTTAGCGATGCAGGGAAAATCCAGCTTCGCAAAGAAAAGCAAATGCTTACCTTGAAAGGAATCTTTCACGCCCATAAAAATGGCTTTGGTTTTGTTACCTTAAATGAAGAAGAGGATGATCTTTTTATTGGTCGCAATGATGTCAACTATGCGATTGATGGTGATACGGTAGAAGTTGCAATCACTAAGGTTGCAGATCGCAGCAAGGGAACATCTGCTGAAGCCAAGGTTATTGATGTTTTGGAACACAGCTTGAAAACAGCAGTGGGTCAGCTTATCTTAGACGAAGAGAAGCCTAAGTATGCTGGCTATATTCGGTCAAAAAATCAGAAAATCAGTCAACCTATTTATATTAAGAAGCCTGCTTTGATTTTGGATGGAACAGAGATTTTAAAAGTAGAGATTGATAAATATCCAACTAAAAAGCATGACTTTTTTGTAGCTAATGTTTTAGATGTGGTCGGTCATAAGGATGATCCAGGAATTGATGTTCTGGAAGTTTTGGAGTCCATGGATATTGTGTCTGAGTTTCCAGAAAGAGTTTTGAAGGAAGCATCAACGATTCCAGAGGCGCTGTCTGAAAAAGATTTTGAAGGACGTTTAGATCTGCGTAATGAAATTACCTTTACCATTGACGGGGCGGATGCGAAAGATTTGGATGATGCAGTTCATATCAAGAAGCTGGAAAACGGGCATTTTGAACTAGGAGTTCACATTGCAGATGTTTCTTACTATGTCAAAGAAGGATCTGAGTTGGACAAGGAAGCCCTCAATCGAGCGACATCGGTTTATGTGATTGACCGAGTGGTGCCTATGCTACCTGAGCGCCTGTCCAATGGCATCTGCTCGCTCAATCCTAATGTAGATCGGCTGACGCAATCGGCTATCATGGAGATTGACCAAAAAGGTCAAGTTGTCAAGCATACTATTACTCAAACAATCATTAAAACTACTTTTCGTATGACCTATAGCGATGTGAATGACATGATTGTAGGAGATGAGGAAAAACGAGCAGCTTTTAAAGTGATTTTACCGAGTGTTGAAGCAATGGTGGAACTTCATACAATTCTTGAGCGGATGCGATACAAACGTGGATCTCTTAATTTTGATACGAAAGAAGCTAAAATTTTGGTCAATAAGACCGGGCGTCCAGTAGATATTGTTTTGCGCCAGCGTGGACTTGCGGAGCGTATGATTGAGTCCTTTATGCTAGTCGCCAATGAAACAGTGGCGGAGTATTTTGCTACGTTAAACCTGCCCTTTATTTATCGGATCCACGAAGAACCTAAGGCTGAAAAAGTACAAAAGTTTATTGACTATGCTTCTACTTTTGGCGTTCGGGTTTACGGAACTGCTAATTCTATGAGCCAATCTGCCCTTCAGGATATTATGAAAGCAGTCCACGGTCAGTCTTATGAGGAAGTGCTGTCTATGATGCTTTTGCGCTCCATGCAGCAGGCTCGTTACTCAGAGCACAACCACGGTCATTATGGTTTGGCAGCCGAGTTTTATACTCACTTTACTAGTCCGATTCGCCGTTATCCAGACCTTTTGGTTCACCGTATGGTGCGCGATTACGGGCGTTCTAAGAAAATAGCAGAGCATTTTGAGCAAGTCATTCCAGACATTGCCAGTCAGTCTTCCAGCAGGGAACGGCGAGCTATTGAAGCAGAGCGAGAAGTAGAAGCTATGAAAAAGGCTGAGTTTATGGAAGAATTTGTGGGAGAAGAATTTGATGGTATTGTGTCAAGCGTTGTTAAATTCGGTCTTTTTGTTGAACTTCCAAACACAGTTGAAGGTTTGATTCATGTAACCAACCTGCCAGAATTTTTCCACTACAATGAACGCAATCTAACTTTACAGGGTGAAAAGTCAGGTGTTGTTTTCCGTGTCGGTCAACAGATTCACATTAAGCTAGTTCGGGCTGATAAGGCTACGGGAGAGATTGACTTTGAATACCTACCTAGTGAATATGACGTGATTGAAAAAAGAAAGCAATCCAATCGTGATAGGCGTCAACAGTCGCATCAAGATAACAGAGGACGAAGAGACAAATCTCCGAAAGGAAAAATTCCTAGGGATAAGAAATTAAAGAAAAACAAGGGCAAGAGACCCTTTTATAAAGAAGTGGTAAAGAAAGGAAGCAAGAATGGCAAAGGGAGAAGGAAAGGTCGTAGCGCAAAATAAAAAAGCACGACACGACTATACGATTGTTGATACGATTGAAACGGGCATGGTTCTGACCGGAACTGAAATCAAAAGTGTGCGGGCTGCACGAATTAACCTGAAAGACGGCTTTGCTCAAGTCAAAAACGGAGAGGTCTGGCTCAGTAATGTTCACATCGCTCCCTATGAGGAGGGCAATATCTGGAATCAAGATCCTGAACGTAGGAGAAAATTGCTATTGCATAAAAAACAAATCCAGAAATTAGAGCAGGAAACCAAAGGAACTGGAATGACTTTGGTTCCCCTTAAAGTTTATCTTAAGGACGGTTATGCCAAGTTACTTTTAGGATTGGCTAAAGGGAAACACGACTATGACAAGCGTGAATCCATTAAACTTCGTGAGCAAAATAGAGATATTGCTCGGACGATGAAGGCTTATAATGTGAGATAATGTACAAGATATAAAAATCGGAAGTTGTTTCCGATTTTTCAGTAGTTTGAAATATTTTATCAGTTAATTTTTATCAAAAATCCTTTTCTAACATGGCAAAAGCTGAGAAATTTTTTCAGCTTTTTTATTTGTTTTACGAATAAATAGATAAAGCAAATTTTCATTCAACTTAGGAGGAAAGATGTTAGAGACAATCATTGAAAAGATGAAAGAGTATAAAATTTTGATTGGTTTAAGTTTGATTGGTTTGATAATAGCAGGATTTTTTATGATAAATGGTCAATCTAGTAGACGATCAAATGTAGCAGAGCTCGCACAGGAAACGGTTACGAGTTCGGAGGCAGAATTAGAAGAAATTTCAACTGGAACGAAGAAAAACTCACAGAAAGAAAAAGCAGAGCCTCAAACGAGTTCAAGTGCAGAATCAGAATTTTTAACTGTAGATGTCAAGGGTGCAGTCAAAAATCCAGGTATTTATCAACTGAAAAAGATTAGCCGTATCAATGATGCGATTCAAAAAGCAGGTGGTTTAACGACAGACGCTGACAGCAAATCTATCAATTTGGCGCAAAGACTAACGGATGAAGCTGTTGTTTATGTGGCAACTGTGGGTGAGAATGCGGCAAGTGTTGCAAGTGGAACAGGACAATCTTCAACGTTAGGAACTAGTGAAGTCGCATCGCAAAAAGGAAATAAGGTCAACTTAAATACTGCCAATTTATCGGAATTGCAAACTGTTTCTGGTATTGGTCAAAAACGTGCGCAAGATATTTTAGATTATCGTGAGGCAAACGGGAAATTTAATTCAGTTGATGACCTGAAAAATGTATCAGGAGTTGGTGCCAAAACACTAGAAAAATTGAAAGAATATGTCACAGTGGATTAAAAGATTTCCGATTAAGCCAATTTACATAGCTTTTTTGCTTGTCTGGTTATATTTTGCAATCTATCAAAGTAGCTGGTTAGCATGGCTTGGTTTTATCTTTCTAGGGATTCGTCTTTTTCGATTTTATTCACCGAAAGAATGTTTCATGACCTTCATGATCCTCTCTTGTTTTGCTGGTTTTTTCTTTGTTCGTAGGGAAATGGTAGAGCAGAAGACGAAAGTAGAACCTTCTCCCGTAAGACAAGTAGCAGTTCTACCTGACACGATTAAGGTAAATGGAGATTCACTTTCTTTCCGTGGTAAAACAAATGGGCAGACTTATCAAGTTTACTACAAATTGAAATCAAAGGAAGAACAATTGGCTTTTCAAAATCTCTCTAGTTTGGTTACATTGACAGTTGAGGGAGAATTTGAAATCCCTGAGAAGAAGCGTAATTTTGATGGTTTTGATTACCAATCCTATTTAAGAACGCAAGGAATTTATCGAATTTTAAAAGTGGATACCATTTTATCTAGCCAAGATCGAATCAGCTTGCACCCCCTAGAGTGGCTCTCTAGTTGGCGAAGAAAGGCACTGGTATTTATCAAGAAGCATTTTCCAAATCCGATGAGTAATTACATGACAGGACTCTTATTTGGTGCCTTGGATACAGACTTCGATGAAATGAACAGTCTTTACTCTAGCTTGGGAATTATTCATTTATTTGCGCTGTCTGGCATGCAAGTTGGCTTTTTTATGGAGGGTTTTCGTAAGTTGCTGTTAAGGCTGGGCCTTACGCAGGAAACGGTTCATAAATGCCAATATCCATTTTCTTTCTTTTATGCGGGAATGACTGGATTTTCAGTATCCGTTGTACGGAGCTTAATTCAGAAATTATTATCGCAACATGGTATCACTAAGTTAGATAATTTTGCTGTAACGATGATGATATTGTCCTTGATTATGCCGTCCTTTCTTTTGTCGGCAGGAGGAGTTCTCTCCTGTGCTTATGCTTTTGTCATTAGTGTGATAGATTTTGAAGGTCTGGCTTCTTGGCGAAAAGTTGTTGTAGAGAGTAGCGTTATTTCACTTGGTGTTTTACCAATTCTAATCTTTTACTTTGGTGAATTTCAACCTTGGTCTATTTTGTTGACATTTGTTTTTTCACTAATTTTCGATGCAATGATGCTGCCAGGCTTGATGTTTATTTTTCTTTTTTCGCCTTTGATAAAGCTGACTCAAGTCAATTTTCTATTTGAAGGTTTAGAAAATAGTATTCGTTGGATAGCAAGTGTCTTTGGTAAACCAATCGTTTTTGGGCAGCCCAGTCCGCTTTTGCTGATTGTCATGTTACTTATACTAGCTATTTTGTATGATGTTAGAAAAAATAAAAAATGGGTAATATTTCTTAGTCTGTTTCTTTCATTACTCTTTTTCATAAATAAATTTCCTTTGCAAAACGAGATCACAATGGTGGATGTCGGGCAAGGAGATAGTATTTTTCTGAGAGACTGGAAAGGAAAAAATGTATTGATTGATGTTGGCGGACGTGAGGAAATTAGAACAAAAGAAGCTTGGCAAAAACGAGCAACTAGCTCAAATGCAGAGAAAACTTTGATTCCTTACCTAAAAAGTCGTGGCGTAGATACGATTGATACTTTAGTCTTAACAAATCCTAATCCAGATTATGCAGGAGATGTATTAGGAGTTGCTAAAAAGTTTGCAATAAAGAAAATTTATATTTCCAGAAGTAGTCTAAACAATGCAGATTTTCTAAAGAAATTAAGGGAGACAAACACATTCATTCATGTCGTAAAACAAGGCGACAAACTTCCTATTTTTGATCATCATTTGCAAGTTCTTTCGGGTGCTAGCAAGAACGACCATTCGATCGTTTTATATGGTCAGTTTTTCCGTACAAGATTTTTATTTGCGAGCGACTTGAAAGAAGAGGGCGAAGCAAAGTTAATGCAGCATTATCCAAAGTTGAAAACAGATGTTTTGAAAGTCGGACAGCATGGAGCTAAAAGTTCATCAAGTTCAAAGTTTTTGCAACAAATAGAACCAACGGTTGCGCTCATTTCTGTCGGGAAAAATAATCAATCTAAGCAACCTAGTCAAGATACAATAGAGCGATTTGCACAATTGCCTGCTAAAGTCTATCGGACAGATGAACAAGGGGCAGTTAAATTTTCAGGGTGGACAAACTGGCGATTAGAAACGGTCAAGTAATTGTTCTCTAAAAATTAATTTCCGTTGATTTATTAGGAAAAGTATGATATTTCTATTAGAAATTAAAATGTTAGGAGATTTATGATGTTTACAGCTTATAAAAAGTTTTGGACTCACTATGCTGATTTTGAAGGAAAATCAACTAGATCTGACTATTGGTGGTCTGTTTTGTACAATGTTTTGATTACACTTCCATTTGGTATTATGGCTTTTGGGTCAATTTTGGTTGCAATCTTCAATGTTGTACAGCAAGCGACTTATTATGATTATGAAGGAGGATTTGATCCAAGTATTTTTATAAGTAGTTTAGGTTCCGTATTTTTATCATTATTTTATTGAGTATTTTTGGGATAGCAACTTTAGTCCCAAATTTGGCGATTATTGTGCGTCGTTTGCGTGATGCTGGTTATCGTTGGGCATTTATCTTTTTATATGCAGATCCTATGCTTTTGATGTGGGTTCCAATTTTAAATATTTTGGCTGCCGTTGCTATGTTACCATGTTCTATCGCTCTAATTGTCCTACTTTGTATGCCAACTAAAGAAGTGAAAACATCTACGGTTCACCAAGGACAATTTACGACACAACAAGCACAACCTCAGCAACAACCTGTTCAAGCACAACAATTTACTCAACCACAAGAATAAGCAGTTGAACCTGAAACAACACCAACTCAATCTCAACAAGAATTTGCGATTACAACTGAAACTCCAGAACAAGTTGTTCAATCAGATGAGAAAGAGTTGGACTCAGCTATCTCTGAAGATAACTAAACTAGAAATGCTCCAATAATGCATTGGGGTGTTTTTTAGAAATGACGATTTTTTAATATCATTTTTATGAATTTACTCCTGAATAAGCCAATCTTATATCTCATTTATCTCATTAGAAAAATGACCTATTTAAGCCAATTTTTAGTCTTTATTTGGATCGTTGTGATAATCAATGATAAAGCAAATGATAGCAATCGCAAAAATAAATAATCCAAATCCGATAATAGTTTTTATTATGATATTTGAAAAGTAAAATAAAGCAATAACCAAAAGTAAAAATACAATAAACCAAGACCACATAAAATTGCTCCCTTCTCAATTTATTATAACATAAAGGAATATTCTGAATAATTGTAATCCTTGATTTTATTCGATTGTTTAGATAGAAAAGAATAGTTTGATTTCATAGGATTTTGTCAAAAGGGATGTCTCTACACAAAAAGTCAGCTAAATGAAGGAAAATTTGGTATGATAAAGATAATTATGTAGCTAGGAGAATAACCATGGAAAATAAGGTACGCTATAATTGGGCAACTTTAGGTACAGGTGTGATTGCTAATGAATTGGCACAGGCCTTGGAGAAATTGGGTGGAAAACTCTATTCTGTTGCCAATCGAACGTATGCAAAAGGTGTGGATTTTGCACAGAAATATGGTATTGAAAAAGTTTATGATCAGATTGATGACGTATTTAAGGACGAAAATGTGGATATTATCTATATTTCCACACCACATAATACGCATATTGATTTTTTGCGAAAAGCATTAAAGAACGGGAAACACGTTTTATGTGAGAAGTCCATTACGTTAAATTTAGAAGAATTGGAAGAAGCAGTTTTATTAGCCGAACAAGAACATGTCGTTTTGGCAGAAGCGATGACGATTTACCACATGCCAATCTATCGACAATTGAACAGAATCATCTCCAGTGGTCAATTAGGTGATTTAAAAATGATTCAAATGAACTTTGGTAGCTACAAAGAATATGATATGACAAATCGTTTCTTTAATCGTCAGCTTGCTGGCGGTGCACTGTTAGATATTGGCGTGTATGCCTTGTCATTTGTTCGGTGGCTTATGACATCTAGCCCTAACCAAGTCCTTTCGCAAGTGAAATTTGCACCAACGGGTGTCGATGAGCAAGCAGGGATTCTTCTAACGAATGCCGAAGGAGAAATGGCGACTTTGACCTTGAGTCTCCATGCTAAACAGCCTAAGCGAGGAACAATTGCTTATGATAAAGGCTATATTGAAATATATGAATATCCTCGAGGACAAAAGGCGGTTATTACCTATACGGGGGACGGGCATCAAGAAATCATTGAAGCTGGAAAGACGAGTGATGCTTTAATGTATGAAATTCTTGATATGGAAGAAGCAGTAGCTGGTGACAAAGATGAGATGTACTTGCATTATAGTCGTGATGTCATGAAAATCATGACAGATTTACGAAAAGAGTGGGGCATGACTTATCCAGAGGAAGAAAAATAACGATATAGAACAGGAGAAACAATGGAACATTCAGCTTGGCATCGTTTGATTAAGCAGCAATTGCCTGAAGGGTATTTTGGTAAAATCAATTACTTTTTAAATCAAGTTTATTCATCAGGCACAATCTATCCACCGCGTGAAAAAGTTTTTAATGCGATTCAAACGACGGATTTAGCAGATGTAAAAGTAGTGATTTTGGGACAAGACCCTTATCATGGTCCGCGTCAAGCTCAGGGGCTGAGCTTTTCAGTACCAGATGATATTCCAGCGCCGCCTTCTCTTCAAAATATTTTGAAAGAGTTAGCAGATGACATCGGCATCAAAGAATCTCATGATTTGACACCATGGGCACGGCAAGGAGTCTTGCTGCTGAATGCCAGTTTGACTGTTCCTGCTGGGCAAGCAAATGGGCATGCCGGTCAAATCTGGGAACCGTTTACGGATGCTGTGATTAAGGTTGTCAATGAAAAAGATACACCTGTTGTCTTTATACTCTGGGGCTCTTATGCACGCAAGAAAAAAGTCTTGATTACCAATCCTAAACATCTCATTTTAGAATCTCCTCATCCAAGCCCTCTCTCAGCTCATCGTGGATTTTTTGGCAGCAAACCTTTTTCTAAAACAAATGCCTTTCTAACAGCGCAAGGGATAGAGCCGATAAATTGGTTATTATAAGTAGTTTTATATAGTGGTATTTTCGAAAGGAGAAAAATGGTTAAGTTAGCAACGATTTGCTATATTGACAACGGCAAAGAATTTTTATTGCTACATCGAAATAAAAAGCCTAATGATGTTCATGCTGGTAAGTGGATTGGTGTTGGGGGTAAATTAGAGAAAGGTGAAACGCCGCAGGAGTGCGCTGTAAGAGAAATCTTTGAAGAAACAGGTTTGCGGGTCAATAAGCCAGTATTAAAAGGTATTATCACGTTTCCAGATTTTACACCTAACCATGATTGGTATACCTATGTATTTAAAGTGACGGAGTTTGAGGGAGACTTGATTGACTGCGATGAGGGGACTTTGGAATGGGTGCCTTATGAACAAGTTTTGTCCAAACCAACTTGGGAGGGAGATCATACGTTTCTATCTTGGATTTTAGAAGATAAACCATTCTTCTCGGCTAAATTTTCTTACAAAGGAGAGAAGTTGGTGGAGAGTCATGTTGATTTTTATGGAGAATAAGGAGAAAAGTACATGTTGTTAATTAAAAATGGTCGTGTCATGGACCCTAAGTCTGGTTTAGATCAGATTTGCGATGTTTTGGTTAAGGATAAAAAAATTCTTAAAATTGGTCAGGATTTGAAGGCAGAAAACGCTCAGGTGATTGATGCGACTGGATTGGTGGTGGCGCCAGGGCTGATTGATATTCATGTTCATTTTCGTGAACCTGGTCAGACGCATAAAGAAGATATTCATACGGGTGCTTTAGCTGCGGCAGCGGGTGGATTTACAACGGTTGTCATGATGGCAAATACCACTCCAACGATTTCAACAGTAGAGACGTTGAAAGAAGTATTAGAATCTGCCAATCATGAAAACATTCATATTAAGTCTGTTGCAACCATTACAAAGAATTTTGATGGACAGCATTTGACAGATTTCAAAGCGCTTTTGGAAGCGGGAGCTATTGGTTTTTCAGATGACGGAATTCCATTAAAAAGTACAAAAGTGGTACGCGAAGCTTTGGAAGAAGCTGACAAAAATGGTACATTTATCTGCCTTCACGAAGAGGACCCAGAACTCAATGGTATCCTTGGGTTTAATGAGCAGATTGCCAAAGAGCATTTTGGATTTTGCGGTGCGACTGGGGTCGCTGAATATAGTATGATTGCGCGTGACGTGATGATTGCTCATGCAACCAATACTCATATTCATATCCAGCATTTATCAAAAGCAGAAAGTGTGAAAGTCGTGGAATTCGCTCAGCAATTGGGCACTCACGTAACAGCAGAAGCAGCGCCGCAGCATTTTTCTAAGACAGAAGAGCTATTGCTGTTAAAAGGAAGCAATGCCAAGATGAACCCGCCCCTTCGTTTGGAATCAGATCGTTTAGCTGTCATTGAAGGACTTAAGTCTGGAGTTATTTCAGTCATTGCGACAGACCATGCACCTCACCACGCTGATGAAAAGAATGCAAAAGACATCACCAAAGCACCATCTGGCATGACAGGTCTAGAGACATCACTTTCGCTTGGCTTGACGTATTTGGTGGAAGCAGGTCATTTGACACTCATGCAGTTGCTGGAAAAAATGACAATTAACCCAGCGCAACTCTATGATTTTGAAGCGGGTTATCTTGCTGAGAATGGGCCAGCAGATCTCACCATTTTCGATGCAGATGCTGAACGCATGATAACAGAAGATTTTGCCTCAAAAGCAGCTAATTCACCATTTATCGGTGAAAAATTAAAAGGTGTTGTTCACTATACGATCTGTGATGGACAAATTGTCTATGGAGGCAAATCATCATAACAAGCATAAGGTTGGAAGTGTTTTTCAACCTTATTGTATTTTAAATTTCTTATAATTTTTAGAAAATTTTCTGTTTATTAGGATAAAAAATGATACAATAGAGAAGTTAAAATAGTCCCGAAAAGGTAGTCAAAGGTTAAATATTAACCATAGAGACTAGTGCTTTGTAACTTTTTAACGTAAGTCTGTTTACAGATTTTCAAGTAACTTCCTAGCAATAATAGAATTTTTAGGAGGGAATATTTCATTAAAAGGGGGACATGAATATGTCAGAACGTAAACTTTTCACGTCTGAATCTGTATCTGAGGGGCATCCAGATAAGATTGCAGACCAAATTTCAGATGCTATTTTAGATGCTATCTTGGAGCAGGATCCAGAAGCTCATGTGGCTGCTGAGACAGCTGTCTATACAGGCTCTGTCCATGTTTTTGGGGAAATCTCTACCAATGCTTATGTGGATATTAACCGCATAGTTCGCGATACAATTGCAGAGATTGGTTATACAAAAGCTGAATATGGTTTTTCAGCAGAAACAGTGGGGGTGCATCCGTCGCTTGTTGAGCAATCACCAGATATCGCTCAAGGGGTGAATGAAGCCCTTGAAATTCGTGGAAATGCTGAACAAGATCCGCTTGATTTGATTGGTGCCGGTGATCAGGGGCTGATGTTTGGTTTTGCTGTAGATGAAACATCTGAACTAATGCCGTTGCCTATTTCTCTCAGTCACAAATTAGTCCGTCGTTTAGCAGAGCTTCGCAAGTCTGGAGAAATTTCCTATCTTCGTCCGGATGCAAAATCTCAAGTAACGGTTGAATACGATGAAAATGACCAACCAGTGCGTGTAGATACTGTCGTTATTTCCACTCAACATGACCCAGAAGTAAGCAATGAGCAGATTCATCAAGATGTGATTGAAAAGGTCATTAAAGAAGTAGTTCCAGCAGAGTATTTAGATGAAGAAAGCAAGTTTTTCATCAATCCAACTGGTCGCTTTGTTATTGGTGGGCCTCAAGGAGATTCTGGTTTAACTGGACGTAAGATTATCGTTGATACATACGGCGGTTATGCACGCCATGGAGGTGGGGCTTTCTCTGGAAAAGATGCCACAAAAGTCGATCGTTCTGCTTCTTATGCAGCGCGTTATATTGCCAAGAATATTGTTGCAGCAGGATTAGCTAAGAAAGTAGAAGTTCAGCTAGCCTATGCTATCGGAGTTGCACATCCAGTATCAGTCCGCATTGATACTTTTGGTACAGGTGCAGTTTCAGAAAGCAAGCTTCAAGAAGCAGTTCGACAAATCTTTGATCTTCGTCCAGCGGGTATTATTCAAATGCTTGATTTGAAACGACCAATTTACCGTCAGACTGCTGCCTATGGGCACATGGGACGTACGGATATTGACCTGCCGTGGGAAAAACTGGATAAAGTAGATGCTTTGAAAGCAACTGTGAAATAACAAGTAGGTCGCTTAGACCAAAAATCTTTAGTTTCAAAATAAACCAGTAGCGCAGTTGGCTGATTACTCAAAGCAGGACTTGGATATAGCGAGCAGAGCTTATGCTAAGCAAGTCTCAAGACTATTCGTTTTTCAAGCTCAGAAAAGAGTACTTTTGATAAAAAACTTTCACCTCTCAACAGTCTAGGAAATTGTTGAGCAACCTTTCGGGGATGAGATTACGAACTAAAAATTTTCAAATTTTAGTTCGATCTCACTCCTTTTTTAATGTTACAAAAATAAAATGGCTCTGTAATCGTTATATAACAAGAATGACAAGTCAAAAGAGATTTCTTTAAAAGGATAGGATTTTCCCAGAAACTGTGTTATAATAAAGTGCAGTATATTTGATTAGAAATTCTTTGAAAGAGCTGAAAATGAAAAAAATTGTAATTAATGGTGGTCGCCCCTTAAAAGGAGAGGTGACTATTAGTGGTGCTAAAAATAGCGTAGTCGCTTTAATTCCGGCGACAATTTTATCTGATGAAATCGTGACATTGGACTGTGTGCCAGATATTTCCGATGTTGTGAGTTTGATTGACATTATGGAAGCTATGGGAGCTACTGTTGAGCGCCAAGATGATACGCTAAGAATTGATCCTCGTGGTATAAAAAATGTGCCAATGCCTTATGGTAAAATCAATAGCTTGCGTGCTTCTTATTACTTTTATGGTAGCTTGCTGGGCCGCTATGGCGAAGCAACAGTTGGTTTACCTGGTGGCTGTGATTTGGGTCCGCGACCTATTGACTTGCATTTGAAAGCATTTGAAGCCATGGGGGCTACTATGTCTTACGAGGGGAATTTCATGAACCTTTCGACAGGTGGTAAACATCTCCACGGAGCTAGTATATACATGGATACGGTAAGTGTTGGGGCGACCATTAATACCATGCTTGCGGCAGTAAAAGCAAAAGGGCGCACCGTTATTGAAAATGCAGCTCGTGAGCCTGAAATCATTGATGTAGCGACACTTTTGAATAATATGGGAGCACACATTCGAGGAGCGGGTACGGATATTATTGTCATTGAAGGTGTTGACAAACTTCATGGTACTCGTCATCAAGTCATTCCAGATCGAATTGAAGCAGGAACTTATATCTCAATGGCTGCTGCAATTGGTGAAGGCGTGCAAATCAACAATGTCCTTTATGAACACTTAGAAGGCTTTATTGCGAAATTAGAAGAAATGGGAGTTCGCATGACCGTTTCTGAAGATAGTGTGTATGTCGAAAAGCAACATGATTTGAAAGCAATTAATATTAAGACGGCTCCTTATCCAGGCTTTGCTACAGACTTGCAACAGCCTATTACGCCACTTTTGTTAACTGCTAAAGGACGTGGCTTAATTATTGATACGATTTATGAAAAGCGAGTAAATCATGTCCCTGAGTTAGCAAAAATGGCAGGAAAGATTTCAACGAGTGCCAATCATATTGCTTATGAAGGACCTAATCAATTGCAAGGTGCAGCGGTCAAAGCAACTGATTTGCGGGCAGGAGCAGCTCTTGTAATTGCAGGCTTGCTAGCTCACGGGAAAACTGAGATTACAAATGTAGAATTTATTTTGCGTGGTTATTCAAATATTATTGAAAAGTTGACGAGTTTAGGAGCAGATATTCAGCTTGTCGAAGAATAGATTCGAAACAACGTTGACATGATGAGGTGAAATAGCCCAGTTGGCGTACCAACTGGGTCTTATCTTTAGAGGTAAGATATGAATTTGTGGACAAAATTGGCGGAATTCGCCTTTATAGAAACAGAACATTTAGTATTACGTCCATTTTCCTTTATGGATAGTGAAGATTTTTATAAAATTGCCTCCAATCCTGAAAATCTACGCTTCATTTTTCCTGTGCAGGCTAATTTACAAGAAAGCCAACATGTATTGGCTAATTATTTTATGAAACATCCTCTTGGAATTTGGGCGATTTGTGATAAAGCTTCTGAGAAAATGATCGGATCTATCAAATTTGAAAAGATAGACGAAATCAAGGGCGAAGCAGAGCTTGGTTATTTTCTTCGGCATGATTATTGGGGACATGGTCTGATGACTGAGTGCGTCAAAAATATTGTTTATTTGGCATTTACACAGTTTGATTTGAAGCGACTTTATATTATAACTCATCTGGAAAACAAAGCCAGCCAAAGAGTTGCCGAGAAGACAGGATTTTCTTGTAGGCGGCAGTTCAAGGGGAGCGACCGTTATACACGTAAAATGCGGGATTATTTAGAGTTTTGCTATGAAAAAGGAGACTTTCATGAGTAAACATCAAGAAATTATCGCTTATTTGGAAGAATTACCAGTAGGAAAGCGTGTTAGTGTACGCAGTATTTCCAATTATTTAGGAGTAAGCGAGGGGACTGCTTATCGTGCGATTAAAGAAGCTGAAAATCGTGGATTGGTAGAAACACGTCCTCGTAGCGGCACGATTCGCGTAAAATCTCCCAAAGTAGAGCTGGAGCACTTAACATTTAAAGAAATTGCTGAAATTACGAGATCAGAAGTCTTAGCTGGTCAAGACGGACTTGAAAAGGAATTCAGTAAATTCTCAATCGGGGCAATGACCGAGAAGAATCTTTTGCGTTACTTAACGGAAGGAGGTCTCTTGATTATTGGAGACCGCACCCGTATTCAGTTATTGGCTTTGAAGCATGAAAATGCTGTTTTAGTGACGGGTGACTTAGAAGTGAGTTCTGATGTTTTAAAATTGGCGAACCGCTTAAGCATTCCTGTTCTAAGATCCCAACATGATACCTTTACAGTTGCAACGATTATCAATCGTGCTCTGTCCAACATGCAGATCAAAACAGATATTTTAACCGTGGAACAGGTTTATCGTGGTAGTCATGAGTATGGTTTCTTAAAAGATACAGATACCGTTCGTGATTTTATGGATTTGGTTCGAAAAAACCGTAGCAGTCGTTTCCCTGTTGTTAATCAGCATAATATGGTCGTTGGCGTGGTGACTATGCGTGATACTGGTGACAAGTCTCCTCACACTATTTTGGACAAAGTCATGACGAAAAATATCTATGCCGTTACTTTAAACACCAGCATTGCCAATGTTAGCCAGCGCATGATTACAGAAGACTTTGAAATGGTGCCGGTCATTCGGAGCAATCAAACTCTTCTTGGAGTCATTACGCGTCGTGATGTCATGGAAAAAATGAGTCGGGAACAAATCTCCAGCCTACCGACTTTTAGTGACCAAGTCTCTCAAAAACTTCGTCATATCAACAATGAATTTTCTTTTGTTGTGGAACCTTTTATGTTAGAAAGTAACGGTGTTTTGTCTAATGGGATTCTAACAGAGATTTTAACGACAGCAACACATCAATACATGACATCTGGCAAGAAAAATATTATTATTGAGCAGATGATGATTTATTTCTTGCAAGCTGTTCAGATTGATGAAACTTTGACGCTTCGACCAAGAATTGTTCGACAAACAAGGCACTCTGCTATTTTGGATTACGATATTTATTTAAAACTTCAATTGGTTGCAAAAGCGACCATTACAGTAAAGATAAACTAATACCTCAGATATTAAGGAGAAAGAATGATAACTTTAAAATCACAACGTGAAATTGATTTAATGGAAAAAAGCGGCGCATTTCTCGCCAGTATTCATATAGGTTTAAGGGATTTGATTAAGCCAGGTATTGACATGTGGGAAATTGAAGAATATGTCCGCAGACGCTGCAAAGAAGATAATGCGCTTCCTCTTCAAATTGGCGTAGAAGGGAGCATCATGGACTACCCTTATGCCACTTGCTGCTCATTGAATGATGAAGTGGCACATGCTTTTCCACGTCATCAAAAATTGGTTGAGGGTGACTTAATTAAAGTAGATATGGTTGTTGGCTTGGTTGATAAAGCAGAATTGGATGTTTCTAAACTCGATTTCAACAATGTAGAGCAGATGAAACACTATACAGAAAATTTCCGTGGAGGTGTTGCGGATTCTTGCTGGGCTTATGCAGTTGGTCAAGTGAGTGAAGAAGTGCACCAACTGATGGACGTGACAAAAGAATGCCTTTATCGTGGAATTGAAGCTGCTCAAGTTGGCAATCGAATTGGTGACATTGGTGCAGCGATTCAAGAGTATGCGGAAAGTCATGGCTATGGTGTCGTTCGTGACTTGGTAGGACACGGTGTTGGACCAACCATGCACGAAGAGCCAATGGTGCCTCATTACGGACGCGCTGGACGCGGATTGCGTCTTCGTGAAGGCATGGTTTTGACAATTGAGCCAATGATTTCAACAGGTACTTGGGAGATTGACACAGATTTTGAAACGGGTTGGGCTCACAAAACGCTGGACGGTGGACTTTCTTGTCAATACGAACATCAATTTGTGATTACCAAAGATGGTCCTGTTATCTTAACCAGCCAAGGAGAAGAAGGAACTTATTAAAAATAAGAATGGAAAGGGGCTTTTTGCTCTGTATTCTAGTAGGAGACGAGATGAAAAAGTTTGTTTCTAAGATTGGACAGAACCCGTTTTTACAATCCTTTTTTAAATTTTATCAAGCATCAGAGATTGATTTGACAAGCATTGCAGTGGCTTATTATTTGCTGATTTCGATTTTTCCGTTGCTATTGATTGTTGTGAATATATTGCCTTATTTTCAAATTCCGATAGCAGAATTTTTGGAAGCAATGGAAGATGTTCTGCCTGAATCGCTGTATGAAGTCGTTGCAAAGGTTACCCGAAATTTGCTAACTCAGCCTTCTTCTGGCTTGTTGAGTTTTTCTATCCTTTCGGCTCTATGGGCATTTTCACAATCAATGTCATTTTTGCAAAAAGCATTTAATAAAGCTTATGGTGTTGCAAAAGATAGAGGTCTGATATCACATAGATTATTTAGTTTAGTCATTAGCTTGGGGTTGCAATTTCTCTTTGCCTTGTCTCTTTTACTGACAATGTTTGGGAGAATGTCGCTTCGCTTGCTTCATAGCTTTTGGGAGTTTGATGATCAACTATATGCCAGTTTGCAAAGAATGACCCAGCCAACTATTTACACCTTGCTGTTTCTTTCTTTACTGATGCTTTATTACTTTTTACCCAATGTAAAAATCAGGAAAATCCGCTATGTTTTGCCAGGAACGATTTTTGTAGTTTTTACGATTGGGGTATTGTTAAATTTATTTTCCGTTTATTTGGACACTTATGTAAATCACTTAATGGATGTCCGATTTTTTAGTTCCATTTTTGTTGTCGTCGTCATGATTTGGTTTACCCTCATTGCCCAAATTATGATTATTGGGGCAATCTTAAATGCAAGTTACCAAGGATGTCACGAAAAAGAATTTGAAACGAGACATAAACAACTGACAACGAGACTTATAAAAAATAAAGAGAAGTTCAAATGAAACTTCTTTTTTTGTGGTGTTTTTTATTGCATTTGCAATAAAATGTGGTATAATATTGCTTAAGGAGACAATATGATGATTTTGCGAGAGATTGGTATTATCGCCCGAGCGTTGGATTCAATGGCGAATATTGAATTTCGCCATGTTGATTTGGCCAAAGGGCAGTATCTTTATTTGGTTCGTATCGTAGAAAATCCTGGTATTATTCAAGAAGAGCTTTCGGATTTGCTGAAAGTTGATCGGTCAACCGTTGCTCGCTCCGTCAAAAAATTAGAGAGTAAAGGTTTGATTGAAAGAAGAAGTGCAGCTGGAAATTTAAAAAATAAAGAGCTTTTTGCGACAGACACAGGAAAAAAACTTTATCCGTTTATCTTAGCAGAGCACACTTATTCTGAGCAGCAGGCTTTGACAGGATTTTCAAAAGAAGACGCTCAATTATTAGAAGACATGTTAGCAAAGGTGCGACAGAATATTACTGATGATTGGGAATTGGTTAAAAAAGGACAAAAAAAAATTATTGAGAGGTGTAAAATGAAAGTCACAGTTGAAAATGAATTTTGGGAATTATTCCCTCAAGCGCAAATTAGCATTATGGTTGTTAAAGGTTTGGATAATAGCGTTGACGAAAGCAAAGACCCTTATTTTAAATCTTTGTTAGATAAGGGAAGCAAGCGTGCAGAAGATTTTATCGTAGATGAAACCTTTACGCAAAATGACGTGATTCAAGAATGGCGTGGTGCTTTTAGTAAGTTTAAAACTAAAAAAGGTGCGCGTTCTTCTATTGAAGCTCTTTTAAAAAGGGTAAGTCAAGGTCGTGAGTTCAATCCAATCAATCCATTGGTGGATATTTATAACAGTGTGTCACTTTCCTATGCTGTTCCTTGTGGTGGTGAAGATATTGCTAAGATTCAAGGAGGCTTGCATCTTGGAAAAGCGCAAGGAGGAGAACCTTTCTTTCCACTTGGTGCAGAGACAGACGCACCAGCTCTTCCAGAGGAAATTATTTATTATGATGATGAAGGAGCTGTTTGTCGTTGTTTTAACTGGAGGGAAGCGCAACGGACAATGCTGACTGAAGGCACAACGGATGCAGTATTAGTCATCGAAGCAATCAATGAAGACCACGCTAAACGCGCGCAAGCAGCTATGCAGGAATTGCAAAGTTTAGTTGAAGATTATTTTGGAGTCAAAGGAGAAATCACTCATCTAACAATTGATAATCCAAGTGTAGACATTTAAGAAAAAAGAGCCTTCAAGCTCTTTGAGATTGCAGACAAACCACCATTTTGGGCAGGTTTGTTTTTTTATTTCTTTGATTTATTTTTAAATACAAAGACTTTACTAAAAACATAATTGAGCACAATAATAACGATTTGAGCAAATAAAGTTTCAATAGTATTAACTGCTTTGATGTCATTGTGGACAAATTGACCAATAATGTTAGGAAATGTTGTGACAAAAATGAGTGTGAGTCCCATGTCCAGCAGAAAAGTAGAGAGTCGCGCAAGAGCAAACTTGACAAAACGAGCGCCCCAGCCCGTTCTTTCTTGTTTAAAAACGATCGTATCATTTGTCGCAAAAGCAAAAAGAATACCAGCGATATTTCCTAAAGCTGTAGCAAGTAATTCATTACTCGTCAAAGCATAACAAAGCATACGTGTAAGAACTGCAACAACAGTTGTAGCAACACCAAAAAATAAATAGGATAAGATTTCGTTATTGAAAAAGCGTTTTATATAATTTTTCATAGATTTAGTCTATCATATTTGCAAAAAATATGCTATACTTGAAAAGCTGTATTCGTTTTGTCAATACAGCCCTTGGCGCTTAGTTCCCTTTCGTCAAGCATATTACACGCGGTTTAGCCGCTAAAGGAGAAAATATGGAAAAAATTACTGTTCGTGATATGGCTCAGATTGCTCTCGTTGCTGCGATTTACGTTGCTCTGACAATGACACCGCCCCTGAATGCTATTAGCTACGGTGCCTACCAATTTCGGATTTCTGAAATGATGAACTTTATGGCTTTTTATAAACCAAAGTACATCATCGGAGTCACGTTGGGGTGTATGATTGCAAATTTATTTAGTTTTGGAATCATCGATGTCTTTGTCGGTGGTGGTTCAACCTTGGTCTTTTTGAGCTTAGGTGTGTATTTCTTTAGAAAATACATGAATGAATACTTGTTTAATGGACTAATCAATAAAGCTTTCTTTTATTTTGCGATTTTCTTTTCACTTTCTATGGTGACCATTGCAGCTGAATTATACATTGTTGCTAAAGCACCGTTTTTCTTAACCTGGTTTACGACAGCAGTAGGAGAGTTTGCTTCACTCATCATTGGTGGAATTTTAATGGACAAGCTAAATAAGCGGATTGATTTAGGAAAATAATTTTCGTTAATATTAGATTCAATAAAAAATATGCCAAAAAATTCTTCGGCATATTTTTGTTTATCTGGAAATTAAAAAATATAAGACCATATAGTTTTAAGATTTTTGTAAAAACAATGAATTTTCTAGCTAAGTTTATTTTGCACCTAATAATTGTTCTTTACAATGGACGAGTTCAGTTATAAGGGCACAGTATGGCGTGTCTACACCATATTGTTGTCCCTTTCGTGCAATAGCTCCGTTGATATAATCAATTTCTGTCAAACGATTGTGCTCGTTCAAATCTTGATACATTGACGGATAATGCAAGCCAATTGTATCGCGATTATAACAATTCTTTTCAATGTAGTCCACGGTTTCTGTGACATTCAAGTCTACATTTTCGTGTTTTGCAACTTCTGCAAACTCGCTAACAATTTTCACAACAATATTATGTGCAGGAGTAGTGTCTCCAAAGTCCGCCATATTAGCAAGCAAAAGGGTACACAAACTATTCATCGTTCCGTTGACACAAGCTTTTTTATAAATGGCATATAAGATATTTTCTGTATATTGCGCATTTAATCCGGCAGAATTCAAGGTTTCAATGACTTTATAAGCTGCTTGTTCGGCTTTTGGATCTGCGACTAAATTCTTCAAAGCGATTGAGCCGTTTCCGAATAATTTTGCACGTCCAGGTTCTTCCATACCAGCAGTCCACATGGTATTTCCAATCATAATTTGATTTCTTGGGACGTATTTTTCAATGACTTCTTCGTGACCAATCCCATTCAATAGGCAGAGAACAGCTGTATTGTCTCGTATTAAAGGCTGAATATCTGCTAACATTGCTTCTAGCTGCATGGCTTTTGTAAACAGAATAATTAAGTCATTAGATAAGGTTGGATCTACTTCACTTTGAAAGTAGATTGGTAATTTAGCAACAACTTCTTCGCCGTTTAAGTTCGCTTGTAAGCCATTTTTTTGGATAGCTGTGACATGCTCTTCCCAACCATCTATTAAAGTCACTTTATGCCCTGCTCGATGCAACATCAGAGCAAAGCGGCTACCCATGGCACCGACACCTGCAATTGTAATATTCATACTAACAATTCTCCTAGCTTTTTTATTTATAGTATATTTTACTTCTTTTATGTATTTTAATCAATTAAATTTTTAAAATTTATAATATTTGCTACAGTAACGATTATTTTTCTGCTATTTTACATTTTTGTCTAATTTTTTGTAAAGAATATAGGTAAGAATGCTGTAGAAACGCATGAATTATGATAAAATAGAAATATGAAAGACAGAATGTTAGAACTGGTGAAGTTGCTCAATCAGTATGCTCATGAATATTATACGACTGATAATCCAAGCGTATCGGACAGTGAATATGATAAGCTGTATCATGAATTATTAGATTTAGAAAAGCAGTATCCAGAGTTCGTTCAGCCTGATAGCCCAACTCATCGTGTGGGAGGTAAGGTTTTAGAAGGTTTTGAAAAATACCAACACCAGTATCCGCTCTATAGTTTGCAGGATGCTTTTTCACGTGAAGAGTTAGATGTATTTGATGCACGGATTCGGAAAGATTTTCCAGATGTTAGCTATCTATGTGAACTAAAAATTGACGGCCTCTCTGTTTCTCTCATGTATGAAAAGGGGATTTTAGTTGCAGGAGCGACTCGCGGAGACGGTTCTGTTGGTGAAAATATCACAGAAAATCTGAAAAGAGTGAAAGATATTCCTTTAAAGTTGCCAAGCGAAGTTGATATGACTGTCCGTGGTGAATGTTATATGCCACGTAGCTCTTTTGATGCGGTGAATCAGCTACGTCAGGAAAACGGAGAACCAGAATTTGCTAATCCGAGAAATGCAGCGGCAGGAACATTGCGTCAGTTGGATACGGCGATTGTTGCCAAGCGAAATCTTGCAACCTTTCTCTATCAAGAGGCCAGTCCGACAAGTGCGACGAGCCAAGAAGCTGTTTTAAATCAGTTATCTAAAAATGGATTCAGTGTGAATGAGTGGCATATTTTGGCACATTCGATGGATGAAGTGTGGCGGTTTATTGGACAAATCGCTCAAGAACGCGACCAGTTACCGTATGATATTGACGGTGTTGTAATCAAGGTAAATGATTTGGCGGTACAAGAAGAGCTTGGTTTTACCGTAAAAGCACCTAAATGGGCGATTGCTTACAAATTTCCAGCCGAGGAAAAAGAAGCGCAGCTTTTATCAGTTGACTGGACGGTTGGGCGGACTGGAGTTGTTACGCCGACCGCCAACTTGACGCCTGTGCAATTAGCAGGGACAACGGTCAGCCGAGCCACTTTGCACAATGTAGATTACATTGCTGAAAAAGATATTCGCAAAGACGATACAGTTATCGTTTATAAGGCGGGCGACATTATTCCGGCTGTTTTGCGAGTGGTTGAAAGCAAGCGCCAATCAAAAGAGAAATTGGAGATTCCAAAGAATTGTCCAAGTTGCAACAGCGAGTTGATTCACTTTGAAGATGAGGTTGCTTTGCGCTGTATCAATCCACGTTGTCCTGCACAAATCAAAGAAGGCTTGATTCATTTTGCTAGTCGCGATGCCATGAATATCACTGGTATTGGTCCTGCTGTTGTAGAAAAGTTATTTGATCAGCAGTTGGTAAATGATGTGGCTGGCATTTATCGCTTGACTGTCGAAGATTTGCTGCAATTGGAAAATTTTAAGGAAAAATCAGCTAATAAGTTGTATACTGCTATTCAGATTTCTAAGGAAAACTCTGCCGAGAAATTATTATTTGGCTTGGGCATTCGCCATGTTGGAAGTAAAGCCAGTCAGATTTTGTTGGAGCATTTTCATGATTTGGAGCAATTAGCAAAAGCAAAAAGAGAAGAAATTGCTGCGCTGGATAGTCTAGGAATGGTGATTGCTGAGAGTCTTTCCAGCTATTTCGCACAAGAAGGAACTCATATTTTATTGTCGGAATTAAAAGAAGCGGGGTTAAATTTCACCTACCTTGGCGAAAAAGTGGCAGCAGATGCAGCGCTTTCTGGATTGACCGTTGTTTTAACAGGAAAATTGGAACGTCTCAATCGTTCAGAGGCGAAAAAGAAATTAGAAGGTTTAGGTGCAAAGGTGACGAACTCTGTCTCTAAGAAAACAAGTCTAGTCGTTGCCGGAGCAGATGCAGGAAGTAAATTAACAAAAGCTCAAGAGTTAGGAATTGACATTCGTGATGAAATTTGGCTTGAGAGTTTATAGAGGTTTGTATGGAAACAGCTAGAAAAAGAGCACGATTGATTTATAATCCGACCTCTGGTCAGGAAATTATTAAAAAAAATATCGCAGAAGTTTTAGACGTTTTAGAAGATGTGGGTTATGAAACAAGTGCTTATCAGACAACGCCCGCTCCTTTATCAGCTCAAAACGAAGCAGAGAGAGCGGCTAAAGCAGGATTTGATTTAATTGTGGCAGCTGGTGGCGATGGAACAATTAACGAAGTGGTTAATGGAGTGGCACCGTTGGAAAACCGTCCTAAGTTGGCGTTTATTCCTACTGGTACAACCAATGATTATGCGCGTGCTCTCAAAATTCCAATGGGAGATCCAGTAGCAGCTGCTCGGATTATTGAAAAAGATCAAACCATAAAAATGGATATTGGTCAGGCTTATGGGAAAAAATATTTCATCAATATCGCTGCGGCAGGGACTTTGACAGAATTAACATATAGTGTTCCAAGTGAAGTAAAATCGCGCCTTGGTTATCTTGCTTATGTAGCCAAGGGAGCGGAAATGCTGCCAAAATCTAAATTACGTAAAGTACATATTGAGCACGACCACGGTGTGTTTGAAGGCAAGGTCTCTTTAATCTTTGTTGCCTTAACCAATTCAATCGGTGGTTTTGAAAAATTAGCGCCAGATACGGTGTTAGATGACGGAAATTTCACCTTGATTTTAGTGAAAACTGCTCGCTTATTTGATATGCTGGGCTTAATGATTCAAGCCATCAATGGCGGACAGCATGTGACTGATGCGAATGTAGAATATTTAAAAACAAGTAAATTAAAATTAGAAGTTTTAGATAAAAAAGCACCATTTATGTTGAATTTGGATGGTGAATATGGTGGAGACACTCCTGTTGAGTTAGAAGTTCTTCATAACCATTTAGAATTTTTTGCAAATATTGATGAGATTAGCGATAGCGCTTTGTCATTAGAAAATAAAAATAATCAGGAGAATTAGATGTTAGACTATCGTGTCTTAATTCATTACCACAATCAGTTAGACAATTATGCTGCTTACAATATGTGGAAGTGGCAAATGAATCAATGGGGAGAGGAGGCTTCTTTTTTTCAGAGAGATGACTTTGGCATTCAAGGGAATTTATCGTATAAGAGTAATCAGGCTTTGGGATATGTACATGTCATTGTAAAAACAATCGATTGGTCTCACCAGTCGGTTGATTATTCCATTCAGTTATTACCTCCTCATCTGGTGACGGAAATTTGGATTATTGAAGGAGACAGTCAAGTTTATTATTCCCGACAAGCTGCTATGACTAGTCCGTATTATGCAAAGCAAGATCCTCATGCTTTTGATATGGCATTAGATAGCAAACGTTTTGATCAGCATTGGGGCTATCAAGGTTGGCTAGGTTGTCGGTATGATGGTAAAAAAGCTGAATTTAAACTTTGGGCACCAACTGCAAAAAAAGTTCAATTAGTGGTGTATAAGAATGGTAGTAACCACTCGAAAATCTGGAAAGTTTATGACTTACAAAGAGGGAAAATTTTTTCAAAAGATCATTCTGAAAATACAATCGGAATTTGGTCTCGAGTGATTTCAGATGATCTAGCAGATAGAGCTTATCAGTATCAATTAGAGTTTGAACATCACAAAACATTGACGCGTGACCCATACGCCGAAGCAACAACTGAAGACGGGAAACGCTCTGTCATTTTGTCACCTACAGAGCGAAATCCAAAACATTTTCAAGTGAAACAAGGCCAACAAGCGACTTGGCGTTTGGATAATCCTTGTCAGGCAGTTATTTATGAAATGCATGTGCGAGATTTGACGAAGTCTAGCAGTTCTGGCGTGTCTAAAAAACACCGAGGAACCTTTTTAGGGGCTTGTCAAAAAGGAACCAAAAATCGATCTGGCCAGGCGACGGGATTTGATTATATCCAATCTTTAGGTATCAATGTTGTACAATTGCAGCCCATCTCTGATCGACATAAAGAGTATGATTGGCATGGAAATGTGACCTACAATTGGGGGTATGATCCACAAAATTACAATGCTCCAGAAACAAGTTTTTCAACTGATCCAGCAAACCCATCTCAAGGAATGCGGGATTTAAAAACGATGATTCAAGCCTATCATGATGCGGGCATTTCCGTAGTGATAGATGTCGTGTATAACCATATTTATTCGACTCATGATTCACCGTTTCAACAAGCAGTACCTGATTATTACTATCGGATGAATCCAGACGGATCTTTCCAAAATGGAACAGGTGTGGGGAGCGAGACAGCCAGCGAGCATGAAATGTTTCGTAAATATATGATTGATTCTATTCTTTATTGGGTAAAAGAATATAATATTGATGGTTTTCGTTTTGATTTAATGGGCATTCATGATATTGAAACGATGCGTCAAATTCGGGAAGCGTTAGATGAAATTGACCCGAGAATTCTCACATACGGTGAAGGTTGGGATATGGGGACAGGATTGCTTCCGCTTGACAAAGCTAAAAAAGATAATGCCTTTGAATTACCTAATATCGGATTTTTCAACGATACTGAACGTGATGCTATCAAAGGCGCAGAGGTTTATGGTGGTTTGAAAGCTGGCTTTGTAAGTGGTCAAGCGACAGAATCAATTGTTGCCAAGGCAATTCTAGGAAGTAGTGAACTAGGAACCTATCTGGAGCCAAAACAAGTCGTTAATTATGTAGAAGCGCATGATAATTACAATTTGCACGATTTGTTAGCTGAACTGCACCCAGATGATGATGAATTGACTCGTACTAAGCGGATTGAATTAGCAACTGCGATGAGTCTCCTCTTGCAAGGCATGAGTTTTATGGAGTTGGGACAGGAATTTTCACGTAGCAAACTAGTGGCAACTGGAGCAAATGGAAATACCATTCAAGCAGATCATAAGCGCGCTATGAACAGTTATAACGCTCCCGACGCTGTCAATCAAGTAGACTGGGATTTATTAGCTCATCATCAAGAAAGTATCAACTATATCAAACAGATGATTCGTTTAAAAACGACAACAAAAGAATTTTCTTACCAGCATTATGATGATATTTACCAGCATGCCTTTGTACATTCAGCGCATTCCGGAAGTGGAATTGTCATTTTTGAAGTGAAAGATGATAATTATTACCTCGTAATTTTTAATGCAAGTGGTGATAGATACAATATTGAAGATATTGGAAATTTGAAACTTGTAGCTGGAAATAGTCGTCAAGTTAGCGATTCTTTTGTTGAAGATCTGACAGCTACAGTCTTTGAAGTCGTAGAATGGTAATATCAAAAGATGTCAAGATTTTTTCTTGACACCTTTTCTTTCTTGTGATAAGATAGAGTATGTTGGGAGTAGCTCTGCTATTCCTAAAAATAAAAAAGAGAAAAGAGAAATTTTTAAAATGGCAGTTAAAATCCGTTTAACTCGTATGGGTTCTAAGAAAAAACCTTTCTACCGTATCAACGTAGCAGACTCACGTTCACCACGTGACGGACGTTTCATCGAAACAGTTGGGACTTACAACCCACTTGTTGCTGAAAACCAAGTAACTTTGAAAGAAGACCGCGTTCTTGCATGGTTGGCTGATGGAGCTCAACCTTCAGATACAGTTCGCAACATCCTTTCAAAAGAAGGCGTATTGAAAAAATTCCACGATTCTAAATTCTCAAAATAAGTTTAAAGTAGGTTGACAGATGGATACGATTGAAAATCTCATTATTGCGATTGTGAAACCTTTGATTTCACAACCTGATGCCTTAACTATCAAGATTGAAGACACACCAGAGTTTTTAGAGTATCACCTGGATCTTGACCAGAGCGATGTCGGTCGTGTTATCGGTCGTAAGGGTCGCACTATCTCAGCGATAAGAACGATTGTCTACTCTGTCCCAACTGAAGACAAGAAAGTAAGAATCGTTATCGATGAAAAATAAAAAGCGGGACAGATGTCTCGTTTTTTTGTGAAGCGCGGAAGATATTTTCTTGCTATTTTATGGTTTTAAAAATTTATGAAATATTGGAATACTAATAAATATAAAAACAAAATTAATACTGTTGAATTTTATAAACATTTATATGAGGCTCATGATGTCAATGACTACATCAGGTTATTGAAATTATCTGGGGTTTTTACAAGTGGAAATTCTAGTGATGGTACTAAACTTATAGCAAAATATATTTTAGTGAAGAAATTTTATATATTAAATGAACAGATTGTAAATAAATTTCTATATGAGGTCTCAATCTTGAATCAACTTTATGAGATGATTCAGATTGAAAAAAAATCTCTTTTAGATAGCACAAAGAAAAATGTTCTACAATCATCATTATACTACGCACAAGCGTACTATGAATCTTTTAAGAATGGTAACAACAGGCTTACAGATTTAAGTGATGGAATTGAAGAAATTTGGCTAAGATTAGGAGATGTTTTAAAAGACGCGCTTCGAAAAAAGACAGTCTTTAAATGGAAAGAAGGCGCTAGTTTAACTCAGTCAAAAATTGAAAATATTTTTTCTATTTTTGGTCACTTGAATATTTTTAGTTTAATAATTGACTTATGGACATACAGTGACATTGAATTTAAGATTTATGATAACCAAATTCATATTAAAGAGATAGGTGATTTTAGTATAAAACGATTATATGCTTTAGCAACTTATTTAGATTTAAAAGATTTTAGAGCTCTTTTGGCTAGAAAACCCAATCTTGATTTTGATACTAAATTAGAAAAATTTGATGAAAAACGAAGTTTATATAAATTATTAGAGAAGCAGGTTAAAGAATATTTTTATACTAAACAAAGTATAAATTTCTAATTATCTTTTTATATTTTCTTAAATGCTCGTAAA
>ERZ773070.270-NODE-270-length-39584-cov-6.980951_pt1 | contig 39584 bp, 47 predicted proteins | sample MGYA00580618_ERZ773070 | MGnify/ENA primary metagenome ERZ773070 (study PRJEB29015, sample SAMEA2738023) | human oral metagenome | biome: human oral; feature: human-associated habitat; material: dental | place: China | collected 2019 ...
TGATAGTATGCTCTTACTTAATGGTAAGTAATATTAAAATTAAAAAAATGTAATTTAATGACTAAAAGCACGGTGTTATCGTGCTTTTTTATCTATATATAATTATAAACAACTAGCTATCATCTCCGCCAATCCTTCTGGATTATCCCAAGCCATAGAATGCCCTGCATCTTTAACAACCTTTACACTAATTCCATGTTTTGGTAATTCTTCATAATCTGGACTTGGTAAAGTTTTTTCTCCAAAAATAAAGTATTTTGGAACATCAAAACTATAAAACATATCACGCCATGAATTTTCTCTCTCAACTATTGCATCACGTGAAATTTGATATGCCGCTTCTGGTAGCCAATTACGTAAAGTTGCCGCCCACATCGTATTTCTACCACTCTCGCATAATTCTATTAAGCTCTTTATTCTTTCTTTATAATTATCTTCTGTATATTGCGCTACCGCCCAACTACTACGGCCCTTTTTCGCAGGATCTAAATTAGGTTCTGTCAAAATAAGTTTTTCTACTTTCTCCTGACATAATGAACACAACTCAATGGAAGTAGCTCCCCCAAGACTATGACCAAAAAGAACTATTTTATCTAAATTTAAATCTTCTAAAAACTCATTTAAATACTTAGCATGATTTTTAACCTCATAAACAAAATCTAAAGGTTTATCACTATAACCCGCCCCAAGTAAATCAATTAATATTCTTCTATGATCTGCAAATTGCTTTTTCATCGCTATTTCTACATAGTCAAATGATCCCGCACAGCCTAATCCATGAATAAAAACAATAGGTGTTTTTTCTCCTGGAAAATCATTATACCTAATCTTATAATTCTGCCCTCTAAGTTGATATTCTTTCATAAAATGTCTTGCCTCCCATTCAATTTAATTCAATTCTATTATATCATTTATTAAGCATTTCATCATTTTAAAAAAGGTTATTTCTTTTTTTTTTTTCATTTTTGTTATATAATTTTATAAGTAATTTTGAACTTGAGTAAAAATTAGTAAAGGAGAAATTTTTAATGATATTTACTGAAATTAGTAATGAGGAATTAGAGAAATTTCAACAAAATAACAATGAACGTTATTTTTTCCCTCAATCAGCTGAATATAGTAAAATGGCAAACAGCAATGGTTTGAAAACTACAATACTTGCTGTTAAAGAAGATAATAAAATACTTGCCTATGGTCTATTTATTTATTTTCAGTACAAAAAATACTTTTATAAAGTAACAGCTCAACATGGGCCAATTATGGATTATTCAAACATTGAATTGGTAAACTTTTATTTTAAAGAATTAAAAAAATACTTCGCTAAAAATATCAGAGTCTTATGTGTTCGTGTTAATCCATTTCTTAATGAGAAGTTTTACAATGATATAGAATTTGTAGGCGAAAACGACCTGGCGATAAATACAAATAATGCGTTATTAGAGCTTGATTATCATCCCCTTAATGATGATTTATTTACCAATCCAACACTAGCATCACGTTGCGTATATTCTAAATATCTAGATGAAGATATAACAGAAAATAATCTACTAAAGAATGTTTCTCAAATTGCACGTTATACAATTAATAGAACCGCCAAAGAAGGTGTTCTTGTCCGCGAAATTGACATTTTCAATGAAGAAGATGCGAAGATTTTCGATGAAATTAATCGTGATACAGAAAGTAGAATTGACTTTGTAATTCGTGACAATGATTATTTTAAATCACTAAAAAATAACATTGGTAATAAACTTCATCTATTAGTTTCTTATATTGATTGTGACTTATTCGTAGAAACTACAACAACTACAATTGCTAATCTAGAAAAAGAACGTGATGAACTTAACGAAAAGCTTGAACAAGGTAAAGTTAATGCCAAAAAAGCAACTAATCGTCTTCGTGAATACGATGAAAATATCGCTATTTGGTATAAAAAAATTGATAAAATAAAAGAATTAAAAGAAGAACACGGCAATATCATTAATTTATCATGTGCAAGTTTTATTGAATCTGGACAAGATATAATTTACTTCACCAGCGGTGCCATGCAAAAATTTCATCGTTATGAGGGACCATATGCAGTATTGTTCCATATGATGAAATATGCAATTAATAATGGTTTTAAATATTTCAACTTCTTTGGTACATCACAAGGTTTCAACGATGAAAATTCTAGCGATTATGGAGTTCTTCAGTTTAAGCGTAATTTCAATGGTAATATTGAGTACTTTATGGATAATTATGAAGTACGTAATGCCATCGGAAAAATTTGGAAAATATAATTTTAATAAGCTAGGTTTGAAATATTTTCGAGCCTAGCTTTTAGTTTTTAATACTTTATTTTTATATTTTCTATTACCTACATAAAAAAGAAGTTGACAGAAATCAACTTCTTTCTTGTTTTTTATTCATCTGCTTTTTTAATCGCTTTTTTTGCTTGCGTTTTTTTTACTTTTTCTTTCTTTTGTGGTTTACCATTTTCTGGATACATAACCTTATCAACTAGTCCATAAGCACAAGCTTCTTCCGCTGATAAATAGTTATCGCGCTCTGTATCTCGTTCAATAGCTTTTATGGTTTGACCTGTTCTATCAGCTAAAATTTTGTTTAATTTTTCACGTGTTCTTAAAATATGTTTAGCTGCTATTTCGATTTCTGTTGCTTGTCCTTGTGCTCCTCCTAATGGTTGGTGAATCATCACCTCAGCATTTGGAAGTGCATATCTTTTTCCAATAGTTCCAGCTGCAAGTAAAAATGCTCCCATACTCGCTGCCATTCCCATACAAATTGTTACAACATCACATTTAATATGTTGCATTGTATCATAGATTGCAAAACCTGCCGTTACACTACCACCTGGTGAATTAATATAAAAATAAATATCTTTTTCGCTATCTTGTGCTTCTAAAAATAATAGTTGACTTGTTATAGAGTTTGCTACTTGATCATTTACGTCAGATCCTAATATTATAATTCTATCTTTTAAAAGTCTTGAATAAATATCATAGGCTCTTTCTCCTTGAGAAGTCTGCTCTATTACTGTAGGAATCAAATTCATGTTTCTTACCTCCTAATTTTCATCTCACTTGATATTATATATCAAAAATGGTCAATAAGCAAATGTTTGGAATAGCTATTATAATTTTATGTTAAACAACTATAAATTAAAATAATAGTATTTATTCTTTAGTCACATAAAAAAGATTTAAAGTAAGATTATCCATTAAAAATTTAATTTTAATAAAAATATCTTTTGTACTTTAAATCCTTTTATACTTTTTATAGACTATACGAATGCTCTTTAAAATTACCTACTATTGTATTAACTGCTGTAACCGTAATAAAAGCCTCAGGACAGTTTTTTGATACTAGTTTTTTCAATAAATACATTTCATTTTGCTGAATCACAACGATAATCATACGTTTTTTTTCATGGCTATAACCACCTTCTACATCCATAATTGTTGAGCCACGATGTAGGGTATTATTTATAAGTTCAACCATTCTTTCTGGACAATTACAAATAATTGTACATTGAATATAAGCTGAGAAAAACTTCTGAACGCCTTTCATAGTTTGATTACGCACAAAGCTCATAACAAGTGCATACATAACATATTTTATATCAAAGAAAATCCATACTATTGTATAAATTAATATATCTTGAACTAGAAAAACGGTCGGTAAGTTAAACTTCATCTTTTTCGAGATAAATTTACCTGTAATATCCGTTCCCCCTGTTGAGGCTCCTCCTACTAAAAGACAACACATTGCAAGACCTGATATTATTCCACAAAATATTGCTGCAACTAAAGAATCCCCTAGATAAACAGGTTTTATAATCTTTGGAAGATTATTTATAAGAAGTGATGATACACTGATAACAAATATAGTTAATAAAACAAATTTTCTACTTATATATCTATACCCAATATAAAATAGAGGTACATTCAATAAAAATTGAGCTGTCCCTATTTTTATTCCTATTGCCTTATTTAAAACTAAACTTAGCCCTAGTGCTCCCCCTGCTCCTATATTATTGATAGGAAGTAATAGACCTGCATAAATGGAAAACAAGATAGTTCCGATTATTAGAAGAAAAATATTCTTAAATTCTTTATGCACTTCTGTTGTGTATATAGCATCTGACAATTTCATGTATTTGTATCCTTTTTAATATTATCTACTTATTATTTTAATACAAAATAGAAATATTTCAAGGAATATGGAAATGTTAATTTATAATTTAATTTATCCTTATTTTGTGTTAAAATTTAAGTAATGATTTTTTATATTTAATTAATTTTTTATTAGTCTTTATTTTTAAAAATGATTACTACTTAGTAAAGGAGTTATGTATGATTAAACTTTATAATACATTGACAAAACAAAAAGAAATTTTAAAAACAATTGAAGAAAATAAAGTAAGAATGTATGTATGCGGCCCTACCGTTTATAATTACATTCATATCGGGAATGCTCGTCCTATAATTGTGTTTGACGTTGTCCGTAAATATTTAGAACATAGTGGTTATGAAGTAGATTTTATTTCTAACTTTACAGATGTTGACGATAAAATTATCAAAGCAAGTAATGAAGAAGGTATTTCAACTTCTGAACTTACTGATAAATATATTGCAGCCTTTTTCAAAGATTATGATGCACTTGGTTGCAAACGTGCAACTAAAAACCCTCGCGTAACTGAATACATGCAAGAAATTATTGATTTCATCGCCAAACTTATTGAAGAAGGTTTCGCATATGAATCTAATGGTGATGTTTATTTCAGAACTCGTAAAAAAGAAGATTATGGCAAACTTAGCAAACAATCTATTGATGATTTAATTAGTGGAGCACGCATAGAAGTTGGTGAACATAAAGAAGATCCTCTTGATTTCGCCCTTTGGAAAAAAGCAAAGCCTGGTGAAGTAAAATGGGCTAGTCCATTTGGTGAAGGGCGTCCTGGTTGGCATATCGAATGCTCTGTTATGGCTAAAGAAACTCTTGGAGATACTATTGATATTCATGCTGGTGGACAAGACTTAACTTTCCCACATCACGAAAATGAAATCGCACAATCTGAATGTCACAATCACGCTCCGTTTAGTAATTACTGGATGCACAATGCGTTTATTAATATTGATAATGTTAAGATGAGTAAAAGCCTTGGCAATTTCCGCCTTGTTAAAGACATAATCTCTGAAATTGATCCAATGGTTCTACGTTTATTTATGCTAACTGTTCACTACAGAACACCAATCAACTATACATTAGAAAATATTGAATTAGCTAAAACTAACTTCGAAAAACTAAAAACTTCATACCAAAATTTAGAATTTAGATTAAATAATGAAATGACTGTTGAAAAATTAGATGATGAAGTTGTTGCTTTAGCCTCTAGCGAACTTGAAAAATTTGAAGAGTATATGCAAGATGATTTCAACACAGCTAACGCACTATCATCTTGGTACGAAGTTGTCAGAATAACTAATTCATACACAGCCCAAAATGAAGTTAATAAAGAGACTCTTGAACTTCTTAAGGCTATTTTTGATACATATAGCTCTATTTTAGGAATTAATGTTAAAGACGATAACTCTCTAGAGGATAGTCATATAGAAAAACTAATTGAAGAACGTGAAAATGCACGAAAAAATCGTGATTTTGCTCTAGCTGATAAAATACGTGATGATCTTAAAGAACAAGGAATTATCCTTGAAGATACAAAACAAGGAGTAAGATGGAAAAAAATATAACTTTTAAATTTACTGAAAAAAACTTCTCATCCCCTGAACAAATGCAAGCATTAGCACTTGCATATATCGGAGATAGTATCTACGATATTATGAGTAGAGAGTACGTTATGAAAAATCATCTTGGTAAAATTAATGATCTTCATCGCACAGTTTCAACACTAGTTTCTGCACGTGCTCAAGCTAGTTTTATGAAAAATATTCTGGAAAATAATATTTTAACAGATATTGAAGAAAGCATATATATTCGCGGGAAAAACCAAAAAAATAATTCTAAAGCAAAAAATGCTAGCATTATGGAATATAAACTTGCAACTGGTTTAGAAGCTGTTTTTGGTTACCTATATTTAGAAAAAAACTTTGAAAGATTGGAGGAAATGTTTAATTACATCATAAATCTATATGAAGAAAAACAATAAATACTACAAAGAATTACGTTCTAAAAATAAAGAAGAAAAGAATAATCAAAATATAGAAGTAGACGCCGACAAAGAAGTTATCGCTGGTCGAAATGCAATTTTGGAAGCAATAAAATCTGGGCGTGAAATCAATAAAATTCTTTTCCAAGAAGGAATTGAAAAAGGACGTCTTAAAGCTATTTTCTCTATTGCAAATGAGAAAAAAATCGTCTGTCAGGAAGTACCAAAAAGAAAACTTGACAATTCTACAACAGAACGCCATCAAGGAGTTATAGCCTTCGTCGCTCCTTACAATTATTTTGAATTGGATGAAGTTTTAAATAAAATAGAAATCAATAAAAATACTACATTGTTACTATTAGACCATATTGAAGATCCACATAATCTTGGAGCAATTATTAGATCTGCAGAAGCTAGTGGGGTTAAAGGTGTAATTATTCCAAAACGTCGCGCAGCCGTAGTTAGTCAAACCGCTGTTAAAGCGTCAGCCGGGGCAATAGAACATATGCCTGTCATCCGTGTTTCTAGCCTCATTGATGCAATTAAAAAATTAAAAGAAAAAGGATTTTGGATTGCAGGTACTACCCTTACAGAACGTTCAGAAGACTATACTAAAATTGCAAAAGATGTACCTCTAGTTATCGTTGTGGGTAATGAAGGTGAGGGAATGAGTAAAGTTGTAACTAATGAATGTGACTTCTTATATCATCTTCCTATGCTAGGAAAAGTTCAAAGTCTAAATGTGTCTGTAGCAGCTGGAATTGTAATGTATGAAAGAATTAAATTCAATGATTAAAATTTTAAATAACGAAAAAGATTTAAAATCAGGTTTCGCTCTTCGTAAAGAAGTTTTTGTAAAAGAGCAAAACGTTCCGCTTGAAATAGAAATTGATGAAAAAGATTATCTTAGTAGTACCGTTCATATCGGTTACTACGATAATGAAAAACTTGTTGGTGTCTCTCGTATTACCGATTTAGATACAAATGTTATTCATATTGGACGCGTTGCAATAGCTAAATCGCATCGAGGTCTAGGATTAGGAACTAAACTTATTTCTACTTGTGAAAGTGTTATAACATTAATTACAAGTAAATCTACTGTACCTGCTCCTTTCACTATAGAACTTAGCTCCCAACTTCATGCTGAGAAGTTTTATGAGAAGCTGGGTTATACGCGCGCTAACGACACCGTTTACCTAGAAGCTGGAATACAACATATTGATATGAAAAAAACAATCTCATAGGAGGTGTTTATATGAAAAAACAATATTTATTTATCGATGGTTATAATCTCCTTTTTCGTATGAAAGAATATGGGCTTATAAAAAGTTCTACTTTCCCTACTGAACGAGATATGCTTATTGATATTTTGCGCGAATACGCAGGAGGAAATAATTATATTGTTTATTGTATTTTTGATGCTTACTTAACAAGATCAAAAGAATATATAAAAGAGGAACCTCCTATTACTATTGTTTATACAAAAACTGGAGAAAAAGCTGATCAGTGGATTGAGAAAAAAACAAAAGAACTTAGAATTGAACATTTTATTGATATTATTGTTGTAAGTGATGATAATGATGAACGAGATATGGCGCTTGGTTATGGAGCAATACTTCGTGACTGTCATAGATTCATCAAAGAGTTAAAAGAAAGAAAACAAACTATTTCAAAACTAACTAAAAATCACAATTCCAGAAATTTAAAAAATCGACATATAAGAATGAGTGAAGAAACCCAGAAGAAGCTAAAAAACTTCCTAGAAAATGGTGAATTTTAAACCTATCTTTAATCTCTAAAAATAGACTAAAGATAGGTTTTCTCCTTATAAAAAATAAACTAACTATTATATTAAAACTAAAACAGTTAGTTTATTTTGTTATTTATCTCATTGTTACAAATTCTTCTGAACCTGTTGGATGTATTGCTACTGTGTTATCAAAATCACGTTTTGTTGCCCCCATTTTAATAGCAACAGCAAAACCTTGAATCATTTCATCAACACCATACCCAATTCCATGAAGCCCAATTACCTTTTCTTCTTTTCCTAAAGTAACAAGTTTCATAACGCTTGGCTGACGGTTAGATGTTACTGCTGAGTACATTGGAGTAAATGTAGATTTATAAACCTTAATATTTTCTTCTCCAAACTCTTTTATTGCCTCTTCCTCTGTATAACCTATTGATCCAATTGCTGGATGTGAAAATACTACAGTTGCAACATTAGTATAATCTAAATGTTCATCTGTTTTACCATTAAATAATCTTTCTGACAATCTACGCCCAGCAGCGACAGCCACCGGTGTCAATGCAAGACGACCAGTAACATCTCCTACTGCATAAATACCTTTTACATTTGTATTTTGATATTTATCAGTCGGAATATATCCTCGTGAATCTACTTCTACGCCCGCTGCTTCAAGGTTTAATTCACTTGATAATGGGCTTCTTCCTATTGCCCATATCAGCATATCAACTGTAGTTTCACGCCCATCTTCAAGAACTAGTGTTAAACTATCATCTTCATTTTTAATCACTTTTTTAGGGATTGCTTGTGTGTGGAGTTTTGGTCCTTCTTTTTCCATAACTTCTACCAAAGTATTAACAATATCACGGTCAAATGTTCTAAGCGGACGATCACGACGAACAAATAAATGTGTATCTACTCCTAATCCATTAAATACTCCTGCAAGCTCAACAGCTATATATCCCGCACCAACTACTGCTATACGGTTTGGAAGTTTTTTCAAAGCGAATACTTCATTTGATGTAATACCATACTCCGCTCCCTCAATATTAGGAATCGTTGGTTTCCCACCTGTAGCAATTAGTATATGATCTGCACTATATTGTTCACCATTTACTTCAACAGTGTTTTTATTAACAAACTTAGCGTAGCCTTTTACTACATCTACCTTATTGTTACTAAGTCCTCGTTCATATGCACCATGAATACGGTCAATATACGCCGAACGATTCCCTATTAATTTTGAAAAATCAAATTCAACATTATCAAAACTAAAACCATAATCAGCTGCATAAAGATTTAAACTCTCTGATATTTGTGATGCATGCCACATAACTTTTTTAGGAACACATCCTACATTCACACATGTCCCACCAAGTTCATTTCCTTCTATTAATAATCCTTTGGCTCCGTACATAGCTGCACGATTTATAGAAGCGATACCTCCGCTTCCTCCACCAATTGCTATATAGTCATAATGTTTAACCATATTTTTCACCTCTTTTGTTTAATCTGTCTCTTTATACTATCTATAAACTATTACATTTATATTTAATATGTAATAGCATTATATTTATTCATAACAATTTTTATAAAGTAGAAGATTAGAAACGTGTCTAATCTTTATACGATTATTATGCATTATTCAGTGTATTAATTCAATAAATCTGCTTAATTATAAAATTAAAATCAGAGTACATCCATACTCTGATTTTAATTTATATTATATATCTATCTTAAATAATAAAGTGGCCCTAATATAGCTCTTATATTTTCTGCTGACTCTAATTCTAGATTAAGTGCATCTTCCACTGTTTTTATTTTATTATTTTCTATCATATCTTCTAATTTCCCTGAAGATAATGTCCATTTGAAAATAGGTGTTATTTTCAAGTTTGTTGTTGGAACTATATTATAAAGATCTTTTTCTTCTATTCTTTGTCCTGCGAAAATTTCTTTCGTTCCGTTCCCTACATTAACCTTAACATTTTTATCAACAACAAAATATGATAAACTATAGCCCGCTCTCGGTACTACTATTATTTTATTATTTCTAGTAGCATCTCCAATACTGTTGAATTCATCAACTTTTAACATGTCTTCCGTTTCTTTTGATAGGGTAATACTTCCCACCAGTGTTTTTTCAAATTCAACATTAAACAATTTTCTATATACAGCTGTAAATTCTAAATCTTTACCCTTTTCTGTTACTACTGCTCCTAATTCATTTGTTTGAAGCAATGTATTTTTCGAAACATGATGTTTGTTAGAACCTTCTCCAGCAATTAAGTAATCCCTATTCGCTTGCCAACCTAAAAATTCTCTTGAAGTTTCTCCTGTCGCAGTAGGTAAATTAATCATACTATCAATCCTAGAATTTGCAAGAACTTCCTGACCATCAGATAAAAATTTATCAATTCCTTTTCCTACAAACTTAACAGTTACCCATTCTTCTTCTACTTTTTTAAAATATATTTCAAGAACAATATCATTTGTTAAATATTCTTCTTCATTTACTACTTTTTTACTTATTCTAAAAAATGCTTGATATCCAGTACTAGGTTTTATTTTTTTTCTAAGCTCTTTAAGTAATTCTCCAATTTTTTTGGTTTGAGACCACTCTATATCTTTATCTCTAATAGAATTATCTACTTTCCCAAAACGTTTATTATATTCATCTTGGCGAATGCTAACAATATTAGTTTTTTCTTTGTAATTTGCTTTTATTATTACACTTTCATCAACAACTTCGTCATTTAATTTTTCTACATCTTTAATTTTCTTATTATCTTTTTTACTATAAATTGTATAGTTTTCTATATAATATTTAGATTTATCAAAAAAGCTTTCGTCTACACCTGACAATTTATCACCAGTTAACAATGTCGATTCTTTTTTACTTTCACCGTTATCTAATATTATTTTTGTCTTGAATTTAGCATTTATCACTGCATCATCTGTAATTTTTGATCCAAGTACTGTTTTAAGTTCCTTATTATTCATGTAATATCCAATAAACTCATAGTCATTATTACTATCAAATTTTTCTTTTAGAGCATTCTCTTTTAAAAATTCGCCTAAACTAGTATCTTTCTTAACATCATATGTAGTATTTTCTTTACTATATTCTGTTGGGTATACTATTTTCACATTTTTCCAATACTCTTTGTTTTTACTAAGACTTACTTCTATCTTTTTAGCTGTATATCCTACCTCTAATTTATTTGGCTCTTTCTGCTCTCCATCAACAAATATCTCTTCATTTGTATATGAATAATATTTATCAGGACGATAATATTGTTCTAGTTCATAAGGATAAACAAGAACTTTATTATCTTTTGCTTCATTCCCCAAACTTATGATTCTATTGACTACCTCTTTATTCCCCTCTTTTACAACTAAATTTAATGTCTTTTTAGTATAATATTCCTTACTAGTCGGTGAATGTTTCAGATTTTCTATATTTCCCTTATCATCAATATCAAAACTCATAACATTCATTATTATAGTATTATTAGGTTTCAAAAGTTTTTTTAATAACTTCTTATCTACTATTTTTCCATCTCCACTATTAACTATTGGAACCCTAAAAAGCTCATTTGGTATATTATTATCATCCAATGAATAGAATATTAAATAATTATAAGAATTTTTCTTATAGCTGAGTAACTCTGCATTATAATCAATTTCATTTATATTTTCTGAGTATATACTATTTTTTATTTCAGGAGGAGTGTATCTACTACTTTTAGAAAAAATATCAAAGTCAAAAATATTTGGTTTCATAATACTGTCTAAAACAGTTGTATTATAATTCGTAAAGTAATCTGCTTTTATAATATGGTGATCCGAAAGTGATAGAAAACCACAGCACATTAAACATCCTACCAAAAACTTTTTACAACGCATGTTTCTCCTCCTTTCTTTTTATATCTATTTCTATCATAGTTTATTTATAATCTATTCTGCAATCAAATTATACTAAAACTTGCTAAAATTAAACTTAATTATCGTATATTTTCTACAAAAAATTGACCTATAAGGAAAAACTTTTTTAAAATTTTTGCTTATAAGCCAATCTCCTTTTTATTATCAATGTTAACTAAATCTCACCGATATTTTCTAACATTATTTGATCATTAGATATACTAACTTCATCATATTCGTAGTCATCTGCAAAATCATACGAATATTCCTTATAAAGGAACATCTCATTAGAGTAATCTAAAAACTCCTCATCTGGAGTAGAAAATTCTATCTCATTATATCCTTCATCTGCATAATCTGATAAAATTTCGTTTTCATAGTCTATTTCTGTATTGAAGTCCTGGGAATATTCATCGTCTTGCGCGAACCTGGGATCCGGGGACTCCAAACTAGATAAGTTCATTGTATACATAAAAATCTCCTTTAAATTCTTTTTATTAATTATACAAAAAAGTACATTATTTTACAAGAGAAAACTATAAGCTTTTTAAAATAATTTTTCTCAATTCATCTAACGCTCTAGTACACGTTCTTGTACGTATTAATTCTCTATCTCCGGTAAATAGACATTCTACCACATCTACTTTTCCTTTACTATATAATCCAATATACACTAGTCCTACTGGTTTATTGCTGGCATCCCTATTTGGTCCAGCTATACCTGTTGTTGCTACTGCAAAATCACTATTTAAACGGCGAGCAACACCTTCAGCCATCTCACGAGCCGTTTGCTCACTTACTGCACCAAATCTCTCTAGTGTTTGCTCTTTAACACCTAAGGCTGTAATCTTCGAGTCATTAGAATAACAAACAATTCCCTCTAACAACGAATTTGAGATACCACTCTTTTCCACTAACATTGATGTCAATAATCCACCTGTTAAAGACTCTGCAATTGATAATGTTAAATTGTTTTCTATAAGTAGGTTCGCAACAACACTATGTAATTCAGTTTGGCTACTAGATATATCTTCATCACCAATTAAATAAATATACTCTCCTACAAGCTCTTCGATTTCTGTTAATTGTTGAACTATAAGTTCTTCCGCTTCTTCAAAAGTACTTGCACTGGCTGTGATTCGTAGTAATACCTCACCAGTTTTTGCATATAATGCCAATGTAGGATTAGTTTGATTATCTAAAATATGTTTAATTTTAGTTTCTAATAATGATTCTCCTATGCCATAAAATCTTACATATTTAGAAACAAATTTGTTGGTACTCAATTTTTGTAAATATGGGCGAACACTTTTTTCAAACATATCTTTCATTTCACGCGGTGGTCCTGGCATTAAAATAATCCTTCTATTATCTTCTTCTATTATTATACCTGGAGCTGTCCCACAAAAGTTTTCTAACACAATTGCTCCTTCAGGAATCATTGCTTGTTTTTTATTATTGTCTGTTATTATATTGCGGCCTGAACGTGTTAATCTTTCTAATATTTTAACCCAAGAATATTCATGAAAATAAAAATCACGTCCAAAATACTGAGCTGCACATTCTTTTGTAATATCATCATCAGTTGGCCCCAGACCGCCAGTAATAATAACAGTATCATTTTCTGAAAATGCCGCATCTAAAGTTTGTAACAAACGTTCACTATTATCTCCAATTGTCGTTTGTCGATAAACACTTATACCTAATGCTGCAAGTTCTTTTGATAAATAAGCTGTATTTGTATTAACTATATCCCCTAGTAACAATTCTGTCCCCACTGATATCAATTCGACTCTCATAACAATCTCCTCACATACTTAAAATAAATATATTTTTGTTATTACCTACTATTATTCTACATCAAAGTATAAAAAAAATAAAGACCACAACTCTGTGATCTTTATCAAATTTTTATTACTTGTTCTGCATTCTTCTACCTTTTTTGTCGAAGAATTTTTTATCTGGACTACGACGTTCATTACGAGGTTTTCTATCGCGACTATCTCTTCTTTTTCTATCATTTGAGCGCCCACTTCTACGAGATTTTTCTTGTTTGCGAGGAAGAGGTTTTTCAAATGATAATTCAACATCTACTTCTTTTTTATCATTAATCAATTTGCTTAAAAGCACCGTAATAATTTTTTCAGCATTAGCTTCTGCCATTAATTTATTTGCTAAACTATTAAACTCAACATGATTATTACCTAGTTCTGAAACTACTTCTTCAAACATTCTGTTGTAGCGCGCTTTTTTTACTTCTTCACTAGTATAAGGTCGCAACATTTTCATTCTTTCGCCACGAGAAGCTTCTATATCTTTCAAATATGGCATTTCTATTGGATTTAAGAATGTCACAGCTACTCCTGATTTCCCTGCACGTCCTGTACGACCAATTCTATGTGTATAACTCTCTGTATCTTGAGGGATATCAAAATTATAAACGTGAGTCACATCACTAATGTCTATTCCCCTAGCTGCAACATCAGTCGCAACTAATATTTGCAATGAGTTATTTTTAAACTTACGAAGAATTTCTAAACGTTTTGACTGCGTTATATCTCCATGTAAGCCCTCAGCCAAATATCCTTTTGCGATTAATGCACTAGATAACTCATCAACACGACGCTTAGTACGCCCAAAAACTATCGCCAAATTAGGATTTTGCACATCTAAAAATCCTATTAATGTTTCTAATTTTTCATTCTCTCTTGCTATTGTTGCAAACTCAGTGATATCCGGATTAAGATCCTCATCACTCATCGTTTTAACTAGTTTATAATCTTTCATAAAGTCTTTTGAAAGTTCCATAATAGTTTTCGGCATTGTTGCTGAGAACAGCAGTGTTTGATGACGAGATGTTATTTTTGATAAAATAAATCTAACATCTTCGATGAATCCCATATTTAGCATTTCGTCTGCTTCATCTAATACTAAATGAGTTAATGTTTCTAATCTTATAGTTTTTCTATTAATATGGTCTATTACTCTACCAGGAGTTCCTACTATTATTTGAGGACGTTTTTTCAAATCTTGTATTTGTCTTTCAATACTTGTCCCACCAAAGATTATACTAACCTTAAGTCCTTTGACACGTGACATTAAACGAAGTTGCTCTCCTACCTGTTGAGCTAATTCTCTCGTTGGTGCCAAAATCAATGATTGTAGTTCCTCTGTTTTTCTTACTGTATCTACTATTGGTATCCCAAATGCTCCTGTTTTTCCTGAACCTGTTTGGGCTTGGGCTAATATATCAATTCCTGATAGTACATATGGAATTGTTTCTGTTTGGATACCAGTAGGAGATACAAAGTTCATGTTAGTTAGCGATTCTACTATCTTGCTGCTAACTCCTAATTCTTCAAATGTTGTCATTTGGTTCTCCTTCTATCTAGTTGTTTTACCATTTTTTCTGTAACCAAACAATTATAGCACGTGAGCGGAAAATAATAAAGTAATAAATATAGTTCAAACTAAAAATGGCATAAATCAAACTATTTCAAATATATTTTAGGGTATTTTTAAACTAAATGAAAATATAGGAAAAATAATAGAAACTAATAAGTATTTAGATACTTTTTCCCAATATTTTCCCCATCAATCTTTTCTTTCCTTACGTTCCTGGATTAATTGCTCAAATTCTGCAATATCCTCACGATCCATATACTTTATTTATTTATAAAAAAAGAACTCCCATGTCAGAACGTATCTGCCTTTAAAATAGGAATGGGAGCATTGGTATTTTTTTAAAATAGAAAAGAAGCAGCTAGCTAGATCTACTTCTCACGGTGGGCATAGCCCTCTAATCTGTATACATTATATCAAATTTTCGCTTTTTTGTCAAAAAAAATACCCCCTAATTAAAGGGGGTGTAATAGCGTCTTTATTATTAAATCTACATATCAACAGCGTTGATTAAATAAGCGTCCTCTACCCATTGGTTAGACTCCGGATAGTTAATTCTTGCCCAGCCGTTGCGTTTCTCATACACTCGAACTCTTGTTCCAGCTTTTAATAATTCCTTATCCTCTGAATTTACATCAGGAGAAGTTTCGACGAAATAATCTTCTGAAAGTTCCGCCTCATAGTACGGCATATCAGAGGCTTGTAATTCTGTATTGACGTCTAATTCACGTGCAAACTCGCTAGAAATATCATCTTGTGGAGTTTCTCCTGTATATCTATATGCGTACACGTAAGGGCATCCGTTAGCTTCCCAAATTACATCGTGATTGTTGATTGTAATTCCGTTGTAGCCGTAGTTACAATGAATAATATTGTCGGCGTCAACGAATATTCCCGTATGTCCGAACGCCCCATTTGAACGACCTCTAGCGCCCCAAATGAATATATCTCCACGTTGAGCATCCCAACCTTGATTTTCAGCGATTAAAGTATATCCATTTTTAACCAACCAATCGTGCATATACTCTGTGTTAACCGCCCAACCATGGTCGCTTGCTCCTGCACTTCTCAATGCGAAATAAACTGAACTTGAACAGTCGTACGAGTTCGGTCCTAATCTGCTTGCCATTGAGTAAGTAACCACACCACGTCTGTCATTCATCCATTTAATCGCTTGTTCTATGTTTATTGCCATATTATTTGTCCTCCTTAGGTTTATCGTAAGTTAACGCTTGTTCGCTATCAGAAATACCTCGTGTAGTAGGGTCTGTGACTACTCCTAATATAGTTAACACAACGAAAATAGAGTTAATTACATCTATTACGTTTGCCGAAAATCCGTTTAAATTTAAGTGCAATCCTAACATTTTAAATACCATCTGAACGGCTACGATTAACGCACTCACAAGCGCTAATACAAAACCTTTATTTCTTAATCTTACATTCCAATTTATCATTATTTATCCTCCTTTTTTAACGGCAAATCTTGGCAACGTTCAAACAATTCAGTTACTATTGAATTGCCTCCTAAATTTTTGTAACTTTCGTAAAGCAAGGAAAGTTCTTTTAATTCATGCACACCTATTGTGCCTCTATCTAAAATCCTTGTCATTTCTTTTAAAAGTCTATATCTAGTTATTGCCAAAGTCCCGTCTGCTGTCTTTTGAATTTTACTGTTTATCTCAGTTAAATTAATATCAATGTTTTCTAAATTCTTGTTACTACGTTTTAACAACCACGCTATCGTGGGTGCGATTATTGTAGTAACAACTGCAACTATAACTCCTTCGCTAATCAAGCATTAAATAACCTCACCTTCTTTAAATTTTAAAAGGGAGCAATTAAGCTCCCTTGTGTTCGTCGTTAGCTTTTTCTACTAACTCCTTATACCCCATGCGGATCAATTCTTTTTCCACTAGACGTCTTAATTTTTTATTTTTAAAATCATCTAAAGTGTTCAATCCGTCAACTACGTTTAACGCTAAGAATGTTATCATCATATTGTCACCTCCTTTCATTATTTGAGAAATAATTAAACTAGACAATTTAAGCTTTTGGAGTATCTCCAGTACTTTCTTTTTCGTCTTTTTCATTTTTTTCCTCCTCGTCATCATCATTTGCTGTAGGCAACTCAACTTTCAAATGTGTTGCTAAAAACTCAAATTTATAACTAATATCTTTAAATAAAGCATCATACTCAAAATCTTTAACTACGCTTTGAGCGAGTGTTTGACGCGTTGTTTCAAGAGTCTTGTTTGCTTCTTTGAACAATTCGTCCATTTTCGCAAACCTCTCATTCTCAGCACGATTAGGGAATACCTCTTGATAGAATTTCTCTAACACTAATTTAACAAGTGTTTCGTCATCCGTATCAATGTAAGTTCCTTTTAATATACGTTGAATACTAGTTCCGTCATTATCGTTAATTATTACTAACGTTTCTCCATTTAAATCACGCTTAAAATATACTTTAAATGCCATCTTTTGAACTCCTTTCTTTTAACTGTTTTTCTAGATTTTCAACTTTTTCAGATAGTTCCTGTACCGCCTTGATTAGATAAGGGATTGTGTCGAAGTAATTGATCCTTAAATAATCCGTTGGCGTGTCCTTACCCTCAAAATGTTGGACTACTAAATTTTCATCAACATTTTCAACTTGTTGAGCTATTGCTCCTAACTTTTCAAATTTACCGTCTTTTTTCCAGTTGAACTCTACCATTTCAATTTTGTTAAGCGTATCAAGAGCATTGACTTTGGTCGGTTGAATATTCTCTTTTAATCGCTTGTCAGAAACAGCGCTTTTAACTCTGTCAATCTGCCCCCACCAAATAACAGTAGAGTTTGCTCCACCAACAGTTCCGAATACATCAGAAGCCCCAACATCAACTCCGTCACCTTGCGCCCTCAATCTCCTTGAAAAATAACTGTCGCCAGTAACAAATAAAGCATTAATATTTGCACGATTATTAACAATCATAGCGCCGTTGTTCATCACATACCAAGACTGTTTACCTTCAACATTCCATTTGTCACCCCAGTTAACCCACAAAGCTGTCCCTTGCGCACCGTTAGTTCCATCACTCATTCCTATTTGAAATTGATTGACACCTGTTATCCATTTTCCATAATTAGCATGTTTGTTATCTCCGATATAAAAAGTCCCAATCTTCCCATTATAAGCGCTGAGAGTTCCGGATATATCCACTTTATCAGCGTTAATCTTAACACCCTCACCACTTAAATTAATCGAATTAATTACTTTATCTTTCTTAACAGATAATTCAACTTCACTTTTAGTTTGTTTAACTGCGCTTTCCATTTCAGTAATATTATATTCATTTTTGTAACCTACGTTAAAATCCTCTTTGTAGAATTTAACATTTCTTATTTGAAGATTTTCTTTGATAGTGCATCCAAAGGCGTTATACTCAGTGTTATTTCTGAACGTTAGCTTGTTGATACCTTTCACAAGTGTTTTTTTCTTGAAATAACTCTTTGTATTTGTATTTTCGTACATTGAAATAAAGCTTCCTTGCGGAGGTGCATTAACCACCTCAAACTCCAGTGTATATATTTTTGAAATTTCTAATTTTCCTTTTGCATAAATCGACAAAGAATTTCCGTTGTAATTCCCTTGTGAGTAGTTGATTATATCAACGCGCTCTGCTTCAAACTCTGGAACTTCGTATATTTCAACATTTTTAACCTTGGTATTCGTTCCTAGGGGATAGATATTAACTCTCGTTTGGTCGCTTGCGTAAGACACTCGCCAAACATTCAATCCATTTGTTATTATCTTACTATCTCCGTTACCTTTTGCGTTGTATAATCTTGTATTTTGATTATCTGGCACATCTTCTAAATCAGCTAAAATGTAGTATTCTTTATCTTTTTTTAGCGGTGTTTTTGTATTGAAATACAGGTCGTTTCCTTTCTTTTCAACCCCACTTTCAGAACAGATATTCTCAATATTGTAAGCCATTTTGAATTTTTTATTGTTAATCTCGCCAATCTTACTCTCGAACTTGTCAATAGTGCTTTCAAAAGTCTTAACCTTGCTAATTGTTTCGGTCAATAACTGTTTGTCAATCGTATTGTTCAACCTTGCACTTGCTACTGTCTTGTTTTCTCCACACGTTACTTCAAAAACGACTTCTATTGGTTGACCGTCTTTAGTACCGTTTGGAATATTGATATTTTGTACTAACCCGTTACTGTCAAGTGTGATTTGTCCAGAAGCGGTATATCCACTTGCCACCAGCTTTTTTATCTCAATTTTTAAAGGCGTTTCAGTAGTTGAAGCACGTATAATTTCTCCGTTGTTGTACACGTCCAAATAAACCTTACAGTTTGCTAGATTTTCGTTTAAATAGCTTCCTTCAATTCTTGCCGAAGCTGTAAGAGAGTAACTTTGCATATCCTCAATGGCAGGAAGCCACTTATCTGTTACCACATCACTAATCGCCATATAAGGCTCTGCTATTTTAAAATGAGCGTTGCCCGTTGAAATGAAAGCAAAATTACTTTTTACGAATTGTTGAACTTCTATGTCACTGGCGATAGGCATTTCTTTCTCAACGATAACCCACTTATTCTCACCTTTCGGAACTTCTATTAGTGGAATTGCAAACCATAAATGGAACTGACCGTCTTCACCAGGGAAGCCTAATTTAATTTCTGTGTTGTTTCCACTGTCTGAAAAAACATAAATTGGTATTCGCATTACATATTTTCTTCCTGGTGCTATATCTCTGATATTAACCTTGAAACTAAACCCTTGAAGTTCATTACCAGCGTTCGGCAATACCTCTATTGAATTTTGGTTTTGATTATTGTAATCTTTCTTGTTGAGTTTTAGTTGCGTATTTTCAACTGGCTTAACTACATCTAAACTTGGAAATCTACTTCCAATTATTTGATTAAATGCTGGAATTTTACCGTCTTTACCTTTGAGTTCGGGTTTACGAAGTTCAAAAATTTTGTTAGTTTCTTCTTGGGTTATTTGGCGTATTCCGTCAGCCCCAATAGTTAGATCATTGACTAATTTTTTTGTCTCATCTTTCGTTAGAAACTCTTTCTTGATACTGCTTTGAATGCTATCACGCATTTTAGTGAAGATATTTTGAGTTGTGACCTCTCCAGCTTCAAATTGTTGCCTAAATGTTTCATCTGATAGTATTTGCGTAATAAACGCCTTGTCAATAAGTGCTGTCTTAATTTCCGCATAATTTAGGTGCGCTTGAATCGCCTTAATCAATTCAGCTTCGGTTATTATCGTTTTTAAACGTGCAATATCAGCCTCAACTGCGTCTAATATTTTTGTTCTAGTTACCTCTGGAACAGTACCGTCTTTTTCAAACAAGGCTTTTTTAACCTCGACTCCAGCTTTAGACTGTTCTTCAAGGTTTTTCATTTTTTCTTCGATTGCCGTTCTGTCTTTTTTAAGCAAATCAGCTAAATTTTTCTGAATTTTAAAAGCGTCAACTCTACTTTCTACTTTTACTGTCACGACTTCATCTATAATGCTAGATAATGCACTTCCTAGACCTTGTTGAAATACCCCAAATCCAATAGTTTTTAATTTTTTAGACATAGGAGAAAAAGTATATTTTGTAATTTTTTTCTTAACATCTAAATTAAATTTTTCATGAAGAATTGTTACTGTATCAAACATTTTGACAGGTGTATCTACCCCAATAACATCTATTTCAATACTTTCTTCTAGAATATCGCAAAGTGTATTTTTGTAGTATTGTTTAGCATAGTTTAACAAACTAGCTTCATCTACCACATCTTGGTCATTTACTTCTAAATTACCTTCATATATGTTTTTATACTTATTAATTAATGGACTATCAACTGTTACAGATAAGACTTTATCTTGTTCTCCATCGTTTTTTGCATTGATAGTTTTTGTGAAATGAATTCTAGTTCTTAAATCTTTTGTTGATTTCTTTTGTTGATAAGTTTTAAGATTTTTTTTGTACATGAATAAGGCTTCATTATTATTTCCACCATTCGCTAGTAATTTAATTGAATATTTATCGCGTACTAAATCTCCACCCCATTGTCCTAATATAGAGTGTTTATCTTTGAATAAAGCGGTCGCTACAGTTACATTTTTTAAATTTAAACTATGTCTTGCTGCAATGTCAGAATAAAAAGTAAAATTGTGAGATCTAATAATACTACTTACTAAACTTCTCATTACTCTATTCCCGTCAGCCTCTGACACACTTAATTCACTGATTGAATAGTTATTTAATAATGTAGCCACTTGGTTGGCATAAATAGTGATGTATCCATGATGTCTTTCTACTTCAAAAATTATAAATTCTTGCTCCCCGTGAAGGTCATCTGCCAATAGTAAAGTTTCCTCTGTCAAACTTTCCCATAACGGTTTATTTGTTGGGAATTTGAAACTTAATTGATAAGTGTTATTTTTCTCTTGGACTATATTATCATCATAAGCAAAATTAAGAGGGAAGTTTCCCTCTTTTAAATAGATCACATACGCCACCTCCAATTACCATGTATTTTTATATTTGTTACATTTCCGCTAGTAGTAACTCCATTCAAGCCAGGTTGTATTTCAAAAAAAGCGCCTCTAACACGAATAGAATTTTTTACGTTGTTATTTTTATCATATATATTTTGTTTAAGATGCCTGCAATCAATACGGGCTTTTGTATCTAGTTTTAAAACCATAGTCTGTGAGCCAATAGTTAAACTCACTTCTCCATTACCTTCAATTTCTATAACAGGCTCTGAAAAGACATTTCCTATATTATTAATCGTGCCACTTCTTACAAGTGTTGTTAATCCACTATCTAAAGAATACCTAAAAGGATAGAATATTAATTTAATAGAAACCTGCCATCTGTGTAGACCGTTTTTTGAGTAGTTAATATGAACTAAATCTGCAAAGAACTTTGAATTCTTTAAATAATCAAACTCTATCACATTCTCAAAATTTTTAAGTATTTTTTCCAAATAAGTAACTTTGTCAAAATCTGATACAGAAATTTTAATATCGCGTTCTGAACTTTCATATCCTTCATCATGAATTATGTACTTACCATTTGCGCCGTATATATTACCTTCTTCTGCTATTCGCTTTTTAGCGACTTGAACCTCTCCAATATCTGTTACTACATAGTCGGGGGACTCTAATGGAGTATTATTAATTTTAATCATTAGATTCCCTCCCTTCTAACAAAATTCATTTGTCTATCGTATGAGTTTTTTGCTAATATCTCACCATCTAAATATGTGTTTGCATCTTTTTTAGATATTTTTTCTAGTAATTCCTGAACAATACCTAGAGCATTAACCACATCATCATTTTTATCTACACCAAAATCAAAATCAAATTTAGATTTTGCAGCGACGTTTAAATCTTTTGAAATAGCATTGTTAAATTCAAAATCAGTAATTTCGTTTGTAAATCCTTTGTTAATTGCTCCAGCCATACTTTTTACTGTTTGTTGAACAGTTTTAAATTTATCTTTTAAACTCTCATGTAAACCACCCATGATAGCATTACCAGCAGGAATTAAGAGTTTTCTATCGTAGTCTATCGGACCTTTATGGTCTCTGATCCAATCAGCTATACCACTAACAAACTTTTTTACTTTTTCGTAGACTGCTTTTAAACCGTTCAAGAATCCACGTATAATAGCAGCTCCAGCCTCAAATAAGTCAATCTCACCTAACTTATCAAAAAAACCTTTAACTTTATCAACAGCTTCGGAAACATTTCTTTTTAAAGTTTCCCAAGCACGTTTCGCACCTTCAACTAAACCATTGATTATACCAACAACTGTACTTTTTAAAGTTTCCCAAGCAGTAACAGCTATTGTCTTTATCGACTCCCATAAGCCACTTAAGAACTCTTTAACCCCATTCCAAATTTCTTCAACTTTAGTCTTAATTGAATACCATAAAGTACTAAAAAATTCTTTGATTCCATTCCAAACAGTTTCAACTGTTGACTTTATACCCTCCCAAAGACCAACAAAAAAGTCCCTTATTCCAGTCCAAACAGTTTCAACTACTAACTTTATGCCTTCCCAAAGAGTGATAAAAAATTCTTTAATACCATTCCAAACTGTTGTTATTGTTGTTATTATAGACTCCCAGATTCCTCCAAAAAAGGTAACTATTCCAGTCCAAACAGTTGTTGCTGTTGTTGAGATTGATTCCCAGATTCCTCCAAAGAAAGTTACTATACCTGCCCAAACTGTTGTTATTGTTGTTGTTATATTCGTCCAGAGGGTGTTGAAGAATACCGTTAACCCAACCCAAAGGGTCTTCAAAAATGTTACGAACTCAGTCCACAATCTCTTACCAGTTTCAGTTTGAGTGAAAAACCACACTAACCCAGCCACTACCGCTGCAATAGCAGTCATAATTACAGCAAAAGGATTTAAAGCCATAACCACACTCAACGCAGTCCATGCAATCCTTACCGTTGTTATCACTAATTTTAAGCCATTGAATAATTTAACAACTACCGCTATTACCTTTAAAGCAATAAGGCGTCCAATAAAGACAGTTAATGCTATTTTTAGTAAATCAATAACAACCTTATTGTTTTTCAGAAATTCTGTAAATTTCTTTATCCACTCCGTTACTTTTTTTACTGCCGCAGTAACAAGCTCAAAGGCTTTAGCAATAGGGTTTACAGAACTGTCAGCACCATCCAACCCTAAAATTGTAACAGCTATATCTTTTATTACCGGTGCTACGTTTTTTACAGCCTCCCATATATTACCAAAAGCTATTTTCAAATTTTCAGCTATATTTGTAATAATAGTAGCTGTTTTTTCATCGATACCAAGCTTTTTCATTAAATCAATGCCTTCTTGTTTTGATATTGTACCAAAAAGCACTCCAAAAAATGAATTTACTACAGTAGAAATTTGGTTTAACGTAGTTTGAATATTTTTTACTACTTTTTCTCCTAATATTCCTTTTAATTGTTCAGCGAGACCAGAAAATGCACCGATTATTAAGGTAGGTAAACCTTTTAAGATATTTCCGACCATTGGTAAGAAATTACCTACTAAAAATGTAGTTGTTGTTTTTGCCAACGCCTCTAAAGATGGCTTTATATCTTGACCGAGTGATAATTTTCCTAATAAATTAAGAAATGATGCTTTCATAGAAGCGAACGATCCTTGCAAAGTAGTTGCTGCTTCTTTAGCAGTAGTCCCAGTAATATCTAATTCTTTCTGGATAACGTGAATAGCCTCATACACATCAGCTAAGTTGTTTATATCATATTTAACACCCGTTAATTTTTGAGCATCAGCTAAAAGACGTTCCATTTCTTTTTTTGTTCCGCCATAACCTAATTTCAAGTTATCCAACATGGTATAATTCTGTTTAGCAAATCCTTGATAAGCATTTTGTATCATTTCCATAGACGTACCCATTTTATTTGAGTTATCCGCCATATCTACCATTGCCATGTTAGCTATTTTAGCTGCTTTCGCTGTGTCTCCACCTAGTGATTGCAGTAAACTAGCACTGAATCCAGTTACATTTTCCATGTACGCATTAGCTGATAGTCCAGTAGTCCTATAAGCCTCGTTTGCATACTGTTTAACCGTTTCAGCATTGTTTTTAAATAGTGTTTCCACTCCACCTAGAGATTGTTGGAGTTTCCCACCTTCTAATAAGGAAGTTGCAAATAACTTACCAATTCCAGCAGCAATAATTGCATTTTTAATTGTTGACATCAAACTATTACCAGCTTGTTGTCCTGCGCTTGTTACTTCTCCATCTAACTCTTTAGAAATCATTCCTGATATTCCTTTAGCAGACGGCATGATTTGAACGTATGCTTTACCTAAATTAGTTGCCATATTATCCTCCTCCCTTTAATATTTTAAGTTTCATTTTTTCAAACTCCTCACCAGTATTAAATGACATTCCTTCTTTTTCTCGAATAGGATTATTGATGCTGTCAACAATAGACTTAGGTTGATTTCTGCCTTTTTGGCCATCTTTTGTCTTAGACCACACTAGAATACTTAATCTATCTACAATAGAGGCTAATAATAAAGTATTCATTTTCACGCGTTGACCAGACATTTTTAATTTGATTCGTGCATCATCTCTCAATCCGTCACAAAAAAGAGCCACCGTTAAAGGTGGCAATTCTTTGTAATTATAAATGTGATAAGTTTCAGCTAAATCACAAATAACAGCATCTTCATCAATTTTCAACATACTAGCAAGGATTACTATTTTTTTAGTTTTTGCTGGGCTTTAAAAATATCCTCAAGTTCTGCAGTCATTTTTTCTGTATCTATAATACCATCAGCATCTCTTAAATGATTTTTTAATTTTTCAACTTGTTTTTTTCCTAAAAGTAACCTCAACACTTTTGGAAGTAATAGAGGATTAGTATCAACTTCGCCAAGTACCTCAACAAGTTCATAGTTATTTAAATTTTTCTTTGGGATAGAATACTCAAATCCGCTTTTAGTAACTCCTACTAAATTTTCCATTGTTTACCTCCTAAGCTGTTGCTTTTTTAATGTATTCATAGTGTGTATTCCCATGTTCATCAGGGAATGCGTTTAATGTGGTTTCATAACCAACCATTTCAGAGTCAGTATATGAAATTTCTCCAACTTCTGTTACTTTTCCATTAGGAATTACGATACGTTTTAAAACTTTACCTTTTAAAATTATTTCAACGACAACTGCGTGTTGTTCTAATTCTTTACTGTTAGCTTTAATTGTGATACCTGTTGTTAAGTCTCCAGAAACGTTGTCTTTCCCGTATATTTCTTTTAACACATCAATATTTAATGATTCAATTAAAGTGTAAGTGAAAGTATCTGTTTTTTCTGTTTGAACAGTGTCAACAATATCTCCACCCCATGCTTTTAAATTTTCTGAACTTGCTGTATTTTCATTGACCAGTCCATCTTCTGAAACATACCCTAATGGTTTAAATGCTGCATTTAGATCTGTTGTCGCATCTGTAGGAAGTGGTGTTCCTAAAGGTGCTGAAAATATAGCTCCGCCTACTTTAGGTTTTGCTGATGTTACGTTGTTTACATTTGTCATATATTATCTCCTTAATTAATAATAGTGAATATCAAATATAGCCTGATAACGATACTGTTTAGTCTCCGTATCTGTGAAATTATAATCACTGTTTAAATCCACACTTGAGACTTCATCTACCGTTATTAGGTCGTACATTAGATTTTTTATTTTTTCGTTTAATTTTGCTGCTTCAAACATTGATTCAGCATAACTCTGAATTGCTATTGTTGATGAGTTTAAAAAATTTTCTCTGGATCCACTTGTTTTTTGTATTAATATAAATCGTTTAGGCAAGTTTTTTTGATGTTCAAACACAATTGGAATTTCTAATTTAGTTGATAAGTAATTTTTAACAATAAGTTCAATCATTATCTCAACGCCTTTAATAGTGTATTATTTTTGTTGTTATCACGAATAGCTTTGTGACTTTTAGTTTTTATACTTATGTTCACCCTATTCTTACCAACAAATGTACTCGTTTCATACCCGTCGCCCGCTCTGTTTTGGATAGTTTTAGCTGTTTCTTTTAACAAAGCGACCATTTCAGGACTTTTCATAAGTTCAGCTACTCCAGCACGGTTTAATATGAATTTTTTACTCATATCGTTCTACCATTACTTTTTTGTTCCAACTTAACGGAATCATTGACTCAATACCTTGTTGAGGTATTCCTATAGTTTTCCAACGTTTCCCAAAGAATATTACTTCTTTGTTTTCCCAAACATTGTTATCACCTTTTGGAATACCCAAGATATATTCAGCTTTCTTTCCAGTTAAATTAACACTATTTGTAATATCATCTGTAGATGCAGGAGAAACTAATACATTTTTTACAGTTATTTCTTTTTCTTCAAAAATAGGGCTATTAAAATCATCAACTCCAGTTTGCGTTGTACCGATTAACACAACATAAATACCTTTAATTAATCCCATAGAAATCAATTACTCCGTATCTTTGTTTTTTGAAACCCAAACGCTTTAATTCACTGTCTTTTATGAACAAGCCTCCTCCAGGAACTAAAAAAGAGCCTGAGACAGAATAACCAAGAGCAGACTCAGCGTACTGAGTCATAGGCTCTTGATTAGTTGAAGTCATAAGAGTTCTAGCCACGATGTCGACTATAACTGATTTTACAAGATAAGAATAACTTTCATCATTCTTAACTAATAAATCTAAGTCTTTGTTAACTTTTTTAGCCTCTACTCTTAACACATGAGATACAGTGTTTAACAGAGCGTTAGCTCGACTTACCTCTTTTTCTTCGAGATCTCTCCATAATTTTTTTAAATCATCAAGTGTAGCAAATTTTTCAAGTGTAGTCATATTACACCTCTATTCTTCATCAGATTCCTCTGACTTAGTTTCTTTAGTTGTAGTTTTAACTTCTTCTACAAGTTCCCAATCTCCAGAAAGTTCACTTTCGGTTAAAATTTCTACTTCAGTTTCTTTATTTTTATATTTTTTCATAGGTTACCTCCTATGCTTCTTCTACACGTGCGAATGCTTTTTCGTCAAGAATTCCCCATCCAATATAAGCTTCTGTACGTAATAAAATTTCATTGTACGCTTTTAAGTCACGTCCTGTTCCGTCTGGATCTCCATATTCAATTATTTCCATAGGAATGTTTTCCGCATACCCCCATTTAAATCTATTTTGGAAGTCACCTACAATAACATGATTTTTCTTACCATTTCCACCTTGTGCAGTTAACGTTTTATTAATATCTAAGTCCATACCATAGAAATTTTCTGGACGTTGTCCAAATCTAAATTCTGGATATTGCACTACATCTTTCACTTTTACTTTAGACATTGCTTGTCCAGCAACTGGAGACATCGCAATTCCTGTTACTTCGCTGTTATTTCCAACAACCATTTGAACAGCACTCTCTAAATTTTCATCGATTTTAGCTTCAGCATAAGTTACAACATTTCCAGTCACTAATCCATCAAAAGAGTTAGTATCTTTGAAAGTAGCGTTAGTTAGTCCTTTCGGTTCTAATCCATGAATTGCTGCAATGTCAAAAGCTTCAGCAATTTTCTTAGCGAAACCATCTGCATAATGTTTTAAGAAATCTAATTTCTTCTCATCAGAAGCATACATGAATTCATCTGTAATACGTGCTTGATATACAAATTTTAATGGTGTAATAACCTTAGAATTGATTACAGCTTTCCCTGCTCCTTTTAATTCTCCTTCACCTACAATTTGTGCATTACCTTCTAAATTGAAGATAAATTGTTCTGTTCCATTAAACGGAATAGGTTGTTGATTAGATAATTTAGCAAGAGTTGAGCGGCCTTGTACCTTACTCATAATTTCATTTACTAATTCTGGTTTAAATAATGTTCCTTTTTTTAGTGCATTTGATTCTTTTGTTTCTGTCATTTTTTATTCTCCTTTTATTTTAAATTTTTAACGACATCACGCCATGCTGAATCTACTCCTTTTGTTTCAACAAAAGCAGGTTCTTTATCAGCTAATGGCTGTGTATAATTTTTTACATTAACTAACGATGCTAGACGTTCGGCATCTTCGTTCAAACTTTCTTCGCTATCGCCTTGAAGTCTGTCTGCCAAGTCAAACGGTAGTCCGTTCTTCATTGCTATTTGTTGTTTAAGTGACTTGTTTTTCCAAGTAGTCACATCTTTTTCAAGTTCAGAAATTCTAGTAAGACTTGTACTTTCACTTGCTTCTTTATCAGTGATAGTCTGTTTTAAGTTTGCGTTTTCCGTCTCTAAGTTTTTTACTTTTTCTGCTAATTCTTCATAATCAGCATATTTAGATTTCTCACGTTCTAATCGTGATTTAATAATTGTATCTAATTGTTCTTGTGTTTCAATTACTTTAAATTCTGTCATTTTCTTCTCCTTATATCCGGATTTCCCGTCCGTTCGGTAATTTAAGCCTTTAATAGCTTATCCTTTGTTTCTTCTTAGGCTTAATCGAATGACAAGCCCAATGTGCAAGTAATGCACTGTCCAATAACGAAATATCCATATCATCAAACTGTGATTTATATCCAAAACCACCATTACTACCAATGTTTCTCTTTTCGCAATTAGTAGCGACTTTTCTAAGCGATGGTTGACCGTTATGGCAAATAGATTTTTGGAAAATACCTTGTTCAAAAACAGAGTTAGCAGTTATTATTTCTTTAACCGTCGGTAAGATGATGTTCTTAATTTTGTAATCTTTTAATTCTTCTTCAAGCATCTTCTGACCGCTAGCACCGTCCACGACGATAGTGCCTACGTCCGCTTGTTTTAAGAAATTAATAAGCCACATATTACCGTTTCTCAAACTTTGACAATCAATGGTCTCAATAAAAATACGGTCATCATGAGTCTTAACCGCAATGCTCATACTTACGTTAGCCCCATCATTTCCATATTTTATTCCAACACATAATTTTCCTTTAAATTCTTCTTTGCCATTTATCATCAAACCGTCCCACTCTCTCTCACTAATTACAGATTTTTGAGAGAATGTTGGCCAATAACCCAAACGTTGAACGTTATGGTCTAGCTTATCTTCTCCTAACTCAGCTTCAATCTTTCTTTCTGTTAAGTGATAACCTAAAGATGGATTTGAATTATACCAAGCCTCCATATCGTTTATTTCTCGTTCAGTATCAACTGACCATTCAGCCCAGCCTGAATACTTACTTTTTCCAAACAAGCAAGCGTCACGATATTTAGTAAATACAGTTCCTATTGATACTGGCGTAGGTGGAGTTCCACACATTACAGTCATAGGATTCTTGCTGTCTGTTACTGTATATTTCAATGCTGATTCTTGTTCTATTGTGTATTCTTGCGCTTCGTCAATAATCATGAGGTCGAACCCCTCACCAAGACCTCCGTTCTTAGTTCGTGTTCTGAACTGAACAACACCTCCAGTGGAATATAGCTCAATTCTTTCTTGTCCTTTAGCACGAATGGAATTAAAGTCCTCTCCGTCAACATATCCCATTTTCTCAAGATATTTTTTAACCTTCTCAAATGAAGAGTGAGAGGTACTTATCCTATGCGCTGTATGTAGGATATTTAAACCTTGATGTAATGCCCATATTTCTAGAATATACACAATCTCGGTCTTCCCGTTACGACGTGGTAGGGAATATCCAAACTTTTGATGAGTCCAAAGCCCCTCTTCGTCAATTGCCATTATTGCCTTTAACAAATTTAACTGCCAATCGTACACATCTAACTTAGTTCTTTTATATAAATCTACTGCTTCTTGATAACGACTTTCGTTATAGTCTAATATTACCGATTGTGAAGGAGTTTGAATACCAAACTTTGCCATTTAGCTGCTCCTTTCCAATCTACCTAGTTTAGTGCCATACGGTAGGGCAAAATATTGACTTTTTTTAATTTTTATATTATAATTAAGATATATAAAAGAGATGTTTATCCTCCTCCCCCACAATCTTTGGAGGGGGGTCGACATCTCTTTTTTTATTTTTTAATAACATCTTCTATGTTATTATCTTTTATTAATATTATATTTTTGACCCAAGTTCTATGTGGATTTTTATATAATCTATTCAATCTTTTATTTATATCTTCTCGGGACAAACCCGATTTTGTATAGTCCAACACAAAACTACTAGCTTGTTTTTTTCCACTTTTTATAGCCGTGTCTATATTATTTTTCCCTGTGCTAGTTATTTCTTTTAAATCATAAGCTACTCCATTTAATAAATAATCTGAACATGAAATATTTTTAGGATTATGAAATTTTGGATTCATCTGTACTTCTAATCCAAATTTATTTGCTATAAGTTCAGCTATTTCTTTTTCTTTTACTGAGTAATCTAATACGACATTTTTTTTATCAACAAAATACTTAGTACCATTATATTCCCAATATTCAGCATCAACTACTTTTGGTTTTTTATAATTTTTCAACCATTCAGCTTTTACACTTGTATAAGGTAATTCTTTAATACCTTCTTCTGATTCATATCTTATTTTTTTAGTATGAACATCTTGCCTTATACCTTTTTTAGGGATATATTCAACCGTACAGCGGCAATTTCTATGTCGTCTATACACATCTTTTGGTACATCTGGGTAAGAATATGAACCTACTAAACTCTTACACCACTTGCAACAATTCCCTGACTCCTTCCTTATAACTTTAGGTTTCATCCCAGATTTATAATGAAATTCAGCATTCTTTCTAACCATATCATCTACTACAGATTGACTAAAGTTGACTATAGGAGAACCTAACAACCATTTTGATTGTTCAAAATCATCTTCTTCTAACCTGCTTACTAATCCATCTATTCTACTTTGATTTACTTTAGGTATTTGCGCTTCCAAACCAATTTTAGCTTGTTTATTCAAAATATCTTGAACAATTCTACCAAAATCAGTAATTAACCTATGATTCTCTTTTAATCTATCATTAAGAATTTGTTCAATAATCTCTTTAGAATTTTCAGTAATATGAATATTAAGAGCAGTGGTTAGGATTTCTCCTAATACCACTGCATACTCATTTACATCCTCATAAGAGGTAGCTTTAATATTTACATTTTTTAAGCGTTTCTCGAACGTTTGAGTAATACGTCCTAATAGATCGTTACTCATTTACCTGCTCCAAGACTTCCGTTTTATTCAACATTGCTTCAGCCTCTTGTTTACTCATTCCAGTAGATGTCAAAAGTAAAATTCCGTTCTCTTTAGAAAGCACTCCTTTTTGATAATTACTTAAAAGTGAAGTAATTTCATAGGTGGATATTATTCTGTTTTTTTGCTTATCATTAGAAATATTTGTTTTTTGCTCAGCTTCTTCAATTTTAGGTTTCGCCTGCATATCACCTTTAATTCCAGTTAAATCTCTAATAACTTTGCTGTCGATATATCCAGGTAATGCTTGATTAAGCTTAATCACTCCATCACCTATTAATGTAAGCATATTAGCATCAGCTTCAAATAGAGGTTCCCATTTTGGCTTAGTGTCAATAAATCTTCCTCTGTTGTATTTAAAATCATCTCTTAAACAACAAGCAACATAAGCAACGTTTAAAAGGCCGCTCCCCAAAGATCGTTGTGCTTTTCTTCCAGCAAGTCGTAAATTTTCATGGCTCGCTTTGATAGCTTCTACACTTGATGGATTATCCGAAACAAATCCTAAATCATCAAGTGTAAGTCCTGTTTCTCCAGCAAATAAAGCTGCTGCTGTTCTTAATTGTTCAGTAAACGGTGACATTGATGGTGTAGTGAATTGACCTACTGACGGTTTATCTCCATTTTCATTTACTGTTATTTGTAACATACTAGAAACAGTAGCTTTCCACGTTTCTAGTGGCTCAGCATCTGAATCAGTTCCCAAAACATACTTTTGAGGGAAAGAATAGAACTCCGCTGTAATATCTGCACGTTCTAGAGTTCTTTTAGCTAATTTTTGATAATACATTCCTGACCTTGTTATTCTTGACCTACCAAAAGGTCTTACACTATCTGGTGCATGGATAATAGGAACTAATAATGGGATACCAGCTGTATTTTTAATAACTGTTTCTTGATTATTTTTTTTATCGATAATAACAGTCTCGTTTTCTGTAAAATAAGCCTCCAGTAATGGTCTGCTGTTTTCGTCTCTTTTTAAAATTGCATATCCTTCTGTAAGAAGTCCTGTAATTGGATCTAATATCCCAGTCGCATTGCTAGCCTCAATAACTTGTAAGCGAGGTGTGTCCTCTCCCACTTTTGAAATGTACACAAAGCTGCATGATGCAATTAATGATGATAGAATTACACTGTCAAAAAATATATCTGGATTATTTTGTTTGAATATATCGTTAACTTTAAAATCATCATTTTCAAACTCACGAAATACCAATCTATCAGCAAGGCTATCTACAGCCTTTGTACACCAACCTAGAACTGACCTATATTGATTCCTTAGTTGAGGTGGAATGGTTATTCCAAATTGTTCATCATTATATTTCATTGCATACTGTTTATATCTCAAATCTACGCGAGAATTAGTTAATGATAACTTCTTACGTAAGTAGTTTATTCCTTGATATATCAATATTTTCGCTCCTTTCTTTTATGAGTTATTTTCGCGCGAGAAAAAATGTACAGTGACGGCGTGAAGGTCGGCCGAAACTTTGGGGAGGGTCTAACCCCCCCTATAAAAATTAGAATTTATTATTTTTGCTTTTATTTGCCTTAAATCATTGAAAAAATGGTATTTTTTGTCAAAAATCAGTTATTTTCGTTAATTTTACCTTTTTTTTCATTTTAAGCCTTATATTTAACCCAATCTCTCAGTTGTGGCAAGTTTCTGTTACCTATCACATCTTCTTTAGCCTCTTTTCCCACATTAAACAACTTATCAGACTTTTCACGGTTGCAACAAAAGTGCGCTAATTGTAAATTATCGATGTCTGATGGATGTCCACCTTTTGCTACTGGAATTATATGGTCAATCACTGGACTTAATGGGTTAGGGAACTTTAACTTTTTATCAACTATTTTCCCGCAAATTCCACAAGTTTGCCGTGTTTTTAGTATTCTTTTTTTATTCTTATCATAGGCGGAACGGTGCGCCCCGGTCTTATCTGCTCTCACGGTCTTTTTCCTTCCCACCCCCTAGGGTTTTTATATGGGGGTAATAAAAATAAAAAGACAATCTCACGACTGTCTTTAAAAAATATGTTAAGTTATTATTGGAATTTAGGTAAGGTTTAACTATCTTACTGCTTGCGTTCTTGTTTCGTAAATTAAAAATAAAAATTATCAATTAAAGGAAATTTCTGAAAAAAATTACCTTACCTAAAATTCTACATTACCATTATACCATTTCTAAATATACTTGTGCATACTTATTCATACTTCTGCATACTTTTTTATACTTCTCCATACTTCTTGTATAAATTTGTTATATAAATTTTTTCCAAAGCCTTTGAATGCTTATTCGCTCTTGTGCTTTGTGAAATATCCATTATGTGTTCTACCTTACCCCAATCCAAGCACTCAACATACCTTAGTTGCAATAATAGTCTTAATTCTACATCATTAATCTGATCTATACTTTTCATCACTTCCAACTTTAGATTTAAGTATTCCATGTTCTTCTCAACGATATAGCGTTTATGTTCATCTGTCTTATCTATCAGACTTTCCCAGCTATTTTTATTACCACCTTTGATTTGCTCTTTTGCATAGTCAATAGCCTTTACTTGAGATTTCTTATGCTCATCTGCATTTAAACAACGTTCTCTGGATTCTATCATTAATCTGATATAATTAATGCTTTTCAAAAAATTTATCTTTTTAAATACTGCCTTTTCTTCTTTAGTTCTAACCATTCTCTCCAACCTTTCTAAGTGCTATCTCTCCGTTTGTAGCCTCTACTAACGAATATACATCACAATCTTCACATCTCACACAATATAGGTTCTTCTCAATCGGACAATATTCCAATCGACCGCAACACTTGTGACAATAACTGAATATGTTATCTGTTTTGCGATATTTGTATTGTTTTAATTTGTTGTAATCAATTAGCAATCTGCTTCTACTCCTAACTCTTTTAGTTGTTCAATCGTGTTACTTTTAATCTTTTCTAGTACTTTTATTATTTCGTGTCTTTGGTCTTCTGCTATTGTAATGCGAAAAACTCCACATTTTATTGCTATATATTCAGTTTTAATGTTACAAATTTTAATGAAATCCTCTATACCTTTAATATATTGTATTAAACTATTAACTTCTTTTAAATCTTCATTTTTCATCTAACAAAACACCTCCAAAATTTCATCTCCAAACTCATCAATGCAGGCTTTGGCTATTTCTTGTGATTTAAAATAAGGTAATTTAAAGAGTTTATCATGTTCCCAATACCAATCGTAACTTGTTTCTTTGTTGAAACGGTCTACATCAACACAATATTTACATTGATTTGTATCACTCCAATTAGGCTGCCAATCCCCTTGTTGTTCTTTCGCCCAACATTTAATTTTCTTAATTAAAGTTTGCTCTCGTTTGAATTGCTCAGCTTGTTCATATGTATCGAACAATAAACCTATATCGTATAAATGTCTATCACCCTCACCAATGATGTTTAACCTACATTGTATAACTCCTGAATTATGGTTGATATAATAAATTTTTGTTCCGGCCTTTGGATATCTTATCTTATACTGTTTCTCCTGTAACTCCTTTAATTCCTCTAACTCTTGTTTTAATTCGTCTATTTTGTCGCTTAATTCCTGTATCTTTTGTTCTTTGTTCATTTCTCTACCTCCTAAAATATCCCCGCAGCAAAATCAACTTTCATATATCTGAAATCCTCTATCTCATTAATCTTAATAGGTTGACCTACTACTTTAAACATTGTTTCTTTGCTTAAGTTATCTTTTCTTTTAACACATATCATTAATTTTTCGATAGTGATTTTATCCGTTATAAATTCCAAGACATCTCCGTTCTTCATTTTGATTAGTAGTTTGTACATCACTCCATCAACTCCTTATTAATCAATCTTTTTATATTCGAAATTCAATATATCAACAGCGTTTATATTTCTATCTTTTAACTCAATTATATAATTTGTATAATTCTTTTCTTTACATAATTCAGTTACCGCTGTCAACATATTTATAAAATTTATTGTTGCTGTAGTTTCTATTATTTCTTCGTTTTGCAACTTAATAGTCACAATATAGTTCTTACTCATTTTTCAACAACTCCTTATTTTCGTATATGTTGCCTATGATTTCATAATCTTCAAAATTTAATTCATCAAATATTAATTCTCTGGCACACAACATTTCTTCTAATCCTCCATCATCTGCTTGAAAATTTGTTAATGTTATGCAATTTTTTTCTTTTGTAACGATTGCAACATTAAATCCATCACAAGCCGATACTTCACCTTCGTAATCCCATGTTGGAAATTCGTCACCAAACTTTACTATATCACCTTCGTAAATATATTTTCCGTTCTTATCTTTTAGACCTGTGTTTTCTATGAACTCAACTTCATCAAAATCAAACGGCACATAATCCGCATTGTCGTTTAAATAAACTTCAACTGTTTCTTCATGAAAATTAATTATTTCTACTGGCAATACTAAATCTAAACTCTTAATATACACTTTTGGCTGTAACATTTTTTATCCTCCTACTTTAATCTTTTAACTTCTTTGAACGTATTAATCTCTTCTTCTACCTTTTCAAGCACCGCTTGTTCTTGTTTAATTTCTTTTGAACTCGCATTAGGTCTAGTTAAATAATATTGCAAAGCGTGTTTGATTATTTGCATATCTCTATACTTTACATATATTGATAGTTTACTCATTCTCCTACCCCCCTACTCCATTTCTCTCTGCTGTTCTTTTTGTTTGTTCCTTTACCATAAATAACCTTTCTGTTTTGCTTGATTTTTTACTTATACCATTTTGCATAGTGCTTCTAGCTGTTGTAAATTCATATATGCATTCAAAACGATCATCTGATATTATATAACTAGATACTAACACTATGTTTTTCTTACTCATCTCGTACGCCCAATTATAGAACTCTTTATGTTCAAATATTTCACCGTGATAACCTGTTGTATTCTCGTATGGCGGGTCTAAATATATAATTATATTTTCTAAATGTGAAAAATCTTTATATGATTTGTTGTGTAGTTCTAACAATTGTACTCGTTCTAATTGCTCTAACTGTTGCAATCGTTCTATCTGTTGCAATCGTTCTATCTGTTCTAACCGTTCCATCTTATTATTATTATTATAAGTTTCAGTCTGTTTATATTGTCTCCAATTTTCCTCGTTCTCTAAAATCTCAACAGCTAGATTATATTTAAAATCTGAATTTTCGGCAGAGTAAAGATATCTTGAACACTTATTACCAAAACTGTTTACTAGTAATTTCAAATTATCTTCTGGTGTCTTTTCTTTTTTATCTCGTATTCTAAAAAATTCTTCTCGTGAGATAATATAATTTTTTAAATCTTCAGTTTTTAAATTTAAGCTATGTCTGAACATTTCATAAACACTAGTGTTCTTTTCGTTGTATGTTATGTCAAACCCTTGTAACAGGAATTCACAACTTACAGCTCCGCCGCCACCTAATAAATCATAAACTTTTTTATTTGTTCCAAAATTCTCCTTTACAATCTCAACTATCTTTCTTGAAATTTTCTTTTTGCTTCCTTGATAAGGTAATCCTATAGGTTTACCTTTCCTATAATTTCCACTATATTTAATCATTGATACCCTTTCTCCTATCCTCCTATATCCCTTGGACTACACCCTAATATGTCCGCCAATCTTTTCAACGTTTTAAATCGAGGACTTAATCTTTGTCCAGTCCTGATTAATTTAATAACGTTAAAATGTACTCCTGAAACTTTGTACAATTCTTTGTCGGTTATTTTCATTTGATCCATTATTTTTTGTAGGTTAGTCATTTATTAACCCCCTCTTTAACTTTCTTAATTCTTGCTTTCAAGCTTTGCATTATCTCTTCTTGAACATCCGCTTTACTATCTAATGCCCGCATTACATCCTCGTCCCTTGTCCCTTGTGTTACTAAGTGGTGAATTATTACTTTTTCCTTTTGGCCTTGTCTATGTAGTCGCTTATTAGCTTGCTGATAGTGTTCTAAATTCCATGTTAAACCGAACCAACAAACATGATTCCCGCCTTCTTGCAAATTAAGGCCATAAGCTGCACTTGCTGGATGAGTCAATAATATGTCTATCTTTCTTGCATTCCAATCATCCTCATCTTGAACTGTCTTAAGCTCTCGAACTACTAAATTGCTTTTCTCTAACGCTTTCTTAATTCGTTCTTTGTCGTGTTGAAAGTTGTAAAAAACTAATAAACTTCGCCCCTGTAAACTTTCTACCAACTCAAGAAAAGAATCGATTTTTGCGTTGTGAACTTCTGTATACACACCTGAACTGTCATACACCGCCCCGTTGCTAATTTGTAAAAGCTTGTTTGATAATGCGGCTGCATTTACTGCTGTTATATCCTCTTCCGACTCTTCAAGCTCCAGGACAAAATCACGCTCCATTTTGTCATAGTCTTTTCTTGCTTTATCTCCTAATACCACAGGTATCTCATTGTAAGATAAGTCTGGTAGTTCCAAATAATCCTCCGATTTCATGCTTATACAAATATCAGATATCTTATTAATAATGTGGTCGTAGACACCTTCTTTAACTTTATAATCAAAAATTTGACTCCTATTCCTATTGTTTGGCTCCATATATCTATTTCTAAAATGAGTGATATATTTCTCTAATCTCTCTCCTTGATCAAGTAAATATATTTGGGCCCACAAATCTTCAACTCCGTTAGGACTTGGTGTCCCTGTTAACTCTATCAACCTATTAATCTTAGGTAGTACCATTTTTAAAGCTTTAAATCTCTTACTTTGACTATTTTTAAAACTACTGCTTTCATCAATCACAACCGTATCAAAATACCAGTCATTTCTCAGATAATCCACTAACCATGGAATATTTTCGCGATTAATAATATATAAATCTGCATTTACACTTAAAGCTTTAATTCTTTTTTGCTGACTTCCCAAAACCAGGCTAACTCTGAAATCTTTTGTGTGATTCCACTTATCTTTTTCTTTTGACCAAGTCCCCTCGGCCACTTTTTTTGGTGCAATAATCAACACTTTATTAACTTGAAATCTATTATATTTCAATTCCTTAATTGCTGTTAAGGTTGATACTGTCTTACCCAATCCCATATCAAGAAATAATCCACATTTAGGAACATTGATGACATGATTAATTGCTGTTAATTGATATTTGTGTGGAATAAAATCTTTCACTTTATCAACTCCTCTACTAACTTATCTACCTCTTCTTTATTTTTTACTTTATAAACTTTTTGGCCCAATTTATTAAAATCTCTCTCTACTAATTTTTGCCTTGCTGAATATTTACCTCCAATAGGTCTTTTTAATTCCACAAAAGCAACTGGTTTATTTTTTAAAATGATAATCCTATCTGGCACGCCTGTATATCCTGGTGACTCAAATTTTAAACACAGACCTTTTAATTCTTTAATTTTCTTTGTTAAATATTTTTCAATTTGCTTTTCTATCATTTATCTTTAATCAACCCAATCTTCGTTTTCTGATTTTTTAAATTTGTAACTTGTAACTTTATTTTTCCTATACAGTATATAAAACATAGAGTTTATAGATTCTATAGAATTATTTATCTCTATAATTTCTATATTTTCTTTATTTTTATATTA
>ERZ773070.271-NODE-271-length-39540-cov-6.841155_pt1 | contig 39540 bp, 41 predicted proteins | sample MGYA00580618_ERZ773070 | MGnify/ENA primary metagenome ERZ773070 (study PRJEB29015, sample SAMEA2738023) | human oral metagenome | biome: human oral; feature: human-associated habitat; material: dental | place: China | collected 2019 ...
CATTTTTTATTTTCAATTATATTCAATATCTGTAATATATATTAAAAAATATGTGTTTTTACTTTGTTATTATATATAATCGCAAGAATATAATGAACTCATAAAAAATAATAAACTGTTTCAGTTTATTTATTTTGTTTTTTCTTTATTTTTTTAAAAAAATAGGATATAATGTAATTGTAAATAAAACGATTTCAAAGGAGATATTTTTATGAATGAATTAAAGAAGACTATAGGCTTTATGCCTGCATTTATGACGGTTATTGGCTCGGTAATCGGGGCAGGGGTATTTTTTAAAGCCGCTGTTATTTATAAAACTACTGGAACTATGAGTTTAGGGATACTTGCATGGGTATTAGCTGGAGTTATTACAATTTGTGCAGGCCTTACTGTAGCAGAACTTGCTGCTTCTATTCCTGAAGTAGGAGGTATGGTTGTTTGGATAGAAAAAACATATGGGAAAACAGCTGCCTTTCTTCTTGGATGGGCGCAATCAATTATTTACTTTCCTGCAATGATAGCTGCGCTAGCTGTTATATTTTCTACTCAAGTTCTTAGTTTATTAAATTTAGATAAAATATGGCATATACCTATTGCATTTATAACAGCTGCTTCACTTATGTTTTTAAATTTTTTAGGTGGAAAAACAGGTGGAATTATACAAACGGTAGCAACCATTTGTAAATTGATACCATTGGGAGCTATTATAATTTTTGGGTTATTCCAAGAAAATTCTCAACCTTTACAATTATTCCCAATAGAAGCTGGAAAAGATATTTCATTTGTTGGAGGCTTAGGTGGAGCGCTACTTGCAGCAATGTTCGCATATGAAGGGTGGACAAATGTAGGAAGCATGGCAGGAGAAATGAAAAATCCTAAAAAAGATCTACCTAGAGCTATCTTTTTAGGTCTAGCAGTCGTAATGGCAGTCTATGTTCTTATAAATATTGCATATTTAATGAGCTTACCTCTAGATAGAGTTGCCGGGAACCAAACAGTAGCTAGTGAAGTTGCTGCTAAATTGTTTGGTGGGCTAGGTGGTAAAATACTAACAATTGGTATTTTAATAAGTGTTTACGGAGCTATAAATGGATTCACTATGGCTGGTATTCGTATTCCATACGCTATGGCATTGAGTGATCAAATACCTTTTAAACATGTTTGGACAAAATTAAATAAAAGTGCAATTCCTGTAAATTCAGGTCTACTACTTTTAGTAATGTCTGGAATTATGATGTTAACAGGAAGCTTTGACATGTTAACAGATTTATTAGTATTTGTAATGTGGTTCTTCTATACTGCAACATTCTTTGCAGTTATAATATTACGTAAGAAAGACCCTGATTTAGAACGTCCATATAAGGTTCCATTATATCCTATTATCCCTATAATAGCAATTTTGGGAGGAATTTATACTTTAATCAGTACATTAACATCTCAAATTACTTTGGCTTTAGGAGGGATTGGATTAACGTTAATAGGTTTATTATTCTACAAAGAATTACATAAAAAATTTAAAAAATAAACTTAAATAAAATAAAGTATCTACTTCTAATATTTTAAAAGAAGTAGATATTTTATTTTAATTACAAAATAAGTTTCGTTATGGCAATTTTTTTTATAAAGTGTTATAATTATATGGTAATAAAAAAGGAGGATTAGGTTTGTGATTACTGTAAGGAATGTATTTGATCATTTAAATAAACTCGCAGATATAAAACTCGCTGAAAAGTGGGATAATGTCGGTTTGATGCTAGGAGACTTTAATAGTGAAGTTAAGAATGTGTTGGTCTGTCTAGATGTAACAACAACAGTAGTTAATGAAGCAATAACAAATAATATCGATTTAATTATTTCTCATCATCCATTAATATTTAAACCACTGAAATCACTTAATTTTACAGTTGATTTCAAATCTAATATCATAAAATCTTTAGTTAAAAATGATATTTCAGTTATTTCATTTCACACTAATCTAGATTCAGCGACATATGGTTTAAATGATTTTCTCGCGAAAAAATTAGAATTGAAAAATATACGCATACTTTTTGAACATGAAACATATAAAAATGCTGGACTAGGTAGAATAGGGGAGTTATCAGAAGAATTTACTCAAAAGGAGTTTATTACATATATAAAAGAAAAGTTCAATTTGGAGACTATTTCGGCGGTATTAGGAAATAATGATAATATAAAAACAGTAGCCCTTCTAGGTGGAAGTGGAGCTGATTTTATCTATACATTACCTGAAGTAGATATTTACTTAACAGGTGATGTAGGATATCATGTAGCTTTAGATGCATTAGAAATGAAAAAAAATATCATAGATGTGGGACATTTTACAGAACATCTTGTAAAAGACTTACTTCTTGAATACATAGGCGAATTGTCTATAAATGTACAAAAATCTAAAGTCGAACAATCGCCATTTAAAACACTATAAGGAGGAACATACATGGCCAAAGCAACACCAACTATGGAAGACTATATAGAAGTCATTTATTCATTAGTGAAAACTAAAGGTTATGCAAGAAGTGCGGATATAGCAGAAAAATTAGAAGTTTATCCTTCAACTGTAACAAAAATGTTAAAAAAACTCGATGCTGAAGGGTACATAGTCTACGAAAAATATCGCGGGATAGCACTAACTGATATAGGAAAAAAAATGGGAGAATACGCTCTTACTAGACATGAATTATTAGAAGAATTTTTACTTTTAATAGGGGTAGATAAAGATAAAATCTACGAAGAAGTTGAAGGTATAGAACACCATTTTGGACGAAGTTCTCTTGAAAAAATAAAAGAACTTATGGACTATCTTAAAAAAAATAATTATAAAGCATAATGGAGAAATGGCGTGGCAGATAAAGAATATTTAAATTTATGTAAAACTATTTTAGAAAATGGAATCACCAAAGATGATAGAACAGGCGTAGGAACTAAAAGTATTTTTGGATATCAAATGAAGTTTGATTTAAATAAGGGATTCCCCTTATTAACAACAAAAAAAATCAATTTTAACTTAGTTTGGTCTGAATTGCTATGGTTTATTAAAGGTGATACAAACATCAAATTTTTATTAGAAAATAAAAATAATATTTGGAATGAATGGGCGTTTAAAAAGTGGATTGAAAGTGAAGAATATACAGGCCCTGACATGACTGATTTTGGACATAGAGTACTTAAAGACAAAGATTTTGCAGAAGAATATAAAAAACAAATGAATATTTTTAAAGAAAATATCCTTAATGATGACAATTTTTCTAAAAAATTCGGCGATTTAGGAAATGTTTATGGTAAACAATGGCGAAATTTTAATGGTATTGATCAATTAAAAAATGTTATTGAACAAATAAAAATAAATCCCTCATCACGTCGCCTAATTGTTTCAGCTTGGAATCCAAGTGAAGTGGATACTATGGCTCTTCCACCATGTCATACTATGTTCCAATTTTATGTAAGTGATGGTAAGCTTAGTTGTCAGCTTTATCAACGTAGTGCAGATGTTTTTTTAGGAGTCCCATTTAATATTGCCTCATACTCGTTACTTACTATTTTAATTGCTAAGGAATGTGGATTAGAAGTAGGCGAATTTGTTCATACACTAGGAGATGCTCATATTTATGTAAATCATTTTGAACAAGTTAAAGAACAAATGTCAAGAGATGCCTTTAAACTTCCTAGTCTTAGACTAAACGAGTTTGATAGTATTTTTAATTTAGAAATTAGTGATGTGGAGCTAATAGATTACGAAAGCCATCCATTTATAAAAGCTCCTATAGCAGTTTAATCAGGAGGATGAATTTTATGTTATCTTTAATTGTAGCATATGATAAAAATAAATCTATTGGAAACGAGAATACTATACCGTGGCGCCTTCGTGCAGATATGTTAAGAGTTAAAGCTCTAACGACGAATCAAACTATAATTATGGGTAGAAAAACACTTGATAGCATAGGGCGAGCTCTTCCAAATAGAATAAATAGGGTGTTAACTAAGAATCCAGAATTATTGAAAGATTACAATGATATTGAAATTTATACAGATGATAGTATTTTAGAAAATACAACTACTCAAAAGGTATTTATTTTTGGTGGTGGTACAATTTATGAAAAATATTTCGATAAATGTGATGAAATGTTCATAACTGAAGTTGACACCATAGTGGAGGCGGATACTAAGTTTCCAAATTTCGATGAAAATAATTGGGAACTCGTTAGTCGTGAAGAATTTAAAAAAGACGAAAACAATGATTACGATTATGTTTTTATGCATTACATAAAAAAGAAAGAGATGTAAAATATGGAAAAAGTAAAAATCATTATTGATTCATCAAGCGATTTAACAAATGAAGAAATAAATAAATATGATGTCGAAGTTGTCCCATTGACTTTTAATATAGATGGACAAGAATATGATTATCAAAGTATGGATAATGACGAATATATACTACGTATGCGTACTGCAAATGAATATTCTACAAGTCAACCGGCTATCGGTAAATTTTTAGAAGCATTTGAAAAATGGACTAATAGAGGGTATAAAATAATTGTTCTTACTATTTCTTCAGCATTAAGCGGAACTTACAATACGGCACTAGCTGCAGCTGCTGGTTTTGATAATATTGAAGTTGTTGATACTAAAACAACAACAAGAGGGATGGTTTATCTTTTAGATTCTTGTATTGAACAATTGAAAACTGGATTAGATATAAATACCATTTCTGAAAATTTACGTGAAAAAGCTAAGAATATTTTAACGTTTGTTACTATTGATAATCTAGACAATTTAGTAAAAGGTGGAAGACTTAGCAAGTCAGCAGCATTGATTGGTGGATTGCTTAATATAAAAGTTTTAACACAATTAAAAGAAACTGAACTTGTTGCAATAGATAAAGTAAGAGGGAAGAAAAAGTTAGTACACTCATTAATAAAACACATTAATGATGAAAAAGGTGATAAAAATATTAAACACATATGTCTCCCTAATACTTTGGCAGATGAGTATATTAAACTAATCAAAGAGGAATTGCAAGAAGAATATAATTATACAGTGAATGATAATGATATTTTTACGACTACACCAATAATTTCAACTCATACTGGTGAAAATGCAGTAGGTATTTTAATAGAATTAGTATAATCGGAGGATAAGATTATGACAAATTTTGATGAAACAAGATTATTTGATAACAATTTTTATGATAAAAATGATATTCATAGCATACTAAAAAATGTTGTGGAAACTATAAAGCAGCGTGGCTATGATCCTATTAATCAACTTATGGGATATATAAAAACAGGCGATCCTATATATATTCCGCGCGATAACCATGCAAGAGAACAAATAAGATTAATAGAAATAGATGATATATTAGAATACTTACTATACTTTTTTATACAGGAGTCATAAATGTTAGATAAAAGAATAATGGGTCTAGATTACGGTTCTAAAACTATTGGAGTTGCTGTTAGTGATTTATTAGGAATGACTGCACAAGGAATAGAGACTATTAATATTAATGAGCAGGTAAAAGATTTTAAGATAAAACGTATAAAAGAACTAGTTAATGAATATAACATAGGCAAAATAGTTGTAGGTTTACCGAAAAACATGGATAATAGTATTGGGTTTAGAGGAGAAGCAACACTATATTTTGTGGAAGTTCTTAAGAAAAAAATAAAAAGTGTTGAAGTTATTTTGCAAGATGAACGTCTTACAACAATGGGGGCGGAAAGAGTACTTCTTGAAGCTAATGTTTCAAGAAAAAAACGTAAAGATGTTATTGATAAAATGGCAGCAGTTCTTATATTACAAACTTATTTAGATAAATTTTAAAAATTATGGAGGATAACAAGATGCAAGAGAAAGATTTAAAAAATATTAGCATAGATAATACAGAGGAAGTATACACACTTAGTACATTAGAAGGAGAAGAAAAAGAATATCGTAAAATTTTAGAGTTTACAAACCCGACTAATGGCAACCTATATTATATTTTCGCGGAAGAAGAAACTATTGATGAAGAGGAAATCAGCATTTTCCCTATGGTATGTGTAGAAGATGATGAAGATAATATTCGTTTTGAACCAGTAGAAACTGATGAAGAATATGATATGATTTCAGAAGTATTAGATACTTTTTATTATGATGAGAGTGAGTAAAGAATGAACGAAGAACAAGTAAGAAAACGCAGAGAAGAATTGCGAAAAAAAAATAGAGAAAACAAAGGAAAAGCCCCTATACTACCAATTTTTCTAACAGTAATATTAGTTGTAGCTATTTCAGTATTATCATTCTTTTATTACATGACAACACCTGTAGATAAAAGTAATAATAATGATATAACAATAGAGATTAAAGAAAATTATGGTAGTGCCAAAATTGCAGAGGAATTAAAGAATAAAGGACTAATACGAAATCAAGCAGTCTTTAAGCTATATACAAGAATAAAATCAGATACATTTTATGTTGGTAGCTTTTCACTAAAACCTAGCATGAGTATGGCTAAAATAATTGATGAACTTAGTTCAAAAGACAAAGCTAAATCAGCCAATAGTTTTGCGGTTATTGAAGGTGATAGTATTTTGAAACTTGCTCAAAAGCTAGAAAAAACTAAATTAAGTAGTAAAGAATTTTTAGAGAAAGTTAATGATGCTGAATTTATAAAAAAATTACAAAAACAATTTCCTGAACTTATTACAGATGATATATATGGCAAAGATATTAAATATGCGCTTGAAGGATATTTATACCCAGCAATTTACAACATAGAAGAAAATGAAACTGTAGAATCATTAATTACAAAAATGGTTAAAGCTACTAATGAAAGAGTCGTTCCATTGTTCAAAAAAAATAATGGAGAATGGATAATTAATAATGAAAAAGTAAAAATTTCTATTCATGACTACATTACAATGGCAAGTATTTTAGAGAAAGAATCAACTAAGACAGATGAAAATAAACTTATCGCCAGTGTATTCTTTAATCGTTTAGCAAAAGGAATGAAACTACAAACTGATCCGTCAGCTAATTATGCAGCTGATAAATTAACAGGTGCACCTACACAAAGAGAACTATCGCTACAATCACCATATAATACATATACAACAGTAGGACTACCTCCTGGGCCTATCGCTTCAGTAGGAGTGTCTTCATATGAAGCGCTGAATAACGCGGAAACTACAGATTATTTATATTTCTTACACGCTTCAAAAGATGGGAAAGCATATTTTTCTAAAACTTATGAAGAACACGAAAACTTAGCTAAGGAGCATATAGAAGGATATATTCCGAGCAGAAGTTAAACTAAAAAGAGGTTACTTAAGTAACCTCTTTTTAGTTTACCAAAAAGTACTAGCTATTGCTTTACTTAAAAGAATAAGGTAAAATTATATATGAAAATAATATTTTAGGAGACTTTATGCAACAGTATTTCGTTAATGATAAATTTGATATAAACTCTACATACAACCTATCCAAAGACGATAGTAATCATATTGTTAGAATTATGAGAAAAAAAATAAATGATAAAATTTATGTTGTTTTTAATGATGAAATCAAATATATTTGTAGTATCATAAACGACAACATAGAAAGTGTTATTGTTAAACCTTATGAAGAAGTAAGGGGGAGTAATGAGTTACCTATAAAGATTACAATTGCAATTCCGCCATTAAAAAACGATAAGACAGAGTATTTAATACAAAAATTAACTGAATTAGGTGTTAGTAGCATAGTATTATTTAATTCTGAAAGAAATATTGCAAAAATTAAAAAAGATAAAGTAGAATCTAAATTAAATCGTTGGCAAAAAATAATTAAAGAGGCAGCAGAACAATCAAAACGTAATCTTATACCTGATATTACATATATAGATTGTTTCGAAAAACTTATAGAATATTCTAAATCGCTAGACTATAAAATGGTAGCTTATGAAAAAGAATCAATAAATGAAGATAACTATAATTTAAAAAAACTTTTAAATGGGCCGTTAGAGAATAAATCAGTTATAGCAGTGTTCGGCAGCGAAGGTGGTTTGTCAGAAAAAGAAATAGATACTTTAACTTCATCTGAGTTTGATGTTATAAGCTTAGGTAAAAGAATATTAAGGGCTGAAACAGCACCTTTGTATTTCACAAGTTGTGTATCATATTTTAGTGAATTTAAATAAAGGAGTTATGACATGAGTGTTGAATTGAATTTAACAGCAAAAAATATTTATGAAAAAGAATTTAAAAAGAGTAGGGTAAAGGGATATAGCGAAGACGATGTTAATGATTATTTAGATTTAATTATCGAAGATTATATGAAATTAGATAAACTATTAACTCGTATTAAAGAGCTAGAAATAGAGAATCAAAATCTAAAAATAAAAATTGATGCTTTAAAAAATGTTACAAAGGATGAAAAACCTAACCAAGTGACAAATCTGGATATATTAAAGAGATTGTCTAAATTGGAAATTGCTGTGTTCGGTCCAAATAATAAAGAGAATGAAAACTATTAACGTTTTATAAGGAGATAGTATAAGATGAACATATTACAAATCGTTTCAGGGGGAATAGCTGCATATAAAGCTATTGATTTATCTAGTTCCTTAGTAAAAAAAGGGCATAATGTTAAAGTTGTTTTAACTAGTAATGCACAAAAATTTGTAACAGAATTGCCATTTCAAACTTTAACAAAAAATAGAGTATATACTGATACTTTTACAGAATTAAATGAGAATGAGATTCAGCATATAGACCTGGTAAAATGGGCTGATAAAATAATAGTCGCACCTACGACAGCTAATATCCTTTCTAAATTTGCAAATGGTATTGCTGATGATTTAGCTACATCACTTATGCTGGCAGTAAAAGATTTTTCCAAAGTATATATTGTTCCTGCTATGAATACAGCAATGTACGAAAATCCGATTATTCAAGAAAATATTGCTAAGCTTTCTAAATTAGGCTTCAATTTTATAGAACCCGACAGTGGTTTGCTTGCTTGCGGAGATATTGGACAAGGGAAATTCCCTCAAACTGAAAAAATACTAACAGAGCTGTTTAATAATGATAAGAAAGAGCTTTTAGGGAAAAGAGTTCTAATTACAGCTGGTCCTACAAAAGAATTTATAGATCCATTTAGATGTTTAACTAATCCATCAAGTGGAAAAATGGGAATAGCAATAGCAAATGAAGTAGCAAAACGTGGAGGCGAAGTAATTTTAGTAACCGGAGTAGGAATAAAAGAAAGTCACGAAAACATAAAAGTTAAAAAAATTGTTAGCACAGAGGATATGTATGAAGTAGTTAAAGAAAATTATAAAGACTGTGATATTATAATAAAAGCCGCAGCTGTTTCGGATTACACACCTGTAGAAGTTTTTGATAAAAAAGTGAAAAAACAAACTGATGATCTAGCAATTCAATTTAAGCGTACGCCAGATATTTTGAAATATGTCGGAGAACACAAAAAAGAAAATCAAATAGTTGTAGGCTTTGCTGCTGAAACAAACGATTTATTAGATTATGCTAAAGAAAAGATTAAGAAGAAGAATTTAGATTATATAGTTGCCAATGATATTTCTATGCAAGGCATTGGTTTTGGTAGTGATGATAATGAAGTTTATATTATCGCGAAAAATGGAAATATCAAAAAAGTAGAGAAAACTACCAAAGAAAATATAGCAAAGGAATTATTGGATACTATAATATAGTCAATATAAAATAAAATTTTCAAATTAAGAAAGGAGGATAATAAATGTATGCAGAGATTATAGTTGATGTAAATAATCATAATGTTAATCAAAGTTTTTATTATATAATTCCAAAAGAATTTGAAAATGAAGATATAGTAGGCTATCGAGTTGAAGTACCGTTCGGAACAAGAATAGTACAAGGATATGTAACGAATATATTTGAAACATACACAGGAAATGCAGATTTATCAAAGTTTAAATATATTAAAAAATTGAAAGATAACTTTCCAGTTTTTACTAAAGAGATGTTGTTGTTATCTAAAATTATGGCAGAAGAACTTTTTTGTACAAGAATACAAGTGTTGGAAACTATGATACCAACTATTTTTAAAAATAAATATATTGAATACTATGAGTTATTAGATGGAAATAAAACTTTGCTCTTGGATTACAAAAAATATTTCAATGCCGAAGATTTAATTGAAAAGAAAAAATTTGAAAAAATTTTTACTGTTGAGCAAATAGGCTACTTAATATCATTAAAGGCAATAAGACTAATAAGTAAAATTAAAGAAAGAAATAATAAAACTACTGAACGTTATTTAGTTTTAAATGATTTTAAAAATAAGAAATTAACTACTAAACAGAAAATTCTAATCGATTATCTTTTAGCGCATAATAAAATTAAGATATCTGATGTTAAACAAAAGCTTAATATAGGGACTAGTGTCATAAAAAAATTAATAGATAGTAGCACATTAACCGTAATAGAAGAAGATGAAGAATTACATATTAATTCTTCAATAATGGCTAATACTAACAATCTTAGTATTTATCAAAAAGATGTATATGATAAAATTTCCCGAAATTTTAGTGGAAAAAAATTTAATGAGTATTTATTACATGGTGTTACTGGATCAGGTAAAACAGAGATATATATTAGATTAGTTGAGAATATTTTGATGCAAAATAAAGAAGCTATAGTACTTGTCCCAGAAATAATTTTAACACCTCAAATAGAAAAAAAATTCAGAGGTATCTTCGGAGATAATATCGCCGTATTACATTCGCGTTTGTCAACACGCGAGAAATACTACGAGTGGAAAAAAATTCGTGACGGGAAAGTTAAAATTTGTTTAGGAACACGTTCAGCGATTTTTGCCCCTTTTCAAAATCTTGGTTTAATTATTATTGATGAAGAACATGAAAATAGTTATAAACAAACAGATTCTCCTAGATATGATGCAAAAGATATAGCTAAAAAGCGTGGGGTATACAATAAATGCAGTGTAATTTATGCTAGTGCGACTCCATCTATTGATTTGTATTACAACTTTAAACAAAAAAATGTCGATAATATACTAACACTTTCTCATAGATTTAATAATAAGTTACCAAAAATTTCTGTTATTCATAACGATAACAAAGAGGAAGTTATTTCTCCAAAATTATTAGAAAAAATACGTGAAAAGCTAGACGCAAAAGAGCAAATTTTATTACTTATTAACAAACGTGGATATACCAATTTTATTCGCTGTTACTTATGCGGACATCTATACAAATGTCCTAACTGCGATATAAGCTTAAATTATCATAAATACGATAATTCATTACATTGTCATTTTTGTGGATACCATGAGAAAATTTCAAATATTAAAAAATGTTGCTCTAATCCAGAACTGGTTGCTGGGAATTTTGGCATTCAAAAAGTAGAAGAGTACTTACTAGAAAAAATTCCTGAATTAAGAATAATACGCATGGATTCAGATACAACAACCAGAAAAGGTTCGTATGAAAAACTACTAACAAATTTCAAAGAACATAAAGCAGATCTATTACTAGGAACACAAATGATTTCTAAGGGATTAGATTTCCCTAATATTACTTTAGTAGGAGTCTTATCTATTGACGGTCTTATGGCTATTCCAAGCTTTAAAGCAAACGAAAAACTCTTTCAATTATTAGTTCAAACAGCAGGACGAGCAGGAAGAAGTGATAAAGAAGGGGAGGTAGTCTTCCAAACTAATATATCAAGCAATATCATAGATTACGCTATCAAGCAAAGTTATTTAGATTTTTATAAATATGAAGTAAATAGACGCAACCTCATAAATTATCCACCTTTTTGCAAAATATCATTTATTACTATTAAAGGGTACGATGAAAAAAAAGTCGAATATGCCGCAAAGACTATTTACAATTTTTTAAGAGAAAAAAATAAAACTTTAGATATCTTAGGTCCAAATAGAAATGTATTTTATAAAATAAATAATGAATATAAATATAATGTAGCTGTAAAATATCAAGAGGATGAGTATAAACAACTGTATCCACTTTTAAAATATATAAACAATTATTTTGCAGATAGTTTTTCTACTGAAAAAATAACGATAACTATTGACAATTTTGCTCAAGATTATATCTAACTGAATAACAAAAAAAGGCGAGCTAATAAATTAGTTTCGCCTTTTTCACACAATAAAACACCTCAAAAGTTTGAAAAAAACGCGGTTTTATCGTATAATATAAAGATATAGATTTATATTTTACTGGAGGAAGATTGTGGAAATAGAACAGATTATAAAAGTTTCACAACTTTATGACTTTTACTCTGAATTATTAAGTCAAAAACAAAAACAGTACTTGAATGATTACTTTTTTAATGACTTATCTCTTACAGAGATTTCGGAAAATTATGAGATATCAAAACAAGCAGTTTCTAATAATATTAAAAGAACAATAATAGAATTAGAACAATTTGAAGAAAAATTAAATTTAATTAAATTAAATAATGAAAGGTTATTTATATTAAATGAAATTAGAAAATTAACTGATAATGAAGAAATATTAGATTACATTGAGCAGTTAAGTAAATTAGAAAACTAGGAGAGTGTTGTATGGCATTTGAAAATTTATCAGAAAGATTGCAAAATACTATTGCAAAATTAACAGGAAAAGGAAAGGTATCTGAAGCTGATGTTAAAGAAATGATGCGAGAAGTTCGTCTTGCATTATTAGAAGCCGATGTTAATTTTAAAGTAGTAAAAGACTTTGTTAAAAAAATAAGTGAACGTGCAGTAGGTACAGAAGTTATGAAATCACTAACTCCTGCTCAACAAATTGTCAAGATTGTTAATGAAGAGTTGGTAGAATTACTTGGTGGTACTAATGTTGAACTTAACCAAGGTGGGAAAATTACAACAACTATGATGGTTGGACTTCAAGGTGCAGGGAAAACTACTACTGCAGGGAAACTTGCACTTAAAGTTAAAAAAACTATGAAGAAAAAACCGCTTCTTATTGCAGCCGATGTTTATCGTCCTGCTGCTGTTCAACAACTTAAAACTCTTGGAAAACAATTAGACATAGAAGTATTTTACGTTGACAAAGATCCAGTTGACATTGTTAAAGAAGGTCTAGAATTCGCTCGAGAACATTACTATAATTATGTTATTATAGATACTGCAGGGCGTCTTCATATCGATGAACTGCTTATGGATGAATTGAAAGATATAAAATCAGCAGTAAATCCAGATGAAATTCTACTTGTTGTGGATGCAATGATAGGGCAAGAAGCTGTCAATATCGCAACATCATTCGATGAACAGTTGGATATTACAGGTCTTGTTCTTACAAAACTTGATGGTGATACTCGTGGTGGAGCAGCATTGTCTATTAAATCAATTACTGGAAAACCTATTAAGTTAGTAGGTATGGGTGAGAAAATGAATGACCTTGAGTTATTCCACCCAGAACGTATGGCATCACGTATTTTAGGTATGGGCGATGTTCTTACGCTGATTGAAAAAGCCCAAGCTAATATCGATGAAGATGAAGCGAAAAAAATGCAAGAAAAGTTACTTAACCAAAGTTTTACATTTGAAGACTTCTTATCACAACTAGAGCAGGTGAAAAAATTAGGTAGCTTTAAAGATATTCTTGGAATGATTCCTGGAATGGGAAAAGTGAAAAACATGAATTTGGATGCTGTAGATGAAAAACAATTTGTTTATGTTGAAGCTATCATCAAATCTATGACTATTGAAGAACGTCAAAATCCTGATATTATAAATGTACCACGTCGTAAGCGTATTGCTGCTGGTAGTGGACGCCCAATTAGTGAAGTTCATAAACTTATTAAGCAGTTTGAAGAAATGCGTAAAATGATGAAACAATTTGGTGGTTTAATGAATGATAAATCTAAGAGAAAGGGTCTTGGGAGAATGTTTGGTGGCAAACTTCCATTCTAATGTAATATGAATAATATAGTTTTATTTCAACCAGAAATTCCTGCAAATACAGGGAATATTGCACGTACTTGTGTAGGTACAAATACAAGGTTGCATTTAATAAGGCCATTAGGTTTTTCTATCGATGATAAACACGTTAAACGAGCTGGTTTGGATTATTGGGAACATCTAGACCTAACAGTTTGGGATAGTTTTGATGAGTTTTTGGAAGCAACTAGCGATAAAAACTATTATTTAATAACTAAATTTGGACAAAAAACTTATTCTGATTTTGACTTTTCTAATAAAAACGATGAAGAAATCTATTTTATTTTTGGAAGAGAAACTAAAGGATTACCTAAAGAATTTAGAGAAAAATATAGTGAACAGGCTCTTCGTATCCCTATGAGCGAAAACGTTCGTTCACTTAACTTATCTAATACTGCTGCTTTAATAATATATGAAGCACTTAGGCAACAAAATTTTAGCGAATTAAATTAAGTAATAGGGGTAGTCTATTTAGACGATCCCCTATAAACTTGAAAAACAAGGAGATAATTATGACTTTTGTTGATATTATTGATGACAACAATTTGATTGAAGATACTACTAAAGATATGTTGGTAGAGCTTTTAAAATGTGCTGCGAAACATGAAAATATTAATACTGAAATCACCGAAATGTCTTTATCTTTTGTAAGTAAAGAAGAAATTCAAGAGATAAATCGTGATTACAGAGGAAAAGATGTACCTACAGATGTTATATCGTTTGCTTTAAACGACGAAATAGAAGATGAAGTTCATATTATAGGATTAGAAGATGAATTTAATTCTATTGGGGACATAATAATATGTGTTGATATTGCTCGTGAACAAGCACAAGAATATAATCATAGCTTTGATCGTGAAATTGGATTTTTAGCAGTTCATGGCTTTTTACATTTATTAGGTTATGATCATATGAATGAAGAAGATGAAAAAGAGATGTTTGATAAACAAGAAGCCATTCTTGAAGAATTTGGATTAAGGAGATAATTATGTTTGATGAACAAATAAAAACAGGGTTTGTCACTATTATTGGTAGACCTAATGCAGGAAAGTCTACATTGCTAAATAATATATTAAAACAAAAAATTGCAATAATGTCTGATAAACCTCAAACTACACGTAACATAATAAATGGAGTATATACCGACCAAGATTCACAAATCGTCTTTATTGATACACCAGGAATACATAAACCTAAACATCGTTTAGGTGATTATATGATGAAGCTTGCTAGTAGCGCTATTCAAGAATCAGAAATAGTTTATCTAATAATCAATGCAGGAGAAAAATTTGGTCCAGGGGATCAACATTTAATTAATATCGTTAAAGAATTAAATGTGCCAACATTTTTATTAATTAATAAAATAGATTTAATTAGTCCAGAAAAATTGATTGAAATTATATCATTTTATAAAGATTTATATGACTTCATAGAAATCGTTCCTATTTCAGCGTTAAAATTTATTAATGTAGATAATTTATTAAATGTGACTAAAAAATACCTGCAATTAAGCTATAAAATGTATCCAGATGATGTTATCACGGATTCGCCGGAGTACTTTGTAATTTCTGAATTTATTAGAGAAAAAGTTTTACAACTTACCAATCAAGAAATACCACATTCTATTGCCGTGATTATAGATAAAATAGAAAAACAAGATGGCAAAAAGAAAAATATTATAGCCACAATTGTTGTGGAGAGAAAATCTCAAAAAGGTATGATTATCGGAAAACAAGGAAAGATGATTAGAGAAATTGGAACACGAGCACGAAAAGATATTGAAGTCTTATTGGGAGAAAAAGTATTTCTTGAACTTTGGGTAAAAGTAATCGATAATTGGCGCTCTAAACCAAACCAAATTCGTGATTTAGGTTACAGAGATGATGTCTTCGACTAATAGAAATTTTATCAAAGGTATAATCATAAAAAAAATAAGATATCGTGATTATCATGAAATACTTCATGTTCTTACTGAACATGGAAAAATAGAAAGTTTTTTTTATGAAAATGTGCATAAAAGTAAAAAAAAAGTTAAAGTTAGTACAGCAAGTGAAGTTACTATTAACTTTTTCTCTACAAGTGGTATGAATAAAATAACTAATTTAGAAATAGAAAACACATACCAAAATATAGTCTATGATGTACTGAAAAACAGCTATGTTGCTAATATGCTAGAATGTCTTAATTATGGTATTGATTCCTCATTTAATTTATACAAATTATTAAAACTTTCCTTAACCTCAATTAATAATGATGTAAGCGAAAAAATAGTATGTTGTTATTTTTTTATGCAAATATTAAAAGATCACGGCTTTATATTTAAATATCAAAAGACAGACTATGAGTATGTAGGTTATAGTTTTTTAAAAAACAGTTTTGTTGATAAATTTAATATCGATTATAGTGTTTTTGGTATTAATGATAATCTTGTCAAGCTAACATATTATATAAGTACAAAAAATATAGATTTTTTAGAAGGTTTAGAGTTAAGTAACAAAGATTTAATTAAACTTTTTTCTTTCTTTAATCTTTTATTTAAAGAATATATAGGAATCGAAACTAAATCATATAAAAAAATAATGGATCTTGAAGAAATGTTAAGTTCTAAATAGAAAGAGGATTTAAATGAAAAATGCTATAGGCGTATTCGATAGTGGAGTGGGGGGATTAACCGTTGCTAGAGAAATTATGCGACAACTTCCAAATGAAACTATATATTATTTTGGAGATGTAAAGAACTGTCCTTATGGTGATAAAACCAAAGATGAAATTATAAAAAACACAGAAAAAGCTGTTGAATTTCTAATTAACCAGGGAGTTAAAATGATTGTTCTTGCTTGTAATACTGCCACTGCAGCAGCTTTAGAATATTTACAAGATAGATATAACTTGCCGATAATAGGGGTTGTTCAGCCAGGGGCAAGACGTGCGATACAGGCAACAGAAAACAATAATGTTTTAGTACTAGGAACGCAGTTTACAGCAGATTCTAAAGTTTATGATAAAGAAATAAAAAATATTAATTCTGATATAGTTGTTTATGATAAAGCATGCCCAACTTTTTGTCCTTTTATAGAAGCCGAAGGTAATCTAGTAGAAGGTGCTACACAAAAGCTTCTTAAAGACGTATTATTTGATACAAAATTATTAGATATAGACACAGTTGTATTAGGTTGCACTCACTATCCAATTTTAAAAAAAGATATTGAAGAATATTATGGAAACAATATAAAAGTCATATCGTCAGGACATGAAGCGGCGCGTGATGTGAGTACCGTATTAGGTTATGCAAAACTACTTCAGAAAAAACTTAATAAAACCGATCATAAATTTTTTATTTCAAAAGAAAGTGAACATTTTAATAATATAGCATCTAAATGGTTAAAACATACTATTAAAGCTGAAGTAGTAGATATATAGGAGTAAAAAATAAGAATTATGAAAAATTTAATATTAGCATCAAATAATGCTCATAAAGTAAAAGAAATTAAACAAATTTTAACTGATTATAATATTTTAACATTGAAAGAAGTCAATTTTACTGAAGATATTATAGAAGATGGTGATAGTTTTGAAGAAAATGCACTAATCAAAGCTCGAACTATAGCGAAATATTCTGGGAAAGCTGCTATTGCAGATGATAGTGGTCTCAGTGTTGATAAGTTAAATGGTCGCCCTGGTGTTTATTCAGCTCGTTATTCTCCAGAACAGACAGATGAAAAAAATATTGAAAAAGTACTTACTGAATTAGCAGGTGAACAATCAAAAGCTAAATTTGTTTCCGTTATCGCTATGGTTACGCCTGAAGGCGATGAATTTACATTTAGAGGTGAATGTGAAGGAGAAATTATCTTTGAAAAGCGTGGAACTAATGGTTTTGGTTATGATCCCATATTTTATGTACCTGAATTAAATAAAACATTCGCTGAAATCTCTTCTGATGAAAAAAATGCAATAAGTCATCGTAAAAAATCTTTAGAAAAATTTGCAAAATTTTTAAAAGAGCAAGACAATGAAAACTAAAGTAGTGAGAGATAATTGTATAGCTTGCGGAAATTGTAACGCAATTTGTCCTGATATATATGATTATGATGAAGATGGGATAGCATATTGTCATATTGATAATAATCAAATGACTGAAGATATTGATGAAGAGTTTAGAAGCTTAGTGTTAGAAGCACAAAATAATTGTCCGACTGAAGCAATTATTGTAGAAGATTAGTAGAAAGGAGAGCACATTGAGTACGAAAAAGAAAACAAGAACTAAAAGTAAATCAAAAACAAAGAAAAGTATTAATAAAAAATCGCTTCCTAAATTGAGCAAGGAAGCTTATTACTCAATATTTTTTGTTATAGCAATCATTATTGTCATTTTTTCTATCCTTCAAATGGGGGTTATAGGAAGATTTTTTGATTCATTATTTAAGTACTTATTCGGAAATTTTAGTTATATTATATATTTGATGCTTATCGCTGCACCTATCTACTATATAATGAATAAAAAATTAAATTCTCCAATAATAGTTGCTAGTTGTTTATTATTTATAGACTTTTTATTCCAATTAATTTTGATTGGTAGCAAAAATTTAGATTATATAAGTTTTGCAAGCATCTATAATAACAATGTAGTTAATTATGGGGGAGGATTAATTGCATATTACCCTGTGAAATTACTAATTTATCTATTATCGTATTATGGTTCACTATTAGTTATTATATCAGCAATCATAACTCTTATATTTTTATATTTAAATAAAAATCATCATGATTTTGTATTAAAAATTAAGTATCATGTTACGAATGCCTTTGACAAAAATGTTTACGAGGATGATAGCGAAGAGAATATATATAATAAAGAATTTGAAATTTTTGAAAATGAAGAAAATTCAAATGAACAACGTTACAATGACATAAAAGAAAAAGATTTAATTGTAGATATTCGAGACTATAAAGAAGAAGCTAATGAAGTTATAGAAGAGCGAAAAAACAGAAAGAAAGTAACTAAAGCTATAAATAAAGATGTACAAGAAGTAACTAAATTTGATAATAGTCAAGATACTTCTTATGATAATTATAAATTACCTCCTACAACATTGTTAAATAACCCTATAAAAAAACAAACAATAACAAAAAGCGACATTGTGGAAAAGTCAAAAATATTACAAAGTACATTTAATAATTTTGGAATAGAAGTAAAAATAGTAAAAGCTATAGTCGGTCCATCAATAACGCAATTTCAAATATTGCCAACTCCAGGAACCAAAGTGAGTAAAATAGTAAACTTAAGCAATGATATAGCATTAAACCTTGCTGCTAAAGATGTCAGAATTGAAGCTCCTATACCTGGTAAATCGCTAATTGGAATTGAAATTCCAAATAAAGTAAATGAACTTGTTTCGATGAAAGAAGTGTTTGTGAATGATAAAGATAATTCGCCATTATCTGTGGCATTAGGGAAAGATGTAGCAGGAGAAGCTATTTTTACAAGAATTGATAAAACACCTCACTTATTAATTGCAGGTTCTACAGGTAGCGGTAAATCTGTTTGTGTTAATACGATTATAACAAGTATTTTACTTAAAAATAAACCTGATAAAGTTAAACTAATCATGATAGATCCAAAAATGGTTGAACTTTCTATATATGATGGTATTCCACACTTATTAACATCTGTTGTCACAGATCCTCTTAAAGCTGCTGATGTTCTTCATAAAGTAGTTTTGGAAATGGAAAATAGATACCGTGAATTTGCTCGAGCTAGAGTTAGAAATATAGAAGGATTCAATAAGATTGCAGCACAAGATCCAGATTATAAAGAATTACCTTATATTGTTGTCATAATTGATGAGCTCGCAGACTTAATGATGGTCTCTTCTAAAGAGGTAGAAGAATCTATTGCTCGTATTGCTCAAAAAGCTCGTGCAGCAGGTATTCACATGATTATAGCTACACAAAGACCATCTGTTGATGTCATAACTGGTGTAATAAAAACAAATATTCCATCACGTATTGCGTTTGCAGTAAGTTCAAGTGTAGATTCAAGAACGATATTAGATAAATCAGGCGCCGAAACATTACTAGGAAAAGGAGATATGCTGTATTTATCTGCAGATTCAAGCAAACCATTACGTATTCAAGGCGCATTCCTTTCTGATGAGGAAGTAGAAAAGGTAGTAGATTTTGTTAAAAGTCAATCAGAAGCACAGTACGATCCTAATATGACTCCAAGTGAAGTTAGTTCACAAAGTGGGGATTTTTCAACTGAAGAAGTAGATCCATTGTATAAAGAAGTTTTACTGTTTATAGCTAAAACTCAAAAAGCATCTGCTTCACTGCTACAAAGAAGGTTCAAAATAGGCTACAATCGTGCTGCTAGAATTATAGATATGTTAGAAGAAGATGGCTATATAGGGCCAGTGGATGGAAGTAAACCAAGAAAAGTATTTCTAGAAAAAGAATTTGCTGAAGATAACATATAGTTTACATATTAACTGATATGTAAACTATATGTTAAGGCTATTCTATTCTAAACAAACTTTATATTGTTCACTCACATACTTTATGATATAATTAATGTATCATAGTTATAAAAATTATAGAAGGGTTTTTATTTACAAATGAATTTACCAAATAGAATAACCTTATTAAGAACAATTCTAATTCCTGTATTTATTTTCTTTTTATTATTTGATATGGGAGATAGTACAATAACAATATTAAACGGTCGTCCGATGAAAATAAATATATTTATAGCTGCTGTTATTTTTATTTTTGCATCAGTTACTGATTTCATTGATGGCTATCTTGCGAGAAAATATAATTTAATAACAAATATGGGTAAATTTTTAGATCCACTTGCTGATAAACTTTTAGTGGGAAGTGCTTTTATTGTAATGGTTGAACTAGGTATGATGCATAGCTGGATGGTCGTTATAGTAATAGCAAGAGAATTTGCAGTTACAGGGCTTAGACTACTTGCTGTAGAAAAGGGAGAGGTAATCCCTGCAGGTATTTTAGGAAAATTAAAGACTATTAGTCAGTTGGTTGCAATTATATTAATTTTATTAGGTAATCCAGTATTTAATATGTGGCATTTTGAACTAGATTATATTTTATTATGGATTTCAGTAATATTAACTATTCTTTCAGGAATAGAATATTTTAAAAATTCAATTCATGTATTTAAATAATTATTTGAAAAGTTAGTGATAGATTTATATCTACGCTAATTTTTTTATGATAAGTTATAAAATAAACTCAAGGATATTTTTTACCTCCTAGAATTTGTTTTATAAAAAATTTTATTTCTTAGATAATCTTGTGTTATAATATACTTGATAATGAGAATTCTTTTCTGTTGACTAGTTATTGTTTATTATTTCAAATATATAGGAGGTAACTATGTTTTTAGTTGTAAAAGATTTGAACAAGGCATATGGAACAAAAGAAAATAAAATTAATGTTTTAAAAGATATAAATTTTTCTTTAGAAAAAGGCTCACTTTGTACACTTTTAGGTCCATCAGGATCTGGTAAATCAACATTGCTTAACGCAATTGGTGGACTCGAAAAAATTGATAGTGGTTCTATTGTAATAAATGAATTTGAAATTTCAAATCTTAAGCAAAAAGATCTTTCAAATTTTAGAAGAAAATATTTAGGTTTTATTTTTCAGTTCTATAATCTAATTCCAGATTTAACAGTAATAGAAAATATTCAGGTGGGTTCTTTTATACATAACAATCCCATGGATATTGAAAAATTGATAAAAGATTTAGGTTTATGGGAGCATAGAAACAAATATCCAAGACAATTATCAGGAGGGCAACAGCAAAGATGTGCAATAGGACGTGCACTTATCAAAAAACCTGAAATATTACTTTGTGATGAACCTACAGGTGCTCTTGATTATAAAACCTCAAAAGACATTTTATCCCTTCTTCAAAAAATAAATAAAAAATATGAAACTACCATTATAATAGCAACACATAATGAGGAAATAACTAAAATGGCAAATATAATCATAAGACTTAAAGATGGTATTATATATAAAAATATTGAAAATGTTGAAGTAATAGATGCACAAGAACTGGAGTGGTAGTATGAGACACTTAAATAAAAGAATTTTTCGTAGTTTAAAAGCTCAATGGTCTAAAAATTTATTTCTCTTTATCCTTATGTTTTCTATGATTTCCATAACTTCAGGCATGTTAGTTTCATCAGGGAGTATCAAGGTTTTATATTATGACCTTATGTCTAAAGGAATCGTTGAAGATGGAAAAATATTATTTGCATTTAATCCAACAGAGGAAATTATAAAATCTATTGAAGAGACAAATGTAAAAACTGAAAAATCACCTTATATTGATGCCCAAATCAAAGAAGTAAAAAATGATAAAGCTCACAAAGAAATTAGAATTTATAAAAACAGAACAAATATAAATATTCCAGTTGTAAATGAAGGTGTTCTTGCAACAAACAAAAATGAAATTGCCTTAAATAAATTGTTTGCAGAAAATAACAATTTAAAAATAGGGGATACAATTACATTTGAAAAAGATTATTTTAAAGATAAAAAGGAACACACATTTAAAATAGTTGGACTTGTTTCTTTACCTGACTATAACTCATCATTTCAAAAAAACAATGATTTGATGTTTAATGCCATAGATTTTGGTATAGGACTGATATCCGAAGGAGAAAAAGATATTTTTAATGAAGGCAAATTAAAGTATCAAGTTTCTTACAGATTTAATGACAGAAATCTCAATGAACAAAAAATTGATGAAAAAAATAATGACATAGTAAAATCTGCAAATAAATCAAAAACCCTTTTGGAACAAATTTCAAAAAAAGATAATAATTCCATAAATTATCTCATAAATGATATGGGTGGAGATAGACCTATGATGATTGCTATGTTATGCCTTATGGTAATCTTAATTGGATTTATATTTGCGCTTTCTATTGTAAGTAAGATACAAGAAGAATCTATAATAATTGGAATACTTCTCTCAAATGGATATAAAAAATCGGAACTTGTTTTTAATTACATAGCAAATCCAATAATAATAACTTTTTCAGCAGCAATTTTAGGAAATATTTTAGGATACACATACTTTACAAATTCTTTCAAAGAAGTTTATTATAAATCTTTTAATTTACCAAACTTTACTCCTACTTTTAATCTAGAAGCATTGATAATTACAACCATAATACCCATTTCTATAATATTGATTTTTAATTACTTATATATTTATAAAAAATTAAATTTTTCTCCATTAGATTTTTTAAGAAAAAATTTAAAACATTATAAAAACCATACAAAACAAAAAAACGAAAAAAATTTAAAAACACATAAAAATTTTTTAAGTAAATTTAGAAAATCAATTATAAAATCTAATAAAAGTGATTATATAGCAATAGTACTTGGAATCTTTATTACTTCAATATTGTTCATCTTTGGAATTTCGGCAAAACCAACATTTGAAGATTACGGAAATAAATTAAAAGAAAACTTGATTAGTAGTTATCAATACATATTAAAAACTCCAACAGAAGTTGAAAGTAAAACAGCTGAAAAATACACAACAATACCTGCTAGTGTTTATCATAAAATTAGAAAAACAGATGAAGATATACTACTATTAGGAATTAATGAAAATTCAAAATACTTTAACACCAAAAAATTACCCAAAAATAAAGATGAAATAATTATAAGTGAATATCTTTCAAAAAAACTTAGAAAATATATAGGGGATGAGATAACCATAAAAAGTAAATTATTAGATAAAGGAAAAACTTATAAGATTGTTGATATATACAATAAATCATCTAATCTTTCTGCTTTTGTAAAAAAAGAATTTTTAAATGAAGAAATAGAGCAAGAAAAAGATTTCTTTAATGGATATTTCAGTGAAGAAAAGTTGGATATTGATGAAAGATATATTGTAACTACAATAAATGAAACTTCTATAACCAATATTTCTAAACAATTATATGAAATTATGGGGCCTCTTATTAATACATTTATATTTTTATCTACTATTTTCTTAGCAGGTTTTATATACAGCCTTATGAAAATAATAACCGATAAAAATACAATACAGATATCATATTTAAAAATTTTTGGATATACTAATACCGAAATATCAAAAATTTATATACATCCTATAACTATAACAATATTAACAAGTTTAATAGTCCTCATACCACTTGAATTATATGCAGTAAAAGAAATAATGTATTATTCTATGCTAAAATTTTCAGGGTATTTAGAACTATATATATCTACAAAAACAATAATATTATCTATTATTTTAACACTAACAACTTATATATTTGTAAGCTTGTTACAGTTCTACAAAATATCAAAAATGAATTTTAATGAAATTTTAAAAAACAGAGAATAAAGTAATACAATAAAACAAAGAATATGCAGTTTACATAATTAAAAGTATGTAAACTGCATATTCTAATCATCTAATTTATCAATAGACTGTTTAATAATTTTCTTAGACTCATTTATATATAGCATTGATGTATCGCTGTTTGAATGTCCCATTTGAGTCATAATAATCGGAATATTACCATTAGTTTTAAGGGCAAGTTTTGTACCATAGCTATGACGTAATTTATGGGGTGACATAGGTACATTAAACGCATCTGTATACTTCATAACAAGTTTTTGAATAGCACGAATTGATAATCCTGTTTTATTTTTGGTAACAAAGACAAAATCCTCGCGTCTTAATGAGAAGGGAAGTGATTGAAAATACTCACTGATTCTCTCTAGTGCAGATTTTGTTATAATAACGGTATCAACTTTGTTTCCTTTACGAATTACATTTATTTCACTGTTACGAAAATCAATATCCTTTACTTTTAAATTCGCAAGTTCATTAACCCGAATACCACTTTTTAAAAAGAGGGTGAGTATTGCAAGATCGCGAGCCTTGTCTCTCAAGAAAAACGTTTTGGCATGTTTAGATAAACTTTGTTCATATTCACTTTCAACAAAGTTTAAAAACTCCTCATCCTGTGAATCAAAAAATATTTTTTCTGATATTTTCTTAGAACGAGAAGATAATGTTTCTTTTACACGATTAATAGGTATTTTTAACATCACATTACGCTCAAAATACGCACGTCCTTGCTCAGTTTCACTCGTAACAGTAAGAAATTTATACAAGGAGCGCATAGCAGCCTTATAATTGTTTATAGTTGTCTGTGTTCGATATTTACCATTAATTTCTTCTCTTGAAAGATTTTTAAAATAACTTTCCATTTCTTTTTTAGTTATATTTTCCAGAGTAGAAAGCTTAACATCTTTAATATTTTCAGCACTTGAAATTGTTTCTTGAATAGTCCAAGTCAAAAAGTTTTTATATGTTTCTAAGTATCTATGTAATGTTAATGGAGACAAATTATCATAATGAGTGTCTACAAAATCTTCAATATATTCTGGGAATTCTGGAAGAAGTTTATTTATTTTTTGTTTGTAATAATCTCGTTGATTCATCGTCATTACAGTATTCTCCTCTATTTATTATTTATACATATAATATGTATTATGCGAACAAATATATTATATCATATACAAGCTTCTCTTTCAAATAAAATTGCAATAGATTAAGATATCTGTGTCTGAGTACATGAGAAAAATAACTTAATTTCAATCAGTTGAAATTAAGTTATTACTATTTATATCAAAAAATTGTTTATTTGATAATTATTCATAAAAGATTTAAGATTTTTTTAATTTGAAACCTTGAAGCTTCTGTCATAGGATATTCTAAATAATCCTGTAGTTCTTCATCAGTAACTACGTAAATTTCATCTACTTCAAATTCAGTGTCTGCTCCATATAATTTTAATCTATTAAAGTCTTTGTTTAATTTTACACTACAAATTACAACTGGCTGTAATTTGTAACTACCAATAAAAATTCCTTCTAAAATTATATTCTCGTTTTCTATGACTATCCCTAGTTCTTCCTTAATTTCTCTCTTCACAGTTTTAAAAAGAGGATTAGGTTCTGAAATATCATCATAGTCTACACCTCCAGTTACCGAAACACATACTAGTGATGCACCTACTGCAACCTTTGATGTACGTTTAACCAATAGTTTTTTTGAGTTTACATCTTCTACAATTATACTTACTGCTAAATTATTAGAAAAATTATAGTTTTGTAATACCGTTAAATCACTTACATTTTGATTTTGTAATTCCTGTAGTTTTTGAGCTATTTTTTCATCTTCTTCGTGAATATCCTTTCGATATATTATATTACTTGTTAATAGTGAATAAAAATCTGTTTTTGAGAAATTTAAAGTTATCAAGTCTAAATTCTTGTTTATTTCTATATTTTCCAACCTTACTGACTGAGAATTAAAAGAATTTGTAAAATATTTATCTATCAAATATCTAGTCTCACTTTTTGTGAAAATCGGACAAAAATTACTTTGTACTAAATTGAATTTGATATTTTTCTTATTAAAATCTAAAAACATCTATATAAGTATCCCTTCTATTACACTAGCATCATCTTTTTTACCATAAAATCTATCAATATAATGATGTGAAATAATATTTTTTGAGTTTTCTACTAAAGATATTAACGGATTATAAAAAGCGTAATAACCATCTGACATAATCATAAATCTATTTAGTTCCTGTAAAGAAACATTTCCTTTCAATGCAGATTTGATACTATTTGGATTCATTGAGCCAATAGGATACCCATCATTTCTATTGGCTTTTAGCCTAGTATCCCTAAAAATAGTTAATCTTTTTTTTTCCGTTAATTTGTTCATTTTTAATTTCAAGAGATTTAATTTAGAAAATTCAGATATTCTATTATCTGTAATTATTTTTTCATTATAAATAAGATAGCAATCCCCAATGATAAGATATTCAAATCTATTATCGATTTCTCTACAAAAAACAAAAGCGAAAGTCGGAAGTTTTGCAAAGTAATCTTCTGTAAAATCTAAAGAGCCAAGATATTGGGAACTAACATTAGAAATAGCCTGACTTAAAATATCCTCCAAACTTTTCTTATCATTACAAAGTAAAAGTAATTCAGTTGATACTTTCCTTACAAACTCAGAAACTGAGAAGCCCAGTTGTCTTGTAATATCAAATACATCTGTTGCTCCATCAATTATCCAACAATAATTATTACAAAATGATGCAACATCTTCGTTTTCTTTTGATGAACCTTTTATTGATTCTATATACTCAAATCTAATCATAATTAATTTAACCGCCAACTAGAGAAAATAATTAATAATATTCCGATAATTATTACAGTAATTATTGACATAAACTTTTTATTATCACGTTGAATTAACAAGCTAAATGATGAAAAAGCAATAATTAAAGCACCTAACATCGTTAAGATTAATTTGAAAGCAATTGCAGGATTACTTACTGTAATATTTGCTGAGGTTACTAAAAAAGCAATTACCCCTGAAAAAAAAGCTAAATATTCTATAGTATTAGTTTTGTTTTCTTCTATCCGTTTTTCATTTTCTCTCATTAATAACATAACTCTATCTGATTCATCTAAAAGTTCTTTTAAAGCGCGTCGATATTCTACTTTAAGTAATAAAACATTATACTCTAGAACCCTACCTCTATCCTCTTCTATATCCATAGCATGAAGAATATGGTTATATGCACTTTCAAATTTTTTATCATTTAATTCTAATTTAGCTAAAGTTACATAATACGTTGCATAATCACCGTTATTTTTGATACATTTATCTATATAACTATAAGCTAAGTCTATTTCACATCTACTTATCTCATAATTTTTTTCTAAATAAGATGCTATTATAGTAGCATAATGGTTATAAAAACCAGTGTATTCGGAATCATAATCATTTTTATTATTTTTTATTATATCAATGCATTTCTTAGCTAGAATTAATGACCTCTCATATGATTGCCTCGTATTTTGATTAAGTTCATAGTCACTTTTAGTAAATAGGAATAGGGGTTTTTCTGAAAAATCGTCTCTATAAACATTAATCAGATCCCCTAATTTTGTATTGCTTTTTGTCCTTCTATAGTAAACAGCTAGTGTATAAAAATACGAAAATTTATTGTCAATTTCTAAATTAGGTTCTTTTATTTTCTTTTCCAAGAATTTTATTAATTCTCCATTATCAAATGAAGCTATGTTGATAATTACAAAATCTGTGATTTTTTTTGAATAAATTGATGTTGTATCATTAGGTAAATTATCATAAAATTGTAGAACTTCTTTTTCAATAAAGGTCATAACACACCCCCTCTTCATCATAACTTTACAAAACAATTATACCTTCTTAAATAGTTATTTGATTTTTAAAAGATTTGAACTAAATATTATATCTTATACTTTTATCCTGTAGAACATTATATCATAATTTATTAAAAAACTACAACAACTTGACTACCTTTCATTTTACATCTATTACATCTGTATTATATTTACTATATATCTTTTATATTGATTATATTCTATTTTTTATCTATACTTAGGTGTAAATACAATGTAGTATTTACATATCCATTTTGTAAGTGACAAACTATTATGTTTATTTACCACATAAAAACTACCTAAGTAAAACTTAGATAGTTTATAGTTCATCACTTTTTATTATAAATGCTCTATGGTTGTTCGCCTACTAAAAATTGTTACTTTTTTCAGAAAATAATTGTTGTAAATAATTTTGAATTATATCTTCTTCATCCGTTTTTGCATCTATATCAATTTCTTCAAGTGAGAAACCATTAGTACGTAATGTTTGAATAACATAATTCAGACGTCTTGGTTCCGTTAAAGATTTTATCCGTTTGTATATCTTATTATCAGGACTATTTTTAAATAATTCATTTAATTCTACATTTAATAGCCTACTTTTGTCCACAGAATTTATCCAATAGGCATTTAAAATATACCCAAAATCGATTGTATTTCTTATCAAACTAGCAACCTCTTTAAACCGTGGGTGCTTACCTTCTTTAAATCGTTCGATCGTTTCATCTATATCAAGCCCGCCATAACCATTGCTACATTGAGCCAAAATACTTTTATTTTGTATTAAAATTCTTGTAGTATTTGGTTTTAATCTGTTAGATGCATTACTATGAACTAGGTTATTTCTCCATTGAATTGCCAAATCTACTAAAGCTATAACAAGTTCTAAATCAGGTAAGTAATAATTATCTTTTTTATTTCTATAATCCGAGATTTTTCTGAATTCTGAAATCTCGTTTTTTCTTTCTAATAAAAAATTAGATATTACTGAAAATCTTCGATAAACACTACTATTAATTTTATAAAACCTATAAGACTCAGAACTATATCCTTCTTGAGCTGCTAACTTGTAAATATTATCTTCTTTTATAAACATATCATTATAATCAAAAAATTCTTCAAAGAATTCTTGCAATAATACATCTAGAGAATCAATAGTCCAAACAAGTCCTGCTTTTTTGATAAATATTTCACTTTGGTCCACAGCCTTTTTAGCATCTATGGGGTTCCAATGAGCAGGTTTAGTCTTCCCTTTATCTTCATCACTAATTTTCTTAAGACCAATTAAAGCAGTAATTATAAACTGATTATTATTTCCAATATTTTTTTTAAATCTTGTAAATGCTTTATATTTATTTAATTTAAATGTTTTCATTTCCAACTCCAAGATATGATGCCGGTCAGAATCGAACTGACTTCTCGCCCGTTTAGTGCACGATTAATTTATGGTGCCTTTAAGAGGCGCGACCTACCGTTGTGTCCACGGCACCTATTAGCCATGATTATAACATAAAAATAAATAATATGCAATTAAATATAATAGTAAACTTGAACACTATTGGATTAAGCTTGCAAATGTAAAAAGCTATCTAAGATATCTTAGATAGCTTAAAGTTCATCGCTTTTAATTATACACGCTCAACTTTTCCAGATTTTAAAGCTCTAGCAGAAACCCAAACTTTTTTAGGTTGTCCGTCTACTAAAATTGTTACTTTTTGTAGATTAGCTTTGAATTTTCTTTTAGTTGCGTTCATCGCGTGTGAACGAGTATTTCCTGAACGAGCTTTACGTCCAGTAACGTAACAAACTTTTGCCATGAATTAATCCTCCTTTTGGAAATAGTTTATTCATAACATTTACTACATACACAAGATATAATATAACATACCTTAACATAAATATCAAGCAAAAAAGCTAATAAAGTTAGAAAATCTTTAAATAAGCGATGTCATAATTAAAATAATGCAAAATGCTATTAAAGATGCCACAGAGGTACCTAGTGTCCATGTCTTAAACGTAGTTTTAAAATCAAGATTTAAGTATTGCTTAAATAACCAAAAGCCGGGATCATTTACATGTGAGCAAAATATACTTCCAGCAGTTATGCTTAACATAATAAATGTTGGAGAATATGGAACAGCTGAAATAAAAGGTTCTGCAATTGCTAATGTCGTTATAGCAGCAACAGTAGCACTACCTAAAGCTATTCTAAGAACTGCAGCTATTACAAAACTTATAACTAAAGGCGATAGGTTTAAATTACTTGTAAGAGCAACAATTTCGTCAGTTATTTTTGAATCAACTAAAACTTGCTTTAAACCACCAGCTGCACCGTTAATCAAAAGTACCACAGCAATATTCTTGATAGATGAACTTAATATAGGGGTTATCTCAAAGATTTTTTTATCTCTAGATTTCATTAATATAGCAATTGCTACTACTAAACTTATCAACAATGCTGTCACAGGATTACTAATAACGGTCAAAAAAGCTATTGTATTTGGTGATACATTAGGTATATTTAACAATATCGTTGGTAGAGTTATTAAAATAACTGGTAGCAAAATCAATAATATTGAAGATATAGGACTAATTGTTGTATTTTTTATTTCGAATAAGGTTTTATCTATAAATTTTGTTTTTTTCTTTGGTTTTATATCTATTAATTTCGAATTAGTTAACAGTATTCCTCCAATAATCGCTGTTGGAATTGCTACTATAAGACCATATAAAAAGACTTCCCCCATATTCAAATTAAAAGTTCTTACTATAATACTTGGACTTGGATGTGGTGGAAATAGCGCGTGAACAGTAAGAACTCCAATACTTGTCGGAAGAGCTAGATACAGTTTATTTAATTCTAATTCACGAGCAACAGATAAGATTATTGGTATAACCAAAATAAAAGCTACATCAAAAAACAATGAAAAACTAATGCACATACCCGCAACTAATAAACCTAATTGAATTTTACTTACACCAAATAAATTAATTAATTTTTTTGATGCTATATCAACTGCCCCTAGTTCTTCTAAAACTTTTCCAAACATTGCTCCTAAAGCTAATATTAAAGATAAATGACCTAATAATGTCCCGGTCCCCTTCTCTATCGAATCAATAAAATTAGTAGGAGATAATCCTAACAATAATCCCAAAATAAATGCCACTATCAATATTGAAAGAAATGGTTCAAATCGTAATTTAGTAATAAAAAATATTAAAACACTTATTCCTAAAAACACAATAAGAAGTTTATAAGAATATGTACTTAAAAAAATTGTTATTATAAAATATACAATTAAAACTAGGTGAATTAATAATTTATCTACTTTCATGACTCTCTCCTCATAATCTCATTGATTTATTATAACACTGATAAATAAAGTAAGTAAAGATATTAGTTTTATATTCATTTTACAAACTATATTACATTACAAAAATAAAAAATTATTTTTTTAAGATTTTTTATATGCTTTTTATAACCTTGAAAAAAGTTTTTAAAAATGCTATTATAATATTACCGAGGGTTAACTCGGTAATTAGCGAGGTGAACTCTATGGTTAAAAAAAGATTAAAAAAAGAAGAAAGAAAAAAAATAATTCAAGATATATCAAAAAATGTATTTTTAAAAAAAGGGTTTGAAAATACTACAATGCAGGATATTGTAACTGCTACAGACATGTCTATTGGTGGTTTATACCATCATTATAAAAATACAACAGAAATATTTCATGATATCATGACACAAGCCAATACTCTTAGAGAAATTGCTATAATACAAAAACTGACTAATAATAAAATTACACTTCAACTACTCTCTTCTATTATTGTAGATAAAATTTTGGCTGACAATGAATTTGTTTCTCTTTATATTATGTTTTTAAAGCAAATAAAAGAAAACGAGCCTTTGAGAGCTCTTAACGAACAATTAAAAACTGAATCAAAAATTAAACTGAACTCTATTTTATCAAAAGCTGATGAATCCATCTGTTATTCTGATGATATGTTTGATATTCTTACCAATATAATAAATTCTTTTCTTTTGGGATGTGAATTATTAGAAGCTAGAAAAAATTTTAAAAATAAGCGAAATATACTTGAAGAAATGATTGAAATTTTACTAGAAAAATATATAAAAATAACTTAAGGGGAAAAATATTATGAATACAAATAGCAAAGAATTACTTACTGAAACTCCATTTAAAATTATGCTTAAATTATCAGTTCCAGCAATAATAGGGATGATGGTTATAGGATTATATCCATTGATGGACGGAATATTTGCTGGCCAACTTTTAGGACAAGATGCAATGACTGCTATCGGTGTTTCAATGCCGTTCACGTATTTTAATACTGGGGTCGCTACATTAATAGGAGTAGGTTCGTCATCCATATTATCTCGTGCAATTGGAGAAAATAATAAAGATACTTTTAAGAAGATAATGAACAACTTATTATTTTGGGTGTTAATATTATCATTAATAATTACTATATTAGGCTTTATTTTTTCTAAGAAATTACTTAGTCTTATAGGAGCTGAAGGAATAATACTAGATTTAGCAAATAGATATTTAACTATTATTTTTACAGGTTCTCTATTTGTAAATTTTGCCCAGTCTGCTAATATGCTTCTACGTGGTGAAGGTCTCATGAAAAAAGCCATGGTTATAATGACGTTAGGTGCTGGACTTAATATTATTCTGGATCCTTTATTAATGATAGCTATGAGAAATATTGACAGAGGTATTGAAGGTGCTGCAATAGCGACTGTTTTAGCTCAAATTGTTCAAGCATTTGTTACATATTACTACTTTAAATATAAAAGCAAGACTATAAAGATAGAAAAAATTAAAAAAGAAATAACTATAAGCAAAGAGGTTTTTGCTGTTGGTGTATCAGCTATGCTTATGCAAGTTTTAACCATTATTCAACAAAGTATTCTTTATAGTCAAGCATTTAGGTATGGAGGAGATGAAGCTGGGTCAATTATGGCAGCAACTCTAAGAATTATGGCATTTTCATTCATACCACTTTGGGGCATGAGTCAAGGATTACAACCAGCTATTGGAACTAATTTTGGCGCAAAAGAATATATTCGTGTTAAACATATTTTTAAAATTTTCCTCCTATCCTCTATTCTTTTAGCCGCTATTTTTTGGATACCAGCTATGCTATTTACAGAAAACTTATTAAGTTTATTTGGCCTATCAAATACAACTTTAATAAATGGTATTTTATACTTTAGAATTTTTTATAGTGTATTTTTAGGATATGGTATTATGATTATGACACTAACTTTCTTTCAAGCAATCGGAGACGCCAAATCTGCAGGTAATCTTGTTATAATGAGACAAATAGTTATCTTTGTTCCTGCAATGATTATACTCCCTATGTTTTTAGGGCTAAATGCTATTTGGGTAACTCCTCCAATAATAGATATCTTTATCATAGCTATCAGCATATTCCTTTACATTAAAACAATTAAGAAATTTAAATAGAAAGAAATCCTACAACTGTAGTTGTAGGATTTCTTTCTATTATTTTTTACTAAGTAATTCTATAATTTTTTCAAATGTTCTAGCATTCCTTATAGTAATAGATTTATAAAAACTCTCTTTCATAAGTAATTTATGATATGAAGTTGATAAATAGTTTTTCTCATTGTATTTACCCCAAAAGACAGCTCTTTTTCCAAAGTGAACCATTTCGTCATTTAATGGCATCATCTTTATTCGCTCTTTCATTACAGAATAGTCGACTTTATCACTATAAAAAAGAACATCTCTTCTAAAAAGTTCCTCTGACCACCATTCAGGTAAATTAGAAATCTCATCCAAATATTCTTCTTGTGTCAGTATTACTTTATTTATAGAAAAAGGGAAAGTCTCTAACATATGCGATATCTTAACCCTAACAATTTCTTTATTATCATTAGCATCGAATATTATATTCCCGCTGTTAATATATGTTATAACATTTTCGTATCCTAGTTTAGAAATCATATCCTTTAAATCACTCATTGCTACTTTATTTTTCCCACCAACATTTATTCCGCGAAGTAGAAGTACATATTTCATTTAAATCTCCTTAAAAAGAAAACTCTCTACTAAAAAATAGAGAGTCTTTTAATGTATTTTATCTTATGCTCTTGAAACATAAGTACCTTCAGAAGTATTAATTACTAATACATCTCCCTCTTTTACGAATAAAGGTACTTGTAATGTGTATCCAGTTTCTACTGTAGCTGCTTTAGTAGCACCTTGTGCAGTATCACCTTTAACACCTGGTTCTGTTTCAGTAACTTCAAGTTCTACCGTTGTTGGTAGATCGATTCCTAAAATTTCATCACCAAACATTAAGATTGAAACTTCCATATTTTCTTTTAAGAAGTTTAATTCATATTGTAGTTGTGCTTCTGGTACTTCGATTTGTTCATATGTAGCATTGTCCATAAATACATATGCTTCACCTGTAGAATATAGATAAGACATTTTTTGATTATTTATTTGCGCCTTAGCAACTTTTTCTCCAGCTCTGAAAGTTTTATCGTTAACAGCTCCAGTACGCATATTTCTTAATTTAGAACGTACAAAGGCAGCTCCTTTACCAGGTTTAACGTGTTGGAATTCCATAACTTTCCAGATGTTACCATCAACTTCGATAGTCACACCAGTTTTAAAATCATTAACTGATATCATTACTTATATTTCTCCTTTAATTTATACTAATATTATTATAAATAAAAATTTTTTTAAAATCAAGATAAAACTTAATTACTTTTGATAAGAAATTAAGTTTTAGTTTGCATAATATAAAATATGTAAATAAGACTTATTTTTCTTTTATTGCTTCTACCATATAAATTCTATTACCTTTTTTTATAAACTTGTCCTCATACTCAGTATGAACATTGTCTTCTTCGTAGATACTATTAGTTAAATCTAGCGATAATTTATTAAATGTAAAGCCATACTTAGCATAACTCATTAAACTGTATTCAAATAATCCTTGATTATCAGTTTTTTGAACTATTTTCTTCTTATTATTTAAAATAGTCTCATACTTTTCTAAAAACGTATGGAACGTTAAACGGCGTTTTTCATGACGAGTTTTTGGCCAAGGATCTGAGAAGTTTAAGTAAAGCTGCGTTACTTCTCCGTCAGCAAAGTATTCAAGAAGGTCTTCTGCATTTCCTGAAATTAATTTAAGATTTTGTCTATGTGTTTCTTCTACTTTATCAAGTAAAAAAGTTAACACTGTTGGCTGGGCTTCCATCGCAATAAAATTAATATCAGGATATCTTTCTGCTAGTGTGTGGATAAACTTCCCTTTTCCACTTCCTATTTCTAAGTGAATCGGGTTATTATTACCAAAAATTTCTTTCCATTTTCCTTTATTGTATTTTGGTTGTAAAAATACAACGGGACTATTTTCAAGACGCTCTCTAGCGTCTGCTCTATTACGAACTCTCATTAATGTTCCTTTCTATTTTAATTCTATTGTTTGTGTAAATAATTCTTTATTTTCCAGTACTTTTTCTTTCGCACCTAAAACACATTTAAAACTAGAGAATCTTCTATTTTCAAATTCTGAACACAATTTTTTCAAATCAGTAACTGTAGTATTTTTGATTTCTGATACAATTACATCGTATTTTTCATATGGACTTTCTGTTAAATACTGAGCTAGCGAATATGATGCTTGAGCACTTGGTGACATAAGAACATCCAATGTATTAAGCGCACCTATTATATATTTATTAAGCTCATTATTATCAGCATCAAAATTAGCAATATACTCCGCAATATTATAATAAATATCTAGTGTTTCTGTGAGATTTGGATCACGATAAGACCATAATGTAAAATCACCAAAAGTACTAAATATAGCACCTGAGCCATATGCTCCATTTCTTACACGAACATTATTCCATAAGTAGTCAAGACTTAATATATGGCGTAATACTAAATGCGTTCCACTATAATGCCCAACATTATACCCTACTCCAACATATTGAACTAATGAATCAAAGTAGAAGCCTTCTGAATAATTGTCTTCTTTTAACACTATATTAAATCCATCTTGTTTATTAATATCGTTTGGTAATTTATTAATATATGATAAAATTATTTTTTTGTAATTTATATATTCTTCATTATCACCAACAAAGTTTACTAATAGTCTTGACCTATTAAAAATTAATTTTACAACTTTATACAAATTATCTTGTATATTAGTTATATTTTGCTCAAAGTTATCTAATAAACCTTCTATAAACAGATAAAAATCATACTCACTATGATAACTTGTTAGTTTACCATGTATACTGTTGTAGCTGCTAATTCTACGGACTACAAAAGCATGTCCAGAGTTTTTGAATTTATTATCTAGCATTAGTTTAATTTCTAAAAGAACGCTATATAATGCTTCTTTATTATCGAAGTCGGCATTTAACGTCGTCTCTTCCATTATAGTAACAAGTTTTTCAGCTTTTTCTACTAAATTCTTAGCTCCTACAATGAATTTAACCTCACATTTATCACTTTTATACTTTCTAAACACATCTATATGTGAACTAAGTCCACCTAAGTTTGCAGAAATCTCTTTAACAACTTCTGCTTCTGTCTTTTCTTTTGTATTAAAGTTAAACAGTAAATATGTCAGTAATGATGCATATTGCAATTGTTTAACGCTAAAATCTGTAATATCAAATAATAGTTTGGAATATGAAATTCCATTAGTTATTGTATTGAAATGCGAGTATTTAATATTATTTATAGTCTCAAAATTAGTTTTGTTAAATGGATTTTTCAACTCTACTTCACGGGCATCAACACTTTTAATTTTTTCTAAATCTTCTTTTTTATCTGTACTAGCTTGCCACTCTTGAAGTTTCTTAGTTTCTTCTAAGATTTCTTCTACTTCTTTTTCACTAAGTTTTGACTTATAACTTATTAAATCTTTTTCCTTATTTTCCTTTTCAGTAGTCGGCAATAAATGAATAACAGCTTGTTTATTATTTTCCAAAATAAAATTTTTAGCTAATTTCTCAAAGTTTTTTTCATTACAATTTTGCTGTAAACTATTAACTATACCATCTAAATCAAAGGCTTTTAATATGTTTTCTTCGTCGTACAACCAAGTACGAAGTAATCTTATTGCATAAGATACACCTTTTGGAGATGATGTTTTATTAACTTCTTCTTTTATTGAAAAATTCTTTTTGTTAATAGATGCTTGAACCTGTTCATAATCAAAGCCAGTATTAATAATATCACTTAATAACTCTTTGTATAATTTATCAAGCTCTGTTAATTTGTCATCTCTTACATACTTAAAAATAATTGAATATACTGCTTCTTTACGGTCTTTTTGCAGATAACTATATACATCTTCACAGATATTATTATCTATAAAGTATTTTCTAAACTTTGTGTTACTACTTCCTAATAAAATATCATCTATAATATCAATATTTTCTATCTTAGCAAAGTTACTACTATCATCTAGCACATAATTATACGCGACGTAAGATTTATCCTTTACATCTTCATTAAAATATGTATATTTTACTATCTCTTTAGAAAATGTTTCTTGACGCACTAATTTATAATCACTATAATCCTTATACTCATAATTATCTAAATAACTATCAATATGTTCTAAATATTTCTCTACATCCAAATCTCCATAAAGAACAATATAGCTATTACTTGGGTGATAGTTATATTCATACGCTTCAATAAATTCTTTATGAGTTATTGATGGAATAGCTTCTGGTTTCCCACCAGATGAATATTTATATGGTGTCTCACTAAGTAGATGTTCCGATATATATTGATCAAGAACTTCATCAACAGAAGAATAAACACCCTTCATCTCATTATATACAACACCTTTATAAATAAGCTCGTCATCTTTATTTTCTAAATGATAATGCCAACCTTCTTGAGCAAGAATATTCTTATTTTCAACAAGTTTAGGATTAAAAACGGCATCTAAATAAATATCCATTAAAATTTCTAAGTCTTTCTCATTTTTAGATGATACTGGATACATGGTTTTATCAGGAAATGTCATTGCATTTAAAAACGTATTAAAAGAACCTTTAAGTAATTCTACAAAAGGTTCTTTCACTGGATATTTCGCTGAACCACATAAAACAGAATGTTCTAAAATATGAAAAATACCATTGTCATTATACGGAATAGTTTTAAAACTTATGCTAAAACTTTTATTAATATCATCATTCTTAAAGAATACTAGACGTGCTTTTGTTTTAACATGCTCATATAAATAAGCAGTTGTATTTATATTTTTTAGATATTTTGTTTCTTTTAGTTCAAATGTCATATTTAATTTAGTAGTAGATTACATTTTTAGTAATGTAAGCACATCATAACCATTTAGTTTATCTTTTCCATTTAGACCATCTAATTCGATTAAGAATGCAATACCTACTACAATCCCTCCTAGTTGTTCTACTAATTTAATAGTTGCTTCAATAGTACCACCAGTCGCAAGTAAATCATCTGTGATTAAAACACGTTGCCCTGGTTTAATTGCGTCTTTATGCATTGTTAAAGTATTACTACCATACTCCAAATCATATTGATAACTAATTACTTCACGAGGTAGTTTATTTGGTTTTCTTACCGGTACAAAACCTATTCCTAGCGAGTATGATACAGGACATCCGATAATAAATCCACGTGCTTCTGGACCAACAACTACATCAACTTGTTTTTCTCGAGCATAGTTAACAATTTGATCAGTTGCATATTTATAAGCTTCCCCATCAGCCATTAATGTAGTTATATCTTTGAAACTAATTCCTTCTTTTGGCCAATCTGGTACAATTGAAATATATTTTTCTAAATTCATTTATTTTCTAATCTCCTAAAAGTTTTCTTAACTTATATATTATACTATAATTCGTTAGAATAAGCAATTTTTACAGCATTTTATTTTCCTTGAAAATATTATTATTTCAGCTAAAAAGTCTTTATTCGATTAGCAAAAATAACATTATCTATTTTATAACTTTACAGATAATAAGATTTTAACTCACTTTTAAATAAACAGAGTATATTAAATAGATATATTAAATAATTTGTTATATAATTAAATTATAATAAATAATTAATCAGCGTAAATTAAGCAGACTTTTACCAATATAGTTTATAAATGAAAGGAATTGCGTATGAAGAAGTTTTTTGAAAGCAAATTTTTATCATGTCTATTATTTATAGTTTACACAAG
>ERZ773070.275-NODE-275-length-39409-cov-15.936931_pt1 | contig 39409 bp, 35 predicted proteins | sample MGYA00580618_ERZ773070 | MGnify/ENA primary metagenome ERZ773070 (study PRJEB29015, sample SAMEA2738023) | human oral metagenome | biome: human oral; feature: human-associated habitat; material: dental | place: China | collected 2019 ...
AAAAACAACAAAATACTCTATCGACCCCGCACCGCTGATCCTAGCACACTCACCACAGATAATCTCCTCACCCTAGCCAATATCATCACCACATCAGGGATACCGCACCACTGCCCACCAAGCTTGGGAGTGCTCACCAGTGTGCAGATTACCATGCTCTACCTGCAAGAAAACATAAGGCAACAGGCATTAGCTGGTATTTTTGGCACATCCCAACCCACTATCTCCAGGGCGATTAATAACGTACTCAATATCCTTGATGTGGTGCTGCCGCCACCGCCAAGGCCCAAAGACCTTATGTCCCAACGGCTATACGTACTCGATGGCACGCTCGTACCATGCTGGTGGTGGAAAAACGCTAGAAACCTATACAGCGGAAAGCATCATAGGGCAGGACACAACCTGCAAATACTCACCGACCAGGCGGGTGAAATATTTTACATCTCCGAACCACTACCAGGATCAACCCATGACATCACAGCTATAAGAAACACTGGTCTATTCGGCTATATGCAGCCCTGGCATATAACCGCGGATAAAGGATATGTGGGGTTAGGGTGCGATACACCCTTCAAGAGAAGACCAGGCAAACCCTTACTAGGCTGGCAGAAACGATTCAACAAAGGGATCGACCAGATCCGGTATGTTATCGAGCGATCCATAGCCCATCTGAAAGTATGGCGAATACTATCCACCCCTAGCAGGCTCCCCCAACCCACAACTATTCGGGCAATTAACGTGATACGGAAGATAATGTTCTACCAACCACCAGCCGAACCCTATTTCCCCAGCAGCTGAATAAGCTTCGTTGGACAACGCTGAGCCTGTAGCCTGGAATCTTCCTGATGTTATTCAACCATTTGCTAGCATGTAAGTCAGATCTGGTTGTATGTAAGAGAGGTGTTTGTGGTGATTGATAAGAGAACCGCCTACGACATCTTCCGCAAAGAAGCGGATGAAATGGTGAAGGTAGGTACGCCTCATGTGAAGGAAACTGGATTGGAAAATGATGAGTTTTTCTTCGCTACTATTGCCGCGTTGGAGTCTTTTCAGGGAGATAAGCGGTTCTTAAACCCTCCTGGAACTCCTGTGGCGCTTGTCCGCAAGTCTGATGGGGAAGTAGTTAAGATGCACATCCAAACCCATCTGGAAGAATGGGTAGACATGAGGGCTACTATGATCCCTGTACACTATTTGGCCGCTTAACCACCAACACACCTGTGATTTCATGTAATGAGATTACAGGTTATCTTATGCCCAAATCTGCCTGATTTTGAGGAGTTTGCCCCACGTGTGTTTGAAACGCGGAAGGGCTCGCCAGGATTGGCCCCATGCCCCCTATCGCTATGGACTAACCCCACCAGACCGGTGGGGTTTATTTATACCCACCCCTACATTTCGTACAATCAAGGAGGCAATCATCCCGAATAATATCGCCGATACCCAAGACAAAAAACAGGAAGAAACCACGAACCCTGCTGTGCAGAACTCCCAGGAAGAATCCTCCCCATCGCAGTCCCCAGCCCCGGAGATGACCCTGGAAGAAGCCCTAGCGGAGCTGGAAAAACCCGGCAAGAACGCGATGCGGTTCAAGCCGCCGCCCAGAAATGGCGGCAGCATGAGGAATCGCAGAAATTAGAGCTCCAGCTAGCCTAAGAGAAGCTAGCCGCAGCCCAGCAGGAACTCGCGCAAGCCCAAACCACGAACCTGCTGCTGGAAGTTGCAGCAGCCCACGGCATCAAACCTGAGGATGTGCCGCTGCTGGGCACTGGCACGAAAGAAGACCTAGAGGCCCGCGCGGCCAGGATTAAAGAACTCTACGGTGCAGGGAATGCCGCCCCGCCGTCGAATAGCCTCCGCCAAAACGTCCAATCCGGGTCCGGGGTAGGTAACGAGCCCCACCAAGCCCCGGTAACCTACCCCAGCTCATGGGTGCCTAAAGCACTCCGCAAAAACCGTGACCAGTAAGGAATACCATGGATATCGCTAAAGTTCACTACGATCCAGCAGCCGCTATCACGGTGAAAGCGAAGAAGAAAATCCCCGCCGGCACATTTGTTGTTCCCGCCGACGACGTGGTTGGCCGAACCCCGGTCGTTGATATTGCCGCTGCTGACGCTTACCCGTTTGATGTAGTAGCTCATGATATAGACAAGGATGGCTATGTCACTGTTTACCGCGTCGGGCATGTTCTCGATGCCCTAGCCGCTGGCGCGTTTGTTGCCGGCAACAAGCTCAGCACCGCAGCCGACGACAAGGTAGTCAAGACCGCTGCTGGCCCTGTAGTCGCTATCAGGTAAACCCGCCACTATTGCCCTACTCTAAGACAAGAATTTCTCATGCATAAAAACACTGGCCTTTTCCCTGGTGGAATTACCTCCGCGTACGCGGAGAATACAAATCGCGCACCTCTTCAGCGCGCTCACCTGCGGAACTACCTCCGCGTACGCGGAGAATACGCAGCTTGCAGCTGGCGTGCTTCGGCAATCATGGAACTACCTCCGCGTGCGCGGAGAATACGATACCAACCCCAAACCATAATGCGGTGCTGCGGAACTACCTCCGCACACGCGGAGAATACGCTTTGGCGTTCTTGTCGGTGGATTTTTCCAGGGAACTACCTCCGCACACGCGGAGAATACCGGTGAAAAAGTGGTTTGACAAACACCCGGATGGAACTACCTCCGCACACGCGGAGAATACCTGACTCAGCTCGCTTCTCTGCGTCAGTACGGGGAACTACCTCCGCACATGCGGAGAATACTGGCGGAGCAGCTGCGCGCCTGCCAACATTTGGGAACTACCTCCGCATACGCGGAGAATACCCGTAGAGTAGCACGTTGATGCTGGTGATTTTGGAACTACCTCCGCGTGCGCGGAGAATACCAATAACGCCATGGCGGAGGATCCGGTCACTGGGAACTACCTCCGCGTGCGCGGAGAATACGATTAATATAGGTGGTTTGGTGGACCATGGTAGGAACTACCTCCGCGTGCGCGGAGAATACGAGCGCTGGATCATGGCAATCTCCTTTGCCATGGAACTACCTCCGCGTGCGCGGAGAATACCGATTTCGGCGGAGCATCTGATGGACTACTACGGAACTACCTCCGCGTGCGCGGAGAATACACATACCAAGTTTTGGAAGACCATGCACCACCGGAACTACCTCCGCGTGCGCGGAGAATACAGTGCAGCCTGAGGTCTTAGCCAGGGTTATGGGGAACTACCTCCGCGTGCGCGGAGAATACAATTGGCGGGACGCCACACTGTCAATATTGGGGGAACTACCTCCGCGTGCGCGGAGAATACTTTGCGGAGCTTTCCCATGGACTCACAACCCGGGAACTACCTCCGCGTGCGCGGAGAATACGTCCTAGTGGCATTGACCGGTGGGCTGGTGACGGAACTACCTCCGCGTGCGCGGAGAATACCGTGGGACTGCTCGGGCATCTGGAGTGGTATTGGAACTACCTCCGCGTGCGCGGAGAATACGGTTGACGGTTGGTGAAACCTATGAATCGTTTGGAACTACCTCCGCGTGCGCGGAGAATACGAGGGACCAGGCGGTTCATCAGAACGACTCGTGGAACTACCTCCGCGTGCGCGGAGAATACGTGAATGGCTCTCGGGTGTGGGTGACACGATCGGAACTACCTCCGCGTGCGCGGAGAATACACGGCGACTACCTGGTCGAAAAGCCCGAATATGGAACTACCTCCGCGTGCGCGGAGAATACAGTGAACCTCTGCGGATTGCGCCGCATAACCCGGAACTACCTCCGCGTGCGCGGAGAATACAGCCCGCCTGCTGCGCGCGTTCGATCGTCCAAGGAACTACCTCCGCGTGCGCGGAGAATACGAGATTATGCCGGCTACCTCGGGGTTTGAGGAGGAACTACCTCCGCGTGCGCGGAGAATACACACCGTTGACTATCTTCTTCGCCAAATCATAGGAACTACCTCCGCGTGCGCGGAGAATACGGTACCGGACATTGCGATTTTGCGGCCGCCTGGGAACTACCTCCGCGTGCGCGGAGAATACTCACCCGTGAGTCCTATCGGTAGGGGGTTGCTGGAACTACCTCCGCGTGCGCGGAGAATACTTGTAAGATGAACATAATAATGTTATAATATTGGAACTACCTCCGCGTGCGCGGAGAATACATCCTGGCGTGAAATGGCGAAAGCCGCTATGCGGAACTACCTCCGTGTGCGGAGAATACGGGTGAGAGACGTGCTTGGTGCCGCAGTCTTCGGGAACTACCTCCGTGTGCGGAGAATACCCTAAATGAGCTGGGTCTTTTATAGCATGATTCTCAAAAATGGGCCAAATTTGGCTCTGGAATCTGAAATTTATAGCCGAATTGTGGGGTGAAAATTCTGCCACTGACAATCCTCCATGCCCCGTGATCCTTATAACCCCACCAGAACCTTATTCCTCTCGTAGCCGTTCAACGCTTAGCGGGAGCATGTGTTCCCAGCAGCTGAATAAGCTTCGTCATCCCCCGCGTTTTCGGTTGCCAATCGTTATCACCAACCCCGCCGCTAGGAGGGTGATGGTTGTGGCCCAAATGAGCATGTGCGTGGGTATGGTAGTGGAGAGTTTGGAGAAAACTAGATTCCCGAGTGGCATCAAGGCTGCGGAGCTCGTGGTGACGACCGCAATGACACGGCCCATCTTTTCTCTCGGGATTTCGCGTTGTAGCTGGCTGAAGAGGATGATGTTGTAAACCGTCACGAGTGCGGTGACGATTGTCAGCGAGATAATGGTCGCCCATATCCCGGTGGTGAGGCATAAAAGCAAGGCCAGGGCAATCGGTGTCATGAGCTGGCTTGCACGGATGTGCCGCAGTCGTACCGCGATGATTGCGGCGGTGAGTGCTGCAGTAACCGCCCCGGCTGCTTCGAAAAAATTCGCAAGCCCGAACATGGATGCTTTCGCGCCGGTTTCTGCTATGCGGTTTAGCAGGATGAATGTGTTGCTTGGCAGGAGGAAGTTGATACTCAATGCGCCTAGCACTTCGCTCCGCAGGATCGAATGTTTGGTGATAATGCGAACGCTTTGGAAGAATGCGCGTTCTTGTTGTTCGTGTTTGTTGGTTTGGCGTGGTGGGTCCGGTGGGAGCGGAAGCGTGAGGAGAAAGGAGATGATAAAGGAGATGCTGTTTATTATGAGGCTCAGCGGAAAGGCTTCCGATCCCCTGACCGTGAGTAGTAATGCGCCCAGTCCTGGCCCGGCGGCGCGGGAGGTTTCACTAAATCCCGTGTAAACGCTGTTGTATCGCTCTAGTCCTTCTGCGGGGACCATTGATGGGATGAGCGCTCGACTGGCCGGCGAATACAAACTGGCGACTGCTGACGTTACGACGGCAACGACCACTCCGGTGAAAACAACGCTGCTCATCGGTGCTAAGAGCAGTACTGCAGCGGCGGTGAGGCAGACCACGGCCGCGGAGGCATCGAGTAGAAGGAGCAGGGTTCGTTTGTCGAATTTGTCCAGCCAGAAGGCGGCGGAGATCCCCACGAGAACGATGGTAAAACCTGCGGCAGCATTCACCCAGCCCACACTGTTATTACCCCCAGCTTTGCTGACTGCCCATGTCATCACAACGGTGTAGGCGAGGGTGCCGATCCTTGAGAACGTGGTGGCACCGATCAGCCAGTAGGGCCCGAGTTTCTGTGGTCCGATCGTCATAGGGCAAGGGTAGCCTCGCTGCGGAGCGTGGGGTGGCTTATTTGCCGGCCCATCCCGTTGAACGGCGCCGTCGTGCCATCACTATAAAACCCAAGCCAGACCGGTGATCAAGTTAGCGGTCTTTTGCCGTTGAATTGGCTTGTTCGCGGGCGAGTATGGATGGGAGTTTTTCTGCCCATTTGAGTGAGTCTTTCACCCCGTCGGCGATGCTTAGCTCGGCCCGCCAACCAAGAAGCTGCTCGGCCTTGGCAGTCAGGGTTGCGCAGCCTACAACGTCACCGAGCCGCGGGGGTGCGGTTTGTACTTCGAGTGGTTTACCGGTGGCATCTTTGAACGCGTCGACAAGCTCGAACACTGTTGTGCCCGTTCCGGTTCCAAGATTGATGATGTCGAAGCCGTCGATTGCGGAGCTTGCGATGACCTTGTCGAAGTTTTGGAGGGCTGCCACATGGGCCCGGGCGAGATCCCAAACATGCACGTAGTCGCGGAGCCCGGAGCCGTCCCGGGTGGGCCAATCAATACCTGTGACGGTGAATACTCCCTCGTTTTGGTATGCTTCGATCATTTTGCCGAGGGCGTGTGTTGGTTTGGGGTCTTGGAGGCCGCTGCGCATGGCCGGATCAGCGCCGATGGGGTTGAAGTAGCGCAGCGCGATCACGTTCATGTCACCGGTGGCGGCGAAGTCACGCAGGATGCGTTCTAGCATCCATTTGGATGCCGAATAAGGGCTTTGCGGGGCGATCGTTGCGGACTCGTCGACCATGTAGTCATCGCCGGCTTCGTACATGGATGCGGTCGAGCTGAGGATGAACCGGCGGACGCCGAGGGCCGAGAGCTCGCGCAGCAGCGTAATAGACTTGGCGACGTTGTTTTCGTAATAAGCGAGTGGTGCGGATACGGATTCCGGGACCACGATTTTTGCGGCGCAGTGGATGACAGCATCAATATCGGGGTGTTCGGACAGGATACGGCGGATGAGAGCGGTGTCCGCGATGTCGCCCTCGTAGTTCGCATACGGCCGCGCGAATTCTCGGAGTCCTTTGCTGTAGTCGTCCAGGATGATGGGTGTGATGCCATTGTCTGTGCAGCATGCTGCGATGGTAGAGCCGATGTAGCCTGCGCCGCCGGTGATGAGAACCTTCATGAGCTTTCCTTCTGTCGAATGGCCGCCATCGTCAGGCGCGCCCCAGCAAAGATTCTAGACGACGTTGGTTGGTGTGTGCCGAGTTTAGCTTATCGACGGTCGACCGATCCAACCCTTGCTCAACGTGTGGCCTGGCCCGGCTCTAGAAAACCTGGGTAATTATCATATTGTGGAATTACCTCCGCATACGCAGGAGAATCTTATAGGTAGCGCTCTGATTCGTATCTTTTAGTGCCCTTTCTATAGAAAAACTCCACCAGCCTGGTGAGATTGTTTGGCGAAAGTCCAGGCGCTTAGCGGGGTCTATTAATCTCCTAATCGTCAGCGGCTAGCTGAGTTTCCCTTTCCCAATAAGGATTATCTTGTTCCTCATCGGAATACGGGTCGAATGCAACGGGGTCAGCATTGCCGCGGGGGCGACGCAGGTATTCAAAATCCCCGGAAAGCACGACTTCAATGCCATCCCAATCAAGCTCCATGCCCCAGTTGGTCTCAGCACAAAGCTTCATGAAAATTTTCTTTAAGAGATCCAGCCGCTCGCGTTCCCGAGACTGCGAGATATCAATTTCGACAATTCCCAGGTCACGCCGCTGCTTTATAGGTGTCACATGAACTCGCACACTTGGGAATTCTTTTTCTGAAGAAAAATACGATGCGATTAAATTCTTGGCTTGGGTTGCGACATCCTCGGGTTTTTCGACAGCATCTCGAATGATGATGGATGCGACATATGACATTTCTAGTTCCTTTTCCAGAGAATGATGAATTACCTCCGCATGTGCGGAGAATACCTGAAACCGGGGCGTTGAAGTTGGTTGAACATTCCCAACTTTCACCGGGGAGCATACTCTAGATGGTGTGTAGTGGCAGGATGATGAATTTGCGCGGTATATCATGCCTGCTCTTGATGGATTTTTTGTCTAAGTGTACATTGTAATCATGTTATTCACAGATGCCCCTATCGACGCTCCCTGGACGTCATGGGGTGGTTGCGCGAGTATGCCGAGGAATACGTAGGTGTACTTGCCGGTATTGGCATGTGGGAGCCTTGCGACCGGAAAGAAAAATATAAAGATGCCACTCCGCCGCCTCCCAGTTGCCCACTCTGGTAAGCCCGAAAAAAGAACTAACGCCGACCTCCAAACCGAAGGTTGGTTTTTCTATACCCAAAATCAAGGAGGGAAAGCAGAATTATACATATTAACGACCTGATTTGCTATCACATCCGGTGGGTCACGCGCATCCCCAATCAACGGTTAGGAAGCTGTTAGCTGGCAGCTTTAGTGCCGTTGAGGGTGCCGCTTCTGCTACCCAGGCTGGTGGTCGAGTGGGAAGGCGAAACTGTATCAGCTACCGACGTGGTGGATGCCGATGCTGATAGTGACACGGAACTACCTCCGTATACGTGGAGGAATACAGGTTGTTTGTTCGTGGCTGAATTCAGGAGTATTTGCGCTATTTTCGGGTTAAGGAAGCCTGTTCAGTCGCTGGGGAAATGTGGTTCGGCTTCTCAAAGCATTAACACATGATTATGCTCTGGAAGTAAGGAAAGCAAGGTAGATGATATGATCTTTCTGATTCGTCATCTGTTGGTGCGAATGGATTCTCCCAGCTACTGAACAAGCTTCAATAATTTACATTAATCATAATAGGGAAGAAGAGGAATTCACATAATGAGTCTGTTCGTTTTATCAGATGCTCCTATAGGGGACGTGGTCAATCTTTTATTGCAAGAGTCATATACGGAGAACACTGTTGCTTACAATGATAATCCAGAAGCGTATGACGTTCAGACTGTAGACGGTGTTCTTATTTCCATGGATTATGGAGATAGTGCTTATGGACCTGTACTTGATACTTTGATTTTCGTTCCTGATGAGGAAGAGGAATTGCAGCGGAAAATTTTTGAATCTGTTAAGAAGTTGCGTTATAAAGCGACGTTCTGCGTGCCCCGGTCTGGTGAAGAAATCACTTATGTGCCAGATGCTCCATTACCTGCTGTGCCTGCTTAGTCCGAGCGCTAAACCATTTTTTAACCCGCATGCTCCATACAGGGGCACGCGGGTTTTTGTATAAGAAAGGATGACTCTTGAGGGAACTACCTCCGCGTGCGCGGAGAATACTTCCGGCATGTAAGCGACGAAAGGAACTGTCTGTTCGCTTGTTTCAAAATCTTCATTCATGGGGAGATCTTCCACAACAAGGAACGGGTCCATGAGTTTGGAAATATCATCTTGGTTTGCTTTGGCAACCCCGGCGTAACACAATCCGACGCGGTCGTTTTTGAGCACGAACTTGTAGGTGTCCACTTTGAGCTGCCTCCCCCAGAGGGTGGTGGCAATGAACATGTGGGTCATGTCTAAAAGACGGGGGTCAATTGTTTCTGGTAGCATCTTTCTGGCCTATTCTCCGTCTTCTGACATGTAACTGCAAAGGATGTATTGTGTGGCGACAAGGGAGATTGCCGCTACGAACTCCCGGGTTTCCGGGGGGAGGTGCTTGTTGGACATGAAGAGTTCGGATAGTCGTCTGGCTTTGCCAATGATTTCCAGCCCGTCGGGGGGGACTTTCCCGGTTTTGAGCTGTTCTTCCACTACGAACTGGACCAGTTTTGCCCGCTGCAACATGCGCTGGGTGAGGTACGGGCTGGATTCACAATCTTCTTCGTGCGCGGCCGCGTAGGCTTCGCCGCGGGTTGCCCGTTCGACTTGTTCCATTGCGCCGGTGTACAGCTGGGCTGCCGCACACAGGCCAATTTTGGTGTCGTCGACGGTTTCGGCTTCTTGCAGGTTGTCCACTTGTTCGTTGGACAGGTAGTACATGAGGGAGCGGTAGGCCGCGAAAGTGTCCAGGAGCAGCAGGTGTTTGTCGCCGGGTTGTTCCGCTGGGGGCTGGGGTTTGGTGGGGGGCGTGTATTTCGCGGCGAGTTCGCTCGTGAGCATTTCAGGGGGATTGTATTCTGGCATACCCTGATTATAGGAACTACCTCCGCGCACGCGGAGAATACCTAAATGAGCTGGGCCTTTTATAGCATGATTCTCAAAAATGGGCCAATTTTCGCTCTGGAATCTAGAATTTATGGCCGAATTATGGGGTAAAAATTCTGTCACTGACAATCCTCCACGCCCTATGATCCTTATTCCTGCCCACACTCCCTCCTCCCACGCTTTTCCGCTAACTCTCTCCCATACGTAATACTTCTTGAGTCGGGGCAGGGCGCTTGATGGTGTTTGATCCGCCGATGGCTAGCATCGCCGAAATCGGTATCAGCATCAAGCGGGTTGGCTTGAGCCCTGCCCCAGGTCCTGTAAAACCTGCCCACGTTTCTTCGGGTTTTAGGCCCCAGGTGAGTTTTCGGGCTGTGTTCGGTTGGGCCGCAACAGTTATGCCTTCATTAAGCTATCAGTGTGCCGGTCCCTTATACGTTGAGCGAATCAACGTTTCCGTACAAGCATCCCTGCGCGGCACCACTCGCTTCTATGCGGCGACGCCGCTCCCTCCACGGCATCCCTCGCTCCTCCCTACTCCCAACGCCTATAGATCAACACACCACCCCTCCCACCCCAATGCCGACCGTCATCACACCAGTTGGAATGGGCTGCCGTCGGCGGCCCGGGCCTGCTGGATCACCAGGTCGAATCCTTGTTCGGATACCAGGTGTTGGAGTTCGGGCAGGTGTTGGGAGATGACCGAGTCCCGCCACAGGGTGGTTCGCAGCTGTAGGTCCACGCCGGCGTCAACAAGAAGGCGCAGGCTGTCCCACACCCGACCGCTCACGGTGGCCGCGCACCCGGTCACTTCCGGCATGTGCCGAGGGAGGGCCTTAATGTCCAGACCCACCCAGTCCGGGGTGCTTCCCGCACGCTCCAGGAGCCGGCCGATTCGCGCCGGGCTATAGCCGCAGGTGTGCAATCCCACTGGTAGGCCGGTGGTTTCGTGCACCGCGGCAATGGCGTCGGCAAGCCCGGGGACGGCGGTGGGTTCGCCGCCGGATATCACCACGCCGTCGATAAGCGACCGCCTGTCGACGGCTAACGCAAGCGCCTCCGCGAAATCGTGGCTGCCGGCGCCGAACGCCTGCAAGCTGGGGTTATGGCAGTAGACGCAGCGCAGTGGGCAACCCTGGGTGAAGATGGTGATGGTGATATTGCCAGGCCAGTCGGTGGCGGAGAACGGGATGATTCCCGCAACCGGCAGCGTGTGAGCCCCAACCTGGCTGCGGTTACACGTAGGTTTCGCTAAAGTACTGACGCTCATGGAATTCGCCTTTTTTCCCGATGTTGAAGCTTTCGACCGGCCGGAAGTAGCCCATGACCCGAGTCCACATTTCGGTGGTTTGGTCGCAGTGCGGGCAGTGGGGGTGTTCCCCGGAAATATAGCCGTGTTCTGGGCAGATAGAGAACGTTGGGGTGATGGTGATGTAGGGCAGGTGGAAGTTTTCCAGGGCGCGGCGCACGAGCTTGGCGCAGGCCTTACCGTCGGACATGGCTGCCCCCATGTACAGGTGGAGGACCGTGCCACCGGTGTATTTGCTTTGCAGCTCTTCCTGGTGTTCGAGGGCGGCGAAGGGGTCTGGGGTGTGGGCGACCGGCAGTTGGGAGGAGTTGGTGTAGTAGGGTTCCCGCTCGGATCCGGCGTGGATGATGTCGGGGAATCGTTTGCGGTCTTCTTTGGCGAACCGGTAGGTGGTGCCTTCCGCCGGGGTGGCCTCCAGGTTGAACAGATGCCCGGTTTGTTCCTGCGCGGCGACGATGAGGCTATTGATGTGGTCGAGCAGTCGGGCGGTGAGGGCTTTGCCCCGGGGGTCGGTGATGTCGTAGGCGTCGTGGGTGAAGTTCCGCACCATTTCGTTGCAGCCGTTCACGCCGATCGTGGAAAAGTGATTGTCCAGGCTGGGCAACCACCGTCGCGTGTAGGGGTAGAGGCCGTTGCGTAATTGTTCGGTAACAAATGCCCGCCGGCGTTCCAGCGTGTCCACCCCCAGTGCCACCAGGTTGTCGACGGCGGCCAGGAGCCCCGCTTCGTTGCCGGCGTATTGGTAGCCGAGTCGGGCACAGTTGAGGGTGACCACCCCAATGGAGCCGGTGAGTTCCGCGGAGCCGAAGAGCCCATTGCCGCGTTTGAGGAGTTCCCGCAGGTCAAGCTGGAGGCGGCAGCACATGGAGCGGATCATGCCTGGGTCCAGGTCGGAGTTGATGAAGTTTTGGAAGTAGGGGAGACCGTATTGTGCGGTCATGTCGAAGAGGGCTTCGGTGTTGGGGGAGTCCCAGTCGAAGTCCTTGGTGATGTTGTAGGTGGGGATGGGGAAGGTGAAGGGTCTGCCGTCGGAGTCGCCCTCGGCGAGGACCGCCAGGAATGCCCGGTTAATGAGGTCCATTTCGGGCTGTAGGTCTCCGTAGTAGAAGTCCATGATTTCCCCGCCGATGATGGGGGTGTGGTCGCGGAGGTCCGCCGGGCAGGTCCAGTCGAAGGTGAGGTTAGTGAAGGGGGTTTGGGTGCCCCACCGGGAGGGAACGTTGAGGTTAAACACAAACTCCTGCAACACCTGGTACACTTGTTCGAAGGTGAGTTGGTCGATGCGGACAAAGGGCGCCATGTAGGTGTCGAAGGAGCTAAAGGCTTGTGCCCCGGCCCATTCGTTTTGCAGAGTACCCAGGAAATTCACCACCTGGCCGCAGGCGGAGCTTAAATGCTTCGGCGGGGCGGAGGAAACCGTGTTGGGCACGCCCCCGAATCCCTCTTCAATCAGTTGGCGCAGCGACCATCCGGCGCAATATCCAGAGAGCATGTCAAGGTCGTGGATGTGGATGTCACCGTCCCGGTGCGCCTGCCCTGCTTCGGGAGAGAACACTTGGTCGAGCCAATAGTTGGCTATGGCCTTGCCGGAGGTGTTGAGGATCAGGCCACCGAGAGAAAAGTCCTGGTTAGCGTTGGCGTTAATGCGCCAATCGGCGTGGGATAAGTATTCGGTGATGCTGGAATGGTCGTAACTCTGCATGGTGAATAAGATTACCGGATCAACACCCGCAAACCACTACATATGTATAGATGAAATATTATTAATCCCATATCTTGTGGTATGGGTGGGTTTGTTCCCGAGTTTCAATCCAGATTTAGTATAAGTGCAATTCGTTACATCGGCGTGTCGGGGTGATTCATGAAATTATTCCCACCGAAGTATCCCAGGGTCACGGATTTCTGCGCCGTCGGGCGTCGTCAAGCGGGAACGGTGCGGGAGGGGGTAAACCTCGCCCGCGGTGAATGACGCTAAACCGCAACTAATATTTCCGTTAGAGATCGTGCTAGCATGCGCATATTTCTTTAAAAGCCGCCGCCCGCACACATTTTTCTTTTGTTTGTTGACCTACCCCCGAATTTTGGGTGCGGTAGCGTTGAGGTATCTTCTAGCTGACTTACACCTCATAAGGGAGCGACAAGGAAAAGAGAATCGGCATGGCTCAGGCATTGATCGAAGGACAAATCGTCATGTACGTGTTCTTTGTGCTCGTTGTTGTGGCGGCGGTTCTCCCCTGGGTCACCGACGACCCCACCCGCCTCAGAGACTCCATTGCCACCCGCTTACGGGTCTCTTTTGTCAGCGCCGGCATCATGACATTTCTCATGTTGTGGATCCATGTTGGCGACGCCTACACCACCCACGGCTACGGCGATAAGGTTTCCTGCAACTACGGCTACCCCAACATGCTGGACACCAGTGTGCAACGCCTCATCGGATCCTACGAATGCATACTCAATAGCAGATTCGCCATAGCGTTGTTTTTCTTGTCAGCCCTCGTGATCCTCATGCTGGAACGCAAAATCCTGCGTTACTTCATTACGCAACGCGGTTAAAGGGGCACCAATGAAGCACAAAATCCTTGCCTTATGTGGGCTCATTCTGATGTGCTACGCCTGTAGCTTATCGACGGCTACCGCAGCGCCACAATCCGCCACCACCGATAACGCCGCCATCACCACCGCCGTCAAAACATACCAAAGCGTCCTCGACGCCCAATGGACCAACACCAGCTGCACCCTCTCCCGGTGCCTCAGCTCCAGCAGCAGAATCGTCGGAACCCCCGCCGGTCGGGACACCTTCACCCAGGTGGAGCGCGAAAACCTGAAAATCCGTGACGAACTCCTCGCCGATGGCACCTGGTTCGCGGTCGCAAAAAGCGACGTCACCATCACCCAAGCCACCCCCCAACCCGATGGTAGTGCCTTCGTCATCGCCACCATCACCACCACCCTCACCGAGGGCGGCAAAGACGGCAAACCCACCCCCGGGAACCTGAGCGACGCCCACACCATCACCCTGAAGCAGGTCGACGGCAAATATTACGTCATGGCCGACATCCGCAACGATTCCGGCTCCACCTCATTCCTGAGCTCCATCACCATCAAAGGCCAGATCATTACCTACGTGTTCATCGGCCTGGTGGCGCTCGCCGCCCTCCTGCCGTGGCTCGCCGCCTTCCGCGGTCGCGGCAAACACCCCATCGAAAACAAACTCTTCGTCTCCCTCACCAGCACCCTCATCATGACCTACATGTGGTGGCTCACCCGCAACCACGCCCACGTCACCGGCGTGAACGGCGCCCGGCGCGTCTGCAAGGGCAGCTATTCGTTCATGCTGAACCCTCGGGTGGCGAAGATTCTCTCCTGGTCGAACGACTGTATCACCCACAGTTGGGTTGCCATGGTCCTCATCACCACCGCGGCCCTTGCGCTCCTCTTCCTGGAATTATGGGTGACTCGCCGCTATATCGCGGCGCCCAGCGTCGCAAAGCGGGCGGCTAGGCGGCGGTAGTGATCGTCACCGCCGGCACCCCCGCATGCTCGTCGGCGATTTCAAACCCGGCAAACCGGGGGTGATCCCCCAGCCGCTTATTCGCCTGGAGGCTGTGGGCGATCCACAGGAGTTCGCCGGCCGAAAACGATGTTCGGTTCGTCGCCATGATCTCCGCCCGGATATCCACCGAAAATAGTCCGTCGGCCGCCGGGTCCGGCCGGAGCACCGCATCCGCGTGAGCGAGGTTTTCGCACGGCAATAACTCGTCCAGGCTGGATATCAACGCCGAATATTCGAACGCCACCTTGGGGTTATGCATCACAATCTCGTCGTGCGGCCACGCCGACTTGTTGACCCTGGACACCTCGGTGACAAACTGTTCCAGCGACAGGTATCGCCGCGACCCGAATTCCCACCGTATATCATCCAACATGGGGACCTTCCTTAAAACCGTAAAAACTCGTGATTCCTCCCCATTGTTCAAGGAAAGCCGGTGAAGCCGGGGAGCAACTCGCGGGCAGCCGCGAAAAATCATGCCACAAACCAATACCCCAGCATGATGTGTGATGGTTTACGTCTTATTAACCTCAACAGTCATGACTGTGCATAAACGATGGCTCATCCCGTTTTCTGAGGAGCTGGTGACCTGGCGCCAATATGTTTTTATCGCGTTGATGATTGTGCTCATTTTGGTTGTGGGGGTGGGCGATCCCGCGACTCGGGAACTGATTTACCCTGCTTCCGTGGCCACGTTGGTTGTTGTCATGGAGGTTATTGGGTTTGCCCTGTTGGCCTTGGGGTTGGTGGTGCAGCTTACCCGGTTTGAGTTGGGGCTGGGGCTTGTGGGCCTGGGGTTGTTTTGTTCATCGTTTGCGGTGCTTCCCATACAATTCGTCGCCTATCCGATTGTGTGCTATCAAACCGCGGTTGCGGCTGCCCGACTGAATTTTCGCCGCCGCCTGTGGCTCACCATCATTATTGTTGGCAGCCTCTACGCCAGCGCATATATTTTGATCGTCCCCGAGCTATTCCAGGCTAAGGGCGGGCCGCACTGGTGGCAGACGCTGCACCTCTATAACGTCATTCTCATCATTGGTGCTGTTATCGTTGGGGTCCTGGTCACCATTGGGTTTTTCTGGCTGGTTGGTTCCGGGATTCGCCGCCGCTACCAGCGCATGCAGGATCTCGAAGCCAGGGCCGACTATGCCGTGGTTCAGGAGCGCAACCGGATCGCCCGCGAAATGCACGACATTATCGCCCACTCGCTCACCGTCATGATCGCCCAAGCCGACGGTGGGAAGTTCGCTGGTAAAAAGAACCCGGACATGGCGATCACAGCCCTCGATACCATTGGGGATGTGGGCCGGTCCGCCCTGGCAGAAATGCGTCAACTCCTCAGCGTGTTGCGGGAAACCGAAACCCCGGAACGCAGTCTTGCCACCACCCCCGGTGTGGCCGGCATCAGTGATCTTATTAAAGAGACCCGGCGCGCCGGGGCGGAGGTGGACTACACGGTGACCGGCACGCCCCATGTGCTGCGGGAATCGTTGGGGTTGAGCGTGTTCCGCATCGTGCAGGAGTGTCTCACGAATGCCCTCAAGCATGGGAGTGCGAACATTATCATGTCGCTTGACTGGTTGTCGGACCGGTTGATTATTGTGGTGAAAAATGACCTGGGTGGGGGGTTGGTGGACCCCCAGCAGCTTGCCGACGTTCCAGGTGGTCGCGGCCTTATTGGTATTGCGGAGCGGGCAAAAATTCATGGTGGTGCTGCGCATTGGGGGCCGCATGCTGGACAATGGGTTGTGGAAGTCACCCTACCGTTAGGAGAATAATGATGTTTACCGTTGGGATTGCCGACGATCAGCAGTTGGTGCGGGCCGGGTTTTCCATGGTGTTGGGCTCCCAGGATGATATTGAGGTGGTGTGGGAGGCGAATAATGGCCGGGAGGCCGTGATGTTGGCGCAAAGACAGCCGGTGGATGTGATTCTCATGGATATTCAAATGCCGGTGGTCAATGGGATTGATGCGACGAAGGAGATTGTGGCGCAGCGGCTGCGGGGCCCGGCGGGGGAGCTCACCCGCATCGTGGTGTTGACCACGTTTGATTCGGATAATTATGTGGTGCAGTCGATTGAGGCGGGGGCCAGCGGGTTTTTACTAAAGGATACTTCCCCGGAGGAGTTGATTTCGGCGGTGCAGAACGTGGGGGAGTCGTCGGCGGTGATTAGTCCGGCGGCGACGGCAACCCTGTTTAAACGGTTGCGCACCCATATGGCGCCGACGGTGGATCCGATGGTGGCGCTGAATCGGGGGTTGGTGGAGCCGTTGACGCATCGGGAGGCGGAGATTTTATTGCTGATTGCCCGGGGGTTGTCGAACACGGAGATTGCCGACCATTTGGTTATTTCCCTGCCGACGGTGAAGACCCATGTGGGGCGGGTGTTGGCGAAGACCGGGTCGCGGGATCGGGTGCATGCGGTGCTATATGCGTTTGACCGGGGGGTCATACCCAAAAATGAGACCGGGGCATGATGTAGCACGGGGGCCATGGTGTCACAATTGGAGGCATTGGCGATAACGCAACAGGGTTTTTAGTAGAAAGGTGGTTGTTGTGATTATTGTGGAGGGCCTCAGTAAGAAATATGGTTCGAAACTTGCGGTGAATAATGTGAGTTTCACCGTGCCGGACGGCCAGGTGACGGGGTTTTTAGGCCCTAATGGTTCCGGCAAGTCCACGACAATGCGGTGCATGTTGGGGTTGGATGCCCCCACCCAGGGTCGGGTGCTATTCCGCGGTGAGTGTGGGGGTAAGGCTTATGATGACGAGTTCGCTAAGCTGCGCAATAAGCCGGCGGTGGCCGGCGCGATTTTGGATGCCGGGTGGTTTCACCCGAACCGGAGCGGCCGGAACCATTTGCGGGTCATTGCCCGCGGCGCCGGCATTTCCGACGATCGGGTGGAGCAGTGTTTGGCGGTGGTGGGCATGACGGAGGCCGCCAATCAGCGGATTGGCGGCTATTCGTTGGGCATGAAGCAGCGCATGGGGGTGGCGACCGCCTTGTTGGGGGATCCGCAGCACCTGATTTTGGATGAGCCTATCAATGGGCTGGACCCGGAGGGGGTGAGCTGGATGCGGCGTACAATCCGCACTCTGGCGGAGCAGGGGAAAGCGATCGTGGTGTCGTCGCATTTGCTTGCGGAGATGGAGCAGACCGCGGACCGGTTGGTGGTGATCGGCAAGGGCACCATGATTGGCGAGTATTCGATGGCGGAGTTTTTGGCGGACGGCACGATCGTGGAGGTAGAAACCCCCCAGGCGGATGAGTTACAGCAGCGGTTGGCGGAGCGGGGGCTGACGGTCGCTCACCATAGCACGAACGCGCTGGCGGCGCAGGGTGTGTCGGTGGTGCGGGTGCCGGTGCCGGCCGACCACGACGACATGAAATTGCGCACAATCATCGCGGAGGTGGCGTTGACGAACAGCATTCTGGTGGTGGGCATGGCCACCCACCGGGAGAATCTGGAGCAACGATTCCTGGAGGCAACAAAGAACGTGCAGGAATACCACACGGATGATGCGGTGGCCGCCCCCGCCCCCACGAACTAAACCATTCACTTACTCAAGAAAGAGCATTATCATCATGTCTGCTTTTTTCAACGCTGTGCGTTCGGAAACCCTAAAATTCACATCCCTTACATCCTTCTGGGTGTATCTGGCGGCGCTTATCGCCAGCCTGGTCGGCCCCATTTTCATTTACACCATGTTTGCCGCCGGGCCGAAACCGGTGGGGTGGGATGTGGTCACCATGGGTGGGCCGGTGTTTACCCTGATCGCCACCGTGTTTATGGCGTCCGCGGTGGCCGGTGAGGTAGAGACCCACATGAACGCCCACGCGTTTTTAACCCAAGACCGCCGCGGCCTGTGGCTGGGGGCCCGCATCCTGGTGGCCATGGCCATACTCTTGGCCGCCTACATTGCGGCGATGGTCTTGACAATCCTGGTGCTGCTGGTCATGGGCCTGAACCTGGATCTGTCGAACCTGGTGCCGTTGTATTCCAGCGTGGGGAGCTTGATTATGGTGGGCCTGTTGACGGCTGGGGTTTCGGGCATGCTCGGCTCCCGGCTGGGTGGGATGACGCTCATGGTGTTGTGGAACATGATGCTCACATCTTTGGTGAGCTATGCCGCCCACATGTCACCGAAGCTGGTGTTCCTGTGGTTGTTGGAGCCGGCGAACCGCATGGAACAGTTGGCGAACCAGCTGGTGCACACGTCCGGGCTGCCATCCGGTTGGGATTTGGCCAGCATGCAACCCATGGTGTTTAACATTGGGGTGATTCTCGTGTGGCTTGTGGGCATGGTGTTCGGGGCGTTTGTGGTGAATGCGCGCCGAGATGTGCGCTAGATGTGCCACCGGTTGTTACCCGCAATGGGGTAGTGGCCTCGGGTGCTGGTACGTTCGTATTTTATGGAGCAACAACAAAAGCGTGCAAAACCGTATAAGTTGATTATTGCCTGCATCATGCTGGTGGGGTTCGTGGCGGTGGGTGCCGTGGTTGCTTATAAGTGGCAGCCAATCATGCACAAGGTGCGGTCCGCCACGAACACGTCGGATATTGATCGGACCCGGGGTGAGGCAGAGTTTCCACAGGTTGATACGTCACAGTTAAGCCCGGTGCGGCAGCGGATTTTATCATTGGCCAAAACCGAGTTTGAGGCGCAAAATAAGGGCACGAAATACAGTGAGGGCACCGAGGAGGCGTGGTGTGCGGATTTCGTGAGTTGGGTGATGCGGGAGGCGGGGGCGCCGCTGAAGAACGGCAACACTGGCGGGTGGCGGATCCCCGGCACGTTCACGTTGCAGGAGTATTACGAGTCGATCGGGAAGTTCCAGAAGGCCGGGAGCGGATACCAGCCCAAGCCGGGGGACGTGGTCATGTATAACGGTTCGCCCATTTTCGGCGACCACACCAATATTGTGGTGCAGAATAACGACGGGGCGTTGGTGACCGTGGGCGGCAACGAGGACGGCCGGATCCGCGTGTATAACAACACGAAGAAAGACTACGACGGCCTACTGGGGTATGGTGTCGTGGACTAGGCGATGCTGGCTTTTCGACGCCGGCTAGACGTGCACCACCTTGATCTCTATCTCGCTGAGGGCGTTCGTGCCGGTGAGAATGAGGGTCACCGGTGGTGTGGGGTTCGCCTGGCCGCTACCGGTGTTGGTGGCGACCGCCGAATAGTCGGTGGTGGTTTCCGCAAGAATATCCGTAATATTATTTTGTATTCGAAACTGGTCTGGGACGATGAGTTTCAGGGCGGCCATCACCAGCGTGATTTTCAATTCCACCTGGGGGCTGGTGAGGATAACATTGGTGAAGTCGAGAACCAGTTCGGAGCACACACCGGTGACGGAGTGGGTGGGGCCGCATGTCCAGGTCCCATACCGGTCGGTTTCGCTAAGAAACGCGTTGGTTTTCACGAGTGCCTGCCCGGCCGAATTGGTGGGCACCAACCATCTTGCTTGGGTGGGTATGTTCGCCACGGCGTTGGGGGTGGGGACCGCTAACGCGTTCGACGCGGCTTGTTGCCCTTCGGGTGGCGCGGAGTGGATTTTGTCCACCTCGTCCGGCATGATCGGCTGCGGGAATCGAGCGGACACCTGTTCGAGGAAGTTATCCGCGTCGGGTGCGGGAAGATGCGGCCCCAAATCAAGGTCGGCGACCAGGGGCTTGAGCTCGTCCCGGTAGGTGGCACCCAGGGCCGTGTTGCTGCGCTCCGTGTATTCGGCGAAGTCGAGTTGGCCGTCGTCAAACGCGAACCGGAGGGCGTTAGCAATCGTTGATCGTTGGAAACCGCTGGCGCGTTTACGGATGTCATCACTCATAACTAATTTTATCTCTCAATATTTGGTGAAAACACGACAAATTCATCTTACTCTGATTAAATAGAACATAGTCGTAATCCTGCGGCGATAAGCTCCCGGATAATACGGGAGACTTCCACTCGGATCGTTCGGCACGTACCTGCCGATGGAGGATTTTTATTATGGCATCTGTGACCTATGAAGCCGTCACCCTGGTGTACCCCAACGCCAAAGCCCCTACTGTTAATAATTTTGATCTGGAAGTCGCCGATGGCGAATTCCTAGTGCTCGTTGGCCCGTCGGGCTGCGGCAAGTCCACAACCCTGCGCATGCTGGCCGGCCTGGAGGACGTGACCGCCGGCCGCATCCTGATCGGTGACACCGATGTGACGACCGCGCCACCGAAAGAACGCGATATCGCCATGGTGTTCCAAAACTATGCGCTCTACCCCCACATGTCGGTGCGGGAAAACATGGGGTTTGCCCTCAAGATTGCGGGCATGCCCAAGGATCAGATTGATAAGCAGGTGGAAACCATGGCGAAGCGCCTGGACCTGCTGCCCTACCTGGATCGTAAGCCGAAAGCACTCTCGGGCGGCCAGCGGCAGCGTGTGGCCATGGGCCGCGCCATTGTGCGGAAGCCGAAAGTGTTCCTCATGGACGAGCCGCTTTCGAACCTGGATGCGAAACTGCGGGTGCAGACCCGTACCGAAATCGCCGCCCTGCAACGCGAACTCGGCGTCACCACCCTCTATGTGACGCACGACCAAACCGAGGCGCTCACCATGGGCGACCGCATTGCCGTGCTCAACGGCGGCATCCTGCAGCAGGCCGGCTCCCCCCGCGAGCTTTACGACGCCCCCCAGAATGTGTTTGTGGCCGGATTCATTGGCTCCCCCGCCATGAACCTCCTCGAATGCACCAAGGACGAAGACCACATCGCCCACTACGGGGACGCCCGCATCCCCATCCCCGCAGTGTCCGAAACCGAAGTGACCGTGGGCTTCCGCCCCGAATCCATCGAATTGGTGTCGGATTCCGAACCGAACACCATCCCCATCAAACTCGATTTCGTGGAGGAGTTGGGCTCCGACTCCTACCTGTATGGGCACATCACCGGTGCTCCGGAAGATTCCACCCATGTGGTGGTTCGCACCCTGCCGAACAGCGCGCCGGCGCCGGGCTCGGTGTTCCACGTTCGGATCAATCCGGATGAACACCACGTGTTTGCCACCGCTACCGGGGAGCGCCTACCGGTCTAACCCTCAGCGGTTTTCGGGCATACTCGCGCACATGCCGGCGGGAGGGGTAGCCTCGTACTGATTACCCCCGCTATCCGCATCACGGCAGAAAGGAGTCTCGGGTATGCCCCGCTACACCATTGGCGAACTGCACTCTCCCGAGTTTAATAACCGGTACTTTTTCGACGGCACCCTAGGCGCATTGCATGCCGCCGACGGCACAACGTTTCGGCTGTGGGCGCCGACCGCCTGGCGGGTGGTGCTGAACGTGCACTCCGGCCCTGCTGCGGGAACCTACCCCATGACCCCCGACCAACCCCATCCGGGGGTATGGGAATGTCGGCTGCCGGGCGACCAGGACGGCGCCGAATACACCTACACACTGGTGTTCGAAGCCGGCGGTTCGGGGACCGAGTCTGTCGACCCCTACGCCCGCGCGGTCACCGCCAACGGGCAGCGCGGCGTCGTAGTAAACGTCGACAAGCTTTTGGGGCAGGCCACCCGCATGCCCAGCTTCGGGCGGGCATCGGACGCCATCATCTACGAACTGCACGTCCGCGACCTGACGATCGGTCCGGAGAACGGCATCACTCACAAGGGCAAATTCCTGGGCCTCACCGAGGCCGGCACCCGCACCGCCGCCGGGAACCTTTCGGGGCTGGACTATATTGCCAGCCTGGGGGTCACCCACGTGCAGCTGCTTCCCGTTTTCGATTTCGGGTCGGTCGACGAGACCGGGGACCTACGGTTCGGCGCCCAATACAACTGGGGATACGACCCGGTGCACTATAACGTGCCGGAGGGATCCTATGCCACCGACCCCACCGACCCCACCAGCCGCATTAGGGAGTTCCGGCAGCTCGTGGATGCGTTTCACGCCCGCGGGATTCGCGTCATCATGGACGTGGTGTACAACCATGTGTACGACGTTGCGGATTCCCCCCTGGGACGCACCGTGCCCGGCTACTATTTCCGCATGCGGCCCGATGGCGGCTTCTATAACGGCACCGCCTGCGGCAACGAAACCGCATCCGAGCAGCTTATGATGCGGAAATTCATTGTCGACTCCATCACCTATTGGGCCACCACCTTCGGCCTCGACGGGTTCCGGTTTGATCTCATGGGTATTCACGATGTGGACACCATGAATGCGGTGCGGGCCGCCGTGGACGACATCGACCCCGGCATCATTCTCCTCGGCGAGGGCTGGGATTTGGGCCACCACCCGGACGGGGTGGTGCCGGCCCACCACGGCAATAGCCGACTCATGCCGGGGGTGAGCTCGTTCAACGATTTCTACCGGGACATCATCAAAGGCTCCAACTTTATCCTCTCCGACCCAGGCTTCGTGTCCGGCTGCGTCGGCAGCTATGATTGCGTGCAATCCAATGCGGGGGCGTTATATGATGCCCTATTGGGAACACCCGCGAACCGGAGATTCGCCTCCGCCGCCCAATCTGTGCTCTATAACGAGGCGCACGACAATTGGACCATGTTCGACAAGCTGCGCGGCACCTACACACTCATGTGGGCGCGGGAACCCGATATCGCCAAACGCCACATTCTGGCCACCGGCACCCAATACATTGGTCGGGGCGTGGTGTTCATCCACGCTGGCCAGGAGTTTCTGCGCACCAAAAACGGGGTCGAAAACTCCTACCGCAGCCCCGACTCCGTGAACGTATTCGACTACGATCGGGCCGGCCGGTTCGCCAACGAGGTGTGCTACTTCAAAGACCTGAATGCGTTCCGGAAAACCTGGCCCTGGCTGCGGGAATCCGACTATGAGGTGATTAAGGCCTCGGCTCAACTCATCACCGCAAAGGGCCTGCATCTAAGCTATCGGGTGGCTGGCGCGTTCGGGACCGGCCGGGATGCCCTGGTCATGATCAACGCCAACTATTCCTCCTGGCATCACTCCCTGCCGGCCGGCACCTATAAGGTGCACATCAACGACGGCAAGGTGTATTCGGACCCGCAGGCGCAGGAGATCAATAAGAAACTCGTGGTGCCGCCGCTCCGGCTGGCGGTGGTGGAGCACATTAACTAGGGCAAGGCAAAAGCGTCGAAAAGCTTCGCGCGGGTGTAGTAGTAAGCTTTTCGACGCCCTGTTAGCTCAATTGTACGTATCCCAGCCCCGAGGAGACATGGGATTTGTCACGAATTATTCGGCGGTTTCCAACTTAGCCCGCAGCGGCACCTCCTTGAGGAACATAACCGTCACAAACCCAGCGACGATCATGGGGATGAGCAGCAAAAACACCGGCGTCAGCGCATCGTTATAGGCGCCCACAATCACGTCGTGGATCGCGTCCGGCAGCTGGTTCACCCGGGCCGGGGTGAGCGAATTCATGTCCATTTTCCCGCCACCCATTGCGGAGGCCACGGCCGGGCCCAAAGCGGACATACGTTCGCTCAGCAGATCCGTCAGCCGGGTCGTGAACTGGGCGCCCACGAATGCCCCACCCAGGGAAGCGCCGATCTCGCGGAAGAAGTTATTCGACGCCGTGGCCATGCCCACCTCATGATCGGAGAAGGAATTCTGCACCACAAGCACCAGGATCTGCATGCCCAACCCAATGCCGGCACCCAGCAGGAACATATAGCTGAGCAGCACCCACAGCGGGGTTTCGACCGTGAGGGTGGACAGCAGCCACAGGCTGATCGCTAACACCACCATGCTGGCGATTGGCATCCACTTGTATTTACCGGTCTTCGAAGCGAGCGCCCCCGTGGTCATGGCCATGCCCATCAACCCGACAACCATGGGGAACATCATCAACCCCGAACCGGTCGCATTCACCCCGGTCACCATTTGCAAATAGGTGGGCATGTAGGCCAGTACTCCGAACATGGCGATGCCGATAAATAGTCCGGTGATAGTGGCCAGCACAAAGTTTCGGTTCCGAAATACCTTCAGCGGAATGAGCGGATCCGTGGCCGTCGCCTCCGCCCACACAAACAGGGCAGAGAACACAATGGCGGCGATAATGAGGTTAATAATCGTGGCGGAACCCCACTCGTACTCCACCCCACCCCAGGACGCAATAAGAATGATCGAGGTCACGGCAACCGCCATGGTGAGCGTGCCCCATACGTCGAACGTAAACTTGGTGTCATGCTTGGGCAGCTTCAATACGGTGGCCGCAATGGCGATAGCGAGTACCCCGATGGGCAGGTTCATCCAAAACACCCAACGCCACCCGATGCTCTCGGCGAACCAACCACCCAGCACGGGGCCGACCACACTGGACAGGCCGAACACTGCCCCCATCACACCCATGTATTTCCCACGGTCCCGGACAGGAACAATGTCCGCAATAATGGCCTGCGATAAAATCATGAGCCCGCCGCCGCCCAGGCCCTGCACCACACGGGCAATAATAAGCCAGGTCATATTGGTGGCGAACCCACCAATCACCGACCCGATGAGGAACACGGTGAGCGCCCCCAAGAAGAGCGTTTTTCGGCCCATCATGTCGCCTAATTTGCCGTAAATCGGCATCATAATGGTGACGGCCACCAGGTAGCCGGTGGTCACCCACAGCATGTGGTTCACCCCATCGAGCTCACCCACAATGGTGGGCAGCGCTGTGGAAAATACCGTCTGGTCTAATGCCGACAAAAGCATCGACACGATGAGTCCGGCGAAAACCATTAATATTGTGCGTTTATCCGCCTCCTGGCCGGTGGGGGATTGTGGCGGCACCATCGGCTGAGGCACGTCTTCTGTTGCTAACTTCGTTGTCATAGTAACTAATAATAAGCAGCCGATTGATAAGTAACATCGCCTGGGAAGGTGATCTTTCCACACCCACGCCTACCCCCACAGGGGTATACGGTGGTGGATTTTTTAGCCCCCCGGCGCTACCAGGCCGCTCTCGTAACCAACAATCACCAACTGCGCCCGATCGTGGGCGCCCAACTTCGTCATAATATTCCCCACATGGGTTTTCGTCGTATGAATGGAAATAACCAGCTCGTCCGCGATCTCCTGATTCGACAACCCCTTGGTGACCAACCGCAGCACCTCCCGCTCCCTAATCGTGAGGGCATCAATGAGCTCCGGGTTCGCATACGGCTCCGGGTCGGTCTCGGTGGGTTGCAGCATGCGGGTAATCAAACTCCGGGTCGCCGAGGGGGACAACAACGCATCCCCGTTCGCCACCGCCCGCACCGCCCGGGCGAGCTCCTCCGGCTCCGACCCCTTACCGATAAACCCGCTGGCCCCAGCCCGCAGTGCCGCCACAATATTCGTGTCATTCTCAAACGTGGTGAGAATCAACACCCGGGTGGCCGCCAAATCCGGGTCACCACAAATCTTTTCCGTGGCCGCAATACCATCAAGCTCGGGCATGCGAATATCCATGAGCACCACATCGGGCTGAAGGCGCTGCGCCATGGCGATAGCATCCAACCCGGTATCACCCTGGCCCACGATAGTGATGTCGTCGGTGGCGTCAAGCATGACGGAAATGGCCTGCCGGATGAGCGCCTGATCGTCGACAAGTAAAACCCTAATCATAGGGTGCTTCCCTGAAACGGGAGGGTGGCGGTTACCCGCCAATCATCATCCACCAGCCCGGCGGCGATAGTGCCCCGCACGCTGGCCGCCTGCTCCTGCAACCCGATCAGGCCGAAACCCTGCCCGGTGGTTTCCGGCCGGGGGCTGGCCGGGTTCGTGACAGTGATAGTGAGGGCGGAATCCTTCAGCCGTAAATCCACCGCCGCGTGCGTGTTATCGCCATGCTTATAGGCGTTCGTCAACGCCTCCTGGACGATCCGGTACGCCACCCGCCCCACCGCGGCCGGCACCCGACCCAGATCGTCGGGTTTCTGCACCACCACCCGCATGCCCACCTGGCTGAACTTTGCCACCAGCCCATCAATGAGGCTTATCGACGGTTGGGGCGTGGTATCCAACTCCCCGGCGCCGCCGGCCTCCGTGCTGCGCAAATGCTCCAGCAGGTTCCCGATCTCCGTCAACACCGACCGGGCGGCATTCCGCACCGTCGCCAACGACTCCCGGGCCTGCTGCGGGTGCTTCTCCATCATCTGGGACGCCACCCCGGCGTTGAGGCTAATCACCGAAATTTGGTGCGCCACCGTATCATGCAAATCCCGGGCAATCCGCAGCCGCTCCTCCGTGACCCGCCGGGCCGCCTCGGACTCGCGGGTTTGCTCCGCCCGAATCGCCCGGTCGGTGATGGCCTTAATATAGCGGCGGTGCATGCGCACCGAATCGCCGGCGGCACCGGCAAACGCCACGCTGAAAATCGGGTGCAGCATGTGGTAGGTAAACACCGCACCCACAAAATGCCAGGTAGCCACCTCCATGGCAATGAGGGCGCCGATCGCCACGGGAATCCCAACATCCATGCCCCGCCGGTAAAACAACCCAGCTATTGCGATAGTGACCGCCAACAACAACCCAGGGTTATGGTCCCGCGCCCACACCGACCCCACAACAAACAACCCCACCATAGCAATGGCGATAAGGATCGGCTGCCGGCGGCGCATCAACAACAATCCCGCCGCCGTCACCGACAACACGATCGAAAGAACCGTGGGCGGCTGATACGGGTGAGCGGGGTCGGCAGTGAACGTGACGCTAATGACCATAATCGTGACCAGCACGTCCCGTAACCAATCAGGCATGGGTTGGGGTAGGGAATCCGGTCCAGCACGCATGCCGTCATTGTACTACCCGAAACTATTACCGCCCCATCCCGGTATAACGCCAACCAGCAGCCCGCCAAGCTCTAGGATTGAGCGCGTTCCGGCCGTCGATAAGCTGGGGGCGTTCCACCAAATCAATCGTCGCCTGCGGATCCAAGTGGGAAAACTCCTGCCACTCCGTCAACAACAACACCAGTTCGGCGCCGGTCAAAGCCGCGGTAATATCCGACTCGGTGTGCAAATGCGGGAAACTCCTATGCACCCCAAACAGTGCCTGCGGATCCGTCACCGTCACCTCCGCCCCCTGATCGTGCAACCTATCGGCCACCTCCAAGGCGGGAGAATCCCGAATATCATCACTATTGGGCTTAAACGATGCGCCCAACACCGTCACCTTTTTGCCTTCCGGCTCATCGCCCAACAGCTGCAACGCCCGATCCACTACCCGGTCCCGACTGTGCTGATTAATGGCATCCACATGATGTAAAAACGACACGGTATCATCGACTCCTAGTTCGGTAGCACGGGCAATAACTGCCCGAATATCTTTCGGTAAACAACCCCCACCAAATCCAATTCCTGCGCGCAGAAACAGCGGCCCGATGCGAGCATCCAACCCCAATGCCTCTGCTAGCAATGTCACGTCCCCACCAGTGCATTCGCATAATTCCGCCATGGTATTCATAAAACTAATCTTTGTGGCCAAAAATGAATTAGCCGCCATTTTGACTAGCTCCGCCGTGGCGTAATTCATCGTCAGTCGCGGCACGTCAGCCGCCAACATAGATTCATACACTTGATCGAGAGCATTTTGGGCGCGACACGCCGTAGCCGGATCATCCGGTAGCCCATACACTAACCTATCCGGGTGTAGCGTGTCCGCGACCGCGAACCCCTCCCGCAGAAATTCCGGGCTCCACACCAAAGCCCGCCCACCAAGCTTGTCGACGAGTCCCGCCGCCGTCCCAACCGGTACCGTGGATTTCCCCACCACCACCGCATCCAGGGAAGCAACTGGAAGAATGCTATCAATTGCGGCATGCACAAAACTCACATCCGCCGCCAGGCCATCCACCACCTGTGGGGTACCCACCGTGAGGAAATACACCTCCGCCGGCGTGGGCTCTGTGGCAAACGACAGCCGGCCCGACCCGAGTGCCTGCGCCAACAGCTCTGGCAAACCCGGTTCAAAAAACCCGGGATCACCATGAGAAAGCCGCTCAACCTTGGCCACATCCGTGTCGACGCCCACCACCTCGTGCCCGAGCGTCGCCAAGCAAGCGGCATGCACCGTGCCTAAATAGCCGCAACCAATAACATTAATCTTCATAACGCCTTACGAAAACGTCGCAATCCACTGAGCCAACCACGACGACGCCTGCGGCCGGAAACTATACACACACGCCACCCGGCGCCGCGCCGCCTCGTAATACGCCGACAGCCGCGCCGGGCTCACATGCAGCGAATCCGCCAACGTATGCACTGAATCCACCATCACATCCCGGGTGGCATCATTAATATTGCCCTGATACCACCGCAGCTCCGCATAGGCCAGCACATTGCCCAAATCCGCCGCGGCCTCACCCCGCGCCAGCGTTTCCAAACTCACCAAGCTCAGCCGGGACCCATCAAAAAACAGGTGCTTATCATGCAAATCACCATGCAACAACACCTCCGGGTCGGGAGCACCACTGGTCAAACCGGCAATCGCCTGATCCACCGAAATGCCCGGCACCTTATCGGCCCACCACCGCAACACCTGCGCCTCATCCGCCGCCGTGTGCTTCTTCACTGGCAGCTGAAACGTCGTAAACTGCGGCCACAACTGGGCAAAAATCACCCACGCCGGTGCCGCCTCATCACCAAAGTCATACACCGTAATTCCCGGCAGCCGATTCAAAATCACCATCGAATCCGTGTGCGACAACACCCGGGCCACATTCAAATGCGCCACCGTGCATTTTTGCGCCAATAACGAATGCGCCCGAATGATCGCCCGATTCTGCTCCGGCAACATATAGCCGTACACCCGATCCGCATCCATAATCACCGCATGCTCATGCCACTTATGGCTCACAATCCCATCGTGCGGCGTCAAATCCGGCAGCTTCTCATCCACCCCATAGTCGGCCATCTCCCACACCCCATTCGGATGAATCAGACCGGCCCGCACCCGGGAATCATCGTCGACAAGCTCCACAGTGATACTGCCATCATCATGCGGCCAACTGCGGCGCACCTTGGGCAACTGGCGTAACGTGTCCAACGCGCTCATAATACAAGCTCCTTTACTGCATCAAGCTCAGCAAAAATTTCGGTTTCCCAATCAGCATGGCCTTGCCGCAATGGATCCGCAATACGCAAAAGCTTTGCCTGGGCCCGAGCATGCCGCAATGCCCGCGCATTCGGGAGCTTGCCACCAGCCCGCGTATAACCAGAAATGAACCGTTCACCAGCTTCTGAGTCACTCGTCTCCACATACGACCCCACATCCACCGCAGCCGGCCCACCACAAGCACGCTCAAAATTGGTCAACCACAATTGCGTACCATCAGTCAGCACCCGTGCAGGAGAAGCATCGCCATGACTAAATACCGGTGTACCACCTAATTCTTCAACATGCCCCGCAATCCAATTCAGCCGCGCCGCCAAAATCGGATTCAAATACCGAAACAGCTGAGCCAACGCCGCCAACCGCCGAAACACATTCGTGCACGGACCTTCCGGCGGCGGCAACCGATGCAGCCGCGCAAACACCATCCCCGCTATCGCATCTAACTCCGGGGCATGCTCCGACGACAAATCCCGATCGGCTACAAACTCATGCACCACCAAATGCGGGTCCGCCACCGGCCCTAACTTCCGGGGCGTTGGCACTCCAGTAATCTGATGCTGCGGAAACCGCCGATGCGACACCTCAATCACATGATTACCATGCCGCAACACCACCCGCTTCGACGGCGTATACCGCAACACCCGGGTTGAACCACCCATCCCCACCAAATGCGGCGCTAACTTCTCATCCGCCTTCAGCTCCCCCTGCTGCAATAAAATATCCCGCGACAACTGCGTCGTCGACTCCCACAAATGATAATGACGCGCCCAATCCGCCACCCGCTTCGCACTACTATGCTGCGTCGGCCACAGCACCCGAGCCCACCGATTATCCGCCAACCCCAACACAATCGACGTATCCGGCGCAACCTCCACCTGCGTAATTGCAGTTTCCCGGCCCAATAATTCGGCACGGTCTTGATCGTTCAACAACGTACGAAGCACAGTCGAGGTATCCATGATGCGGTTATTCCTACTTCTTTATAATTCCTGATGATTCTGGCTGGTTATAGGGTTATGGGTTGCAAAAGGTGGTGATGAAAAGGTTCGGCTAGTTCATGACGCCGTACCCCGCATATGCCGCCCTCTATGTCCCCTATGCCCTATATGCCGGCGCCACCCCGACATACCCCGCGACTGGCTCACCAAAGCTTGAGCCAGGGCGCTGGCATTAGAGCCCGGAACCAGCACCCCGGCGTCCCCCACCGCGTGCGGAATCTGCCCAATATTTGAAGCCACAATCGGCAGACCCGCGGCTAAATACTCATAAACCTGCAATGGGGAAAAATAATGATGCGCGGACACTGTTTCCGGGTACGGCGCAACCCCAATCGCCGAACCTCGCAACTGTCCTGGAATCTCCGAAGGGCTCACCGCGCCCCGAAAATCCGCATCTACACGCAACTTTTGCGCTAAGTTCATCAATGGCACCCGCTGCGGGCTATCCCCCACAATCCGCAACTGCCACTGCTCCTGGGCCACCGCGGCCGCCCAAATCGCATACTCCACCCCGTCCCGGTGTGCCCGCTGCAGATCCAATAGCGGCGAATTCACCTCCAACACGCCGGGCTGATTTACCTCCGCAATCACCGTGTTGAATAGCGAATACCGTTCGTAAACCAGGTCGGACCCCCGCCGGGTAGTAAAAATGGTAACCTCATGCCCCTGAGCTGCAAATTCGCGCACAATTTCCTGGATGTGGACGCTGACACCATGCGGACCAAAGACCGACACCCCGGGGTCGACACTAACATAAGCGATACGCATCGGTCATAAACCCCCGCCGTTCATAGGAAAAACCATTTTATTAATGTGGCGTGCCGGCGGAACTAGGCTAGGGCCCGCGAGGGAGTCCGTAAAACCGGTAGCACTCATAATGATCGTTATTCCTCAAAAACTATTGTGTAACAGGTCGGTAAATATTTTTCACCGAGATTAATACGAAGATTAATCGGTGAGGTTATCCACTTTCCACGCTAGTAACTAGGGGAAATAAAGTACAGGATCATGAAAGAATTAAAATATACCGAAATGATCTCTATGAATGTTTATTTGTTCGTTATCCTTGGTCACGGCGAATTAGCAAATCTGCAACACGCTTGGAGTATGAGGGTTTATTAATGTAGCAAAAGGGCTTTTCATATGAAAATAGCCACGGAATGGGCCGTGGCAGTGGTGTGGATAGGTCAGACTATTTATCTGTATCAACAATCGCAGCGGCGGTGGGCGGCAGGTGCAGCCCGGCTCCGGTGAGCTCAGCCCCGCCGATCCCTGCGACCATGGTGCCATTGGCGTCCGGGTAGTCGAGCGGTTGCGCGCTGGGATTGATAACAATGGTGAGGTGGGAGCGTCGATAAGCGAGCAGGCGGGGGTGCGGCGCGGGCAGGAACTCCAGCGGCGCGCTGGCTTGCAACGCGGGCGTGGCGCGGCGAATCGCAATAAGCTGCCTGGTCAGCGCCAATAACTGCGGCTGCTTATCGACGCTCGGACCGCCGGAAACTGGCAAATACAGGGACTCTGGCGCGGCGGTGGAAAACCCATAGTTGGGCTGGGTGCTATCCCACTGCATGGGCGTGCGCGACCCCGTGCGGGCATACCCGCCTTCCTTCGTGGGAATCTTGACGTACTCCATGCCGATTTCGTCACCGTAATAAATGGTGGGCACGCCGGGCATGGTGAGCAGGAAGAAGAAAAACGCCATCCGTTCGGCCTCGGTGAGGCGCGGGGCCAGGCGTGGGGTGTCGTGATTCCCACTGATAATGTTAAACAATCCATGCCGATACAATGGTTCGTATTGCACAATGAAATCGGTGGCCGGGGTGTCGGAATGCTGGGCGAAAAAGCTTCGATCATGCGTGCGATCCAACGGATCCGGGGACTCCCTGGTGAGCAGGTGATACCCGTTGTCACCCCAATCCAAATAGAAGTCCATATCAAACCCCGCCTCGTGCGCCAGTTCGGGCTTGCCCCATTCCGACACCAGGATCGCATTCGGATACATTGCGCGCACCCGGCCGATCATATCCTGCCACACGGCAATGGTCGCCTGCTTGTCCTCCGTGTCGAACTTCACGAGCGAATCCGCCATATCCACCCGGAACCCGTCGCATCCCAGTTCGAGCCAATGCTTCATGACCTCCACCATGGCCTGCCTAGTGGCCATGGGTCCTGGTGCGTCCGGTGACTGCTGCCATGGTCGATTCCGCTGGTGAAAGCCATAATTCAGGGCCGGCTGCGACTTGAAGAAGTTCAAAATGTAGGTGCCATTCCGATCGTACTCGCCCCCAATGAATGGCAAACCCGCCCCATTATCGAAGGCGTGTTCGGTCCAAATGTAGCGGTCGGAGAATTCGTTCGGTTCCGGCTGTGCGCTCTGCTGAAACCAGGCGTGCTCCTCACTGGTGTGGCCCGGCACCAGGTCGAGTAGCACTTTTATGCCGTGGCGGTGCGCCTGCTCCACGAGGGTCACGAGGTCTTCCGTGGTGCCGTACCGCGGCGCAATCTGGTAGTAGTCGCGCACGTCGTAGCCGGCATCTTTGAAGGGGGAATCAAAAATCGGATTGAGCCAGATCATGGTGATTCCCAGGTCAGCGAGGTAATCCAGCTTGCTGGTGATGCCGGCCAGGTCCCCGATGCCGTCCCCGTTGGAATCGGCAAAGCTCTGGGGATAAATCTGGTAGAGGATCTCGGACTCTAGGTCCAGACCGGGGTTTGATGGTGGGGGAGTGTTGCTCATGCTCCCAGGGTAATGCACCCGGTCCCTGCCCAAGCGCCACCCAAGGCCGCCCAAGGCCGCCTAGGGCCACCCCAGGGTTGCCGGGGCTGCACTTCTTCTAAGCTGGGGACCTGGTGGAGTGGCCATGTGGCTCCAGCGTAAACACGCCGCCCGTAGCCGGGTCCCCAGCTTATCGGTTCTGCTGTCTGTTCCCCGTTCTCCGTGCCCCGGCTGGGCGTGCTTGGTACCGCATAGTTGCTAAGCCGGGGATCTTCCTGGATGTGCCTGTTTTCCCTGGCCGTTTGCCTGGTGGGGGTTGAGGTCCCTAGCTTATCGGGTTTGCTGCAGCTAGCTTTACGACGTCTCCCAGGGGCCAGAATCCCTGTTCAGGGACATGTAGCGAGGTTCCCTGCCAGGCTGCACTTCTTCTAAGCTGGGGACCTTGCCGAGGTGTGGTGTTTTCCCTAGTGGAATGCCGCCTGAGCGGGAGGGAAAGCCGGATCCCCAGCTTATTGGATTTGCTACCGAGGGCCAACCGGGAGCTTATCGGGGCCTACCGGGGATTTGGGTGGGGAGGTCTTGGTGGAGACGGCCTAATCACGGAAAATCGCATCTGCTATCAGCCGAAAATAGGCGGTAGCAGATGCGATTTGGCTATGTGGGCATGGGGTGGCTCAGGGGAAGGCCGCCCAATCCTCCCGCTATTGTTGGTGAGACCAGTAGGGGATGGTAGCCGTCAGGTCGTAGACGGTGTGTCTGGTTGGTGAGGCGGCCGGTTGGAGTTGGAGGACCCGGGCAATGGTGGGGATGAGGTATGTGGCTATTTCGGCCGGGGTGAAGCGGAGAATGTGGTAGCCGTGGCGGGAAATGTGGACGTCACGATGGATTTGGTTCTGGAAAATATTGAGCCGGTGCTGGGGAGCGCCAATGTATTTGCTGTGTCCGTCGATTTCGATAACCAGCCAATTGTCGAGGAGGAGATCCACACGCTTCAACGACCACCTACCAACGATGGTGCGGTGGGGGACCGGGATGACGGCCTGTGGGGTAACTAGTGTCGTGGGCAGTTGGGTGATGATGGCGTAGCGGGCCCGGGTTTCCTGCACGGATTCGATGCCGTAGCAGGCAAGGTCGAGAATGCGCTGGAGTTTGACCGTGTTCCATTGCCCATGGTGTGTGGTGAGGTAGTCCTGAAATTCCTGCTTAGTGTGGCCCCGGTTGAGGGCGGATTCGAGGTAGGCCAATGCTTCCAATTCACCGTGGCGGGCATAGATGTCGGTGAAGGTGCGGGGGATGGTGGTGACCCGGTGGCCTGCGATATTGGTGATGTCTTCCGGCGGGAGGTAGGCGTCACGGTAGTAGAAAATGAGGGGCCATTGGGTGCGGGAAGGGGGTCTATGGTGGTGGGGTAGAGTCAGTTCGACGTGGGTGTCGTGATTTTGGTTGAGGGTGGGAATGCCCTGGATGAGGGCCGCCGCCAGGCCGCTGATGACGGCGGTTCGGCAGGAAACGGCGGCCGCTTGAATGTGAATGACAAGCTGCTGTTCGGGGGTCGCATTGGTGTAGTCGAGGCGGGGGACGCACCATTGCTTAGTGAGGAGGAGTAAATCAGTGGCCTGAGCTGGAGCCGCCGAAACGGCTGTGACACCGGTGGGGGTGATGGGGGTGGTGGTGCGGGGGATGAGCGTGAGCATAGATGGGGCTGGTGTTGTTGCAGTTGGGAGGGGACTTGGGCCCAGCTTTAGTCGTCGTAAAGCGGGGGCGCAATGTGTTGTAAGTAACAGGGGTGGGGAGAGAATGTGATTCTTGTCCTGTTTTTTGGACATTAGTCTTAAATAATACGATTGATGGGGGTAAGATGTGATCTATTCTGACTGTCTCATCATTGGTAATGAGCATCACTAAATGCTATGTGAAAATTTCAGTGCGTACTGAAGGAAAGTGATGATTTATGAAGCGTACGGTTATAGCGGCAGTAGGCACTGCGCTGCTAGCCTCCCTTAGCCTTAGTGCCTGTTCCACTAACTCCGGTAATAATATTGAGCTGACTGTATGGACCAGTCAGGAAGACCAAAAAAATCAAGACGCCTGGCTGCAAACCATGCAAGCCTGGTTCGAGGAAGACCATCCCGAACTGAATATCACCTGGCACAACTCCGTGGTTCCGGCGGGTTCCGCTGTTGACACGGTGGGGCAAGACCCCGCTGCTGCCGCCGACGTTTACCAATTCGCCAATGACCAGTTGGGAACCCTAATGTCCGCCGGTGCCGTCGGGCAACTATCCGACAAGGGTGAGGCAATGTTGAAGGGATACGCCGAGGAAAGCCTCCTCAACTCGGTCAAGGGGACCGACGATCAGTATTATGGCCTGCCCTACGAGCCCAACACCTGGTTCGTCTACTACGACAAATCCAAACTCAGCAGCGAGGACGTCAAATCCTTCGACCTCATGCTGGAGAAAGCCAAAGTCTCCTTCCCGCTGTCGAACTCCTGGTACATGCCCGCTTTCTATGCGGCGACCGGCACCACCTTCTTCGGCAAAAACGGCCTCGATGAGGAGGCCGGCATCCAACCTGGCGACAAAGCCGTTGACGTGACAAAATACCTGGTCAAACTGGCTCATAACCCCAATTTCATCAACGATAATGATGGCGCTGGTTTAGGCTCGCTCGGCAAAGGCGTGGATGTGGTGTTCTCCGGCGCCTGGGATTCCGAAAACGCCAAAAAAGCCCTGGGCGATAATCTGGGGGTGGCCATGGTCCCCATGTTCAACATTGATGGGCAAGACACCCAAATGAAGGCGTTTGCCGGGTCCAAGGCAATCGCCTATAACCCGCACACGAAATATCCCCGGGAAGCCGCCATGTTTGCGGAATTCCTCGCCTCTGCGGAATCACAAAAGGTGCACTACGAGAAGAACGGGGTGATTCCGGCGGATAAGAACTTGGCCTCAGATGAAAAAATCAGTGCAGATCCGGTCGCTATTGCGCTCATTGAAACGGTGACGAATGGATCCATTTTGCAGCCCACGATCAAGAAAATGACCGATTTTTGGGATCCTGCTGAAAACTTTGGTCGAGCCCTGCTCAACCGGGAGGTCACCGAGGAGAACGCTGCAGAAAAGACTGATGCATGGTTCAAGGCTTATAAATAACCGAAAGACGATTTGAGGACTATAGGACTATAAGTCATGCTTTCCACGTTGAAAACCGTTCAAACGAACGGCGATATTTACACCAAACTCTCCCTGTTAGTGTTTGGTCTTGGCAATATGAAACGCGGCCAGATGGCCAAGGGATTAATATTCCTCGCCATCGAAATTGCCGCCCTGATCTGGTTCTTCACCATTGGCCTGCAAAAAATCCTGGAATTGCCAGGACTCGGCAGCAATGGTGAACAAACGAAAGAAAAAATCGACGGATACTGGCATTATGACCAAACCACGCCCTCGGTGGTGGTATTGCTCTATGGCGTGGTGGCCATCTGCTGCCTCGTCGCTCTGATTTGGTTCGCTACCGTCTCCTGCCGCAGCGCCTACAAGGCCCAAGAAGCGCAGATGCGCACCGGCACTGTCCGCAGCTTCCAGGAGGATTTACGGCAGCTGACCAACGATGATGCGCACATCACCTTTATGACATTGCCCACCCTGGGAATTTTGCTGTTCACCATTTTGCCGCTGATCTTCATGATCTCCATGGCATTCACCAGCTACGATTCCCGCCATACCCTGTATTTCGAATGGGTGGGTTTTGAAAACTTCGGCAAGGTGCTTTCCAACAGCGGCGGCATTGTGAACCTCAGTCTCTTCATCGGGGTGCTGATTTGGACCCTGGTGTGGGCGTTCTTCGCTACCTTCCTGAACTACTTCCTGGGCATGTTCGTGGCCATGATGATTAACCGCCGCACCACCATGGGGAAAAACGTGTGGCGTGCAATTTTCTCCCTGTCCGTGGCCGTGCCGCAGTTCGCATCCCTGCTGGTCATGCGCTCCATGTTGCAGCCGCAAGGTGCCATTAACCGGTTGCTCATGAGCTCCGGGCTTATCGACGACCCCCTGCCGTTCTTCACCGATACCACCTGGGCTCGGGTGACGGTCATTGTGATCAACCTATGGATCGGCATCCCGTTCACCATCATGCAGATCACCGGCATCCTGCAAAACATTCCGGGTGAGCTCTACGAGGCCGCCCGCCTGGATGGGGCATCCTGGTGGCAAACCTATCGGTTTATCACCATGCCCTACCTGCTGTTTGTGACCACCCCGTACCTGATTACGACGTTCACCGCCAACGTCAATAACTTCAATGTGATCTACATGCTCTCTGGCGGTAACCCAACCCCCGTCGGGGCGTCCGCAGGTAAGACCGACCTATTGATTACCTGGCTCTATAAACTCACGGTGGACCGAGGCGACTATAACGTGGGTGCTGTTATCGGTATTTTGACATTCATTGTGCTCAGCGCGGTTGCCCTCATCACCTATCGCCGTTCCGGCTCGTATCGCAATGAGGAGGGATTCCAGTGACCGACAAAACCACGGGTGCCGCCGTTGTCACCGATGCCAATCAACCAAAACTTCACGACCAAGTCGCATCCCGCCGGGTTACCGACATCGCGGTCCACGCGCTGCTCGGGATCCTGGCCATCATCTGGGTCATGCCCATCGTCTGGGTGCTGTTGGAGAGTTTCAACAAGGACACCGCTCCCTACCAGCAGACTTTCTTCCCCACCGAATACACCTTGAATAATTACGTGCAGTTGTTCACGGAAACTGAGGTGCTGAACTTCCCACGCATGTTCATGAACACGTTCATTGTTGCGGTCTTCACCTGCGTGATTTCCGTGAGCTTCGTGTTGCTGGTGTCGTTCTGCCTCTCCCGGCTCCGGTTCCCATTCCGGCGCATCTACATGAACACGGCCCTAGTGTTGGGCATGTTCCCCGGCATTATGGCCGTGGTCGCTATTTACTTCATCCTCAAGGCCCTGCGGCTCACGGGCGGTAGCACCACCAACATTGCCCTGATCATTGTGTATTCGGCCGGTGCCGGCATGACCTTCTACATGATGAAGGGCTACATGGACACCATCCCGGCCAGCCTGGATGAGGCCGCCTACCTGGATGGTTGCTCCAAGTGGCAGGTGTTCTACCTGATTATTTTGCCCATCGTCAAGCCCATGATTGTGTACCAGGCAATCACCGGCTTCCTGATTCCGTGGCTGGACTTCGTGCTGGCCCGCGCAATCGCCCGCACGCAGGATAACTACACGGTTTCCCTGGGCCTTTGGCGCATGCTGGAGCGCGAATATATTCAGGACTGGTTCGCCCGGTTCGCGGCCGGCGCCGTCTGCGTGTCGATCCCCATTGTGATCCTGTTCATTCTCATGCAGCGGTTCTACCAGGAGTCCATGGCCGGCTCCGTGAAGGGCTAACATAGAAACGGTCATTCTATCCTGGAATAATGTTTGATTCGGGGGCAATGAATTTTGCCCCCGATAGTAGGCTGTGGAGTCGCTACTTTGGGGAGTGGTGGCGAATGGGAAAGTTGCAGTGTCGTGCAAAATTCTCCGGTAGCCGACGCGCTGCTTATTGGTTCAATAAGCAGCTTTTTTGCTTTACGACGCCTTACCCTCCCCCCGCCAGCTGGTAGCATATTTTCTAAGCTGGAGACCCTCCGGGGTGGGGATTTTTTCTTGGGGAAACTCCTGTGACGGACCCGTCGCATGACGGGTCCCTAGCTTATCGGATTTGCTACGTAGGGGGTTTGTGGGGTTTCAGGGCGTTGAAGGTATGGATCTGGCCCTGGGAGCCGTCGCAAAGCGGGGGTAGCAAACTAGATAAGCTGGGGACCCGGCTGACGGCTGCCCGCACCCCAGGGATTTCAGCCGGCCCAGCGAAGGTCCCCAGCTTAGAACAGATGCAGCTTTGTGTGGC
>ERZ773070.277-NODE-277-length-39356-cov-5.116435_pt1 | contig 39356 bp, 35 predicted proteins | sample MGYA00580618_ERZ773070 | MGnify/ENA primary metagenome ERZ773070 (study PRJEB29015, sample SAMEA2738023) | human oral metagenome | biome: human oral; feature: human-associated habitat; material: dental | place: China | collected 2019 ...
GCCGACGCCATCGCCATCGGTGCGGACACGGCCGCCTGCCTGTCCTACGAGGCCAACTGACAGCGAGCCCCTCTGCGCGGAGGTGCTCGTCTCCTGACGAGGAACCGGCCCCCATGGCTCCCAGCCACGGGGGCCGTCGCCTGCCCAGCCGAGGCCGAGGATTCCTTTGAGGAGCGCCCGGCCGACGCCCAGCGGAGGCGCCCCAGGTGTGGGATCCTTCATCGATGAGCCGATTCGTCCTCGCCCCGGACTCCTTCAAGGAATCGATGACCGCTATCGAGGCCGCTCAGGCGATGCGCCTGGGCGTGCTTGACGCCGATCCCGGCGCCGAGTGCCTCGAGTGCCCCATGGCCGACGGCGGTGAGGGCTTCGCCCAGGTGCTCGCCGCGGCGCTGGGGGCCAGGTCGGCCGAGGCCGCGATCCATGACGCGCTGGGCCGCCCGACGACGGGCTCGTTCCACCTGGCCGGGAGCACCGCGATCCTGGACGCGGCCACGGCGGTGGGCCTGGGGATGATCGCCCCGGATGAGCGCGACGTCATGGCCTCGGATACCCGAGGTGTGGGCGAGCTCGTGAGCGCGGCCCTCGATGCCGGCGCCCGCCGGATCATCATTGGCCTGGGCGGTACGGCGACGAACGATGGCGGCGCGGGCATGCTGAGGGCGCTCGGCGCCCGCTTCCTCGATGGCGGGGGCGAGCCGCTGGACCCGAGCCCGCTCTCCCTGAGGGCGGCGGACGGGCCCGGCCAGCTGGCGGGCATTGACGCCTCAGGGCTCGATCCGCGCCTGGCGGAGGCGGAGATCCTCGCCGCCTGCGATGTCCGCTCACCGCTGCTGGGGCCCCAGGGTGCCAGCGCCGTGTTCGGCCCGCAGAAGGGGGCGAGCTCCGACCAGGTCGAGCGGCTCGACCGTCATCTCGCTCGGCTGGCCGAGCTCAGTGGGTCGGAGCGCCAGGCCATCGCGTCGTGCGAGGGCGCTGGCGCCGCGGGAGGGCTGGGCTGGGCGATCATGGCGTTCCTCGGCGGTGTCATGCGCCCCGGCGTCGAGATCCTCATCGAGGCCACTGGGCTCGAGCGCGCAGCGATCGGGGCGACGGCGGTTCTCACCGGGGAGGGGTCGGTGGACGCCCAGACCCTTCAGGGCAAGACCGCTGCGGGCGTGGCGAGGGCCGCGAGAGCGGCAGGCTCGTCTGTGGTCATCCTGGCGGGGAGGATCGATCCGAGCGCGCGGGCGCTGCTCGATGAGGGGGTCTCCGCGCTGGTCCCCATCACACCAGAGGGCACCCCGCTGGAGCGGGCGCTCGCGGAGGGAGCGGCCAACCTGCGGGCGGCGACGGCGCGCTGGGTCCGGGAGCGCCTCGGCGGGTGAGCCCGCACCGGGCCCGCGCCCGTCGCTCTCTGTGGCGCTCAGCGCGGCTGGAAGCGCGCGGGCAGGAGCTCGTCGGCGAGCGCTCCCAGGGCGGGGGCGATCTCGGCCGGGGCGAGGGGCGCTCCGGGAAGGGCGACGAGCACGGTGCGGGTCTCCTCGGCGCCAACATGCATGAGGGTGGCGCCCCAGGGGTCGACGTCGACAACGAGGACCCGCTCGATGAGGCTCCGCGCCACGCCGATGCTGGGGCGCCTCGAGCACAGGGAGCCCGGTGCCTCATCGGCGATGACGGCCTCGCACAGGGCCCGCAGGGACAGGTCTCCGAGGGATCGCACGGCCTCGTGGGCGTCGAGGACCTCCAGCGGTGACCACGCGGCCTGAAGTATCGCGGCCTCCTCGTCGCCGTGGCCGGCGAGGTCCTCCACCATGTGGCGGGAGACGCCGTCGGGCCCGTGAAGGATGACGCGACTCCCCTGGACCAGTGCGAGGCGCGCCCCGGGGGTGCGGGCGAGCTCGCTGACGCGGCCGAGGGGGTCCTCCCCCGTGATGGCGCAATGGCACACGGGCGTGGCGCACTCGGCGAGGACGGTCTCGACCCAGTTGGCGGGGACCCAGCGCAGGGTTCCCAGGACATGGGCGCTGGCGGCGGTGACGCGGATGCCGGGCTCGGAGGCGTCGAGGACGATGTCGAGGCGGACGTCGACGAGCCGGTCGTCCGGGGCGTCGGCCAGAGGCGTCCCAGGCTGGGGGCGGATGGCGATGAGGATGAGCCCATCGACGTCGAGCGCGTGGGCGACATAGGCGCCCGCTCCGGAGGGGTCGAGCCTGTAGGCGCTCACGGTGGCGCTTCCGGCACCCGCGAGGAGCCTGCGGGCCGTGCGGCGCGCGCGCTCGTCGATGCCGGGCACGCCGGTGGGCTGGTGCTCGTGGGCTGGGCTCATGCCGTCTCCTCCATCAGGCGGTCGGGAGGGGCGCTCCCAGGCGCCCTCACGCCACAGGTGAGGCTACCCTCAGAGGGTGGGGGTGTGTCGAGCCCGCTCGCCGCGAGGGCGGGTATCGAGCGATCGCTCAACCGCATGAGCGGCGGGGTCGAGGGAGCACAGCGACGGCGTCGGCGATGATCGGCGGAGCAACCGTGGGGATCAGTGGATCGAGCCGGGGAGCGGTGCTCGACCCGTGGGCTCGGAACCGGTTTCGATCATGATTTCGACCGGTCTAGGTGAGGGGTGGACCTACGGGGACAGTTTTCGAAACTTGCCCCGCGGCTCCGACATGCGCTGATGGTCGTCAGGACGGTTCGGCTCCGGCCGTCCGAGGGTAGAGCGCGCGACGGTCGTAAGACACGACAGGTTGCTCAACCGAACGATCGGCAGCTTGCCGCCGTTGAGGCCCGGTATGTGGAGGGAGCCAAGCTCCGGGACCTCGCGCTGGGGCTTGGCGTCAGCCGAGTCCGACTCGCCGACCTACTCCGTCAACGAGGTGTGCGAATCTAGAACGCTTCTCCTACGCCCGACGAGGTCGCGGAGATGGTGCGCCGCTACGAGTCGGGTGAGTCGCTGGAACAAATCGGAGAGCGTCTCGGGTTCAACGGCGGTACCGTGCGAAATCGCTTGGTTGCTTGTGGCGTAGCGATGCGCGACTCGCACGGGCGTGCGCGTTGATCAACTTGATACTTCCACTGACGGGAGCATTGGCCCCTGCGCCCTAACGTGCTCTTCCGCTGAGAACCTTCACGCGGTACATTGGTAGTGGCGACTTTTATCTGCTCGACCCTCCGCCGGACTCGGAGGGATGGCGAGTCATACGGCTGGCCGACTGTCTTCATCCTTGTCGCCGCAGACTTGGAGAGGACTGTCGCCATGCTTCGACTAATCTGGATCATCAGCGTCCACTTGCGAGCCTTCACGCGTCGGTACATGCCGACCAACATCGCGCTCGACGCGCTCCGCTCGCGCCGGGGGCTGAAGTGGGGTGTTCCCGCAATGCTGATTGCGCTCCCCTGTGTCCACGCTGCTTCCATCCTGACGACGTTGATCGACGACGGCGCGCCGAAGTGGCTCTACGTCATCGCGATCGTCCTGATCTGGGATGCACTCAAGTTCATCATCATGGGACCGGTGAGCCTCGTCATACTACTTCGAGTCCGTGCCGCGGAGACCCGAGGGCTTCGGCAGCTGAGGCGTCCCGTCGGTCCGCTCGTCCACCTATGACGCCTGGGCGCGGGACCTACTGAGCAGGAAGGTACAGCTTCAAGGTCACCGTAGGCCGTGCGGCGCGCATTGGTCGATGCGTCCGCATTCAGCACATGAGATGAGGGGAAGGCACCGGGAAGATGCCTGGTGACCTTCCTATCGCCAACTTCAGATACCAAGATTGAGGAAACCCCATCAATGATGAAATACGTGCTCCTCTAGGTGGTTGCTCAACGTAGCTCATTTGCGACGAGCGCAAGCAGTGCCCGCTCGTTGGCTTCGATCTGCCGCCGTGTTTCGTGTTCAGTCACTCCCCACAGCTCCGCGATCGGTCCGAGGGCCGCGGTGATGTCCCACGGGTTCAATCCCTGTCGTCGAACTTGTGCGAACGGTCCGTCAGTCTCAAGCAGAACCTTATCGCTAGGCATGGCCGCAACCAGGTCCCTGCCTTTCGCACCGGCCAACATCGCTGGTCCAACGCTGAACCAGCATCCGCGCCTGACTGCACGTTCCAATTGCGACCGTGAGCCCGAGAACCAGTGGAGTATTGGGGTCTTGATTCGTTCGTAGCGATCAAGTTGGTCAAGTACATCTTTCGGTGCTCTACGACTGTGGATCGAGATGACCTTTTCGTCGCCTGAGCTACATGCTTGAAGCACGTGCTCGAAGACTTCCAACTGGTCCTCCCAGAAGGGGCGGCACTCGGGTGAACCGTCTAGGCCAACTTCACCAACGAAGGGCGTGCTCGCCAAGTACCTGTCGAAGAGAGGTAGTTCATGCTTCCGCTGTCTTGCGAGTTGAGGGTGCAAGCCAATCGCAGTGCGGATCGCGGAGCGTCCTTTGGCGAGCCTCGCGGTGCCGTTCCACGCGGAGGGCGTCGTGGTTACGGAGAGAAGACCGACACCGCGGCGCTGACTCTCGTCGGCTATGGCAGGTGGCGATTGATAAAGATCGAGGTGGCAGTGGAAGTCGATCACACTAGGCCGTACCTCTCATGGACTGTCCGCAGTTCGCCGAAACCACGCTGGAGCATGTCTCGAAGTTCGTGTCGGTTATGGATGAGTGGTGAACTGAGAGTCGGTCCGAGCCAGTGGTCGAAGCCGTCCTGTTCGATCGTGAGCAGCGCGATGGCTACGGAGCGCACGTCATCAAACGCTGCATGGTCCTCGTCTTGGATGGCCAAGTTGTCGTACACGTAGTCGGTCGGGTCTGGGCGCCCCCATGCCTCGAATGAGGCGCGTCGAATCTGACATGGGACGCATCGCCCGCAATGCCTGTAGTTGAAGCGTTGGAATCGGCCACAGCTTGTCGACAGCGGCGCCTCGGTCGATAGCAGGTCTTGGTCGAGACACTCTCGAAGCATCTCGCCCTTGGTCTTCTCCGCGTAAGGGTTCTTGATCTGGATGTTGAGTCCTACGGCTTCGAAGATGCTTTGCATCCGTCCCAGGAACTCGGGATGCGCAGTTCGAGTGCTGAGGCTTCCTACACGAGCAGCCGTCAACGGCGGGTTGATCGCGATGAATCCGTTCTCGCATACGTAGACCGGTACCGGCTGGCCGTAGGCATAGCGACGTGTGGCGGTTGCAGCCAACACGGCGAATGCCAGGAAGATCAACGAACGGGAGCGTTGTGAGGTTTCCTTCTGGCCGCGGAGTGTACTTGCGTTGTGATTGAGCTGAAGGTGATCGATTCCCCCGCCAATCCGCTGGGCGAACCGGTTTTGCTTTGCCGCGTCTCCACGTACTGTTTGGCTGACGGCGAGCAGGGTCGTTCCCGCCGTAGTCAGGTCGATCGCGCCGATCAAGGAGTCGAGTCCACCGGACAGAAGCGCAACGGCGTCACTCGTCGGGTACCGAGGGTTCTTGGGCGGGGGCGGGATCGTTCCGCCGTCTCGAAACGAGATGGTCCAAAGATCGGTGGTGAGAAACCTCAACGCTGTAGCGATCGCGTCGGCATGCGGGTTCCATCGGTCCGGGTCGCTCAACGCGATCTCAAGTTCGATCTGCCGGGTCCATCCGTCTGGGCTCGCGCTTCGCAACGTTGTCCCGTCCGCCACAACAACCGACAGGGCGATGGCGAGCAAGTCCCAAGCTGCGGCGTCTGGCATCAGCTTCTGTCGGCGAACTTTCTCCGCAGCAGACCACCCCGCTGTGAGTATGTCGCCGGTTTCGCCATGCCCGAACAGCACGATGGGAGTCTGGTCACCGCTTCGGTCACTTGCCGTCAACTTTGGAACGCTGAGATACTTCATGAGGTGTACTCCTCGAAAACCGCCAGCGTCTCGCGCATCGCGGCACGGGTAAGTTGAGCGATACTCCTGGTTGTCGGAGATGCGTTTTCGTCGCGGATTCTGCGGAATGACGCCGAGACCTGTTCCGATATGAACTCGCGAATGTATCGCAATCGACGCATCCCGGTGACTGCATCTGGAGCCTTGTCCAGCACCGTCTTCTGCAAGTCCAGGCAGAAGCGCGCATACACGTCAAGAGCCGCATAGCGCTCGATCACATAATTCCTCTGTGCTTCGGTCAGCGCAAAGAGGTCCGCATCGGGGAACCGCACTAGTAGATCGGAAAGCGCGTTCCGTATGGAGAGGCGTGATGCTTCCTTGTCTTGTGTTCCGTCAGCGGGACTTGCGGCGTCAACGATCGCGTCGAGTACTGCATTCGCGTCACTCCCATGAGCAAGAGCTGCGTCACGGAGTGATGTCCCGTCCGGCGTTCGGCCTGACTGGAACATCGCGCCCAGGCGTCCGGCTGTCGCGGCCGTTCCGCCGAGCCTACGCGTCATGGTTGCGGTGCCGCCGTAGCCGCTTCTCACATAGTGGCCAAGCGCCCGACGTAGGTCCTTGTTATCTCCGTTGCGGGCGTAGCTTCCGAGACTTCGGCGCGTGTCCCTGAACCGTGCAGGGGGCGCTTCCGGCGGCCGGTTCTGATTGGGCTCGTCGGGAGTGTTGTCATTGCTGGGGTCAGATGGATTGTCCGCGGGCACGTCGTCTGCCCATGGTGGGACGAGAGCGACCCCGGCGCCTGGTCCGGTACTACTTTGCGACGTTCCCACTCTTGGACCTCCCCTCGATGACCTTCTTTACTGGACCCTCGACATCCGTGGAGTTGTTCCAGTGTTTGAGTACATCGGCGGCCCAGGGTTCCGACTCGATCTTCGGCACGATGCTTGCCTGAATCTGTTTGCCGGGTCGCTCGATGAGAAAGCCTGCGAGGCTTCGTCCTTGATTTGGGTCGGCGGTAGCTAGGGCTATGCAGGCATCCAAGATCGGCGGCGCGCCCCACTCTTGGACTTGACGAGCGCGCGCAAGCACGCGATCCATCATGATCGACAACTCGGTTCGAGGCAGGGCCGCGAGTTGAGTAACGAGGGCCTGGGACTCCTGGGGGTCCTCAACAAGTGCTCGAAGCAGATCGGCCGCCGCGGAGGAGAGACGATCCGATGCGGTGACCAGGGGCGCATGTTCGCGTCCAACGTAGAGTGCGCCACGAAGGTCTACCTGGCCAAGCGCTGGCGGGAGGGCCAGCCATTCACGAACGAACGGTTCATCCCATGCCTCATCGGGCTCAAACTCCTCCTCCTTCGTTGCTGCGTCTTCCCACGGAGTTAGGATTTGAGGCTTTCCATCCGGGTCGGCGTTCACCGCGGCGGTCAATGCCGCGTATGCCGCGGGCGATGCCAAGCGCTCGAATAGGAGTAACTTCGCCAGAACCGCTTCATCCACGCCCACGCCTTGAGCGGTCGAGATGGTCATCCGGATCGAGAGCGCATTAAGGAACCGTTTGATCAATCTAGGATTTCCCGCGATCCGCTCCGAGGTTGTCATTAGCGGAGCAAGTCGCTCCGCTGTCTCCAACCGAGCAAGCAGTGCAGGCTTCAGCTCAATCCCGCAGCTACTAACGAATGACCGATCTACGCGCTTGCCCTTCCAAGACTCACGGAGCTGACCCGCAATCGACGTCCGCAGCTGATCCTTCTTAGCCTGTTCAAGATCGCTGTTCTCGATGAACAACATCATGAGGTAGGCGCGAACTTCTTGTGTTCCAAGCGCTGGCACGCGAATAGGAATCTGCACAAGCTTGTCGAAATAGTTCGTTATTAGTTCGTCGTCTTCGAGCCCACCAAAGTGCTTCTTGACGGCGTACTTGATCATGTTGTCGTCGGCAGCGATGACAAACGCCGTGTGATCAAGGAACAGAAAAAGACGAATGGCTTCAAGTGTCGATATTGTCGTATCCGGCATGCACCGATCGAGATCGTCGATAAGCACCACGAGCGTGATATCGAGCGCTTCGATTGCATCTTCGAACGAATCGCGAAGGGCCTGAATCTCCTTCGGCGGCGAGACTGCTTCCTTCGGCTTTACCAGAGCTGACGCAGCGCTTGTTGTGGCTGACGCCTGTTCGCCAAGAGACTCCAGCCCTTCGTTAGTTAGGTTGCCGGAGGTTGCGTCCTTGACGACGCCAGCTATCTCGCCCGCGAGTCCGACTGGCGGAAGCCCCAACGCCATCGACGCCGCGGGCACTGCGATCAGCTTGGCGAGGCGGAACCATCGCACACGTGAGAGAAAGTCCTTGGCCTTGTCGATCCCTGTCTTACGGGCTTCTGCCTCGACTTCGAGCTTGTTGGCAATCACTTCGAGAAGCGCTGCACGGGCGTCGTCATAGCCTTGGTACAGCCACGCATTGAACTCAACGAAAACGAACTTCTCCGGTCCTTGTGGTGGCTGATGCTTGGCGAGGGACGTCTTGGTCAACTTGATCATGGAGGACTTGCCGACACCCCAGGCACCCGATACCCCGATCGATACCGGTCTGCCATCAGCGCTAACGATGACCTCGGCGATGGTGTCCGCTACACCCTCGAAGTTGAGGAAGTCGCGGTCGGTCTCGTTGTCGGTCCACATGACCAGCCGCCTCCCCACGTTGCTTGCCCCGATCGACGACCCGAGGCTGACTTCGCTCTGATTGTCCCACGTGCAGTGGATCGGAGGACGAAGAATCGCGGGCTAGTCAGCCCGAACGTCTCGGCTCGATCACTGCGAGTCGGACTGGGGAAGAGATCCGCCACTCCTGTTCGAGTCTAGTGCCCGGGCGTTTGCTCTACTCTCCGAGGCCTCTGCACCAAGTAGTGCTGTTCGAATCACATCACAGGCTCGCGGGCTGCCCCGACGGTGCGCGGCCGTCGACCTTGCTCGGCTGTTTTGGTCTCGTTCGTAAGTGCTTGAGCCTGAGCGACAGCGGCTCGGGCTCGGGCTGCGTCGATCTTTTGCCCAATGGTCTCGGCCTGGGTGCCGATCGCTGCCTCAGTGATTACCTGGTACCGGTCTCGGTAGGCGGCCACCACTCGGGCGGAGCGTCGCCAGGTGGCCAGTTTCCTCGTGTTGGTGGGCTGTGGTCCCAGCTCCGCGGTCCACGGCGCCGCCTCATTGAGCGCACGGTCGAGGGCGGCGTCGGCTCGCGCTTCGATGAGGTCGCGGCGTTCGGCGAGCGCCTGTCGCATTTCGTCGCTCATGGTCCCGGTGGCTTCCGGGACGAGCCCGGCGATGAGGCGTGGTGTCTTGCGGGTGCGTTCTGATCCGGCTGGGCGTGCGGTGGCCATGGCGACGCGGTGGTGGAGGACAGCTGCAACGTCGTCGGCGTCGTCGAGCCTGCGGGCACGCACCAGCTTCGGCAGGAGGGCATCGACGTTGTGATGGTTCGCTTCCGCCCGGCGCAGTTCCGCGGTGAGAGGACCGAAGGCTTCGGAAGCGAGCACGTCGGCTGCCTGGGTTTCGGTGAGTCCGGAGTGTTGGATGAGGGTGGCCCAGCGGTCGTGTTGGGCGGCCGCGGCGATGGTCTCGTACTCGGCTGCGAGCTGGGCGATCGAGCCCCATGTTTCCTGCTCTGCGATCGTTGTCTCGTGGGCCGATAGTTCTGCGCCCGCGTGTTGAAGAACGCCGGAGAGGACGCTGCGTCCGGTGGCGGCCGGGTTGTCGCCAGGGTGTGGAACATCATGGGAAGCATCGGGTTGGTCGACGGCGACGTAGGCGATGTTCGCGTCCCGCCCGCGGGTCATGGCCACGTACAGGTTCTCCAGGCTCATGGCCGAATCGACGAGGACGTGGGCGGTGTCGGTGGTGATGCCTTGTGCCCGGTATGAGGTGACCGCGTACCCGAGTTCCACGTGCTCGACGACATAGTCGGCCGGGACGACGACAGTGGCGCCCCATTTGGCTCCGTGGCGTTGGAGGGTGATGGAGCCGTCGTCGCGCACGTCGAGCACGTTCCATCGGTCGCCGTTGCGTACCCATCCTCGGCCCGCGCGAAGGCGACGATCGTTGCGCCGGGTGATGACAACATCGCCGGTGGCGGCGCGCGTCCCGTCGTGGAGGTCGACTTCCCTTGGGCCCCGGACGACGCCGTCGAGGATGAGGTCGGTGCGGGCTCGGGTGTTCAAGGCGGTGACCGACTCGTTGGAATCCGACACGAGGACAGTGGCCTTGCCCGCGAGGAGGTCGGCGCGCCAAGCAGTGTAGGCGGAGTCGATCATCTCCTCGGTCGCCCCATCGTGGATACGGTCATGGGCGTCGTAGGTGTCGATGACGTCGGTGTGTCCGTGCCGCAGATCCAGGGAGGCGGTCTTCTCCCACGCGTGGGTGAAGCGATGGACGTCCACGAGTTCGGGGGCATCGCCTCGCTCACGGACGAGCAGTCCGAATGCTCCTCCTGCATCGACGGACTGGAGTTGCGCGTAGTCGCCGACCAGCAGCACCTTCGCGCCCGCCTTCGCGGCGAGGCCGGTGATCCTGTCCAGGGAGAGCGTGCCTGCCAGCGACGCTTCGTCCACGATGACGAGTTGGCCCGGCTGGAAGGTGGCTCCGGTGGTCTGGTGGGTCTGCCACCATTTCGCCGTGTTCTCCGTCGCGATTCCCAGGTCCTCGGCCAGGACCTGGGCGGCACCCGCGGACGGCGCCAACCCAACGACCGAGCCTGCACCGTGTTCGGTCTCCCAGGCTCGACGCAAGGCGTTCATCGCGGTGGTCTTTCCAGCTCCCGCGGGACCGACCAGCACGTCCAGGACACGGCCGGAAACCGCGATCCGGACGAGAGCCTCCGCCTGGTCCTCACCCAGCACGCGCCCTTCGGGGTCTGGGCGCCGTGTGATGCGTTCCATTATCGCCAGGCTGACCGTCGGCCCGGTCTTATCGTGGCTGCGCTCAAGGAGCCGGGCCTCGGCATCGAGGAGCTGGTGAGAGGAGTAGATGGTGGAGTTCTTCGACCGGAAGACCGAGGTGGCGTCCATGCGTCGAAACGCGGCGGGGCTGGAGGCCAGTTCGAACGGTGTCAACCGGAGCGACACCGCCTCGGCGGCATCCACGACCAGGCCGACAATGGCTTCGCGGTCCTGGGTGGTGGCGAATCGGTAGTCCATGGTCTGTCGGGCTGCTTCGGCGGTGAGGTTCCAGCGTCGCCACGTTGAGCGCTTCTCGCCGACCGTAGCGACGATGCTCTCGCCGAGGTTGCGGACAATGTCGAGGGGAATGTCGTCGGCCCGTAGCAACAGAGGCTGCTCGTTGGCTGCAATCCGGCGCGCCCACCCGGTTGCATCTTCACCTAACATTGCTGTGGCGCGTTTTCGCCAGGCTGCGGTGAGGTCGGCCAGGGAGTGCACTGTCTTCTCGGGGCGCGTTGAGAGCGTTGCTTGGGCGCGAAGCTTCATGATTGTCGCCGCCGACGGGCGTCTGCCGTGCTCGGCCACGTATTGGTCGATGAGCTGGTCGGTTGCCTCGTCGATGTGGCGTGCACGAGTGGAGAACTCCGCAACCAACTCCTCGGGGACGCCAGTGATCGCCCATGCCGGGTTGCGGTCTCGACCGCGGGCGCGTGCCTCCCATTCGACCCCAAGCATCCGTGTTAGGTGGTCGGCGAAGACGGCCTCATGCATCTCCGAGAGAGCCACAGTAGCCGCGTGCATCGGGCGGCTGTCCAGGGACCGCCACTTGCCGTCCAGAACGGTCTGTACCTTGTTGCTGATGACCACGTGCGTGTGCAGGTGTGGGTCTCCGGCACGGGAGTCGTAGTGGTCGTAGGCGGTGGCGATGACGCCGCGAACGTCGACCTGGGCTACCGCGCCGTCGCCTGCTGTCGTGCCGATGCGGATGGCTGCAACCTCGCGCTCGATAAAGGCGATCATGTCGGCAACCGCATCATGGTGGGCTTGGGCGATCAGGGATTGCGTGCCAGCGTCCGCGACGCCCCACAGCACACTGGCGGATTTCGGAATCGAAAACGTGAAGTCGAAGCCTGCAACCGCCCTCCGCGTCCCGCGCTCGGCCTCCTCGGCCTCGATTGCAGCGATTGCGCGGGCACGTCCAGGCGGGTCAAGGTGCGGGTCGAGGGTTGCGGTGCGCTCTTCAATGCGTTGCGCGATGGTCTTGTACACCGGATACGCGCGGCCGAGCGGCGCTCCCGTCACGGGGTCGCGGCCCATCCCTACCAGGAGCTGGAGCTGGGCTTCGCTGACTTCGTCGCCCGAGGTGATTTGGCCGGTCCCGAGCGCGGGGAGGCCGCTTCCCATCCACCGGCCCGGTGGCGTGCCCTCCACGTTGTAGTAGCGGGTCAGCGGCGTCGACAGTGACCGGTTCCCGTCCCCGGCTGCGACAGTGCGCAGGAGGTACTTGTAGCCGTCGCCAGCCGACATCACCCGCATCGACACCGTCACGCCGTTCACCTTCCCTCCGTCAGGAAGGAGGTGAACTACCCGGACCACCGGGCCTCGATCTGCCAGAGGCGTGGCAGCTCGAATGGAGGCTCAGGAGGTGGGGCTGGCGGCCAACTTTTCGAGGTCTGCAAGGACGCCTTTGAGAACCTGCTGGGCGATCCGGGCCGTCTCGATCCGGGGTGTGAAGCCCTCTTTGAGCTGCTGTCTGGGGTGGATGTAGTTGCGGAAGTTCCGGACTTGGTCGGCGTGCTTGGCGACATCCTCGCTCAGGACACCACGCTCCCGCGCGACGGCGATCAACTCCGACAGGCTCCACTGATCCAATGGCTTCGTCTTGCCCTTCAGCATGGGTGCCGCAGGGGACCTGAGGAACTCGGTTCGGTGACCCATCGCAAGTTCGGAAAGCAGTCCCTCGACGGTGCTGCCCACTAGGAAGACGACCGCCAACGGCGCGTCGGCCTCCAATGCTCGGTCGATCTCGCCCATCCGGTCGGCAATGACCTGCCCCGCTGTCAGTTCGGATGGGAGCGCATCAAGGTTGAGAGAGCCGAGGTCCTTGTCGAGGAAGGCAACGTCGTCAGCGGAAAGCGCAGGACCGATGACTGGCTGGAAAACAGCAGTGGCGGTGTCGATCACGTCCTGCTCGTAGGCGGTCGGCGTTCTGCCGTCGCGAAGCTTGATGAGTCGCCAGTGCTCCAGGAGATCCAAGTTGAGCTGTGCGACAACCTCGGAGGGCTCCTTGGCCCAGATCTGGCGCAGCACAGCGGCCTTTGAGCCTTGGTATCTGCCGTAGGGATCGACGCCAATCCACTGTTCGACGAACGAGGCAAAGCTCGCGTTGCTGAAGTCCATGACGTAGCCGCTCGACATCCCGAAGAGGTCTTCGAGCATGGACTTCACCGTGTTGTCGAAGGTGGTGTGCGGCATCAGGGTCACTCCTGGTCGATGGCGACGACGGTGTCGTAGAGCCCGTAGTGGCGTAGGCCCTTGTGGGATTCGATGCCGGTGTAGGACAGGGAGGAATCTTCGTAGCGGCGGAAGGCAAACACGGCCTGGTTCATGTGCGTGGCGTTGAACACTCCGAGGTTGACCAGCAGGTTGAAGTCGGCGACGGTCAGACCGGTGACGGCCTTGAACAGGTCGGGTTCCAGCTTCGTGATGACATCCTGAAGGGTGTTCTCGCGGAAGTCGGTCAAGTACATGAACGCGGGGATGCGGGTCGCGAACTTGACCAGCTTCTCCTGGATCTGACGCCGCTTGGACTTGTACTCCTTCTCCTCGTCGGAGAGTTCCTTCTTCTCTTTCGGCGTGAGGTCCTCGCCTCGGTCCTTCTTCGTGGCCTTGACCTGCTCTGACTTGTTGACCACGGTCTCGAAGATCGCCGACCCGAGGGCCCGGAAGCCCTCAATGTTCATGACGGCGTTCATCGCATCCTCGTTGCCCATGATGCGGCGCAGCGTGTCGTTGTCGACATTGACCAGGATCGCGGACTCCCACTTGCGGGCCAACAGGGTCGCCGAGGTGCCGGACATGGCGATGTCGAGGATGCCGCCCGCATCGACCTGGGTCATGTTCGACCCGTCATAGGCCAGCACCGGCAGGAACTTCACCAGCTCCTCGACCGCATGCTCAGGGTTGGGCGCTTCTGGGGACAGGCCGATCCCGTAGTCGGAGATCTGGCGCAGCGCCCGGGTGGGCGCGAAGTCGAAGACGAAACAGACAGGCTTGAGGATCAGCTCCGTGCTCGGATCGTCCCCGTCGGGATTCTTGATCGACCACGGGGACTGGACCCGGAACGCGGCCTGGAAGTAGGTCTCAGGCGAGTTGAGGTTACGCAGCATGAGGATCGACGACCACTGCTTGACCGTCACCCCAGTCGTCAGCTTCCCGCACGACAGGGTGATCGTCTTCGTATCGTGCCCATCCTTGATCGCCTCGCGCACCGGCGGCAGCGCGTCCAGACCGATGCCCGCGACGGGGCCCGCAACGGTGAGCACCGTGTAGTCGTGCCAATACACGTTCTGCCGCTCGGCCAGCAGATTCTCCATGGCCTGGCAGGCAGCGACCGTGGGCAGAAACCAGAACGAGTGCTGAAGGTACGGCAGCAGCCGGACATCCGAGTAAGGGAACGGCGGGCGGGTGCCCATCCGCATCGCGTCGAGCTGAGTAGGCATGTGGGCGCCGCGAATGATGTCCAGCCACTTCTGCACATCCGACTTGTGCACGAACTCAGCCATCACCCCGGTGCCGGTGGCCTCGAAGAACGCGTTGAGGTCGAACTCGTCGAACTCGCCCTGGCTCGCCACCGAGATCAGCTCATCAGGCATCTGATAGGTGAACAGACGCATCTCCGGCAGAGCCCCGTAGGGGTTCCACGCGCCAGGATGCTCCATGGAGTATTGCCGTTTGGCGCGTTGTTCGTCCGTGTAGGTCCAGTTGAAGATCTGCTCCTCAATGAACTCACCCGTCGCCAACGCCTTGAACGGGGTCCCCGACAGGTACAGGTAGGCGCGCGTCGTGATGGGCAGGAACTCGTCCTCGTCGTTGCCCAGCTCGTCGAGTTCCTCATCGAACGCGACCAGACCGTCGTGGTACTCGGCGGCCAGCTCCTTCTTGGCGACCTTCTCGTCCTCGCCCTCGAACAGCTCCTTCGCCGACTCCCGCCAGGCCCCGAAGTGGTACTCATCGAAGATCACCAGATCCCACGGAGTGGTGTGGACCCACTCGTTCTTCGCCTTGATCAGCCCCGTCTTCTTGTCCCGCCCGAGCAGGTCCTGGAACGACCCGAAGTACACGAGCGGACGATCCCGGTCCATCTCGTCGGGCGTGCCGCCGGTGGCCTTGGACAGGTACTGCCAGCCATCGAAGTCCGCGTGCGACTCCAAGTCGGTCTGCCAGGCGTCCTCCACCGCGGGCTTGAACGTCACGACCAGAACTCGGCGGGCCCTCATCTTCTTGGCCAGCTGGTAGGAGGCGAAGGTCTTACCGAACCGCATCTTCGCGTTCCACAAGAATCTGGGCACCGCGTCGGCGTCCTCGGCCCAGATCGAGTCGTAGTACTCGGACGTCTTCTCCACAGCCTCGGCCTGCTCTGGACGCATCGCGAACGTCTCATGATGCGTGCCCGAAAGCTGGGTGCCGGTGCGCAGCTCCGTGATCGCCGTACGCACGTCGTCAGGCGTGCAGCGCATCCACTCCCTGGCCGACCCGAAGATCGGGTTCTCGAAACCCTTCGCGACCAGGCGGCGCCTGACGTCACTGTCGCGGAAGATCGAACCGTCGTCGCGTTCGGCGGGCTCGTTGACGTGGAGGGTGTAGGGCTGCTGCATCTGGCCTTGCGACTCGCGGATGCGATCGTTCACGTCCGCCTTCGTCGTCTGACCGACCTTGATCAAACCTACGTAGTCGGCGGGCGGGTCGTTCGGGGTCCACGCGTAGATCCGCAGCCGGGCCTCAGGCTTCTGCGGGAACAGCTCCTCGTCCGGCTTACTCATCGGCCAGTTCCATCAGGCGAATACGGGACTCTATGCAGTCGATCTCATCCTGGGTGAGGTCGTACTTCGCATACAAGTCGGCGTCTGTCCACTCCTGATCCCACGTTTGCAGCGGCACCCACTGATAGGTGGAATGCGTCGCGTGCTGTGTGATCTTCCGCAGAGAGACGAGGAACCGGAAGAACCTTGTCGCGTAATACGAGCGGATGCTGCGAATCTCGGGCTCTGTCTGGGCGTAGAAGAACAGGAACGACTGCGTGCAGACGGATGGTGAAGGTGCCATTAGTGAAGGACCGAGGACAAGGTCGACACCTGTTCGTTCCCGCTCGCGCCCAGAACCAACCTCAGGGACGAGGAGCTTCCACGTGTCGATGAGTTCGGGGCTCTTTGTGACTTCCTCGCGAGCGATGTAGCCGGTTCTGCGCTTCATCGACTTGATGTAGTACAGAGGCACGTCTCCAGGTTTGGGGACACTGTGGTAGCCGGTGAAGTTTGAGGTCCAGCCGAACTCCTTGTCTCGCGCCAAGATCGAGTTGACGGACGGCTCGCCGTGGGCGATCACTTTGCGGAGAATGGGGAGTGCTCGTGCGTCGCGGACGAGGATGTCGAACTCGTTGAGCTGTCGTAGTTCGGGGCCTGTCTTCTCGCCTCCCCAGATGCTGGTGACGTTGCAGCGTCCGTCGTAGTTGAGGTCCCATAGGAAGTAGCAGGCGCCGCCGTTGATGCCGACCTCTGAGAAAACCTCGGCGGCGTTGGGGTAGTCAACCAGGTCCCGGATGTGGGTGTCGTTGAGCATCGTCTTGCGGAAGTCGTTCAGTCCCAGACCGGTGGCCATCCATCGGGAGGGGATGACCATCGTCAGGTAGCGAGGTTCAAGCCGCTTTGCCTGCTCGACGAAGTGCTGGTAGATGGGGACATCGCGTGTTCCGCCGTCGGAGCCAAGCTGGTAGGGCGGGTTGCCGATGATGACGTCGAACTGCATGGTGTCTCCGAACAGCTCGCGGATGCGGGCGTTGATGTCGTCGGTGTGGATGAAGGCGTAGGCGTGGGTCTCCAGCTGATCGCCTCGGTTGTACGAGTCTTCGCTCGCTCCGCAGTAGCGGCACTTGCGGTGTGTGTAGACGACCGTCTCGTCTCCGGTGAGTGGGTCAGCGCGGTATTCGCGCGTGCCCCCGGTCCAGGTGTGTTCGGTGCGTTGGAACCAGATGTTCCCGTCCTGGCTGTCGAACGATGTGGCGATCGAGTGGGGGCCGTTGGCGTACTTGGAGCAGTACACGGACCGGCGGGCCAACAGGGCGGTGAGCTGGGTGATGCCGATGCCAAAGACCTGCCGGGCGAGGATGTGGTCAACCCTCTCGGTCCGGTCAGGGAAGACACGGTAAAGACCGTCGGTGAGGCGGCGAGTGATCTCACGCAGAAACACACCCGACTTGGTGAACGGGTCCAGGAACGTGACGTTCGGGTTGGCCCAGATGTCGGCGCCGTCGTTAGCGTCGGCCCACCGCTGAGCAAGGAGGTCGAGCATGGCGCCCGCCATCTCGGGTGGGGTGAAGACTTCGTCGTTGGACAGGTTGGCGATGCAGGTGAGCACGTCGGGGTTGTGCCCGCGCAGTGCGAAGGGGGCCTGGGTGGTGCTCATGCGGCGTTCACCTGCCCGGCCAGGTCCGCCACCGTCATCGTCGGGTACGTGGTTTGCGGTGCGAAGAGGTCGGCGCCCATGTCAGCGAACAGGGACCCTTCGGCCTCCCATGCGGAGCGCTGGGTCAGCTCGTCGTAGCGGAAGTCGCGGCGCTGGAACTTTCCCTTGCCCAGGTACCCCCATTCGGCGAACGTGATCGGCCCACCACTCGGGGTGGTCATCGTCAGGGCGTCGCCCTGGACGATGTTGACCTCCAGCACCGTTCGGGCGGCGCGGGCCCAGTCGTCGGTGTCCTGGTCGATGCCGAGGAAGGCGTTGAACAGGGTGGCGAGGTTGTCGCGGCACTCCTCAGCGTTGTCAGGCAGCAGTTCAATGCCGTAGGTGCACATCAGGGCGAACAGCGCGTAGTGGCGCTTCTCGAAATCACTCTTGCCGTGCTTCGCGGCAACGGTCAGCAGCTTGCGAGTCAGGACGGGAACCAGGAAGTTCCCGGACCCGCAGGCCGGTTCGAGGACCCGGGAGTCGATACGCTCGGATTCTTCCAGGACGAGGTCGAGCATGTCCTCGACCATCCACGAGGGGGTGAAGACCTCGCCGTGGTCGGCGACGCGCTGCTTGGACTTGACCAGGCGTTCGGTCTCGCTGCTGCTCATCGGCCCTCCTCCCGTTCCGGCTGTGGACGTGCCTGCTCAGGGTAGAGCTGGCCACCGTCATGTATGTGCGGACTGTCGCTGGCTGCGGCACCGGTGCGCACCCACTCGTCGACCTCGGTGGCTTGGCACTTCCAGAGGCGCCCGATCTTGTGGGCGGGCATGCCCTTGTCCGCGATCCACGCGTAGACGGTGTCTTTGGTGACGCCGAGGTGGGCCGCGATCTCGTCTGTGGACAGCCAGGGCTCGCTCACGAGGTGCCTCCTTGGATCGGTAGGGGCAGCACAGCTCCAACCGGCCCAAGTCTAGCGGATCAGACCGTTTCAGATCGGGTTTGAACGGGAATCAACCGTGTTCGATCCCCGTCGAATGGAATGTGAATGCGAGACAATGAGGGTATGGAGAGGATCTTCCCGGGCAGCGCGGGCGCTGTCAGGCAGCGAGCACCCGGGCCGATCCATGTCGAGACGGAGTCTTCCACCCGGGTGGTGGAGCCGGTGGCGTACACGTGCCTGAGGTTCATGCTGGTGCGGGAGGGCCGCCTGTTGGTGCACTCTCGCCACGGGACCTCCCATGCCCGGCCGGGGATGCTGGTGATCGTGTGCGCCAGAACCTTGTGTGGGGCGATTCCGGAGCCCAGCGCGACGGTGACGACTGCGTTCGTGAACTTGGACTACCTGCTGGACCAGCTCACGTGGCGGCTGAATGGGCTGCTGCGGGATCGTCACGAGGCCGAGCTGATCGCTACCAAGGCGTTCCGCCACAACATGTGGGCCACCACCCCGCCCGCGCAGGCGACGGCTGACATGCTGGACCTGCTGGACCGCACCGAGGCCATCCAGGACGCTGGGGGCGGGTTCTACGACATCGAGGCGGTGTTCGCCGCGTTCCTGGCTGACCTGGTGCCGCTGATGCCGTATCGGGAGCTGCCCGGCGAACCCGTCGTGTCCTTGGCTGGGGACGGCGTGGGCGGGAGGTTCCCGCCGCTGCGGCCCGAGATCGTCGCCGTTGGGGACGCCATACAAGCCGACTTGTCGCGCAGGTGGTCGCTGGAGGATATGGCGCAGGTCGCCCACATTTCCGGGCGGCACCTGGCCCGCGTATTCAACGAGTCCTACGGGCTGCCGCCGGTGCAGTTCCTGGCGGCGCTTCGCGCCAAGGAGATGGCGCGCTTGCTGCGGGAGAAGCCAGGATGGTCGGTGGAGGCGGTGGGCCGCCAGGTCGGCTGGGAGGGCCGCTCGCATGCCCGCCACCAGTTTGTCCGCGAACTCGGGCTGTCGCCCGATGAGTACCGTCGGCGGGCTCATGGTCTGGATCTGGCCACACCTGGACCGGAATCGGACGAGAACACCCCCGACCCCTCGTAGAACCCACGATCGCGTTGCTATGAGTGAAGGATGCGTCAGGTGTCACGCCGGGTCCCTGACGGCCAACCCCGCCAGCGACCCCCAGCGCTGGGCACCCGTTTCACAACTGTACTGACCGTCACCGTCTCGCAGGACTCCTCGGCGCACCTCATGGCCACAGCCCCACCCCGGGGCACAGGCCGTGAGGCGGGAGGAGCGCGAGATGACACTACGAGGAGAGGACCAGCACGCGGCCCGTGAGGCACGCCTCGACGAACTGCACGACAAACTCACCACGGCCGTCGACCAGCTCGTGTCCGGTGAGGACTGGAAGCGTGCGCTGGCGTTCGCCGCGAACTTCCGCTCGCGCAGTTTCAACAACACGCTGCTGATCTGGGCCCAGCACGCCGCTGCCTTTGAGCGCGGCCTGGTGCCCGAGCCGACACCGTCGTACGTGGCGGGGTACAAGCAGTGGCAGGGCCTGGGCCGCCAGGTCCAGAAAGGCCAGCCCGGCTATCAGATCACCGCGCCGGTCACTGGGCGCTTTGCCTCGGCGAACCCGCAGGATGCCGAGTCGTGGCGCAGACTCGGGAAGTTCGAGAAGCCCCGGCCCGGTGAGACGGTGCGCTCGAAGATGATCGGGGTGCGCCCGGCCTACGTGTGGGACGCCTCCCAGACCGCAGGCGACGACATCCCCGAACCGCCCCGCCCGCACCTGCTGGAAGGCGAAGCCCCAGAAGGCTTGTGGGAGGGGCTCGCCGCGCAGGTGAAGGCCGCCGGGTTCACTCTGGCTGATGCCGCGTCGGCCTCGCAGATTCATGGGGCGAATGGGGTCACCGACTACCTCGCCCACACCGTCACTGTCCGCAGCGACATGGATGCCGCGGCCCGGGTCAAGACCCTGGCCCACGAGCTGGGCCATGTCCTGATGCATGGGCCGGACAATCAGGAGGCCCGCCAGCATCGCGGGATCGGCGAGGTCGAGGCCGAATCCGTCGCCCTCATGGTGGGCGCCGCGCACGGCATGGACACGACGAGCTACACGATCCCGTACGTCTCCACCTGGGCCGCCCAGGTGGAGGGACGCGAGCCTGCCGAGGTTGTCAAAGCCACCGGGGAGCGCGTCCGGTCGGTCGCCTTGAAGATCCTCGATCAGCTCGACACCGCCCAGGTCGGCAACGGCACCCCACCCGGGCTGGAACGCGACACCCCCACCCGCGACGCCCCGAGACAGCCTGCTGCTGCGGATCGGGCGGCACCGGCACGGCGGGAACCGGTGCTCGCTGAGGCCAGGAGCCTGTGATGCCCGGCCTGTCCGCGTTCACACAGGCGCTGATGCGCCTGCCGCCTGGAGCCTCGACTGGTGAGGCGGCGATGGCGATGGCATCTGCTGGAGTTCCCGTGTTCCCGGTCGCCGTGAATGGGAAGCAGCCGCTGACCCGGCACGGATTCCACGACGCCACCACGAACCTCGCTCAGATCCGCCACTGGTGGGCGTCGACTCCAGGGGCGAATATTGGGATGCCTACCGGCGCCCGCTCGGGTGTCGTCGTGGTCGACGTGGATGTCCACGGGCCCGCCAACGGCTACGTCGCCTTGGATCGCTCCGACCGTGCCGGACTCTTGACGGGGTGGGAAGCCCTCATCCAGACGCCCAGTGACGGGGTCCACGCCTACTACCCAGCCACCCCGGGCACCGAACAACGCTCGTGGCAAGCCGCACGGGCAGGCATCGACTTCCGCGGCGACGGCGGTTACATCATCGCCCCTCCGTCCAGCAGAGTCATCGACGGCCAGCGCTGCGTCTACCGGCTGGAGCAGGTGACCCGCGACCAGCCGCAGCTCCTGGATGCGGGGCGGCTGCGTCGTTTCCTTGATCCACCACCGCCGCGGACACACGGCCCGCGGTCGCAGGCGATGGATCACGGGGTCGATGTTGAACGTCTCGCCGCCTGGGTGGGGCGTCTTCAAGAGGGCGAACGCAATCACGGATTGTTCTGGGCGGCCTGCACCATGGCCGAACACCACGTCCCGCCGGGCCAAACTCTCGATGTCCTCACCACTGCCGGTGGTCAGGCGGGGCTCTCCGTGCGCGAAGTGACAGTGACGGTGCGTTCGGCCTACCGCACCGTCACCACCGCACCCACCAGCCTCAGTGCTGCGCCTGCGGCGTTGGAGCATCCGCCGCCCAGAGCGGCGAGCCCGGTTCGGAGCCTGCCATGAACGCGGTCGCGGGGCACCGCTGGGCGGTGATGACGGCGGTCGCGGGGACGGTGTTCATCGCGGTGGGCGCCTTCTGGCTCTCCTTCACCTCGCTGGCCGATCTGGCGCGGCGCTCAGGGATCGGTGCGGGGCAGGCGTGGGCGTGGCCGCTGATCGTGGACGGCATCATCGTCGTCGCCACCGTCGCTGTCGTCGCTCTGGCCGGAACTCGCACCTCCTGGTACCCCTGGGCGCTGCTGATCGGCGGGGCCAGCGTGTCGGTGACGGCCAACGCGATTCACGCCGTCATCGCCGCCGACGCCGACGTCCCCAGCATTCTCGCCGGTGCCGTTGCCGCGGTCCCGCCCGTCGTGCTCCTGGCCATCACCCACCTGACCGTCATCCTCACCCGACGACCCGAACCTCACACCACAGTGGAGCCTCCCGACCCTGTGCTCCGCGTATTGCCCGACGTCGACGACGCGACATCGGCCGATCCGGTGCTTCCCGAAGCCCTGCCGTCACCCGCGCCAGCGTCCGACGAGCCCCACAGTGTACCCACACCCATCGGCGACGGCCTCAGCCTGGAGCCCTCGACGGACCGACGACAGCGCGCAGCGGGCCTGCACGAGTTGGGGTGGTCGAACAAGCAGATCGCCCGCCAGCTCGGCGTCCACCCCTCCACGGTCGGCCGCTGGCTCACCGCCCACACCGTCGCAGACGCCCCAGTAGACGACGTGTCTGCCGACGAGACGGACACGAACGACATATCCGCGGGCCTGAGTGATAAGGCCCCCATCCACGAGGAGAAGTCATGAGTACCGACGAGCAGACCCCAGACCCAATGATCGGGGACGTCGCTGGCGCCACGGGCACACCGGACGCCATCGAAGCCAGCCACACGTCTCGCAGGGTCGATCCGGCCGTCGACCCGGCGCTGAGCCGAGAGCGCCGTGTGGGGAGCGGGGTGGAGTGGGTGCGTCCCACCGACCTGATGGCCCGAACCGGCTCGCGCGTGGCGGGCGCGGGGATCGACTTCCAGGCCGACATGGCCCGCCGATCCCGTCACGCCGCCACCACGAGCGCACGAGCCCTGGCCGTCCGGGCCCGCAGGCTTCCGCCGGTCTCCGCGTTCGGCCGTGGGCACGCGGACCGCGCGACCACTCGTGATGCGGTCGGCATCCCCTGACCCCCAGCGGCCCGACCCGCAAGGGCGCCTGGCCCCACCCTCCTGGGGGTGTGGGAGCGGGTGCGCACCTACGGGTCAAGGAGGTGCCACCAACCATGACCACCATGATCACGCACCCAGAGCAGGGCGAGGACTTCACGACAAGTGAGGGCCTGCGCCACGTCCTCGTCCGGCTCCATGAGGCGGAACCTGCCAGCTGGGAGCACGACCCCACAGCGGGTGCTCTCGTCGCCTTCGCGGCTGACAAGTACGCAGGGCTGGCCCGCAAGCATGGGCTCGACCCGTGGGAGGCCGCCAGCGCCGCCTTCGAAGCGATGCGCAACGAGTCCACCCGCACGGCGCGAGACCCGTGGGCCGTGGTCACCCGAGCCGTGCAGATCACCTGCGTCGCCGAAGAGCGCGGCCAGGGCCTGCTGTGCTCGACGCATCAGGCCCGGCGCCGCAAGTACGAGGATGTCCACGACCCTGAGCGGATGTCGGACCGGGAGACCCCACTGTCGGACTACCACCCGTCCTTCCACGTCTACGACCATATCGACGACCCCGACGCCGAGGATGACCGTGACGGCACCGGGCCGCAGGCCCAGGAGTTGTCGGCCCTGAGTGCGGTCGATGAGTGCGTCGCGTTGTTCACCGGGCTGGGCTGGCCGCCCGACACGGCCCGCACCGCGATCCACTACGTGACCACCGCTCTCTCACGCACCCATTCCAGACTCTCCGCATACGAGGCGCTGCGCCATGACAAGTACGCCCTGGCGTTCCTGGACCTTTCGCGCAACACCTGGGCGGTCCTGCTGCACGCCCTGCTCGGGAATCCGCACCCCGCCTTGCAGGCCACGCCCGCCGGGCGCGGGATTCTCATGCGCCTGGTCATCGGGGAACCCGTCTGCTCGATCCTCCACGACGAGGACCTCATCCTCTCCATCGCCCTGGCAGCCCCGGGCAGGGCCAGGTGACATGCCATGGCCGCCACCGACGGGCACATCGAACTGGAACGGACCGTGAGTTCGATCCAGATCGGGGCACGCCACCGCCACGACCTCGGAGACCTCGACGCCCTCGCCGCCTCGATCCAGAAGTACGGGTTGCTCCAACCGATCACGATCACCCCCGACGGCGTCCTCGTCTGCGGAGCACGCAGGCTCGCAGCGATCAGGCAGCTCGGGTGGGACACCGTCCGAGTCTGGGTGCGCTCAGGCATCTCGGACCCGCTCGCACACCTCCTGGCCGAGCAGGACGACAACGTGCTGCACAAGCCGCTCACCCAACTGGAGCAGGCCGCCCTCTACCGGGAGATCACCGAACTGCTGCGCGAGGACGCCGAACGACGCCAAGAGGCGACCCGGTTCTCCAGTGAGCATCAGCCCGGAGACGACGGTCCCGCAAAATTTGCGGGACCGTCAGACTCTTCTGGGGAGCGCAGGAAGCAGGCCGCCGACATGATCCCTGGCGGCGCCTCCTACGCCACGCTGGACAAGGTCACCTGGCTCGAAGACGCAGCCAACGATCCCGACCAGCCCGAGCATGTCCGCCGCCAGGCCGAACTGGAGCTGGAGAAGATCGAGCAGGGCGCGCCCGTGCATCCGGCCTGGCAGCGCGTCCACGACCTCACGACCACTGCCGCCACCTCCGCCTCACAGGACGCCGCGCGCCTGGCCGAGGAGGCGCTCGCCAAACTCCGGGCCGAACAGCGGACCGCAGGCAAGAAGCGTCCGGCCAAGACCAAGGAGAAAGGACCCGTCGTCTCGGAGACGGAGGCGTGGCCACCGCGCACGTTCGTCCACACCTGGCAGTCCTTCACATCTGGCTGGTGGGACCACTTCGACGTCGCCGTCCTGGCCAACAAGCTCACCCGCACCGAGATCGACGAGTTCTTCACCTTCGTCGATCAAGCAACGGCCTTCGCCGGACAGATCCGCACCGCCCTCACCAGCCCCGCAGACGCCGAACAGCGGCCCAGGCTCACAGCCATCTGACCCTTCGGGCAGGTCGGTGTACCTGCCGGTCATGAAGACTTCTGCTGACGCGCGTGCCCGCCGCCGACTCATCGCCCTCATCGCCACCGGAACAGCGCTCGTGGTGCTGGTGGTGTTCGGCGTTTACGGACTGGCCACCGGACCCAACGGGGCGCCGAGCGAGAACACGGCCCCGACGCCCGAGGCATCTTCGCCTTTGGCGCCATCGCCTGGCGTCTCACCGGCCACGTCGCGCCCGGTGGTGCCGCCGGTTCGGGCCAGCCGGGACCCGGAGACCTTCGCGGGAAATGTCGCCCACGCTCTGTTCACCTGGGACACCACCACCGGGCTCATGCCCCTGGACTACACGGCCACCCTCCTCAACGTCGGCGACCCCACCGGGACCGAGCAGGCCGGGCTCGCCGCCGACATCGCCACCTACCTGCCCACCCGCGATGCCTGGGCCAAGCTGCGCCTCTACGCCACTGCTCAGACCCTCACCATCGACTCGATCCGGGTCCCGGACTCATGGGCGCAGGCCGTCCAACAGGCGCATCCCGGCCAGCTCCCCGCGGGTGCCACCGCCTACACGATCCACGGCACCCGGCACCGCGACGGCACGTGGAACGGGAAACCGACCTCGGCCGAACGGGACGTCGCGTTCACGGTGTTCATCGCCTGCCCTCCCGGCAAGGACTGCTACCTGCTGCGCCTGTCCGGGCTCGACAAACCCCTGAACTGAAAAGGGGCCACGTCATGTTGAAGAAGCTCGCCCTTCTCGCCGCCGCCCTCATGTTCCTCGGGCCCACCCTCGGACTCGTCGGCGTCGCCCTGGTCATGAACCCGGCCGCCAACGCCGCCTGCACCACCACCGGCAGCCCGGGAATCGCTGTCGGAAACGTTCCGGATTCGCTGGAGGTGACCACCGCGGCCGGAGAGACATTCACGCTCAACCACCAGCAGCTCACCCACGCCGCGACCATCATCACCGAAGGCTCCACAATCGACGGCGTCACGCGGGAAGGGCTGAAGATCGCGCTCATGGCCGCGCTTACCGAGTCCACGCTGCGGATGCTCGCCAACACCGGAACCTACCCCGATTCCGGGGACTACCCGAACGATGGGAACGGCTCCGACCACGACAGTCTCGGCCTGTTCCAGATGCGCCCCCAATCCGGCTGGGGCACCGTCAAGCAGCTCATGGACCCCACCTACCAGGTCAAGGCGTTCTTCGGCGGACCCAAAGGACCCAACTACCCCTCGCCCCGCGGCCTGCTGGACATTCCCGGCTGGGAGCAGATGGGCACAGGAGAGGCCGCCCAGGCCGTGGAAGTCTCCGCCTACCCCGACCGGTACGACAACTACGCGCCCGTCGCCGAGAAGATCCTCACCACCCTCACCGCCAGCGGCACCGGCAACAATGCTGCGACACCGGTGGTGACGGGCGAGACCTCCCGGGTCGCCTTTCCACTCCCGAAGGGCACCTGGGTGCAGACCTCGCGGTTCGGCCCGCGGGTCGACCCGATCAACGGGGAATCCCGCATCCACTCCGGCATCGACCTCGCCGCACCGCAGGGCACACCGATCATGGCCGCCGCCGACGGCACCGTCACCGTCGCTCGCTACACCGAGACCGGGGGCGGGATCATCGTCATCGAACACCACATTGACGGCACCACCCTCGCCACCGCCTACATCCACATGTGGCAGACCGGAATCCACGTCACCCCGGGGCAGCACGTGACCGCGGGCCAGCACATCGGCGACGTCGGATCGTCCGGGCACTCCACCGGGCCACACCTACACTTCGAAGTCCGCCCGGGTGGCACCAATAGTGAGGCCATCGACCCCGCCCCCTGGCTCAACCAGCACCACGCCGCCGATCTGCCCGAAGCCACCGGCGGCACCGACAGCCACGGCTGCTCGACCTCCAGCACCGCGGGCGACCCCGCCGCCTTCCCCGGGGGCAACCCCGACAAGCTGGTGAATGATCCGACCACGGATGGGCAGATCACCGCGCGCATGGCCTACGTCATGGCCCAAACGAAGCAGGCGTTCCCCGACACGTCGTGGTCCTGCTACTCACCGCGCACCGGCACCAAGTCCGAGCATCCACTGGGGCGGGCCTGCGACATCACCTTCGGCAACCCCATCGGGAAGCGCCCCACACCGGCGCAGCTGGAGGCCGGGTGGGAGGTCACTAACTGGGTCAAAGACCACGCCAAGACGCTCGGCGTCCAGTACCTCATCTGGCAGGGGACCATCTGGAACATTGACCGCGACGCCGAGGGCTGGCGCCCCTACAACGGCGGCGGCATGCACGACCCCACCGACATCACCGGCGGCCACTACGACCATCTCCACATCACCGTCAAAGAAGGAGCCCTGACATGAACGTGTTCCCCAACTTTGACGGCCTCACCGGCGTCGGCGATCTGAAAACCGTCATTGGCGCCTCCCTCACCATCGTCCTGATCGTCGCGGTCCTCATGATCATCGTCTCCGCCATCATCTGGGCCATCGCCACCGGAACCGGCAACACCAGCGTCGCCGCCAAAGCCCGAGCAGGCGTCCTCGTCGCCCTGAGCGCAGCAGTCCTCGCCGGGGCCGCAGTCGCCTGGATCAACTGGCTCATTCACCTCGGCCAGCAACTCTGACCGCCACGCCACCGCCCGCCCCAGGCCTCGTCTGGGGCGGGCGTTCTGGTGGTGCCGGGGGCGGTGGTGCACCTGCTGGTCGACCGCAATTCCTCTGCCACCCCTGCGCGGGGTGGCCGACCATCCTGGAGTTCCTCATGATCGACCTCGCAACTGTCTTCGCTGCACTGCCCGCACTGGTGCCGTTGGACATCAACATCAGCCCCAACGATTCCGGACTCCCCGGCATCTCCCAGCTGCGCACCATCGTCGGCGCCGTCATGACCATCGGGCTCATCCTGTCCGTCCTCGCGCTCATCATCTCCGCGATCGTGTGGGGCTTCGGCGCCAACTCCTCGAACCCGCACCTGGCAGGGCGCGGCAAGATCGGCGTCCTCGTCTCCTGCGGCGCGGCCGTGATCTGCGGCGCCGCCGTCACGCTCATCAACTTCTTCTGGAACGTCGGCCAACAGGTCTAACCCCATCCACTCACATCTGGGAGGTTTGTGATGGGTGTCTGCGATGTTCCCGTCATCTCATCGGTCTGCGACGCCGCCGGAGAAGCCGCCGCCACCCTCGTCTCAGCCCCGTTCGACTGGCTCGCCTCAACCATGGGGCAGGCCGCCGGATGGCTCATCGAGGCCATGTGGAAAGTCTTCGACTCCACCACCCTCGTCGACGTCACCGCAGACGGCTACCTGGACGTGTACAACCTGCTCTTCGGCATCGGCGTACTCATCGTCCTGCTCTTCTTCTGCTTACAACTCATCCTCGGACTCATCCGCCGCGAACCCTCCGCGTTGTCGAGGGCAGCCCTCGGGGCGGGCAAAGCCGTCCTCGGGTCCTTCCTCGTCATCACGCTGACCGCCACCGCACTGGAAATCGTCGACCAACTCTCAATCGGCATCGTCCAAGCCGCAGGGGAAACCACCGGCACGATGGGCGACAAGATCGCCCTGCTCACCGCGGGCCTCACCGGCATCAACATCGCCGCCCCAGGGGTGGGGGCGATCGTGACGATCTTCCTCGCCGGCCTCATGATCTGCGCCGTCGCCATCGTCTGGTTCTCCCTCCTGATCCGCAAAGCCCTCCTGCTGGTGGCGATCGTCCTAGCACCTGTCGCGTTCGCCGGGGCCGCCTGGGATGTCACCCGCTCCTGGATCGGCAAGTGGGCCGCGTTCGTCGTGGCGTTGATCGTCTCCAAGCTCGTCCTCGTCGTCGTGTTCCTCATCGCCATCACCCAGGTCGCAACACCAATCGAAGCGGACCTGTCAGCGGTGACCGAACCGATCTCGGGCATCGCGCTGCTGTTCATCGCCGCGTTCGCCCCCTACATGGTCTACCGGTTCATCTCCTTCCTCGGCTTCGACCTCTACCACGCGATGGGCACCGAGCAGGAAGCCAAGAACGCCCTCAACCAGCCCATCCCCGTCCCCTCCAAGCCCCAGTCGGACGGGGTGAAGAAGATCCTCGACGGCGGCGACGACACAGGTTCTGCGCCGCGCACTGGTGGTTCACCGCCCACGACTACGGCACCCGCAACGGGGTCGACCGCGGCCACCACCGAGACGGCCGGGGCTGGAGGGGCCGCCGCTGCTGCGGCGGGGCCTGCCGCCGCGGTCATCGTCGCCGCCGAGGTCGTCAAAGACGCCGCCGAAGCAGGTCCCAAACTCGGCCACGAAGTCGGCGAACAGGCCGAATCCGCCGCTGACGCCGCCGACCAGGCAGGAAGCCCCACGCCACCCGAACAAGGCAACCCAAGTGCGCCACCGCTGTCGACACCGCAGCCGAACCCGCCATCGAGCGACCCCGCACCACCCCCAAGCCCTCCACCCGCCGAGCCGAAGCCTCCTGCTGATCCTCCAGCACCCCAGCCGCCCAAGGAGTGACCCGTCATGACGTCAAGCAATGCTCCCGGCACGGAGCTGGTGCCGGTGAAGTTCTCCCGGCTGACCCGCCGCGGCATCCTCCTCGGCCTCTCCGCCTCACAGCTCGTGACACTGGGCGTCGGGGTGGTGTCCCTCGTGTGGGCGTTCTACGCAGGCGGCGGCATCCTCATCGCCATCACCGCACCCATCTGGCTCCTGTCCGCAGCCCTCACCTGGATACCCATCGCCGGACGTCCCATCGTCGAATGGGTACCCGTCGGCTTCTGGTGGACGTGGAAAACCACCGGCGGGCAGCTGCTCTACCGCCGCCGCATCATCCGCCCCCGCCCCGCGGGCACCCTCGCCCTACCCAGGGACACTGCGCGCCTGCGCGAATACCGCGACCCCATCACCGGGGCCGGAATGATCCACGACCCGTCTGCCGCCACACTCACAGCTGTCATCTCCGTGACTCACCCGGCATTCGTTCTCCTGGACCCTGGCGAACAAGAACGCCGTGTCACCTCCTGGAGCCGGGTCCTGGCCACCGTGTGCCGGTCCGGGCGGGTCTCCATGCTCCAGATTCTTGAACGCACGCTGCCGGACTCGGGCACCGGGCTCGCCGAATGGTGGTCCACCCACGGCACCCACGACTCATCGTGGGCATCCACCACCTACAGTGAGCTGATCGACCGGGCCGGGCCCGCAGGCGAACGCCACGCCACCACCCTGTCGCTCTCGCTCGACATGAAGGCCGCCGCCCGGCAGATCCGCACCGCAGGCGGCGGCATTCGCGGCGGCGCCGCCGTCCTCCGCCAAGAAATGAACACCCTCACAGCGGCGCTGCGCTCCGCCGACCTGGCGCCCTCCGCGTGGCTGACCTGCGGACAGATCGCCGTCATCCTGCGCTCCGCCTACGACCCCGCCGTCGCCGCCACCCTGGAACGCCACGGGGAACTCGGCCAGAACCTCGCCACCGCAGGGCCCGTCGCCGTCAACGAATCCTGGAACCGGCTCCGCACCGACTCCGCCCACCACGCCGTCCTCTGGATCAGTGAGTGGCCGCACTCCATGGTCTACCCAGGATTCCTCGCACCCATCCTGCTCTCCAACGGCATCCAGCGATCCTTCTCCCTCCTGTGCACCCCGATGCGCTCAGACCAGGCCGCCCGCGACATCCGCAAGAAGAAGACCGAATACATCTCTGACGCCGCCCAGCGCCAGAAGATCGGGCAGATCGAAGACGCCGCCCAGACCGCCGAATACCACGACGTCCTCCAACAAGAAGCCGACCTCACCGCAGGACACGGCATCCTGCGCTACACCGGCCTCATCAGCATCAGTGCCCCCAACGCAGACGACCTCGACGCAGCCGTCGCCGCCATCGAACAAGCCGCCATCCAGGCATCCTGCGAAACCCGCCTCCTCGTCGGACAACAAGCCCAAGTCTTCACCGCCGCAGCACTACCGCTGTGCCGAATCGTGTGAACCCGTTGGACTCACGCAGCCGCACGTCACTTCGTTGCGTCTCCAGTTCCAGTAGCCTAGAAGGCATGGGGAATGCACCGAAGATGACGACTGACATCGCTTCGACCACCGCTGATGTCATCATCCTGACCGGACCTCCGGGAGCGGGGAAGTCGACCACGGCGCATGACCTCGCCATGCAGTTCGAGCGGTCCGTCCACTTGCACACGGACGACTTCTGGCACTACATCGCCAACGGCGCCATACCCGCATATCTGACCGAATCCGATGGGCAAAACCAGGTCGTAATGGATGTCATCCGAGGCGCCGCATTCACCTACGCCGCAGGCGGGTACACCACCATCATCGACGGCATCGTCGGCCCGTGGATGCTTCACCACTTTAGCGATTTGCATGATGATGAGCCGACTCCGCAGCTTCACTATGTCGTCCTACGGCCCGACCGTGACGAGACTCTCTTCCGGGCGCAGGCCCGCACGACACCCGATGCCCTTGTTGACAGAGAACCCGTCTTGTCGATGTGGGACCAGTTCGCTTCCCTCCATGATCTGGAGACGCATGTGATTGACACGAGCACTCAGAATCCAGCAGAAACACTCGCGGCTGTCTGGCAAGCAATAAGCAGCGGAAAGTACATTCTTCCGGAAGCGCAACGTGCGCCTCACTGACAAACGCAAGAACGAACCCAAACCCGCGTAGTTCATCGCAACGGATCGGAACCGCACGCGCACCTTCCTCTCACACGATGACGAGGGAGGCTGTCATGCCTACGTTCTATGATCCCGGCGCCGACGCTGGGGAGGCGTCCGAGGCTTTGCGTGGGCTCGCACACGCGACCCGCGCGATCGAGCATCCGCAGGACATGTACCAGGTGGTTGGTGATCTGTTGTCAGGGGTGCGGTCACTGCGGCAGGTCCTCGACCAGCTGGCCGCCGCGCACGCGTCGAATCGGCCACTTGCCTTCGACGATCACGGGGACCACGCCACCGGTTCGGCGGATGCGCTGGCCGCCGCTGACGAACTTCATCAGGCCGCGACCCTGATCGATCAGGCCGAGGACCGGCTCAACGCGGGAATTTCGGCCGCGGGACGCATCGCCTGGCGCACCGAACCCGCTGCCGAGCAGGTACCGGTGCGCCGGTGGGTGTCCGTGGTTTTCCTCCAGGGTGAGGAAGCCGATGAGGTGCTGGACATGATCGACCGTGACGGCGTCGATGCCGCGATGACGCATCTGAAGAACTGGGACTACGGCGAGGAGACGACCGACGCGGCGATGGAGAACGGCCACGTCTACGACCTCCCGCCCGTCGGGATGTTTGACCGTGAGGTGCGTGACGGGGACTACCAGATGACCTACAGTCATTCCTTCGGTCACGTCGGCCTCTACCGCCTCCACACGATCGAACCCGGCGACGTCCTCGACGACGAACCCCGGCGCCCGGCCGTCGCTCACGCAGAGGCGACGCGGGCGGTCCCTGTTGGGTCGTGGTTTGAGCATCCTGGGGTTGCTGCGGTGAAGCACGCGCGGGGGCTCGGACTGTGAACCGCGACGACACCGAGCGCCTCCACACCGCCGTCCTCGTTGCCCCCGCCACGGAGCGGCGTCGGGTGCGTAAGCAACGCCGCCAGGCCGTCGCCCGCCTCCAAGCTCAGCGGCGCGCCGCTGAGCGCGAGGCGGCACGCGCGAAGGCTGAGGCGGAGCGCGCTGAACGCCGGGCCACCACGTATCTGCCCGCCGCAGGCGAGTCCGGGTCTGCGCAGTTGCGCTCACCCGGCCGGTTTCGGCTGCCGCGGCATCAGGACACCTCGGCGACGCTTGCCGGGGCCTACCCGTTCCTCGCCGAGGGTGGCCTCGGCTCGGACGGGGTGTTCGTGGGGCAGGACCTGTACTCGGGTGGCAGCTTCGTCTACGACCCGTGGGTGCTCTATGCCCGCGGTCTCATCACCGCACCCAACCTCGTCCTCGCTGGCATCGTCGGCTCCGGGAAGTCTTCTCTCGCGAAGAGGCTGTACACACGCTCCCTGCCGTTCGGGCGGCGGGTCTACGTTCCCGGTGATCCGAAAGGTGAGCACACTGCCGTCGCTGAAGCGGTCGGCGGGCGCGCGATCGTGCTCGGCCACGGCCTATCCACACGGTTGAACCCGCTGGACGAGGGATACCGCCCCTCCGGCATGGACGATACCGAGTGGGCATCCACCATCACGTCCCGCCGCCGCGACCTCATCGGAGCCCTCGCGGAAACCGTACTCACCCGGCCCCTGTCGCCTTTGGAGCACACCGCCATCGATACCGCCCTGACGGAGACGGTGCGCGGCAACGACGTGCCGATCCTGCCCATGGTCGTCAACCACATCCTCAACCCCAGCAAGTCAGCAGACCCGGATGGGCGGCTCGCCGAGGACGGGCGCCTCGTCGGCCACGCCCTACGCCGCCTCGTCGCGGGCGACCTGGCCGGGCTCTTCGACGGTCCCTCGACCGTCACGTTCGACCCGACGCTGCCGATGATCTCTCTCGACCTGTCCCGCGTGACCGAGAACTCCACGCTCATCTCCGTGCTGATGACCTGCTCCAGCGCGTGGATGGAGTCCGCCCTCCTAGACCCGGCCGGTGGGCAGCGCTGGTGCATCTACGACGAGGCCTGGCGCCTCATGTCCCACCCCGCCCTGTTGAAGCGCATGGATGCGCACTGGCGGCTGGCCCGCCACTACGGCATCGCCAACATGCTGATCTTTCACAAACTCACCGACCTGGAAAACGTCGGCGACCAAGGCTCCGCCATGCGCTCTCTCGCCAACAGCCTCCTCGCGAACGCGGAGACGAGGATCATCTACCGGCAAGAATCCGACCAGCTCGGCACCACCGCCCGCACCCTCGGCCTGACCGGCACCGAGCAGAAACTCCTTCCCGGCCTCGGTGTCGGGCAAGGCCTCTGGCGCATCAAAGACCGCTCCTTCGTCTGCCAGCACCAGCTCCACCCCGACGAACTCGCCCTCTTCGACACCACCACCCGCATGACCAGCTGATAGCAGGGACGACTGGTGCACCTGATGGGCATGAGCATCCACCACAGCCACTCCGTCAACTCCGACGAGACACCGGTCAGTCTGCCGCTAGCCACCATCACGGTCGATCCCTACGGGGTCCTCAACGTCACCTTGGATGGCGCCGAGTATCCGCCGCCCTCACCGACCGAGCCGTGGACGAAGGGCCGGTTCGGGGAACTCCTCGACGTCCTGACCGCGGACCGTACGCGGACCATCCGAGTCGAGATCCACGAGTCCGACGGAAGCACATTCACCGACATCATCCGTGCGGCCCGCACCCCACGCTCGGAGCCGACGGATGAGTCGCCTGCGCCTCGTCGGGCCCGGCACCGCCACGTACCCGAAACCATCGAGGTGACTGGGGCCGGGTTCCAGCCGGGCGAAGACGTCACGGTCGCTGTCGTTCGGAGCACCGCAGAGGCAACCGCGGCCGGGACCGTCCGCGTGACCCTGAATCTCGGGGAACTGCCCACGGGCGGCGCCGACGTCCTGTTGGTCGGGACTTGCTCGGCGCGGGTCGTGACCCGGCGGGTGCCATGAGCACGCAGCGCCAGTCCGCCTCGATGGGTGACGAGCTGACGAACATCCTCATGGTCGGGCTCGCCGCCCTCTTCGGCCTCGTCCTCGCCATCCGCGGCGCAGGGTCCGTCGCTGCATTCGTGACCGGCACCGACCAACCACAAGTAGGTGTCGCCGGTGGGCTGGCGGTCCTGTTCAGCCCCGGAGATCCTGCGGGCGCGCTCCACGCCGACGGACTCAACCCCATCGCATACTGGATCACCCTCACGCTCATGCTCGGCCTCCTTGGAGCCGGAGGGAGCTGGGGGTGGATCAAGTGGCGACGACACTCTCGCACGGTCGATATGGACCCACACCGGTTGGCGGGTACGGCCACAAGCTACGAAGTCGCCACCGCAGCCTCAGCGAAAGCACTGGTCCGCCACGCCGGGACACTCCGCCCGTCCCTCGATACGCCAAAACCGCACGACGTGGGGTTCCTGCTCGGCCAGTCGAAAGGCAAACAGGTGTGGGCCAGCGTCGAGGACTCCATCCTCCTCATCGGCCCGCCCCGCTCCGGCAAAGGCCTGCACATCGTCATCCCCGCGATCCTCGACGCACCCGGTGCCGTGGTCACCACCAGCACCCGGCCCGACAACCTCACCGCCACACTCCGCGCCCGGCAGAACGTCGGCCCCGTCGCCGTCTTCGACCCCCAACACTTGGCCGACGGCGTTCCCGCAGGTCTTCGCTGGTCACCCATCCGCGGCTGCGACGACCCACTCACCGCCATGATCCGCGCCACCGGGCTGGCCGCTGCGACCGGCCTCGCTGACGGCGGGGTCGATGGAGGCGGATTCTGGGAAGGCAAGACCCGCGTAGCGCTGCAAGCCCTCCTGCATGCGGCCGCACTGGATCACCGCACACCCGCCGAACTGTTCCGCTGGGCCCTCGACCCCTCCGCCGCAGCAGACGCCGTCGCCATCCTCACCGGTTCACCCCACTCAGCGACAGGCTGGGCCGAATCCCTGGAAGCCATGATCGACGCTGACCCGCGCACCCGCGATTCCATCTGGCAAGGCGTCTCCCTGGCACTGGCAGCCCTGGCCGACCCCCGCGTCCTCGACGCTGTCAGCCCCGGGCCCGGTGAACAGTTCGATCCCGAAGCCTTCATCCGCGACAAGGGCACCCTCTACCTGCTCGCCACCGGAGCCGGGGCGGGCAACAGTGCCGCCCTCGTCGCAGCGTTCGTGGAAGACCTCGTCGAAACAGCCCGGCGTATGGCCGCCCGCAGCCCGGGCGCACGGCTCGACCCACCACTCCTGCTCGCCCTGGACGAGATCGGCAACCTCGCACCCCTCCCGTCACTCCCGACTCTGATGGCAGAAGGCGGCGGCACCGGGATCACGACCATGCCCGTTCTCCAGTCCCTGGCCCAGGCCAGGGACAAGTGGAGCGAGAACCAGGCCGGGGCCATCTGGGACGCCAGCATCGTCAAGATCATCCTCGGCGGCGCCTCAAACAGCCGCGACCTTCACGACCTCGCCACCCTCATCGGCGAACGCGACGAGTACACCGACTCCATCACCCTCGGCGACCACGGCACCCGCTCAAACCAGCGTTCCGTACGCCGTGTGCCGATCCTGCCACCCGACCGCATCCGCACCCTCCCATTCGGCACCGGCGTCATCCTCCTGCGCTCCACACCGCCGATCATCACCGACCTACATCCCTGGCCGAAACGCAGTGACGCCACCCAGCTCACGCGAGACCGCGCGGACATCGAAGCCCTCCTGCAACGGCCGCCCAGCGCCGAGTAGTCGAACGCCGGGAAGCCACGTGCACCTGCTTGTCAGAGCGGCCCTGTCCGATGGGGTCGCCCCCGATATGAAGGGCAGGAGGACAGTCCCATGGCTATCCGCACCCAGCAGTCCATCTCCGGCTTCATCGCCACCGACCCGCAGCTGACCGTGACGGATCGCGGGGAGGCTCGCTTCTACGCGAGGTTCGGTCAGGAGAACTTCCACCGCGACGAGGATGGCTCGTTCACAAAGCTGGAGCCGACCTTCCACAACCTCGTCATGTACCGGGCCACCGCCGAACGCGCTTTCGAGCGGTTCGCCAAGGGCGACAGCTTCGTCGCCGAGGGCTACGCCCACGAGTACTCCTACGAGCGAGACGGCCAGTCCCTGTCCGGGGAGGAGTTCGTCGCCAAGAAGATCGGCCACGACACAGCCCGCACCCGCTACGACGTCGACCGAACGCCCCGAAACTCCCAGACCCGTGAGGCGGCCACGCGAGACCAGGAGCGCGCGTTCGACCCTCCAGTCTCGCGGCCGACCACCAGCGCTCCCGTGCTCGGCCGCTGAACCTGGAGAGGACCGCACCATGACCACTCACACGCCGGGCTTCGACGAGGAGCCTGACTACGACGACACGCAAAATCTGATCGCCGAGCCGCCACACCCTGTCAACTGGAATCTGTTGGCCGCCAGCGACCTGGAGCAGGAACTCCTTGAGCTGAACCGGTGGGTCGACTGGCTGCGCCACACCTACGGGCTCCCGGCCTCCGTCATCCCGCCCTACTGGCACCGCCACCCCGAACTCCTCTGGGAACTCTCCGCCCTCCACCTGCACTGGCTCTGCGCCTACGACCCCGACCAGAACGGCTCCGCGCCGCTGGGCTGGCACCGCGACTTCGCTGACGCCCGCCAGCGCCTGCGCGACTGGGTGACAGCCTCCGGAACCCGCCTGGATCGCGACCGCCCCACACGACAGACCACATGGCCCGGGGAATCGCCCGCCGAACACGCGGAAGAGACCGCGATCACCGACCGGGACCAGGACTTCGTCCAGTACGTCCTCGACGAAGTCCACCAGAGGCAAGAAGCCGAAGACGCGTTCTATGCGAGCATCGACGAACGCACCGGCGAGATCCACGACCACCCCGAGAGTCCCCAGGGCGGGTGAGGATGATGGTCCGCTCCTACAAGCGCACGACGGACCGGTCGGACGCCAACCGGCCGGTCCGCGTGCGCTACGTCAAACGCAGCGAGATCGACGCCGAGAAGGTCGCCGAGGTTCTCATCCGCATCGCCCTGCGCGCTGCGGGCAACGGCACGACCACCGGGAACGCCGGTTCCTACGTCCGGGATCTTCTCGTCAGCGCCCGGTAGACTGTTGGGCAAGCTCAACGAACCGGCGTCGTTGGCACCAGATTCTTAAGCCCCGCACTCGGGGTGTTCTTCCTGCTTCTTGACGTGACCGCCATCCGGCGCCCCACAAGACCCCTCTCAGGGGTCCGTGAAAGGCGGTCACCATGACTCTCACGTCCCTCCCGTCCGGAATCGATATGGGCGAGCTGCGCAAGCTCGCCGCCACCGCCGCCAAGATCCAGCAGGCCACGGGCGCGACTGACACGAATGGTCTGGTCCCTGCGATCAGCTACCTTCGGGTCTCCACCAAGGACCAGGCCACCCGAAACGGTCTTGAAGAGGGCCTGTCGATCCCCGCCCAGCGCGAGGCGGCTCAGCGAAAGGCTGACCAGCTTGGCGCCGTCATCGTCAAGGAGTTCATCGAGCCTGGCGAGTCCGCCAAGACGGCGCAACGCCGCGCCCTCCAGGACATGCTCGACTACGTCACCGAGAACCCCGTCCAGTACTGCATCATCAACAAGGTCGACCGCCTGGCTCGCAACCGCCTCGACGACGCGATCATCCACGCGACGCTTCGGGATGCGAACATCAGCTTGGTCTCCGTGACGGAGAACATCGACGAGACGCCCTCAGGGATGCTCATGCACGGCATCCTCGCCTCCATGGCCGAGTTCTACTCCCTGAACCTCGCTCAAGAAGTTCTCAAAGGAATGACCCAGAAAGCCAGCATGGGCGGCACTCCTGCCAAAGCACCCCTCGGGTACCTGAACGTGCGCACCACCGACGCGAAGGGCCACGAGATCCGAGACGTCACCGTCGATCCCGAGCGGGCCGAACTCATCACGTTTGCCTTCACCGCCTACGCCACCGGCGACTGGACCCTCTCCTCCCTCGCCGCCGAGCTGGAAGCCCGAGGACTCACCACCAGGCCGACGCCGTCCTTCCCGTCGAAGCCCGTGACGACGAAGGCACTGCACAAGATCCTCACCAACCCCTACTACCAAGGCAGCGTCACGTTCCGCGGCGTCAGCTACGACGGCGCTCACGACCCTCTCGTCGACACCGAGACATGGCTACGCGTCCAGACCGAACTGGCCGCCAAGAACCAGCGCGGAGAGAAGCCCCGCACCCACGACCACTACCTCAAGGGAACGCTCTACTGCTCGTGCGGGGCGAAGATGATGATCGAATGCCCCACCGGCAAGTCCGGCATCACCTACGAGTACTTCACCTGCTCCGGGCGCCGCAAGAAGAACGGTTGCACGCGGTCCGCCATCCTCACCGACCGCATCGAGGACCGGATCGACTCCACCTACGGCGCCAACGGCCTCACCCCCGACGAGGCCGATCGTGTCCGCGAAGTCCTCGGAGCCGTCTTCGACCAGCTCGAAGCCACCACCGACCACGAACGTGCACTCCTGACCGCCCAGAAGGAGAAGCTCGACGCCGAGCGACTCAAGCTCGTCCAAGCCCACTACGCCGACGCCATCCCGCTCGACCTCCTCAAGTCCGAGCAAGAGCGCATCCGCACCACCCTCGACGCCATCGAACACCGGCTGGAGAACCTCGCCACCAGCTACGAGGACGCCCGTGAGGGCCTCGACCAGCTCGCCGACATCCTCACCGATCTCGGCGACGTCTACGCGCGATGCGAACCTGCTGAACGCCGCATCCTCAACCGAGCCCTCTTCGACAAGATCATCCTCGACGACGAGGAGGCCATCCGCTACCAGCCCGACGGGGTCGTTCGAGCGGCCTTGGACTGCGTCGCCCCTGGTCACACACGGATTGTCTCTGTCGAAGCGTCTGACCCTGAAGACACTTCGAACCCTGCCCGCTGGTCTGCGGGGCAGGGTTCGAAGATGTCACTTTTGGTGGAGCTAGGGGGATTCGAACCCCCGACCTCTTCCATGCCATGGAAGC